>Ga0310786_10005602_pt1 | contig 16970 bp, 4 predicted proteins | sample AusTroGonzalo_MG_FD_203881 | JGI IMG/M metagenome (GOLD analysis project Ga0310786, IMG submission 203881) | Bovine rumen microbial communities from tropical cattle in Woodstock, Queensland, Australia - Gonzalo_03 (v2) (version 2) | ecosystem: Host-associated > Mammals > Digestive system >... | reverse complement strand
TCCTGTACCTTGCCCATCGGAAGCACCCGCCGCAGAAGCTCATACGGTTTGGCCATACCAACTGGAAGTTCGAAGAGATCAATTTCGAACCGAGCATCAAACCGCCGGTGAACCTCACCGCGACGAAGACCGGTTTCAGCGACCCGAGCGGAACGTACCTCGAAACCGTGACGGAATACAAGGTGTCCGCTGTCAATGCTGATGGAATGGAGTCCCTGCCGTCCGACGCGGTGTCCGTCAAGACGCTCTCGACGTGGCCGCAGGGTTCGCGCGTCACCTTGAAGTGGGACGCCGTGGACGGTGCCGTCCGCTACGATGTCTACAAGAATATGCACGGATGGTTCGAGTGGGCCGGGAACACGAAGTCCACGAAGTTCATTGACGACAATATCGAGCCGGACGGAAGCGTGTCTCCGAAGGAATACCGCGACCCGTTCCATTCGCCCGATGTCCCGACGTTCCAGTCTGTGGAATCCGTGAATACGGCGGCTGACACCTATTATGAAGTCCGCGTGTCCGCCGTCAACAGCGGCGGTGCGGAGAGCGCGGCTTCCCCTGCACAGAACGTACAGGCCGACGGCGCGCTTCTGATTCCGGTCTCGTCCGACGCGGCATTCTACAAAATCTATTTCAAGTCACCGACCGAAGGTTCGGATGAATGGTCTTATTCCCTCATCGCGAAAGACAGCGGGGAGACTGGTTTCCGTGAGGTCTATAACGGAGTCGTTGAGGCGGTCTATAAGCGCGACACCTCGAAGGACGCCGCAAAGTATGGCTGGACAAAGGTGTTCACGTACCTCAACTCTCCTCCCGCCACGCTCAAGAGCAAGACGGTGGAGCTCACGCCGGAGACTCCGCTCTACATCTACAACAGTGCGACCGACTCCTACAGCACCAAGACGTCGCGGAGACCTGAGGGTCTCTGCATGTTCTTCCAGTTCCCTGCCGAGTCCACTCCCGGCGTTCCCATCGAGTCTACGGATGTCGTGAACCATTACCCCGGCGCGGTCGGCATCTATCAGCAGAGGCTGATGTTCGGTGGCACGTATCTCAATCCGCAGACCGTGTGGCTCACGGAGACCGGGGCGTTCGACTCCATGGCGGTCTCCCAGCCTCTCCGCGATGACAGTGCCATCACCGCCACCGTTGACACTCGTCAGCGCAACGAGGTGCGGCATTTCATCGCCCTCTCCGACAATTTCGTCCTCACCGACGTGACGGAGTTCCGCATGTTCGGAAAGGACAACGCCATCACCCCCGGCAACATCGGCTTCCGGCCCCAGTCCTACTGGGGCAGTTCCCATGTTCCGCCGATTGTCGTGGGTACTACGATTCTGATGATCGACGCCTCGGGCAGAACGGTCCGGGACGTTCACTATAACCTACAGGAGGATGGATACTCCGGCGACAACCGGACCATCCTCGCCGAGCATTTCTTTCCTGTTCCCATCCGCGACTGGGCCTACCAGCAGAACCCCTATTCGACGGTCTACGTCGTGCGTGAGGACGGCAAACTCCTCACGTTCACGTACATCCGTGAGCAGGAAGTCTGGGCGTGGGCGGAGCATGAGAGTCAGGACGCGGCTTATCGTTCCGTCTGCTGCATTCATGAGGACGGGAAGGACCAGGTGTATTTCCTCGTCGAGCGTGACGGACACTACTTCGTGGAGCGTCAGATGCTCCGCGAATGGAACGAGCCGAGCGAGAACTCATGGTTCGTGGACTGCGGACTCAGCACCGTCGAGCCGTCCCCGGTCACGCGGGTCTCCGGTCTCGATCACCTCGAAGGCCAAACCGTCGTCGGCGTGGCGGACGGTTCGTTCGTCGGTCCCTACACGGTGGAGAACGGAATGGTGACTCTGGGCCATGCGGCGAGCCACATCACGCTCGGCCTCGGATACCGGATGGAAGTCATCACGGTGGACCCCGACATCAAGGGGAACGACGGGACACGCTTCGGGTCCAGGAAGACTCTGGGGCCCGTCACCTTCGAGTTCCTTGAGACCGCCGGCATCTCCGCCGGACCGGATTCCAACCACATGGAGGTTCTGAAGGTCCCGGTCGTCGGGGAGTATTCCGAGCCCATCGTCCTGTTCAGCGGGAAGATTCGCTCGTCCATCCCGGGTTATGCGAGAGACGAGGCGAGTCTTCGCTTCACCTCGGACGACCCGTTCCCTGCAACGGTTCTCGCCGTGAGGACGGAGGTGAGCGTCGAATGAAGCAGTGGATTCGTACAGCGACTCTGGATGACGCCCTCTACATCGGGGAGCACATGACCGAGGAGGCGAAGAAGGAGATCGTCAAGACCGGATCGGAACCGATGGAGGCCGTTCGGTTCTCCTGGCAGTTCAGCGACGTGTGCAATGTCCTGGAACTGGACGGGACACCCATTATGATTTACGGGGTCTACGCTCCCATTCTCGGGACGTCGAAGGTATGGGCCATCGGGACGGACGGGTGCAGGAAGTGTCCGAGGTTCATGGTCCGTGTCGGGCGAAGGGTCGTCCGCGTCTTCCGGGATGCGTACGGAGCTTTGGAGAACTGGTGTGACGCCGACTACACAGCGTCTATCCGGTGGTTGAAGTTGATTGGGTTTGAGGTTGAGCCGCCGGAAGACGGGTTCTGTCATCTACACATAGGAGGCTGAATATGTGCATTTTAACACTTTCCGCCATCTTCGGTATCGGCGGTGTGACCGCAGCGAGTATCGGCGCGTCGGTCGGCGCGACCGGAGGACTCGCTACGGCGGTCGGCGTTGGCGTGATGGCTGCCGAAGTCATTGGCGTCGGCGCGACTCTTGCCGGCGGCATCGCGTCCACCGTAGGCGGCATCCAACAGCAGCAGGCGATTGCCGAGCAGGCGGAGTTCCAGGCGAAGGTGGAGGATGAGAACGCGAAGATAGCAGCTCAGTCCGCAGAGGCCAATCAGCTCCAGGCCAACCAGAAGCGCGTCGCTCTCCTCAACCAGATGCGGCAGATGCAGGGACGTGTCAGAACTGATTTCGCCGGGCGCGGCGTTGTTCTCGGTTCCGGCACCCCGAACGACTTTGAGGCGGACCTCGCCGATTCCTATGACATGGACCGGAGGAATCTGGAATACGATGTGGCCTCGAAGTCCTGGCAGTACAAAGTGAACGAAGCGGGTCATCGGCAGCAGGCCGATCTCTACCGCGCGCAGGCGAAGGGAGCGAGAGCTCTCATTCCGGGCGTGGCCGCGGGCGGCCTCCTGTCCACGGCGGGAAATCTCGCGCAGTCCGGTCTCTCCTCGTTCAGCCTCGGGGCGGAGCTCGGGTTGTTCGGGAAAGGTGGAGACAACGCGAAGGCAGCGGGTAATGTTCCGTTCAACGCGAACTGGTGGAATGAAATTTCTCCGAAGAGGAAGTGACCTATGGCATTACAGAATATTACACCACAATATCAGGCGGAGGAGAGAACGGCGCAGTTCCATCTCCGCCCCGTTCCCATTCCGAACGGTCTCGCTCAGACGGGTCGTATGTTGACCGATGCGGGTCAGGGGCTCCAGAAGGCGTCCTTCGGGCTTATGCTTGGTCTCAAGAAACAGAAGGACGCCATGAACGAAGAGGAGGGAGCCCTCGCTCTCGCGAAGGCGAAGAACGCGTGGCTTGCCGACCGCTCCCGGATTATGACGGATTTGCAGAAGAAGCAGGGCTCCAACGCCGAGGGCGTGACGAACGAATACCTGAATGGAACGAGGAACTCCTACGACAGATGGTCTCAGACTCTGGACCCGAAGCGGGCCCGGGAGTTTGAAATCTGGTATGAGCAGATGGACCTCTCCGGCCGGGAGAAGATGCAGAACCACGAGTTCTCCAATACCATGCAGGCGGCGGTCACCCTGGAAAGTCAGAACCGCTCTGACGCCACGGCGTCCTTCGGTACGACGGGAAACCTCCTCGACCTGGACGCGGCGCTCGATTCGCACGACAGGCTGTTCGCCCTGAAGAACGGCGGCATCTTCACGGAACGGGAGCTTGCGGATTTCGACAGGCTGAACCCGGGCGCGACGCCCGAACAGCGGGCTCCGTATGAAGCGCGGGTCAACGAGCTGAACGCCTCCCGGCAGAATACCATCGACGAAGCCCTCGCCAAGCGGATGCAGTATCTTCTCAATCAGGGCGACGTGTACTCCGCGACCCGGTTCTTTGAAGCCATGGGGAAGGGCAGTCTGCCGGATGCCAGTCCCGCGGCGAAGGAAGCCATGCGGGTTCCGCTTGAGAACAAGCAGAAGGGGTTGGAAGCCCAGTCCAGAGCCGGAACGGCGCTCACGAATATCCTATCCTCCGCGGGCTATCGCGCCCTCGGCGGGACTTATATGACGGAGGAAATGGTGACGGCGGTCGCGGATTACAGAGCTGAGAAGGCCAGGTCCTCCGACCCGCGTGACCGCGAGGAGCTCGTCGCGTTCGACGCTCTCTGGTCTGTGGAACAGAAGAAGATGGCGGCGAACCGTGCGGCGGCTCAGGCCAACGTCGCGAGCGGCCTCTTCCGGAGCCCGTACGACCCGGTGGCTTACGCCAGAGACCTCGCGGAGCTTCAGAATCGCATCAACGCCATGCCCCCGTCCCTCGCGCGTGAAGACGCCGAGGACCTCTACAACAGTGAATACAAGCACTACACCTCCCTGCTGAACAGCATTGAGGAGCAGCAGCGTTCCGCACAGGCGGAGCAGAAGCGCATCATCGAAGAGCGCAAGAAGGACCCGGCCCGTCAGGTGCTGGAAAGCTACCTCGTCAATAACGTTGCGTGTATGTCGGAGCCTGTCTTCACCATCGGAAGCGGCGCGGACTACACGGAGTTCGACGGACGGGACAAGGAGAAGCTCTGGGCGTTCCTTGTCCGGGCGAACATCCGCAACGGCGGCCCGCTCACGGACGAAGGGGTGAACCAGATATGGATGACCTGTACGGGCGAGATTTCCGCCGAGCCCCGCCGGAAGGCGGTGGCCCGCGTCGGGCGTCTGTTTCATGACATGGGGCTCGCGGAGAACGTGGACCCGGACATTCTCGCCCAGGCCGCTCCGTGGCTCATCGACTACGCCGTCAATTCGGCGTACCGCCTTTCCAACGGCGGGAAGAATACGGACAAAGCGGTGGAAACCGACATCGACAAGGACGTCCTCCTGGAGATGAAGCGGGAATTTTACGTCCCGCGATGGGACGGACATGACTTCTGGGACACCGCGCACATCATCGCCAAGGCGGTCAAGCCGGACGGTCGAATCGACTACCAGGCTCTTGAGAACGCGTTCGGATGGCCCCGTTACCGTACCGGGCGCAAGGCGGCCGGCCCGAATGGACCGACTGGCGGATACTCGAACAAGGAAGTGGACCAGAAGGTTGATGTCGAACGCAAGCGCCATGAGTTCGCGACTTACGGGGCGCAGGGCGGTACGGGTCAGGACTTCTACGATAAGGTCGGAGGTGTGCAATGAAATATCATGGAATCAACGCTCCCTTCATCCCGGAGGACGATAAGGCCCGCTTCTACCTGAACCTCTCCGAGGCCAACGGGGACCAGGTGGAACTGGTCGCGAAGGAGCAGGACGAGCTTCGGGACAATGGAATCCCGCCCATGATGACGCGGGAGCTCGACAACAAGTATACCACGACGACACCGAACCCCGACGCGGGCATCGCCCGTGTCATCAACGAGAAGCCCTACACTGCCGCGTACTTCCAGGGCGACCAGATGAATCTGTGGAACAAGGTCGCCAAGGAGATGCGGCCTCTTCTGCCGTATGACCCGAAGGCCGAGTACTCCAACGGAATCGACTTCGAGGCGCGTCGGAAAGCGGCGGCCGATGAGAAGAAGCGCATCCTCGCCGAGGCCGACGAGACCGCGAAGCAGAACGCCGTCATGCGCGACATGATGGCGCGTTTCGGCGATTGGAGAAACCGTGATGATGCGACGCTCCGCTACTGGCTCAACACGTCCGGGAAGGCCACCGGTATCGACACGTCCGGATGGGACGTGGAGGACTTCAGGAAGCGCGGCGGACTCGGAAACGTGGAATGGGAAAAGGCCGTTGACGTGTTCGGGTGGCAGGAGACTCAGGACGCCTACCGTATGCTGTTCCATCCCGAGTATCGTCCGCAGAACCTCGTGGACCTGGACGAGAACGCTCCGGCCTATCTGCTCCTCGCAAGGAAACAGATGCTGGAGGACGAGAACAAGATGCTCCGCGGGAACGAGTGGACGGTGGACGTCCTGAACAGCGTCCTCCAGTCCGTCCCGCTGATGACCGAAATGGCCCTTACGGGCGGAGAGTCCGCCGCGGTCCGCAACTTCATGGAAATGGGGTACAAGGAGGCTTACAGGCAGGGCGGCGTCAAGCTCGTATCCAAGATGCTCGCACAGGGGCTCGGCGGCGCGATGAAGAATGGTCTGAAGCGTCTCCCGTTCTACGCGCCCAAAGCGGCCGCGGCGGCCTACACGGACAACTATCTCGGCGGCTTCGCGACCATGCCGGACGGTGAGGGCGGGGTCTCCATTGAAGTGAACGACGTGAACTCCCGCGATTTCTTCGAGGGGTTCATCTCCCATCTCATCCAGTCCTATACGGAAGTCGCGTCCGAGGAGCTCGGCGGGCTCGTCCCGTTCGGGGACGTGGATGCCACCATCCTTGGCCGTCTCGTTCCGAAGCGTCTCCGGAACGCCTTCGTGTCGAAGATTGCATGGAACCCCAGGACCCGCCGGGCCTTTGGAAAGCATATCCTCGGGAACCTTCCTTTCCATGGATTCATCGGGGAGTTCGCCGAAGAGGAACTCGGGAACGTCATGTCCTTCATGGCGACCGAGCTCATGCAGCTCCTCGGCGCGAAGGAAGAAAACACGCCTCAGACGGAAAGCCTCCTGATGGGAGGCCGGGAGACCGGGGAGACGGCGGCGTCCATCATGCTCCAGACCCTGCTCTTCCGCGGCATGGCCGGAGCGGTCAACACATGGAGGCCGGGTGGGGCGGCTTACGCCCTGAAAAACGTGTCCCGCGTGAAGCGGGAGGACAAGCAGTTCGACGCTGCCGCCACGACGGTCGGTCAGAGCCGTCTCGGCCAGGCGAGCGTACCGGAAGCGAAAGCGGTCATCGACGGCATCCGCGGCGGTGACGATTCCATTGCCGTTGACCCGGAGGACGCCGAGAACATCCTCCTCCAGGCGACGGAAGGCAAGACGGACGAAGAGGCGGACGGTGCAAGGGAAACGCTCGCACAGGCCGGAATCACGCCGGAGACCATCGCCGAGGCAAGGAAGAATGGAACCGACGTCATTCTGTCGGCCAACACCCTCCTCGCCCTCGCCGGGAACAAGAAGTTCAAGAACGCCTGGGAACTCGTCCACAAGATTCGGGAGAACATGGTCTCCGAGGTCTTCGGGAAAACGACGAAGGAGATTACGGCGGACAGCTTCACGAAGGAACAGCTCGATGAAATGACGGACCGGGCGAAGCGGAACCAGGACTTCCTCCGCGACGTCCAGAAGATTATGTCCCAGGCGGTGAACACGGCCATGAAGAACGCGAGGGACAAGGGCCTCAAAATCGGCGTGTCCCAGCAGAACATCCGTGACTACCTCAGTATCTATCCATGGTTCGCGAACTACCTCGCTGAGAACGTCGAGACCGAAGAGGGACTCAAGAAGCTCAAAGAGATGGTCCAGAACCTCTCCGTCGAGTTTGCCGAGAATCCCGAGAAGTTCGATACGACGGAAGCTCTCAACCAGGGCGTCATCGGAATCCCGGGCTTCTACTCCAATATGATGAAGGCCATCGAGGACGCTCCGCAGCAGAAGATGACTCCGGCCCAGTGGACGGCGTACCTCCAGAAGTCCGGTGGCATGAAGGCCGGAGAGACCTCCTGGCGCGGCTCGGTCGAGGAGTTCTTCAAGGGCCGTGACCCGAAGACCGCCATCGACAAGCAGGAGCTCATCGACGCGTTCCAGGACGGGCTGGTGGACATCCTGGAGATTGAGGGCGGGGCGAGCTCTACTTTCTATAGCGACCGTCTGGCCGAGATTCGTAAGACGAGGGAAACCTATATCCGTAGTATTAAGGCTCGGGTCATTAATGAGCTAAACGAGTCCCCTCTGCAAGAGGCTCTGTTCCATATTCAGACCGAACTGGACGAGGCGAATAAACTGGACTGGAAGGAGCGGTCAGTCAAGAGAACGGCGGCTCGTGCGAAGGAGGCCAGATTGGATGAGGCGCTTAACCGGGTATTCTACTACAACACGACCCCACGTTTCATCGCGGAGCATGGCCCGTCGCGGGCCGTCGCGCGTGTCAGAGCCGGTCTTTCTTACTGGACCGAGGACAAGGTAAACGCGGTTGCCAAGTTGTCGGATGATGAGTTCATGGCTTGGATTTCGGAGTGCGATGATGCCATGTCCGATGCCGAGGATAGAATCCCCGGGGAGCCCGGCGATGCGGCGTTTATGAAGCTCCTCTCGGATGAGTACGATATGCAGGCCCGGTTTAAGGAATCCATGGTATCCAATAGTTCTATCCAGGGGTCCGATATAAGGAACAGCTACACGACGAAGGGGCTCTCCGATGTAAGGGAAGTGGTTATCTACTCTCCTGAGGTGGACACCTGGGCCGACGAGGATTCCATTCACTTCGGAACAGCTACGAGGGGGACCGCTCTCCTGTGGGTCCGCTTCGGAGAGACGACCGATGAGGACGGGAAGCGTGTTCTCGTTATTGACGAGATTCAGTCCAACCGTCATCAGCAGGGCCGTGAGAAGGGGTACCGCGGTCACAGGAAGCCGGACGGTGCCTTTGGTGCGGTTCAAAACGCGAGCGTTGACGCTGTTCGAGACGACATTCTGAATGGCGGTCGCGTAATATGGATTGACGTTTTTGACGCGAACAACTTGTCGCGCAGCGCCCGCTTCCTCGTCAGGGACGGAGTGATAGAAAACTACGAGGCCCATGACTACGCGGAGCACCCGGACCTTGAAGCGCTGGTCGGAATGGGTGTTCGCGAAGCCTTTGGGGAAAAGGTGGCAGACTGGTACGCCGAGATTGACAAGATTGCGAAGTCCGCGGAGACCGAGCAGGACGCGGCGGACTCGCTCGGACGGAGCCATGTAGTCGTAGCCGATGACGTACGTGCGGATTGGGACGCTATCCCCGCCGCACCCTTCGAGAAGAACTGGCAAGAGCTCGGCATGAAGCGCATGATTCGCTACGCCGCCGAGAACGGCTATGACAAGATTGCATGGACAAGCGGCGAGCAGCAGGCGAAGCGGTACAACATCGCCAACGTGATAAATGGTATCGAGAGAACGGCCAGCCGTACGCTTTCGGTGGACGGAAAGTCGGTGGCCCTGGACGGGTATGCCTCCGTGGAGGACATCGAGGAACTCGGCTTTGGCGAGGTGGAAGCGGGCTTCCTGTTTGATGTTATGATTAACCGTAAGTATAATGGAGCCCGCTCCGTAGCGGACGCCATTAAGCTGACCCTGGCGGAGAGAGAAAACGACGCTGACATTGAGGCGCTTCGTGAGTTCGCCAAGGGGATTAAAGTCAAGGGCGAGGGGAGAACGTTCCGCGTACGTACGGAGCGCCATCCGTTTTCGTTCATGGTTGCATCCGACGGAACCATTGAGAACAGCACCCTTGACGGTATAGAGGGAAAGACTGTTCACGAAGTCTTCGGAAAAGAACTTGGAACCCAAATCCTCGACATCGCGGATGACAAGACTGACAACGATGTCATCGAGCTCGACAAGGACGTCGTTATCGGCGGCGAGGGTATGAAGACCTTCTACGACAAAATCCTCCGGAACTTCACGGACAAGTACATCAAGAAATGGGGCTCGAAGGTAGGGGTCGTAGAACTCCCGAACGTCGAAGAGGCTGGTCGCGAGATGTGGGGCTTCGACGTCACGGACAAGATGAAAGAGGACGTGATGACGAAGGGGCAGCCGTTGTTCCAGCTCGGCGGCCTCCGCGGGGCTCTCAATATGCCGAACGCGAGAGAGCTCTACGATAACTACCTCCGCGCCGTCGAGATGGACAGGACCAAGGAAAAGTCTCCACAGAAAATCTGGATTGAAACCGGATGGGCCAAGGGCAAAGACGGCAAATGGAGAATGGAGCTTCCCGACGCCGAGGTCAAGATGCCGAAGAACTTCCTAAAGGGGAAGACCATGGACGCGCATGAGCTTCTCCGCATACTGTTTCCCCACTCCATGTTTATCGACGGGAAATGGGAGAACGCGCCGAAGCTCACGGGCCTCATCGCTGACCCGGCGCTTTTCAAGGCGTATCCGAAGCTCAAAGAGTTCGTCATACCGCACGTGTTTGAGGTGAACAGTACGGCGGGCGGCTACCTGCCTGGCAGCACTCAAATTCGTATAAACACGTATAATATGGAGTCTTACAGAGAGCTTGGTCGTCGCAGTAACAACCTCAGCGAGCCCCTTTCCGTCGAAGACAGGAAAGCCATCTTCGAGATTTATAAGAAGGAGATGCGGGCGAATCTGTCCCACGAAATCAACCATGCCATCCAGGAATGGGAAGGGTTCGGTCAAGGAGCGAGTGCTCAGCAGCAGATGGAATTTCTGAAGAAGCAGGCCGAGTACGACAAAGAGGTAACAAAGGGCGGACAGGAAATTAATGATGCCTGGTACTCCTGGATTGACACGCTTCCTCCGGAGCAGAGGAAAAAGTACAGAACCTCTACTTCCTATGTGGACGCGATGGCTCGTAACGCGCAGTGGGACCGGGGGCGTCTCGCCATTGACAGTATGTGGCTCAAGGACCGCATGGACAAGGAGGACGTCCCGGAGAACATTAAGTCGAAGGTCAATGGAATTGTTGACCGAATCCTCAAGGTTTACCTGGACGCCGGGTCCTTTGAGAGTGGGAACGCCCTCGCGGTTTATATCCGGTCTACCGGAGAAGTGGACTCCCGTAACGTCGAGTACCGTCTCGGCCTCACTGACGAAGAGCGGAAGAAATCACCGCCGGTGGATACCGAACTCCTTATGGAAGCTCCGGTTAGTCGTGACTACCAGGTCCTCATCCATGATGCCAAGATAGAGCATGACGCTGACGTTGCCATCGCGAAGGCCATCAAGAAGATGGAAGCAAAGGAAGCCGCGGCGAAGGCCGCCGCGGAAGCTAAGGCCGCAAAGGAGAAAGCAGAGGCCGAGGCAGAAGCAGCGCGTAAGGCCGCTGAAGAAGCCGCGGCGAAAGCCAGGGCGGAAGCAGAGGCCAAGGCGAAAGCTGAGGCGGAGGCTAAGGCGAGAGCCGCGGAGGAAGCAAGGGCGAAGGCTGAAGCTGAGGCTAAAGCTAAAGCCGAGGCCGAGGCGAAGGCTAAGGCCGAAGAGGAGGCAGCGCGTAAGGCGGCGGAGAAGGCCATCAAGACCGCAGAGACCGCCAACGCCAGCAGACCCGGAACGACCGTCAAAGGCCAAATCAATCTCGCCCGCTTCAAACAGAGTCAGGAGGCCATCATCACCCTCTTTAAGGACGCCGACGCTTCGACGCTTCCCCACGAATCGGCTCACTGGCTCAAGGCGGCGATGGAATCCCTCGTCGGTGCCGGATTCGCCACGGAGAAGATGAAAGAGGACCTCGCGACCATCGACGCCTGGCTGGACAAGCAGGATTACTCCGAGGCCAAGACGGACCAGGACAAGTACCGGGCCAGGGAGGAATACTTCGCCCGGGCGTTCGAGCAGTACCTACGGGAAGGTCACTTCCCGGAGGCGGCGACCAATGGACTCAAGTCCGCCCTCCGCCGTCTCGCCCGTATGCTCCAGTCCATCTACAGGAACGCTCTCGCCCTCAACGCCCCGATAGACGACTCCATCCGTGGCTTCTTCGACGACATCTTTGCTGTCGAGGAAGTGGTGGACGGGACGAGTGTCCTATCCGGCATACTCCGTGAAATCAATACGGGAGCCCTGGCTCTCAGCAAGGAAGACCTCAAGAAGCTGGAGACCGCCGTGGCCGGAGCGAAAGAAGACGCCGAGACCGAGGCGTGGCTCGCCGCCCTCCAGGATTACCAGCAGGGCCTCAAGGACCAGCAGAAGCTGTGGAGGAACGAGGCGAAGGAAGCCTACGAAGCGTCGAAGGCCGAGCAGGCTTATACCTATGTAAGGAATGGACACAAGCTCGACGAGAATTTCCTCCGGAACGTCCTGAAGCTGGACGAGGAGACCATCTCCATTCTGAAGAAGAAACGTCTGACCTACAAGGCAAAGGCTGTCGAAACTGCACCGGAAGCCACGCCGGAGGCTCAGGAAACCCCGGTCGCCGCTGAACCCGCAGTGGAGACCGCTCCGACGGAAACCACTGCGCCGGAACCCATCGTTCTCTCCGGCCTTGTTCCCGAGACCAGAGCGGCGAAGGAAGCGTGGGCTGAGATCGACCGGAACACCCCGGTCGTGATCCAGGATGCCGACACCCTGGCCGCCATTCTCGATACCATCATCGAGTCCGGGGAGTTCCATGGCGAAAAGCTGAACGATGCGTACACCCAGCTCACGAAGACGTATAAGAACGGCTCCGGGGGGTACTACAAGGCCGACAGGAACGGCAAGCTCCGGACGAAGGCCCACTTCGAGAGCCTCGTCAAGAGGGTCCTCCACAACGAGAACGTGGAAGACTTCGTGGAGATGTACGAGACGGACTCCCTGCAAGCTCCGCTTCCGAACGGAAAGGGCAAAGGGGATGGAAAGGCCCAGTCGCTTGAAGACGTCACGGCGGATACCAACTCTAGCGCTGACGCCTTCTCCGGCGAAGGGTTCGAAACGAAGCTCCGGGCCATCAACGACTACATCGCCACGCTGAAGAAGGACAGCTTCAAGCGAGAAGTCGCCAAGCTCCTTCTTGAGTTCTCCATGGAATATGGAAACAAGTTCCCGACCGACTGGCTGCTCGATGCGTACAAAGAGCGCCATGAGGGAGGCGGGGTCCGTTCCGACACCACGTTCTACGATACCGTGAAGAAGATTCGCGCCGAGCTCAAGAAGTTCATGGCCCGCGACGTGTATCAGCAGACCGTTGAAACAGACGTTCCATCTGACATCCTCGCGACCATGGCCGAGCTTGGCTATGGGGACGTCAACACTCTCATCACGGACCTCAAGACGGCTCTCGGCCGCTCCGCCTTCATCAAGGACTACATGAACCGGAAGCACGCCGAGTACCGTGAAGCCTTCCTGGACAACCCGAACTGGGCGTCCGAAGCGGGAGCGACCCGGTACCTCGACGCCATCCTTCGGGCCCTCAAGGTCACGGAGGGGATGAAATTCTCCGAGCGCGTGAAAATCGCGAGGCGGGAAGCGGCCCGCGAAGTGGTACAGGACCATACCCTGCGGGAGGTCCTCCGCACCGAGGTGGCGGTGAGGAAGAGTCTGAAGTCCAATGCCGCCACGATTCTGAAAGCCATCAAGTCCGGCAAGGAGGACAAAGCCGCCGCTATCACGGCAGCGCTCGATATGTGCCGGAACGAGGCGAGACTGGAAGTGGCCAAACGACTCCGCGGTGAAGTGGACCATCTGGTGAACGTGGCGAAACGTGCGGGACGCGGGAAGCCCGGGAACTCCGTGAATGGCGACGCGCTCAACATCGTCCGCGCCGTCCTCTGGCACTTCGGTATCTCGAACCGCAGACCTGAATGGACTACCGGTCCGAACGACCCGCAGAACGTCACGGAAGGCTTCCGCGTCATGGCGGAGTTCGTCGCCCAGACGAAGGGTATTACGGACCCGGAAGCCATGGATGCCTACGTACAGGCGGAACGGAACCGGTGGTCCCCGTGGCTGTGGGACGAACTGACCGGGGCGAACGCGAGGGCCACTGCTCGCGAGACGGCGGAACGCCGCCTGAACGATGCGGGCTTCACACGCGAACTCTTCGGGGACGACTACTACTTCTCCCTCCTGAGGGACCAGACGGAAGCCGAGCTGGAAAGAGCCGGTGAAGCCCGGACTGCCCTTCTCGACCTCTCCCTCGAACAGCTCCGCGAACTCTCCGACTTCGCGGCCTGGGTGAACGGGACGGGGCGTAACTCCGTGAAGGCGGACAAGAAGTCCTTCGCCGCGAAGCTGAACGCCAGCCTCGAAGTGATTATCCCGTCCCTGGAGAAGAACGCGACGGGTGCCTTCAAGGACAACGCGGACAAGACAACACTGGAAAAGCTCGCATCGACGGCGCGTTCCGGTCTCCATTCCAACAAGAACCTTCTGTGGCTTGCCCACCTCTTCGACGGAAGGTCCGAGTTCTACGGTGAGCACATCATGGGACCGATGCGGCGGCTGTTCCAACTCCCGCTTTCCATGGGGGCAAGCAAGGAGATGTTCTGGTATGACAGAATATCCGCCGCTGTGAAGCCCCACGAGGTCGCGCTGATGAAGTCCTGCCAGGACAGGAAGCTCACCTTCGCGGTGAACAATGAGGTCACTCAGCGCCGCGGCTACGAGCAAGTCTACGGGAAGCAGTGCGCTTTCATTCTCCTAAACGCCGGTACGGTCGAAGGACGCCAGCGGCTTATGGACGGCTTCGGCTGGACGGCGGATGAGCTCAAAGCCAACCTCTCCAAATTCACGAAGGAGGACTTCGAGCACGCCGAGGCGATTTGGAAGAGCCTGAAGGAATTGGGCACGGAGGTCGCGAAGACCTTCTATAAGGAACGCCATTACAGGATGACGTGGGCTGACCTCGCGAAGATTGAAGTCACGCTGGAGGATGGAACCCATATCCTGTCGGACGGCGGGTACTTCCCGATTGCCTACAAGTACCATGATTCCAGCAGGGGCTACGACACCGACCTTATGAACCCGTTCGTGAAGATGCCGAACCGTCAGGGGCGTCCGGGAGCGACAAACACCCGCGTGCGCGAAGTGCACCGTCAGGCGCTTCTTCTCGACCCCTCCGTACTGGAACGCCACATCAAGGAGAACGCCCACTACGTTGGAATGTGGGAGCCCCTCTCCATGGCGAACGCCATCTGGTCGAACCCGGACTTCAAGGATAACGCAATTCATTACTTCGGGCCCGAGGTGTACAAGGTTCTCCGCGACTGCATGAACTACATCAACAATCCGTTCCAGAACACGGGGAAAGGCCGCCAGCTTGCGAACTGGCTCGGCGCATCTTTCGCCACCATCGCCCTCGGGTACAAGGCGACGACCATTGAAAAGCAGTACGTCTCGCTCCTCCTCGGCGTGGACCGCCTTGTCAACCGTATCAAGAAGGAGGGCGGAGGCGAGGAAATCGAGGGCTACTTCAACGACGCATGGAACTTCTCCTTCACTGGATTTGACGACGCCCCCGGCATCCGCGGTTTCCGCCGCAGGATTGCCGATATGTCGCCGTTCCTCCGCAGCCGTTTCAACAACATCGACCGCGACCTCACGGTCATTGATACCGAGTTCAAAGGGAAAGTTGGAAAGGCGACCGACAGGTTCCGCTCCATCGGATTCCTCGGACTGAAACTCTGCGACCTCCACGTGGCGGGCGTCCAATGGTACGCCGCGTACACCTGGGCCCTCAACTCCAAGCAGAAGTTCTCCGAGGAGGAGGCACGGGCCTTTGCGGATGACTTCGTGGCGTCCACTCAGGGCGGAGCCCGTACCATTGATATGCCCGCCATCCAACTGAGCGACCTTGGCAAAGCGGTCACACCGTTCTTCGGACCGGCGTGTGCGGCGTTCAACACGAGGCTCGCCGGTCTCGCCGCCTTCAAGGAAATGACGGCGGGCGAGCGCGTCGCCTTCGCAGTGGACAACTTCATACTGCCCGTTGTGGCCCTCGGCCTTATCAGTGCCATCCAGTCCGGCATCTTTAAGGCCGCCATCGGTGGAGACGATGATGACTGGGACCGCGTAAGGCGGCGCTCGTTTATCGCGATGCTGTCCGAGCCGGTCAGCGGTATCGCAGTCATCCAGGACGTCGCTGACGCGGTGGTGCGTGCCGCTGTCAATGGCAAGCCCATCCAGGGTGAAGTCCTGGAAGTCGGCGCGTTCCGTCCGTTCAACGACGTTATCCGGGACGCCTACAGTGCGATACGGAACTGGGACAACCCGGACTACGCTCTGTACCTCGGAGTAAGCGCCGCCGGAGAGGCCATGGGCCTCCCGGTCGTTCAGGTCTACGAGGACTACGAGAAAATGATTCTATGGAACTTCGGGGACGAAGACTCCAAACCCATAAAGAAACAACTCCAAGGAGACAAGAAGAAATGAGCATTCCACAGGACCAGGTACCGATTACAAACTGTACCGGAACCGGAGTGGCGACTGAGTTCAGCTATGAGTTCTACGCGCCGGACATCCGCGACGTGTTCGTGGAGATCGGGGGGACACTCGTAGACGAAGCTGAATGGAGGGCCGTGAAGGATTCCGACAGTACGGGGCGGATCATCTTCAACACCGCACCGGAAGATGGGGCGGAAATCAAAATCTATCGTTCGACGCCGATCACGCAGGAGACCGTATGGCAGCAGGGCCAGGCGTTCTACGCCGATACGGTCATGTCGGCATTCGACAAGCTCACCATGATCGCACAGGAGCAGCGCGGAGGGGAAGCAAACGTCCCGGGGACAGTCGTGACGGCTCACAGTGCGACCTACGCGACGAGTGCGACCTACGCGAGCAGCGCGACACGGGCAGGGTCTGCGACGACCGCAGGCGTGGCAAGCGGACTCACCGCCGCCGCAAAGACCGACATCCTTGGCTCTGCAGCTTACGACGGTCCGTTCAAGGCGACGCACGGCGGGTTCAGCCCGGGACTCCGGTACATCAACATCTCGGCTGGCGGCATCAGTATGAACGGAAGTTCCTACCAGGTCACAAGCGGACGCGCCGCCGTACCGGACACGGGCGGGACGGCGTATCTGGTCGGGACGTCCAGCGGGACAGGGTACAGCTTCAGCTATACCGGGGCGGAACCGACTTCGGCGGCAGGGCAGTTCTATGCGCCCATCGCCTCGTTCG
>Ga0310786_10005601_pt1 | contig 16975 bp, 13 predicted proteins | sample AusTroGonzalo_MG_FD_203881 | JGI IMG/M metagenome (GOLD analysis project Ga0310786, IMG submission 203881) | Bovine rumen microbial communities from tropical cattle in Woodstock, Queensland, Australia - Gonzalo_03 (v2) (version 2) | ecosystem: Host-associated > Mammals > Digestive system >... | reverse complement strand
CACGAGATACAGAACCCGCTCAACTTCGTCATCAACTTCAGTAAGATGTCCGACAAGCTCTTGCGCGACCTGACGGACATCGTCGATGACAACAAGGACCAGATGTCCGAGGACGACCGCGAGGATGTCGAAGATATCATCGGCGACCTCCGCGACAATATGGCCAAGATTGTCGAACATGGCGAGCGGGCCATCAACATCATTCAGGGCATCCTTCTCGTCTCGCGCGGCAAAGAGAACGAGTTCATACCCTCCGACATCAACCGCATCGTCCACGAGTATGTATGGCTCTCCTATCACGCCATGCGCGCCAATGACAAGTCGTTCAACATCGCCATCCGCGAAAACTATCAGGACGACCTGCCACAGATGATGGTCATTCCACAGGACCTCAGCAGAGCCGTGCTCAACCTCATGAACAACGCCTGCTTCGCCGTACACCATCGCGCACTCAGCGAAGGCGACGACTATCAGCCCACCATCTCCATCACCACGGCAATGGCCGACGACCAGCTCATCATCACCATCGCCGACAATGGCGAAGGCATGAACGACGAGGTCAAGGAACGTCTTTACGAGAACTTCTTCACCACCAAGCCCATCGGCCAGGGCACTGGTCTGGGCATGGGCATCACCCGCGACATCGTCGAACAGAAGCACCACGGCCAGCTGTCCTTCGAATCGACGCTCGGAGTAGGCACCACATTCACCATCACCATTCCGATTAGGAAAAGGTAAAAGGATAAAAAGGTAAGAATGATGCAATACAACACATACGACAGGCTGAAGGTTTGGGTAAAAGGTCTTTCACTTTTTTGCCTTCTTATCTTTTTACCTTCATCGGCCTTGGCACAGGACGAAACGGACTACGAAGCGGACAACACGCAGAACACCGACCTGCAGGCTGGTGAGAACTACCGCGCCATCTACGACCAGGCCGAGCAAGACTACAACATCGGACGACTGGAAGAAGCACGGAAGGCACTCGTCGAAAATCTCAACGACTTCCCCCTCAGCCTCAAGCTCAGCGCCTACCGCATCCTGTCGCTATGCGCATTAGGAGTCGACGACAACGACGAAGCCGAACGCTACGTCCGCATGATACTCGACGTCAACCCCTACTACAGCACCACCCTCTCCGACCCACAGCGGTTCATCGATATGGTGGAAAACACCAAGGACGGCCGCAACGCCACCATCACCACCGCTTCCAGTCAGGCAGAGACCCTCGCCGAGGTTCCCGTGCCTACTACGCTCATCACCCGCGAAATGATTGACAACAGTTGCGCCCGCAACCTGCAGGAACTGCTCGCCGCCTACGTCCCCAGCATGATTATCGTCGATTGCAACGACGACATCAACATCGCCATGCGCGGCATCTACAGCAACGGACAGGAGAAAATCCTCATCATGCTCAACGGCCACCGCCTCAACAGCTACGCCACCAACATTGCCGCCCCCGACTTCAGCATGTCGCTCGACAAGGTGCAGCAGATTGAGGTGCTGCGCGGACCGGCATCGTCACTCTACGGAGGCGTATCGCTCACCGCCGTTGTCAACATCATCACCCGTAAAGGTGGCGAAGTCGACGGCATCGAACTGCGTGCCGGTGGCGGTTCCCACGGTCAGGTCAAGGCTGGCATGATCTTCGGCAAACGCTATTTCGACCTCGACATGCTCATCTGGGGCAATCTCTACAGGGCTACTGGCGAATCCTTCTTTATACCTTCCGAAGAAACCGGTTTGGGAATCGGCGAAGGCGACGTCACCGTCGGAGCCATCGGTCCCAAGCCCAGCTACGACTTCGGACTGCAGATGAAATACAAGGACATACAGTTCCTCTTTACCACCCTGTTTTCACAGGTTCAGTCGCCCTACACCATGACCTACACCTTCTCACCCTACGTCTTCGACCGCTACCGCACCTTCAGCGGCATCGGACCCTCGTTCGCCACACATACCAACCATGCTAAAATCAGCTACGAACACCAGCTGAACAAAGTCTACCTGAAAGCGTCCGCCACCTTCGACAACAGCGACCTCACCCACTACCAGGTCATCACCGAGCCAACCGTCTACGCGGCCGTAGAAGTACTGCCACTGCCCTACGAAGTCATCAGCGCACTGAAAGGCAGCGACGGCATCTACCGTTACCTCAACGCACAAGAGCACACCATTGGCGGCAAACTGCAAGGCGACTGGAGCTACATGGATAACGACACCCACCGCGGACTCCTCACCTTCGGCGCAGAATACAGCTACTTCCAACTCGACGATGCACACTACTTACTCGGCTACAACCACACTCAGACCATAGCCGAGAACGACACCATCAGAACCGCCTGCAAAGGTCACGAGAGCAACCTCAACGGCTACCTCCAGCTCAAGCACCACTGGCGGTCGTTCATCCTCAATGCAGGACTGCGCTTCGACTACAAAAACCGCTACGACGACACCAAGATACGCGAGTTCTCACCACGTCTCGCACTCATCTACATACAGCCCAAGTGGAACATCAAACTCTCCTACTCCAAGTCCTTCATCGACGCACCATACATCTACCGCAAGCAAAACGAGATCCTCTACAACTATATGGGACAGATTTCCTACGACCAGAAACTCGACCCCGAGGCACTCCACTCCGCACAACTCACCTTCGGAGCCACGCAATGGCTCCCAGGGCTCAACTTCGAAATCAACGGATTCTACAACCACGCACGCGACCTCATCTACATCCTGCTCAACAACCACGGCAACATCGGAGCCATAGACAACTACGGCGTAGAACTCTCAGCACGCTACGAGCGCCGCCGCTTCACCGCCAATCTCAGCGCCTCATGGCAGACCGCAGCACGCAACGACATGTTCGACGTCAAGCTTGACTACGCCCTCAACACCCCCAAGCTCTCCACCGACCTCCTGCTCGCGTGGCAAGCCACCAAGCAACTGAAACTGCGCACCCACATCGACTACAAGGGACCCCAGCACACCTACTACATCGACCTGCGCGAATACGCTGCCCTGATGGGCACCATCAATCTCTATGGCGAGAAATGGACCGAGATGCATGAATACATGGAGTCTCCCGACTGCGACGAAGCCGTAGTAAGAGAAATGGAGGAAGGCCTGAAACTCATCGAAGAAAGTTACAACTATCACGTCGAAAACATCCCAGTCTTCAAGGACATCTCCGCCCGCATCCTCTTCGATGTCGGAGCCACCTGGCGCTGGCGCAACCTCACCCTCGACGTCGACGTCAAGAACCTCTTCAACCACCACTACAGCATCAGCGGCATGTCCACCGGCCTCGTCCCACAGCGCGGGCGCTGGTTCCTCGCCACCATCGGCTTTAAATTCTGATGTTATGATACCACTTTTTGGATTGTCAGCACATTCTTATTATTCACGTAGGCATAGCGGACATCATCCATTTTCTTGATGACGAGCAGGATGCCAAGTCCGCCAATGCTACGATGTTCCCAACTGATTGTCGTGTCAGGTGGGGGCTGTTCCAAAGGATTGAAAGGTGTGCCGCCATCCTCGAAACGGATGATGACGTGGTTGATTGTTCTTTGGATGAACACGTCCAGAAAACCATCGAAACCTTCTGGATAGGCGTAGGATGTCACATTCATGACTATTTCCTCGCAAGCCAGTCGGAAGGCGAAGACAACCTTCTCACTGCACGAGAACACCTCGGGCGTCTGAAGGATGGCCCTGAGTATTTCTCGCGCCTTCCCCTTGATGGGCTGGAAATGCAGTTCACTCATCCCTTTTACCTTTTTACTTTTCCCCCTTTCCCACGATCGACTCTAAACATAATCGAAGAAGCCATCGAAGCCAGTGACAGACATGATATCCTGAACTTCGGCATTCACGCCCTTCAGATAGATTTTCAGTCCCTTGGTGGCCGCCATCTTCTTGGCGAAGAGCAGCACGCGCAAACCCGTACTGGAAACATACTTACAGGCTGTCATATCGAGCACAGCACTGTTACCCTTTTCTAAAATGGCCTTGATGCCTTCTTGCACTTCCTGATGGTTGAAAGAGTCGAGCTCTTCTCCTAATACATAAGTTTCTGTATCCATTTCTTCTATTTCAATTATCAAACTTTAAATATGCATATTTAATGGCCAGCATCGTGAGATCGTCGCTCTGGGGAGCATCACCCACGAAATCGTGTACCGCCTGAGTCATCCGTTCTATCTGAGCCTTACAATCCAAATCGCTTTGTAAATTGCCGATGAGCCGCTGACTGCCAAACATATCGTGTTTCTCGGTCATGGCTTCTGTCAGTCCGTCGGTGTAGAGGAACAGCATAGTACCTACAGGAATTTCGCATTCACCCGCCTCGTACGTCGCATTCTCCTCCACGCCCAAAGGCAGGCCGGGCTTGGCGTCGAGGAATTGACCGTTGACAAGAGGCTTGTTATGACCGGCATTGCAGTATTCCAAATGTCCCGTTGACGGGTCGAGTACACCGACGAAGAACGTCACGAACACCATAGTATCGTTACCGTCGCTCATGATTTTATTGATGTACGTGGTAATCATGTTCACATCGTCTATATAACTGGCCACAATACGGAACTGGCACATCGTCTGCGCCATCACAAGCGCGGCAGGAACGCCCTTGCCCGAGACGTCGCCAATACAGAAGAACAGCTTGCCGTCGCGGACAAAGAAGTCGTACAGGTCTCCCCCAACCTCCCGGGCTGGCGTCAACGAGCCGTAGATGTCCAGACGGCTGTCAGCGGTGGGCGAATACGCCTTCGGCAACATCGACAGTTGCATGTCGCGCGCCACCTTCAGCTCTCCCTCCATACGGCCCTTCGCCTCGTTCACCTGTTTCAGTTCCTCCATCTGCTGCGCCAGCGACTGTTGCATCGTGCTGAACGATTGGCGTAGGTAATACATCTCGTCGTTGGAGTGAATCTCAGGCAGTTTCGCCTGCAAGTTACCACGTGCCACTTCATCCGCCGCCTGTGTGAACGTGGTCAGTGGCGCAATGAGCCGATGGATGGTCCGTCGCAGCAGATAGGTCAGCACCACCATCGTCAGAAGGAACACCGCCGTCAGTGCTATCGCCATTCTTCGCATTCCGATGGCATAGAGGATGCCCCCTTCCTGGATGGCCTTGACGATTTTCAGCACGTAATAATTGCCCACGTAGGCTGATATGCCAATCACCACGACGACATACAACACCACCCTCAAGGTAATGCGGCTGGCGAGCGACTCACGAATGTGTAACAAACGGCGTGTCATCGATTCCAGTTCATGCATTTGCGGACGCGGAGGTCGGCATACGGTTCGGCATTGACTATCGTCGGATTGTTGGTCATCAGCTGCTCTGTACCATAGAGGAAGGAGAAGGGACGCGACAGTTCCTTCGTAAAGTCAATGGCCTCCTGCAAGATTTTTGCGTCGTCGCGGCAGTCGAACAGGAAGCGGTCGGTGTCGTGATTGTCTAGGAACAGCACGAGCTTGAAATCCTCGGGATACTGGGCAAAGTGGGCTTCCACCTTGCGCTTGAGCTCGGCATTGCCCTTGATGCTGCGACCAGCGCGGACTTCTTCCAACAGGATATCGCGATAGGCGAAGTCCAAGACGCCATCCAGCGTATCTGTGTAATCGGCCTGAAGGTCGTCCTGAGAAAAGGGCTTCGTTTCCTGAGCGAGGAACTCCTGCAATCTGGCGTCAGTCTTGAAAAACAACTGTCCCGCCATCTGCGGACCGATGCCGAATGCCCACACCTCGCCAAAGACCACGATGTCCTTGTTGACCTGCTCCAGCGATGCCCGCAGATTCTGCAGGAAACTGTGAGGCTGACCTAATGCGTGGTCAATGCGGAAAGCATCCACACCCATGCGGACAAGCTTCTCGGCCTTGTCAATCATGAATGCCTCGACGTCGGGGTTCGTCAGGTTGAACTTTGGCAGATCGCCATAGCCTAAGAACGACACGAAGTCATCGCTGTCCTCATTCTTATACCAGAACCAGTCACGGTGCTTGCCGCCGTTCTTCAAGAGCGACTCCTGGAACATCGGCGCCTCATACCAGCAGTGGTTAGGCACGAAGTCACAGATAATCTTCATCTCCTTCCCGTGGGCCGTATCCAGCAGCCGCTGATATTCGTCCCACGTGCCGATATGCGGATCCACCTCGTCGAAGTTCAGCGTGTGGTAGCCATGATAGTTGGCCGACGCATAGATGGGTGACAGCATTACCGCATTGAAACCAAGTTCCTTGATGTAGTCCAGTTTGTCGATAACTCCCTGCAGGTTTCCCCCGCAGAAGACGTTGGTGAGGTCCAAACGTCCATTCTCATTCTTCGGCGGCTCCTGCCACCCTCCGTTGAATCTGTCAATCAGCAGATGATAGATTCGGATATGATCAAACCACTTCTTCATATAAAAAAACATTTTATGGCACAAAAATAAGAAAAAAAATCCATTCTCGCAAGAAAATGGAGCTTTTCTTTCTCATTATCATATTATTTCACTATCTTTTCGCTTCGCGAGAAGATTCTCACACCTAAAGGAATGAGTGTGGCGATGCAATCTCTCACTCGAAAAAACAAAAAATAAGATTTTTTTTTTGGTTCTTTGCTCGTTTATTCGTATCTTTGTAGCGAAATTGCAAAACTAAGAAACGATTTATACTATGAACAAGAACGAGAAATTTGTCATCACCATCAATCGCGAGTTAGGAAGTGGCGGCCACACTGTCGGTCGCAAGTTGGCAGAAAAACTGGATGTGGAATTCTACAACAAGACACTCATCAAGGAACTGCAGAAGAAGTTCAACCTCAGCGTAGAGGAAATCGAACGGCTCAAGGGCCGCGAACATGGCTGGTGGGCAGACTTCAAACGCAACATGGGCGAATCACTCTTGTACACAACCATGGAAGACACTTTCATGTATCCCGACATGGCCAGCACCGTCCTCTACAGCAACTACCACAAGCTGCACGAGGAGGATTATCCGAACCTCATCGATACCGACGAGGTTTTCCAGGCTGAGACGGAAATCCTGAAGGGCATTGCCGAGGACGAGTCGTGCATCATCGCCGGACGTAGCGGATTCTACGTCTTCCGCGACCATCCCAACCACCTGAGCATCCTCATCCAGGCCTCCCTACCCCACCGCATCGATCGTGTGATGCGCAAACAGAACATCAGCGAGGAGGAAGCCCGCAAGATTATCGAGAAGGTGGATAAGATGCGTGAGAACTATGTGAACAGGTACACCCATTCGTCGCGCTACGACACCCGCAACTACGACCTCGTCATCTCTGCCGACGGCAAGACCGAGGACGAAATGGTCAATATCATCGTCAAGTACATCGGATAAGGCATTATGAAAAAGCTAATGATTCTGGCCGTCCTGCTCCTGGCGGCGGTGAACTATGCGCAGGCTCGCGTGACCGGTGGCCAAGCCGAATCTTCCAACCAAGTGGAGGCAGTCGACTTAGGACTCAGCGTGAAGTGGGCTAACATGAATGTGGGTGCAAAGAAACCCTCTGGCTATGGTTCCTACTTTGCTTGGGGTGAGACAAAACCGAAGGAATACTACTCGTGGAAAACCTATGCCTGGAGCAAGGGCGACTCCGAGTTTCTGACCAAATATTCCACCACTGACAGGAGGATGCAGTTGGCACCCGTCGACGATGCCGCTCACACCGTTTTGGGCGGTCAATGGCGAATGCCCACAGCGGATGAGTTCGACGAGCTGGTAAACCCGGACAACTGCACATGGGAATGGACCTCGCAGGATGGTGTCAACGGCTATAAGGTCACCGGCAAGAAGACAGGCAACTCCATCTTCCTGCCCATCACGGGCTTCCGTTTCTATGCCGACATACAGTTCCGCGCCATCAGCGGCATCTACTGGTCATCGACCCTCTACGGCGTCAGTCCCAACAAGGCATGGTGCTTGGAATTCAATTTCTCCGACGTATCAGTGTCTTACGGCAACCTTTCTAGCAACCGTTTCAGCGGTCGCTGCATCCGTGCCGTCCAAGAGAAGTAACTATCATTATTAATAACATCATAAACTAAACGACTATGGATAAAGGTAAAATTGGAGAAAGCGCCGGCATCGTATGGCGTACGTTAGAGAGTAAGGGTTGTCTCACGATTGAGGAGTTGCAGGAACAGACAAAGCTTGGCATGTTGGAGTTATTTTCTGCCATCGGCTGGCTAGCCCGCGAGGACAAAATCAGTTTCAACAAGGAGAATGGAATCACATCGGTACGCTTGTATCAGGAAACATACTATTGATTCCTAAGGAAAATTATAGACGGACACCGAAAAAGGCACGGAGACGCCACTTGATGTTGCGGACTTCAAGGTTGTCCTTGTGGCCGACGTTGGTGAAGTTGAAGTGCATGGAGAGGCCGTAGAACGTGGAGCGGGCATTGTGGACCACAGCTCCACGACCAGTGATGATGACCTGGGGGAAATGGTGTTTGAGTGATATGCGGTCGTCGCCAACGAGCGCTTCCGTATCGCTATAGACGATGAACGTGGGCAGGGCTGAGATATGGAGCAGCCAGCCACGGTGGGGTACGTAATTGTAGGCGTAGCCTCCTCCGATGCCGATGTTGGTCATTTTGAGGCGTTCCTCGTCTTCGTCTTTTGCCATGGCTTTCTGAGCCTGAAGGGATGCTGCCAACAGGAAACTTCCCGCTGAACGCAACTGGATGTAGTTCTGCGAGAGGGCGGCAGGATAGGAAAAGCGTCGGCTGTTGAAACAGTAGTAGGCATTGACGTTGAGTGTCTTGACGATAAGCGCATCGTCGGGAATATCGATGCGTTCCTTATCTTCTGCTTCATACCAGCCGGTGAAGTTGTGGGCATCCTGATAGACGAAGTCGAAACCGAAACGTCGTCCGTAGGAGTTGAAACTCAGCTCGGTGTCGCGGTTCTTGCCCAAGAGTTTGGCAGGATTGATGGACGCGCTGAGCGAGATTCCAAGGTAACTGGCACCCACACTGAGTGTCATCTTATTGTCGGCTCTCATCATTGACTTGAAATGCAGGCCGTTGTCCATTCCCTCAGACTCAATCTGCGTGCCCGACACATTATATCGCGCCTTGAGGGTCCACTTCGTCGCAGGCCGCCTGACGTAGGCGGTGTCGATATTGCCTTTGAAATAGTGTAAAGTCAGAATGCTGTCAACACGATGGAAGAACGATTGCGCCCTTGTGGGCGCAATCGATATCAGTATGCTTGCAAAAATGCAAAACAGTATTTTCTTCACAAAGAACCACTTTACTTCGTGCCGCCGCCGAGGGCAACGTAGAGGGCAATGACACCCTTGGCACCGTTGTAGAGGTTCTCGGCCTCGTTGAGCTGTGCGGAAAGCAGCGACTCCTGTGCGGTGAGCACTTCGATGTAGCTGGCTTTACCGTTGTCCATCAGCTCGTGGGTGCCGACGTATGCCTCGTGGAGCACTTCTACCTGGCGGTTGTAATAGCTGTGCTTCTCGCGGGCAGCCTTACAATCGGCAATGGCTTCGTTCACGTCGTTACCGGCGTCGACGACAGCCTGCACGTACTTCTTCTTCAGGTTCTCCTCAGTCAGCTGGGCAGTCTTGTAGTTGCCCCTAATCTGTCCGCGGGCAAAGATGGGCTGCGTGAGCGATCCGACAACCTGCCACAAAAACTTGCTGGGATTGACGAGTCCGCTATTGTTGCTCCATCCTACCTCACCATTCAGCGTGATGCTGGGGAAGAAGGCAGCGCGGGCAGCCTGAACGTTATAGAAGGCTTCCTCCATGTAGTAGTTAGCTAGACGGATATCAGGACGACGCTCCAGCATCATAGCCGGCACGCCGACATTCAAATAGCGCTCCTCAAACAGGCGTTGCCCTTCAGTAGCCGAGTGATACTGGGCTTCTGCTCCCCAATGGGTGCGCTCGATGTGCTGCGGCGTGATGCACAGCAGGCTGCAAATATCGTTCTCGGTAGCACGTATGGCGCGGCGGATAGCCACAATCTGCGTTTTTACGTTGATCCACGACGACTCCTGCTGGTTGACAGCCGTTGAATAGGCCTGTCCGTTCTCATACAGGGCCTGCATCGTTTCCAGCGAAGCTTTCCACAGACTGTCGGTCGCGATGAGGATGTCCAGTTCGCGGTCGAGCAGCTGGAGATAGAAGTACTCCTGAGCGACGGTGCTGATGAGGTTGGAACGAGTGGATTCCTCCGTCATCTGTGCCTGCAACAGTGCGGCCTTGGCAGCGCGCTTCTTGTTGGTGATGGAACCGAACACGTCGATATCCCAAGACACATCCAACGGTATAGTATAGCTCTTCGTGGGCTTGGCCCCGTCGAAGCTGTACAGCGAGCCCTGCGGCGAGAAATTAATTGACGGCAGATAAGCCAACTTCTTGGTCGTCAGCGATATCTGACTCTTCTCGATGTTGATACGGGCCGAATTCAGGTCGGTATTGTTAGCCAATGCCTGTTCTATGAGATTCTGTAACAGGGGGTCGGTGAAGAACTCACGCCACGACAAATCGGCAATGGTAGCGTCACCAGTGGCTGAAGTGCCGAGCGTAGAAGAACCGAACACGTCGGCGGGATCCTGCACTGTCTTCTCGTACTTATTATATAGGCCGCAGCCCGTGAACAACATGCTCACGGCTGCAGCTACAATGATATTACTAAGTTTTTTCATCATTTTACCTTTTTACCTTTTTACTCTTTTACCTCTTCAACTGCTTCTACAGCTTCTACAACTTCTACTGTGCTGCCCTGGAACTTATCATGCAGTTTCTGGAAGATGATATAGAACGCCGGTACGACGAAGAGCAGCGAGATGGTACCAACAGACATACCGCCGATAACGCAGAGGGCAAGGGCACGGTTACCATTCGCACCGGCACCGCCTTCAATGGCAAGCGGAATCATACCGACAATCATACAGATAACGGTCATCAGAATCGGGCGGAGACGTTCCTGGCAGGCGGCAAAGGCAGCTTCAGTGATGCCCATACCATGCTTACGGTGCTCGGAGGCCACCTCGGTAATCAGGATGGCGGTTTTCGCCAACAGACCAATCAGCATGACCACACCCGTCTGTACATAGACATTGTTCTCCATACCTGGCAAGCCAATGCTAGCGAAAACCCAGATGACGGCGAAGGCACCCATCAGACCGAACGGGATACTGAGCAGCACGGCCCACGGCGTAAACCATGAGTTATACAACGATCCCATAATCAGGTAGATGAGGACGATACAGATGCAGTAGATGAGCGTAGTGGTATTCGAACCTGCTGCCTCAGCGGTCTCACGCGACATACTGCTGTACTCATACGTAGCCGTATTGGGCATCTCCTGACGGAACACCTCTTTAATGACCTCCTGAACCTGACCCTCGCTATAGCCGCTGGCAGGAGCTACCTGACACTCAATACTTGAGAACAGGTTGAAGTGCTGGTTATTTGATGGACCGACAATCTCCGTCAGTGAAATGAACTCTGAGAGGGGTGCCATCTTTCCGCTGCTCGTCTTCACGAAGATATTGTTGAGCGACGTGGGGTCGAGACGATACTCAGGGGCTGCGGCAGTCCACAACTGGTACACCTTACCGAACTGATTGTAGTTGGCGATATACGAACCACTACAGTAGTTGCCGAGCGTGCTCAGCACTTCCTTGGCTGACAAGCCGGCACGGTTGCACTGGGTGGGATCCACTTCAACACGGAATTTCGGGAATTTTTCCGAATAGGTGGACATAGCCATACTCACTTCCTTGCGCTCCATAAGCTTGGCCAGGAACTGGTCGGTCTTCTTAGAGAACTCCGACAGGTCGCCGTCGGTGGGGTCCTCTACCACGAGGTTTACGTTGCTGCTCGTACCATAACCCGGAATCTGAGGCATCTGGAACGGAATGACCGTGGCATTCTTGATGTCCGCACACGCCATATAGAAACGATACATAACCATGTCTACACAGTGTTCTATACCCGGACGCTCTTCCCAGTTCTTCAGGCGGATAACCATGAAGCCATAGCTCGTACCCTGACCCGAAATCAAACCGTAGCCACTCACCATGGCATAGCTCTCCATTTCGGGAATAACCTTCACCTTCTCTTCCACCTGTTTCAGCAGGTCGTAGGTCTGCTGCAAAGTGTAACCTTCCGGTGCATCTACCTCAACCAGGAAGCAGCCCTGGTCCTCCTGAGGCACGAGACCCGACGGCAGTTTCATCATAAAGAATACAAGCAGTGCGGCAGCAATGGTCACTAATATCCAAGACACACCAGGACGCTTGATGAATTTCTTCACCCCCTTGCTGTATTTGTCGAAGAGGGCATTATAGCTGGCATCGTAGGCTTTCTTTGTGTAATATAGCAGCGACTTGCCTTCCTTCTTGCCTTCCGTCATCTTCAACATGATGGCACAAAGGGCAGGACAGGTAGTCAGCGCCTGCAGACACGACAGACCTACTGCCGAGGCGATGGTGATTCCGAACTGCGTGAAGAACGTACCCGACGTACCTGAGATAAAGGTCACAGGGATGAATACCGCCATGAATACGAGCGTACACGAGAATACCGCCATCGACACTTCGCCGACAGCCTGGCGCGTAGCCTCCTTGGCATCAGTTATACCGCCTTCCATCTTCGCCATCACGGCCTCCACGACCACAATGGCGTCATCGACCACCGTACCGATGGCCAACACCAGTGCGAACAACGTCAGCAGGTTCAGCGAGAATCCTGCCAAGGTGACTATGACAAAGGTACCCATCAGCGACACAATCACCGAGATTGATGGGATGATGGTTGCTTTGAGGTTCTGCAGGAAGAAGAACACCACCAGAATCACCAGGATGATGGCGATGATCAGCGTCTCCACCACATTATGGATAGCTGCAAAGAGGAAGTCGTCGGCGTTCATCAAGGTGACGAACTCCAGACCGTCAGGCATCGTGGCCTTCATCTCCTCACACATCTGGTCGATGCGCTGGTTCACCTCCGTGGCATTCGAGCCCGGCGACTGGAAAATCAGCATGAAGGTACCCGGCTGGCCGCTGATATTCGAAACGAAGCTGTAGGTCTTGGCACCAATCTCCACTTCTGCCACGTCTTTCAGGTGCAGCACGTGGCCGCCGTCGGTGGTCTTAATCACGATGTCCTCAAACTCATCAATCTCCTTCAGCGTACCCTTATACTCCATCGAGTACTGGTATTTGTTATCTGATTGCTCGCCGAAGTTACCTAAGGAGGTCACGAAACTCTGGCTATTGATGGCTGTGCTGATATCGTCGGGCGTCAGGCCGTACTGCGCCAGCACGTCGGGCTTCATCCAGACACGCAGGGCGTAGGTATTACCTAACGACGTCACGGAGCCCACACCAAAGATACGCTGCATACGCGGCTTGATGTTGATATCCACGTAGTTTGACACGAAGTCGTCGTCATACTTGCCGTTCGTACATTGTATACCGATGATGCGCAGAATGCTGCTCTGGCGTTTCTCCGTCTCAATACCCATATTGATAACGGCGGAAGGCAGCTGCGACTGCGCCTTCGACACGCGGTTCTGCACGTTCACCGTCGCGATGTCAGGGTCAATGCCTTGCTTGAAATACACGTCGATGGTCGCGGTACCCGTCGAGGTAGCCTTCGATACCATATAGTCCATACCGTCCACACCATTGATACTTTCCTCCAAGGGTGAGACCACCGACTGAATGATGGTTTTGGGGTCAGCACCCATATAGTAGGCCGTAACCTCCACTTGCGGAGGTGCGATGTTCGGATATTGCTCAATGGGCAGCGAGCTCATCGAGATGAAGCCCACCAGCGCCAATACGATACTGATGGCACACGCCATCACGTATCTATTGATAAATATATTGTTCTTCATAACTTACTTCTCTGCTTTTGGTGCTTCGGGGAAAATCACCTTCTGTCCTTCATGTAAGTTGTTGGCGCCTACGGTCACAATCTTGTCACCCTCGTTCAGACCAGTCAACGCAATATAGTGCTCGCCATCATAGATGTCCTGTGTCGTCACCTCTACAGATGTTACCGTACTGTCTGCCTGCACCTTATACACCTGCTGCTTGTCCTGCAGCTTGACGACAGCCACCTGCGGAATCACCATGACGGAATCTTCCTTCAGAGGAATCACCACACTACCCTGCATACCTGAGTACAGCAGGCCCTTGGGGTTGGGGAACGTAGCCTTCAGCGAGATGGTACCCGTAGAAGCATTCACCACGCCAGTAGCTCTGGTAATCTTGCCCTTCTGATCATACTCGGTACCGTTCTTCATGACAAAACTCACATCGAGCGAATACTTTGAAAGTGCACTGGGATCCGTGCTGAAACCTTCAGAGAGCATCATTGACAGAATCGTTTCTGGCAGCGAGAATTCAGCATCCATATTCGCATTGCCACTCACTGTGGTCAAGTAAATAGAAGGTGAAACCTGATCGCCTGTACGCACGGGAATCTCACCGATGCTACCCGACACAGGAGCCGTAATCGTGCAGTAGCCCAAATTCACCTTCGCACGGTTTACCTGTGCCCTGTACTGTATCACCGATGCCTTAGCCTGCTCGTATGAGTTCTCGGCTGTTTCAAAGGTGTACCGGCTCACAATATTCTTCTCATACAAATTCTTGGTAGACTCGTACTCGATTCTCGCACTGTTCTCCTGTGCAATGGCAGCCTGCAGGTTAGCCTGTGCAGACTCCAACTCCAACTGAGCGTCACGCTGGTCGATGACGAAAAGCACCTGGCCCTTCTTCACCTGGTCACCCTCGGTCACGCAGATCCTCATCAGCTGTCCGCTCACCTGTGGCGTGATAGTCACGTCAGTCTCACCCTTCAGCTTAGCACTGAACTTGATGGGCACCGTAATGTCCTCTTTCTTCACTGTCACCGTTTCATACGATGTCAACTCCGCCTTTGGCATGTCGACGCCACACGCGGTCAGTCCGACCATCGCGCCGATCATCATGGCCCATGTCAAAACATTCTTTCTTTTCATTTTCATTTGTCTTATTGTTAATTATTAATTGTTTATTTCTATAAATTCTTCCCGAATGTACATAAATCGCTGCAAAGATAATGCAAAATTTCGATTAAGCAAAGGAAATGAGAATATTTTTTCATTTCTGAGCGTGAGAAAGTTGATTAAATCGAACAAAAAACCAAATTTTTGAGCAGCAAATGTAATGAATGTTTGCACTTCCTTTATTTCGAGCGCACGTGTGCGTGATTTTGTCGATGTAGTAGTCGAGGCCGAAGATGGACTGTACTCTTTTCGTTGCCGTCATACGCTTACTGCATCAGTGTGGTGATAACCTCGTTACCGACATAAAAAACGACTCACCGGGCTGTCACAGCTGGGTGAGTCGATTATGAAAAATCATAGGTAAAAATAATTCGGGACAAAGATAATCCCATTTATAGGATATTCAGGGAATTGAGGAATACGATGATGATAGCGATGGGGATGACCCAGCGCAGGAGAGCGAGATAGACGAACGAGGCCACGCGCGAGCCCTGATAGCGGGCTTTGGGAACAAACCATCCCGTAAACAAGGCCGCGGCTAACACTCCCAAAGGCATCAGGATATTGGTGACAAGGTCGTTAAAATTGTCGAAGAGGTTATGCCCCATGATGGTGAGCCAATCGGCATGACCAGTCATAGACAGGACACACAACGTATTGGTTACAACCAATATCAGACAGGTAACAATCACACTCTGATGCCTGTTGAGGGGACGCTTGGTTTCTGCCGTAGCCTCACAGAAAAAGGCTACCATAACCTCCATCATGGAGATGGTGGAGGTGAGGGCTGCAACGCACATCAGGGCGAAGAAGGCGGTGCTGATGATGGTCGGGCTGAACATGTGCTGGAACACGGCAGGCAGGGTGACGAACGTCAGTTCCGGGCCCTCGGAGGGGCTGAACCCGTAAGCGAACACGGCAGGCAGAACGACGGTGCTGGCAAGCAACGACACGATGAGCACCAAGACCATCATTTGTATCGACGTCCTTGCGACATTTTGTTCCTTTGGCATATATCCTCCATAGGTAATGAGCGCACCAACACCAAGGGATAAGGTAAAGAAACTCAGTCCCATGGCTTCGAGTATGACCTGCGGAGTGATTTTAGAGAAGTCGGGCTCGAACAGGAAGCGCAATCCGGCGGTTCCACCTTGGAGAAACACCATGTGAACGGCCATCACTATCAACATGATGAACAGAATGGGCATGAGAATCTTGCTCAGGCGCTCAATACCCTTGTTGACGTCGAACCACAATACCGATGCCGTCAGGACATTGGCTATGATGGCATAGACAGTCATCACAGGGGCATTCCTCTCGAAAGTATCGAAGAAGGCCGTGAGCTGAGGGGCATCCATGGCGGCGAAAGTGTTCGACGCTGCTTCAACCATGTAGTAGAAGCACCATCCGGTGACGACAAAATAGAAGCTCATGAGGACCATCGAGGCCAGCATACTTGTCCACGCCAGCCACTGCCAGCGGTTCGAGCCACTCAAGGCGCGGAATGCGCCATAGACACTCCTACCCGACGACTTGCCTATCAGGAATTCGTTCATCACCAAAGGCAATCCGAAGATGACCGAACAGACGATATACAGGATGATGAACGCGCCCCCTCCGTTTTCACCTACGGTATAGGGAAACTTCCAGATGCTGCCCAAGCCTACAGCACTTCCTGCGGCGGCCAACAGAACTCCGATTTTCGACGAAAATGATTTCATGCTTATTGATTTTACTTATTTTGCATAATTATGGCGACAAAGTTACAAAAAGTCGAGCAAAGAACCAAAGGACGAGCGAAAAAAAATCATTTTCCTTTTGCATTTTCCGCGCTTATTCGTATCTTTGCAGGCGGATAAAAGACAAGAGAAATGAAAAATCGGCTTAATATTATTGTTTGCACAACGGCTATGGTGCTGGGCATGG
>Ga0310786_10005600_pt1 | contig 16982 bp, 16 predicted proteins | sample AusTroGonzalo_MG_FD_203881 | JGI IMG/M metagenome (GOLD analysis project Ga0310786, IMG submission 203881) | Bovine rumen microbial communities from tropical cattle in Woodstock, Queensland, Australia - Gonzalo_03 (v2) (version 2) | ecosystem: Host-associated > Mammals > Digestive system >... | reverse complement strand
GTCCACGTTCAGGTGAATCCAGAACAGCGGCTCGTCGCTCATGGGGTAGAGCGTGCGATAGAAACTCTTGTAGTCCTCGTCCTTCAGCGTGCTCGGGGCCTTCGTCCACAGCGGCTCCACATTGTTAATAATATTATCCTCGGCGGTATCCACCATTTTCTTCTCGTCGCTCGACCACTCCTGCTTCTTGCCGAAGGCCACAGGAACAGCCATGAACTTACAGTACTTCTGGAGCAGACCCTCGAGCTTGTTCTTGTCGAGGAACTCCTTCGAGTCATCGTCGATGTAGAGGATGATGTCCGAACCGTGCTCAGCGCGCTCAGCATCGTCGATCTCGTAGGCGGGAGAACCGTCGCAACTCCACTTCACGGCCTTGGCACCTTCCTTGTACGACTTAGTGATGATCTCCACCTTCTTCGACACCATGAACGAAGAATAGAAGCCCAGTCCGAAGTGGCCGATGATGTTGTTGGCATTGTCCTTGTACTTCTCCAAGAAGTCCGTCACACCTGAGAAGGCGATCTGGTTGATGTACTTGTCGATCTCCTCCTCGGTCATGCCGATTCCGTGGTCGCTGATGGTGATGGTGCCCTTGTCGGCATCGAAGTTCACGCGTACGGTCAGGTCGCCCAGTTCGTTCTTGTACTCGCCCTGAGCAGCCAGCGTCTTCAGCTTCTGCGTGGCATCCACGGCATTCGAAACCATCTCACGGAGGAAAATCTCGTGATCACTATAGAGGAACTTTTTGATGACGGGGAAGATGTTCTCAGTCGTAACCCCGATGTTACCTTTTTGCATATACCTATTTTATTTTTCTATTTGACAACTTACTATTTGATTCTGCAAATACCGTGCCAAAACGAAAAGCGGCACCACCGACGAAGGGTGATGCCGCTCTGTGAATACAATTATGTGGGATTATTTGAAAATCAGCTGTGCAAACTGATAGAGGCTTCTGCGCCAGGTCTGCCACTCGTGAGCGGTCTCAGGCGACACGTAGCTGTGGGCATTGATGCCGAGGGACTTCAGATTCTCAGCAGCCTTGACCACGCTGCCGTCACCTTCAGCCATTCTCGTCTCTTTGCTGCCGGCACTCATGAAGAGAACCTTGTTGGTCTTCTTGAAGTCGGCATTATCTTTCACCTCGTCAATATTGAAAGTGCCGCCGCTGAACATTCCTACATAGGCGAATGTCTTGGGATTGGCCAACGTGATCATGTGGGTCTGCATACCACCCATCGAGAGGCCTGCGAGGGCACGATGCTCTGTGTCGGCAATGACGCGGTAGTTCTTCTCAACCATTGGGATGATGTCCTTCAGCAATACCTCCTGGAAGCCGTTGAAGCTGGCGAATCCGCCACGACTACCACGGGTACCACGGGCCCCCAGAAGAGGACCACCTTGTGGACCACCTGGACGGGGACGTCTCTGCATATCCTGAGGACGCTGACCGTTCTGTCCCTGCGGACGTGGGCCTCCGAAGCCTGGAAAGGGCATCTGGGCCTGCTGTGTGGTGTCAGGGTGTGCGGGAATGGCGTTCAGACCATTGTCCATCACGATGATGAAGGGCACAGCCTTGCCGTCGGCAATCAGGTTGTCCATGATGATGCCGGTCTTGCCTTGTGCCGACCAGCCTGTCTCATTCTCGCCCATGCCGTGCTGGAGATAGAGCACTGGGAAGCGCTTGGTGGGATTCTGCTGGTACTCTGCGGGCAGGTAGATGTAGCAGTGGCGCATCTTCTCAGTGACGGTAGAGTAGTAGTACACCTCATTGACAGAACCCTGAGGTACGTTCCTGACGGTGTAGAAAGCTTCGTCAGCAGCAGGCACATCGATACCGCTTCCCCAACGGCTGGCACCATAGTAATACTTGCTACCGGGGTCAGGCACTGAGGCACCGTCGATGTTCAACTGGTAATAGTGGAAACCTTCGTCCTGAGGGGCTGACTCACCCGTCCATACGCCGTTGGCATCCTTTTTCATCTCGTACTTCACACCGCCGATGTCCAATTTCACACTGTTGGCCTCGGGGGCAGAGATTTGGGCGCGTACCATGCGCTGAGAGTTCACCATCGGGTACTCCTTACCCTCTTGGTTGGTACTGGCAGGCTTGAAGTCCTCTGTGACCTGTGCGCTTGCCGTCACTGCCACGAAGGCAGCCATCATCATAAACATTTTTTTCATAAGTTGATCAATTTGTGATTTACTTTTCATTTACTTTTCATTTGACGTGATACCTTCAGAAAAGTAAAACGCCGGAGGGCTTTGTTATAAAAGTTTAACAGATTGGAAAATAATCGGGGAAAGTTTGGCTGGGTTCGAGATGTTTTGTATCTTTGCAGGTGAAATATTAACGACTAAAACAAACATACAATGAAACAGACAATTCTGGTAACGGGTGGTACGGGCTTTATCGGAAGCCATACGACCGTGGAACTGCAGGAGGCAGGCTATGAGGTGGTGATCATCGACAACCTCTCGAATTCGAATGCAAACGTGGTGGACGGCATCGAGAAGATTACAGGCGTAAGGCCTGCCTTCGAGAAGGTGGACTGCTGCGACTTAGAGGCTTTGGAGGGTGTATTCAAGAAGTACCCGAAGATTGAGGGCATCATCCACTTCGCTGCCTCGAAGGCTGTGGGCGAGAGTGTGGAGAAGCCGCTGCTCTACTACCGCAACAACCTGACTTCGCTCATCAACCTGTTGGAGCTGATGCCGAAGTATGACGTGAAGGGTATCATCTTCTCGTCGAGCTGTACGGTCTATGGACAGCCTTCGCAGGAGAACCTGCCTGTGACGGAGAATGCGCCCATCCAGAAGGCAATGTCGCCCTACGGCAATACGAAGCAGGTCAACGAGGAGATCATTCAGGACTATATCCATAGCGGGGCACCTATCAAGAGCATCATCCTGAGATATTTCAACCCCATCGGTGCGCATCCCTCGGCTCTGATCGGTGAGCTGCCCAATGGCGTACCCATGAACCTGATCCCATTTGTGACGCAGACAGCGATGGGTATCCGGGAGCAGCTGAAGATATTCGGCCATGACTATAATACGCCCGACAAGACCTGTATCCGCGACTACATCTATGTGGTGGATCTGGCCAAGGCTCATGTGAAGGCCATGGAGCGTGTGCTCGACAAACCTGATACGGATGCCGTGGAGGTGTTCAATATCGGTACGGGTAAAGGACTTTCGACCTTAGAGGTGGTGGAAGGCTTTGAGAAGGCTACAGGCGTAAAGGTGAACTGGACATACGCTCCGCGTCGCGAGGGAGATATCGAGCAGGTGTGGGGCAATGTCGACAAGGCCAACAAGGTGCTGGGCTGGAAGGCTGAGACACCCACGGAGGAAGTGCTGAAGAGTGCTTGGAAGTGGCAGGTGAAGCTACGTGAAGACGGCATACAATAACAATAATCCCGCTCAGTTGAGCGGGATTATTGTTTTAAATGTGCCTTCGGCAGTGAAGTCATCGAGGCTGACAGGCTGACGGAAGAGGCCGAAGAGTGACGAGCCGGAGCCGGACATTGCGGCATAGGTGGCCCCCAGGTCATAGAGACGATCCTTGATGGCCCCGATCTCTGGATGGAGGGCGAAGACACTGCGTTCGAAATCGTTCGTCAGTTCCTTGCGCCACGTCTCTATGGGCTGCATCACGATGTCGCGGCAGTTCTTTGGCGGGTGCTGTGGGGTGATGAGTGAGAAGGCCTCTTTCGTAGAGACAGGGATCGCCGGACGAACAACTGCCAGATACCACCCGCTGAGACTGAGGCTGATGGGTTGCAGTTTCTCGCCGATGCCTTCAGCATAGGCTGGACGGCTGCTGATGAAAAAGGCACAGTCGGCACCCAGACGGACTGCATAGTCAATCATCTGTTGCTCCGAGAGTCCAAGGTGAAACAGACGGTTGAGCAGGGTGATCATATAGCCGCAGTCGCTGCTGCCACCACCCATGCCGGCCTGCGTGGGTATACCTTTATATAAATGTACGTGTATGCGCGAGAGGGTGGGGAAGTCCTGCTTCAACAGCTGGTAGGCCCTCACCACGAGGTTCTTCTGCTCGTCGCCCTCAATGTGGATGTTCGTCACTTTCAGGTCGCAGTCGACTGCTGAGGGGAAGGCTTCGTCCATGGGACAGACCTCGAGTGCATCCTGGATACCGACAGGGTAGAACACCGTCTCGAGGTTATGATAACCGTCGGGTCTCTTTTCAACGATGTTGAGCCCGAGGTTGATTTTTGCGATGGGAAATGTAATCATGGTGCAAAGATACGAAATAATTGACAATTGACAATTGACAATTGACAATTTTTATTGAAGGGAGCAAATTTTTCACTTTTCACTTTTCACTTTTCACTTCTTTTTTGTACCTTTGCAGTCCAAACTTAAAACAAATATGGCAGAACAAGATAGCAACAACAAGCGCAGGCCCCGCAGACAGCAGCCTGTGGACAATACCTACGGTCACCTGCAGCCACAGGCATTAGAGGTGGAGAAGGCTGTGCTCGGTGCCCTGATGATTGACAAGGACGCGTACGCCATTGTCTGTGAGACACTCTATCCAGAGAGTTTCTACGAGCCGCGTAACCAGATGGTCTATACCGCCATCCGCGACCTCTCGATGGAAGAGAAACCCGTGGACGTGCTGACTGTGACGGAACGACTGGTGAAGAACGGTAACCTCGAGGAAGTAGGCGGTCCAAGCTATGTGGCTGAACTCAGTTCCCGTGTAGCATCGTCGGCCAACATCGAGTACCACGCCAATATCATCGCCCAGAAGTTCCTGGCCAGACAGCTGATCTCATACGCCAGCCGATTAGAGACACAGGCTTTGGATGAGACGAACGATATTGAGGAAGTGATGCAGGACGCCGAAGGCTCGCTCTTCGAACTGAGCCAGCGCAACATGAAGAAGGACTACACCCAGATCAATCCTGTGATTTCGCAGGCCATTAAGAGCATCCAGGCCGCTGCTGCGAATAAGGACGGTCTGACGGGTGTGTCGACAGGCTATCATAAGCTCGATGACATCACCTCCGGCTGGCAGGCCTCTGACCTTGTCATCATTGCCGGACGTCCTGCGATGGGTAAGACGTCGTTTGCCCTGTCGATGGCCAAGAACATCGCCGCAGACCTCAGAGTGCCGTTGGCCTTCTTCTCGCTTGAAATGTCGAACGTTCAGTTGGTGAACCGTCTCATCTCGAATGTCTGTGAGATTGAGGGCTCGAAGATCCTGAACGGTCAGTTGAATGAGCCGGAGTGGGATCGTCTCGACAAGCGCATCAACAACTTGTTGGATGCCCCGCTCTATATCGACGATACACCGGGTCTCTCGGTCTTTGAACTACGAACCAAGGCGCGTCGTCTGGTGCGTGAGCATGGGGTGAAGATCATTATGATCGACTACCTCCAGCTGATGAATGCCAACGGAATGCGCTTCTCCTCGCGACAGGAAGAGGTATCGACCATCAGCCGTTCACTCAAGGGACTGGCCAAGGAACTGGATATTCCCATCCTTGCGTTGTCGCAGTTGAACCGTGGTGTAGAGAGTCGTGAGGGCTTGGAGGGAAAGCGTCCGCAACTCTCCGACCTGCGTGAGTCGGGTGCCATCGAGCAGGATGCGGATATGGTGCTGTTCGTCCACCGTCCGGAATACTATCATATCTATCAGGACGATAACGGTCGTGACCTGCATGGTATGGCGCAGATCATCATCGCCAAGCATCGTAAGGGTGCGACGGGTGACGTGCTGCTGACCTTCCGTGGACAATATACGCGATTTGAGAATCCTGAGGATACGCGTCTTGGCCCCGTCTCGTCGCCTGCCAATGGTGGAGAGATCGTAGGGTCGAAGATCAATGGAAACAGTGCGCCACCAGTTGCTGACGGCTATGATCCCTTCAGCAACGTCCAGCTTCCCCCACCAGAGAACGGCGGAGGCGGGCCACTACCTTTCTAAAAACGATTATTTGTATTTCTCGATGAGCTTCTCGGCTTGCGGGTCGCCAAGTCCCTTGGCCTTCTGCAGGTTGGGGATGCCCTCCTGCTTATTGCCCTTCAGACACTGAGCCAGGCCGAGGAACAGGTAGCCGTCGCTGTTGTCAGGTGCTACGGCGATACATGCCTGGGCGGTGGCGAGAGCATCGTCGTAGAGCCCGACTCGTATCTCTAACGAGGCCTTCTCAGCATAATAGACCGTCTCCTTAGGTTCCATCTCCACAGCCCGACGGATATCGTTGAGTGCCTGCTGATAGAGATGGCCCTCAAGCTCTGCCTGATGACGGATATAGTAGAAACGGGCATTCACCTCTGACGCCATCAGCTGCTCATAGTCGTTCATGTCGCTGACGGCCTCGCGGTATTTCCCTGCATCCATCTTGGCGTTGGCACGTGCCCAGAGATAGGGTGCGGCCTGTTTCAGATAGGGCTTGCTGAAGGTATTCATCGTACTGTCGAGCAGGGCGAGCATAGCGGTGCTGTCCTTCAGCTGTTCCTTACAACGGGCAGCAGCAAACCACATCTCCGCCTCGTCGAGGTTCGACTTGGTGAGTTCAATAAAGATATCGTATGCCTCGTTGTAGTCCTTTTTAGTGTAGAGGATGTTACCCTCGACCTGCTTGTAGGCGGGCATCGGGTTATTGCTGATGGCCTGACGTATCTCATTGAGGGCCTTATCGAGCGTCCAGTTCTCATAGGGCAGTTCACTCTGGTAGATGAGCTTATTGTAGATGAGGCGTGCGTAAGTGAAGTGCTCCTCATCTTTTCTTTCTGCCAGTTTGATGGCCTGTTCCATATCGCGGTCAGCAGTAGCGAAATCCCCATGCAGGGTGGCAAACTGTGCGCGGTAGGAGTAGCCGTCGGGTGCAGAGGGGAACTTCTGGATGAAGTCGTTGACCAGCCGGACATACGTGGCAGAGTCGGCACCTCCGGCCATATAGACCATCAGGTTGGCATCCTGCAGGTTGTCGGGAATCTCGATTCGGATGCCGGTCTGTCGCAGCGTGGGGTCGTTGAAGCTGAGGCCGTTTATTTTCAGTGAGTCAGCAAAGACGGCACTGACGGCATAGCTGAGTGAGTCGTTAGCAGAGGCTGCGGGCTGTAACAGTCCGATGACATCCCCATTGTCGTTCAACAGCGGACAGCTGACAGCCTGTTCGGGTGCCTGCATCGCAATGGTGTAGTAGGCGTAGCCCGTCTGGAAGGTTTCCGCCTTTCGCACCGGACCGTTAGGAATATTCTTCGTGTCGCGGTAGGGCAGTAGCCAGACGTTGCTGCCCTCATTGGCGATGCCGGTAGCGATGGTGAGGGGCTGTGTCTTGCCAGCCACACGGAACTTGGCCACGTCGTACATATCGTTGGCACCCATCATCCCTGTGACGGTCATCTCCTTGCCTGAGGCATCGATGATGATGGCGCGGGCTGCACCCTTGAAAGGCGTGAAGCTGCTGACTGCCTCGCCGTTGGTGCCAGTGAAGAAGCCATTGCTGCTGCCGACGAGTGAACCGTCGGCACTAAAGGTCTTCAGGGTGAATACCGACTTCGTGGCCTTCTTCGCCCAACTCGGTTGAGCGTAGATAATTGACAATTGACAATTGACAATTGACAATAATACTGCTGTTAATATAATCTTTTTCATCACTCTTTCAATTTTTCAATTCTCAATTCTCAAAAGTTCTTTAGCGTTCTGGATGGCGGCGGCAGTGACATCGCTGCCACTGAGCATCTGGGCAATCTCGGTGATGCGTGCCTTTGGTGTTAGCTCTTCCATCCGACTCGTGGTGCCCTGTGGCGTCTCTTCCTTTGAGACCCTGTAGTGGGCGGTGCCAAGGGCAGCAATCTGTGGCAGGTGGGTGATACTGATCACCTGTCGTTCGCACTGTCCCATCTCCTGCATCATCTCCGCCATCTTCTCGGCGATCTTACCACTGACACCAGTGTCGATCTCGTCGAAGATGATGGTGGGCAGCTTTACGGCACCACTGATCATCGCCTTCAGGGCAAGCATCACACGGGCAATCTCACCGCCTGAAGCCACCTGCGATACCGGCTGGAGTGGGGTGGAGGTATTGGCGGAGAAAAGGAAGGCAATCTTGTCCTGTCCGCTGGTTCCGAGATTCTCCTGACTGATCTCTATCTTAAACCGCACGTTGGGCATACCGAGTGGAACGAGTCGCTTCTGCAGCTCTTTCTCGATCTTGGCAGCAGCCTTGGTGCGTAGCTGTGTCAACGTGTCAGCATCCTTACGGCAATGGGCTTCGAGCTGTGCCAGATGCCTGCGGGCCTCACCTAAGGCCTCGTCGCTGTCCTCGATGACATCGAGCTGCTGTCTGAGTGCGTCGCGCTGGGCAATGAGCTCGCCGACGGTCTCAGCGTGGTATTTCTTCTCCAAATCGTAGAGGCGGTCCAGACGATTGTTGACGGCATCAAGCTCCTGCGGGTCGAAATCGACATCTTCCAACCGGCTGCCCACTTCCTCGGCAATATCCTTCAGTTCGATGTAACAACTGTCCATACGCTGTGCCAGTTCATCGGCACCAGGCAGCACGCGCTCGATGCTCTTCAGGGCCGAGGTGGCACTGCGCAACTGTACGACGATGCCCGTTTCCTCAGCTTCGAGGGCGTTGTCGGCACTGTAGAGGGCAGCCTTGATGTCCTCGGCGTGACTCATCGTCTCACTGCGCTGTTCCAGTTCTTCCTGTTCACCCTCGTTGAGCTTGGCGCTTTCCAGTTCCTCATACTGGAACTGCAGGAAATCGTGGTTCTGACGGTTCCGCTCTATATCCTCCTCTAACTGCTTCAACTCCCGTACGGCCTTCTGATAGCCGCTATAAGTCTGCTGGTAGGCTGCCAGCTGCTGTTCGTCACCAGCGATGATGTCAGTCACGCTGAGCTGGAAGTCCTGTTTGTTAAGCAGCAGGTTCTGGTGCTGTGAGTGAACATCGACGAGTCTGTCGCCGAGTTCCTTGAGCATCGTGAGCTGTACGGGGGTGTCGTTGATAAATGCGCGGCTCTTGCCGGCGGCTGTCAGCTCGCGACGTATGATGCAGTCGTTGGCCTCGTATTCGATGTCGTTGTCGTCGAAGAACGTCTGCATCTGATAGCGGCTGAGGTCGAAGTGTGCCTCGATGACACACTTGTCGGCACCCGTCTTCAGGGTCTTGGCATCGGCACGCTGTCCTAACAGCAGACCGATAGCCCCGAGGATGATGCTCTTGCCTGCACCCGTCTCACCGGTAATGACGGAAAAGCCGGGATGCAGCTCGATGTCGAGCTGGTCTATCAGGGCGTAGTTCTTGATATACAGGTGTTTTAACATATTTCCCTATTGGTTGATCTTCTCCCAGCTGCTGTTCTGCGAGGCATTGATGCTCATCATCAGGTCGTAGATGGCCTGCTTCTCCTTCTGTGTGCCCTTGCCCTTGTAGATGTTTACCAGCTCGTCCTTCTTGAAGTCCGTCCAGATCTGTGGCAACAGACTCAGCGGCTTGTTGTCGTGGGCCTTCTTCAACTGCTCCTGCAGGGCGGTGCTAATCTCGGTACGTCCACGCTCCGCATTATTGGCCATCTCGTCGAGGCCCTTACGGTAGTAGTCGTACTGCAACTGCCTGAGCGGACGCATCTGCTCGTCGAGGTAGTCGTTGATGATGGCAAAGCGGTTGCGGGAGTCCTCGAACGACTTCCAGCCTGGGAATCCCAGATCCTGGGCATTGTTCACCAGATACATGCAGCGCTGCAGGACATCGGTGCCGCCCATGGGTGAGAAGCTGTCGAGGTCGAGGCCAATGATCAGGTAGGCGTAGTAGGCGACGAGGGCCGTCAACTGGTTATCGACCGTCTCGTCGGTGAAGTTCAGCTGGTCGAACTGTGCAAACTGGAAGTCGAAGCTCTGGTCCCTATTATTATATAAGGTCGTGGCGTAAGTGGCATTATACACCGGTCTGTTGGCCTGTATGAGGGCCGTACACTCAAAGGTGTTCTCCTCCCTTACGTATTTGGTGACCGTGATGTTCATGCTGCACTGTATGCGCTCGTTCTCCTGGAACTGCAGGTCTGTCCACTGCCGCTCGTTGACGAACTGCTCCAGCGTCTGCTGAAGGTTGTCGAACACAGAGGCATCAGTGCCCTGTATCTGACTGTGATTGATGTTTATTTTCATTTGTAACTCTTGGCTGTAGAGGCCAAGAGTTACAAAGAGGATTGCTATTGTCGCGAGTCGTCTCATCCGTTCATTTTGGCTTCGCGCAGTCGGATGCGCGTCAGCACTTGCTTGGTGTTGTAGGTGAAGTCACCGTTCAGGATCCAGCTGTAATAGCCTGGGTCAGAGCGCAGTACATCACTGACGGGCAGACCCTTGTGTTTACCGAAGTTGAACACCTCGATGCGCCTCGGCTGACCGTCGGGGCCTTTCACTTCTGCCCAGACGATACGCCCGGCGAAATCGACGTTGTTGTTCATCTTCGAGAACTCGTTGAGGAAGTCCATATCGTTCTCCAGCACCTTCTCCGGCTCCTCGGGATTGGCACCTGGGGCGTACTTGTCGAGCTCGGCCATCAGCACACGGTAGGTAGCTTCAGTATCCTGGTCGGCACGGTGGGCCTCGAAGTCGTCCTCCATCTTCCGTCCGCAGTAGAACTTATAGGCGGCAGCCAGGTTGCGGCGCTCCATCTTGTGGAAGATGGTCTGAGCATCGATCATCCGGCACTTGGAGAAGTCGAAGTCCACACCTGCCCTGAGGAATTCCTCTGCCAGCAGAGGAATGTCGAAGTGGTTGGAATTGAAACCGGCAAAGTCACAGCCCGCGAATTTCTCGTTGAGATGTGGTGCCAGCTGACGGAACGCGGGCTTGTCCTTCACGGTCTCATCGGAGATGCCGGTCAGCTGGGTGATGATGGGCTCGATGTGCTTCTCGGGGTTGATGAGTTCGTTGCCGCGCTCCTCAGTCCCGTCGGGAAACACCTTGATATACGAGATCTGTATGACACGATCCTTCACCAGATCCAGCCCCGTCGTCTCCAGGTCAAAGATGACCAGCGGCTTCTTTAGGTTCAGCTTCATCTTTAATTGTCAATTATCAATTGTCAATTAGTCATTGATCAGCATCGGCATCATCAGCATCAGCACATCCTGGTTCTCAGGCTGCTCTGAGGGCAGCACTAGACCTGCGCGGCTGGGGTCGGCCAGCTGGATGATGACTTCGGGGCAGTCGAAGTTGCCCAATATCTCGATGAAGGCGGAGCCCTTGAATCCGATGCTCATCGGCTGACCGTTATACTCACACTGCATACGCTCGGTAGCTGTCTTTGAGAAATCGTAGTCCTCGGCGTCGAGCTGCAGGATGTTGTTCTCCACGTGGAAGCGGATCAGGTTGCTCGAACCGTTGGCAAACGGCTGAACACGACGCAGGGCAGCCAGCAGGGCCAGACGGTCAACGCGCAGCTCGTTGGGGTTGTTCTGCGGAATCACGCTGTTGTAGTTCGGGTAACGGCCCTCGATGAGGCGGCACTGGATGGTACCGTCGGCAAAATTGATCTCTGCGTTGCGGTCGTCGAACCGGATTACCACGTCACCACCGTCCTTGCCTAACAGATTGCGCAGCAGGTTGGCGGGCTTCTTCGGAAGGATGAAGGCGGCAGGCTGTTCGCTCTGGATGGTGAACACCTTGTTACGCACCAGCTTGTGGCCGTCGCTGGCAACGACAGCTAAGCAGTCGGGTGTCAGGTCGAAGTAGATACCGTTCATCACGGGGCGCAGCTCGTCCTGTGCAGTGGCGAAGATCGAGCGGTTGATGTTCTCAGCCATCACCGTGTTGGGCAGGGTGATAGTATGGGTATTGTCACTCACGGGCTGGGCAATGGGGTATTCGTCGGCATTCTCGATGGGCAGCGAGAAGAGACCGTTCTGATAGGAGATCTTCACGAGGTTCTGCTCCATGTTGACGTCGAAGGTGATGGGCTGCTCCGAGAATCCTTTCACGGCCTCTAAGAGGTCGTGGTTGCCAATGGCAAAACGGCCGTCACCATCGATGTCGATCAGCTCGATGGTGGTGCGCATCGTGTTCTCCCCGTCAGAGGCCGTCAGCGTCAGGGTCTGACCGTTGATCTCAAACAGGAAGTCACCCAGGATGGGCAGCGCGTTTTTGCTGTTAATCACTCTTGAGAGGGCTGAAAGCTTGTTGCTCAGCGTCGTGCTTGATACTGTGAATCGCATAATCTTATGTTTTTGTTTCTGTTTACATTATTTATAATTGAGTACAAAATTACAAAAAAACGTTGTTACAAACAAAAAAAAGGCGGGAAATTTTCGTATTTCCAACTATTTTTAGTAATTTCGCCACCCGAAACCGAAAAAATCAACAAATAAAAACATTTAAGACAATGGAATTAACAGGAAGAATTATTGCCGTTATGGCAGCGCAGAGTGGCACGTCACAGCGCACGGGCAACACATGGATGTCTCAGGATTATGTCATTGAGGTTCCTGGCCAGTACCCCAGGCGTTGTGTCTTCCGCATCTTCGGAGAAGACCGTATCAAGCAGTTCAACATCCAGATGAACGAGGATCTGACCATCCAGTTCGACATCGACGCCCACGAGTATCAGGGCCGCTGGTTCAACGATATCCGCGCCTACAATGTTATTCGTGGTCAGGTGGCTCCCCAGCCAGTCGCAGGTGCTCCTGTGGCAGCTCCCGTTGCATCACCCTTCCCGCCGCAGCCGGAAGCCTCTCCGTTCCCCCCTGCTCCTGAGACCGCTACTGAGGGCAGCGCAGACGACCTGCCGTTCTGATGATTACCTGAAGTACGGATTGCAACGCACTTCATCGGCCATTGTGGTCTGTGGGCCGTGCCCCGGATAGACGGTGGTGCTGGCAGGCAGACTGGAGGCCATGAGCTGGAGCGAACGGATGATCTCTGTGTAGCTGCCACGCTCGAAGTCGGTACGTCCGATACTCATACGGAAGAGGGTGTCGCCACTGAAGGCGATGCCCTCTTCCTTGTCATATAAGACGATGCCGCCAGGGGTGTGTCCTGGGGTGTGGATGATCTGCAGACGATGGTTGCCGAAGGCGATGATGTCATCGTCGGTCAGATAGGGGGCTAAGGGGGGCACGTCGAGCTCTATGGGGACGCCGAGGATCTCGGTGGTCTGTTCCTGCATCTTCTCCATCAGAAAGGCATCGTCGGCGTGGGCCTCGGGCTTCAGACCGAAGGCACGGTAGATGTAGCCGTTGCCCATGCAGTGGTCGAAATGGCCGTGGGTGCAGAGCAGGCGCTGGGGCTTGAGACCGCCCTCACGGATATAGCGGATGATAGCCTGTCCCTCTTCGGGATAGAAGGCCCCGCAGTCGATGATGACGCACTCCTGCGTGTCGTCGCTGACGACGTAGCAGTTCTCGGAGAGCATATTACAGTTGAAGCGTTTGACGGTAATCATATCGGCAGGTAGATGACGTGTTTCTGCTTGAACCATTCCTCGGCGAAGAAACTGCTGATGTCAGTGGTCTGAACAATCTTATGGAAGGGGCGGGTCTCGGCCTGCAGGTCGCCGCCCTTCAGACAGAGGATGCCGTTGGGCAGGGCGTTCTGCTGACGTTTGGAGACGTTCTTGCGGACAATCTTCACGAGGTCGGGCAGAGGCATTACGGCGCGGCTGACGATGAAGTCATATTGGCCTTTCTCGTCCTCGCCGCGCAGGTGCTCGGGGTGGCAGTTCTTCAATCCGATGGCATTGCACACCTCCTGGGCTACGCGGATCTTCTTGCCTGTGCCGTCGATGAGCTTGAACTCGCACTCGGGGAAAAGGATGGCCAGGGGGATGCCAGGGAAACCACCGCCCGTACCGAAGTCGAGGATGCGGGTGCCAGGACGGAAGCGGATGACCTTGGCGATGGCCAGCGAGTGAAGCACGTGGTGCTCGTAGAGGTTGTCGATGTCCTTGCGCGAGATGACGTTGATCTTCTCGTTCCACTCGCGGTAGAGTCCGTCGAGGGCATTCATCTGCTCCTGCTGCTCAGCGCTCAGCTCTGGGAAATACTGCCTGATAAGCTCTGTCATAACTCAATCTCTCAAATTTCGAAGCTGTTCTTCAGAATGCTCTCTAAGGCGCTGTAGGCGATGGTCAGCTCGATGCTGCCCTTGTCGTAGGGTGCAATCTCGTAGGGGTTGTAGATGAAGGTGATGGTCTCCTCGTCGAGGGTGAAGTTCTCCGAGGGGAACATATCCATCGAGTAGAGATAGCCCTGCTCGTGGAGTGCCTCAAGGTTCTTTGCACCGGTCTTCTCGCGGAGGGCCTTCAGCAGAATGGTGTTCAGCAGGTGCTCATAGCCGGGTGCAAAGATGTCGTCCAACGAGAGCGTGCGGCCTGTGACGGGTTCGAAGTTCATCACTAAGTGCTGGTTGATGCCGTGGGCACCGCCCTCGTAGTAGTCGAGATAGACGTGATAGACGGTGACGCCTTTGTGTCCGCTGGCTGTCTCGGTCTTGATGATATAGTGGTAGTTGTACCAGGCGAATTTCTTCTCGTCGCCGCGGTCGTGATTGAAGAGGGGCAGGAAGTTCTTCTGGTAGTTGGCGGTGTACGTATTGGCAAACGAGTCGGCTGCCTCCTGCATCGGCAGGTCCTGCACCTCGAGGAAGCGCTGCTGGATGGCGTTGTTCACGATCTCCGCCTTGTGCTCGTTGGGGCCTGTGGCGGCTGCTATCTCCAAATGGACGCTGCACGAGGGCGAATTGTCCTCGTTAGAGAGCTTGACGGTCTTGTCGGCACTCACCGTCTCGAAGATGAGTGCATCCTCGTCCTCTCCCCGACAGCCCGTCAGGAGGGCAACGACAGTCATCGCAAGCAGTATTTTCTTCATATCTCTTGGCATTTTGGTCAATAATTAACGGCAAAATTACACTTAATTCGGGAAATTAGCAAATTTCTCAGGGAAAAAGCGTAATTTTGCACCCAAATTAATCAAGTTATGCAACAAAAAAGACTGAAAGCAGCCCTCTTCGACCTTGACGGCGTAGTGTTCGACACCGAGCCGCAGTACTCCGTGTTCTGGGGCAGTCAGTGCCGGTTGTACCATCCGGAGCACCCAGGACTGGAACAGGTGATCAAGGGGTCAACGCTCACGCAGATCTACGACCGCTGGTTCTCAGGCGACCTGCTTGCCGAGCAGCCGCTGATTACGGAACGGCTGAATGCCTTCGAGCAGCAGATGCACTACGACTTCATTGCCGGCTTCGAGGCGTTCGTCGGCGACCTGCATCGTCACGGCGTGAAGACTGCGGTGGTCACCAGCAGCAATATGCCGAAGATGGAGAGCGTCTATCGTCAGCATCCTGCCTTCACCCAGCTCTTCGATGCCGTCCTCACCTCTGAGGATTTCGAGCGCAGCAAGCCTGATCCTGACTGCTATCTGAAAGCGGCACAACGGCTTGGAACCCAGATAGATGAATGTCTTGTGTTCGAGGATAGCGTCAATGGCCTTCGTTCTGGCCGTGCGGCAGGTATGAAGGTGGTGGGACTGCTCACGACCAACCCCCTTGAGGTGGTTGCGCCGCTCTCTGACCTGCAACTCACCGACTATGCCGGTGTGACCTGTTCCTCTGTTTCTCAGTCCCTCAATTTCTCCATTGCCTAATGAACACTCAGAATACACCCGTACATATCCATTTGTGGCATCGTGCCTTCTGGCTGATGACGGTGGCCAACCTGATGCTGACAATGGGCGTCTATCTGCTGGTGCCAGTGATGCCCGACTGGATGCTCTATACGCAGAACCTGACTCCCGAGGAGACAGGACTGGCAATGGCGGCTTTCGGCGGCGGGCTGTTCCTCTTCGGCTGTTTCACGTCGTTCCTTGTACAGCGTTACCGCCGCAACATGGCCTGTGTGTTTGCCGTCCTGCTGATGGCAGCCTCCATCGGGGCCCTCTATTACATGGATACCCAGAAGGCCGTCATCGTCGGCTTCACCCCGATCCTGCTCCAGCGTCTGGCCTTAGGTGCCACCTTCGGCGTGGCGCAGATGATCCTGTCGAGCACACTGATCATCGATACCTGTGAGTCGTTCCAGCGCACCGAGGCCAACCATGCGGCGGCCTGGTTCTCGCGCTTCGCCCTCTCGTTGGGGCCGTTGGCGGGCTTGATATTAGGCCGTCTTGCGGGGTTCAACTTAGTAGTTCTGGCGGCGATGGGCTGTGCGGCACTCGCCATTCTGCACATCCTGCTGGTACGTTTCCCCTTCCGTGCTCCTGACGACGACATCCCGACGTTCAGCCTCGACCGTTTCCTCCTGCCACAGGGCTGGCCGCTGTTCTTCAATCTGCTGATGATCACCATCGTGATGGGGCTGCTGATGTCGACGGGCCTTTCGGAACTGTTCTATGCGATGATGATGGTCGGTTTCCTGGTGGCACTGCTGGCACAGCGCTTCGTTTTCCGCGATGCCGACCTGAGGAGTGAGGTGGTGACGGGGCTTGTACTTCAGGGAGCCGCTCTGCTGATGATGCTCACACGCCAACAGGCCGTCGTGTCGTTCGCAGCACCGCTGTTCGTGGGCTTCTCCCTGGGCATCATCGGTTCCAGGTTCCTGCTCTTCTTCATCAAGCTGAGCCGCCATTGTCAGCGTGGCACCTCGCAGAGCACCTTCCTGTTAGGGTGGGAGAGTGGCATCGCCTTCGGTCTCGGCATCGGTTACGGCCTCTTCTACGGAGAGCCCTCCACCGTCCTTCAGCTCTCGCTCGTACTGACCGTCGCCGCCCTGCTGCTCTACAGTTTCCTGACCCACGACTGGTTCCTCCGCCACAAGAACCGCTAATCACCGTCACCCTCTCACTCTCTCACCTCCTAAAACGGTCCGTACCCCATGCAGCTGGTGGTGGTAATCGCCGTGAGGAATGCCGTGAGCGCGGCTACTATCATCTTCACCGCAATCTCGATAATCTTCTTCTTCATCGTTTCTAAGGATTAGTTCCTCTTCTTTCTAATG
>Ga0310786_10005599_pt1 | contig 16983 bp, 18 predicted proteins | sample AusTroGonzalo_MG_FD_203881 | JGI IMG/M metagenome (GOLD analysis project Ga0310786, IMG submission 203881) | Bovine rumen microbial communities from tropical cattle in Woodstock, Queensland, Australia - Gonzalo_03 (v2) (version 2) | ecosystem: Host-associated > Mammals > Digestive system >... | reverse complement strand
TTCACGGAAGGCTCCAGCCCGTTGATGGGTCCGTTCTTGCTGTCACCGGGGTCGGCGGCGCGCCTGACGATGGTGACGAACGCGTTCTTGATCTTGAATTTCTTATCGATGGGATTCAGGGTCCTCAGGAGTCCGGTGGTGTTGCATGACACCACACGGGAGAGCTGAGCTCCCCATGACTCCGAATAATTGGCGGTGGAGTTGAACGAGATGCCTGTGAGTGCGTGGTCCTCTCCTCCCTGGAAGATCGCCTTGACCCCGGCGGCCTGGTATTTGGCCTTGTATTCCTCTCCCACGTTTCCGGGCGTGCAGTCCACGACAATGTCGACGCTCTTCAGCATGTCGTCGATGGTACCTTTGATCTCGATCCCGGCATCCTTGAAGGACTGGACGTTCTCTGCGGGCACAAAGAGGCCGTATCCTTTGGCCAGTGCCGACTTGGCCTCGTACGAGGGCCTGGTCTTCGTGACCCCTACGAGCTCCATGTCATCCTGCAATGCGACCGCTGCCGCAACTCTCTTTCCGATGGTTCCAAAACCGTTGACTCCGACCCTGATCTTCGCCATGATGAATACCTGTACGGCACATGGGGGCGGCCCATAATAAACTATCGCGGGAACGAAAGGGAACAATTCTTGACGGTGGCTTCCGCAGGTACGACAGATAATCCGAACTGTCCTGTCGAACGATTAAATAGCGCACATTGGTTCATGTTGGAAAGATAGAATGTCGGACAATCCAATCGAAATTGTGAATCTCAGGAAGGAGTACGGCAAATTCGTCGCCGTGAACGATCTCAACCTGACGATCAAGAAGAACAGTTTCACCGGTCTGCTGGGGCCCAACGGGGCAGGTAAGTCTACGACATTGAAGATACTGACACATCTGATCAACGCGACATCCGGCGAGGCATACCTCAACGGAATTGACGTCACCAAGGATCCGAAGGGAGCGCTGACGGATGTGGGAACGGTCATAGAGACTCCCGAGTTCTACCCGTACCTTACCCCCAAGGAGACGTTCCGTTACGTCGGGGAGCTCATCGGGATGAACAGGGAGCAGATATCGGCTCAGAGCCAAGAGATCCTGGAGAAGGTCAAGATGACCGACTGGCAGGACAAGAGGCTCGGGACGTTCTCGAAGGGTATGAGGCAGAGGATCGCATTGGGACAGGCGCTCCTCGGCGACCCCAAGATAATCATATTGGACGAGCCCACATCGGGACTCGACCCAAGAGGAATGGCTGAGATCAGGGAGGTCCTGAAGAACATCAGGAACGAATCCAAGGACCTGACGATAGTCATGAGCTCGCACATCCTGCCGGAGGTCCAGGACCTTTGCGACAGGATCGCTTTCATCAACCATGGAACGCTGGTGAAGGACGACGACATCTCGGCATTCGAGAGCAGCGAGGGAACGAGGAGCATCATCGCGAAGGTCGACGGCCTGCCCACGGACGAGGCGATCAGAGAGATAGATGCCTTGGACTACGTCGTCTCGGCTGAGAGATTGGGCAACGACATAGCGATCAACATATCGGCCGATCCGTCGGTAAGAGCCAAGCTCTATGCGGATCTGGCACAGATGGATCTGAACGTATACGGACTGACCGAGGAGGACTCTCTGGAAGAGACCTACCTGGATCTCATCAAGGAGTCGAGATGATGGTCAGCGATATCACGCAGGTAATGGTGGTCACCAAGAACGAGATCATCAAGTGCGTCCGCGGAAAGAAGTTCATGGTCAGTCTGATCATCGTGTTCCTGGTCTTCATCCTGATCACGGCGCTACAGTTCCTGACCAACAGCTGGGATTCCATCAACAGCATGGGAATGGTCATGAGCACCTATTTCAGCACGTTCCCGATGGTCATCACTCTGGTCGTGGCGCTCCTGTCATCGATAGCGATCGTCTCGGAATTCGAGGAGAGGACCGCTCTGATCCTGTTCACCAGGCCGATCAGGAGGACGACCATCTTCATAGGTAAGGTGCTCTCCTGCGCCATCATCGAGGCGATGATGATCCTGGCCTATTACATCATGGCAACGGCCGTAGCCGCAGCGAAGGCATCGGATTTCTCCGCAGGCGACATGGCCGCATCGTTCGGTATTGCGATACTCTACACGGTGGCCGCTTCGGGCATAGCATTCGTAGTCAGTTCATTCTTCAAGAAAGGGAGCGTTTGTACGATCATCACGATCCTCCTGATCCTGATCATCACACCGATAGTCTCCGCAGTGGCAGGCAATGACGGCGGGGAGAACTGGTATATGCTTGATCAGGCCGGAAACACCCTGTACACCTGCGTGCCCGGCTATGTCGATATGTACAACGAGTTCTCCAACCAGTTCGTCGCCGTTGTGGACAATGCGATACAGATCCTCGAGGGATTCACGGACAAGGGATTGGATCCCGGAAAGGACTGGCTTCAGGCCTATATGGCCACTGCCGAATTCCAGGAACTGGATCCAACAGTGCAGGTATCGGTCGCAAAGATGTTCGCATTCCTCAACCTGGGTACCGACGGCAATCTGAAAGCGATGATAATGGTCCTGAAGATGATGACGACCTCATCCATGATCACGCCCATGGAGTACCCCGATGTGGGCAAGGAGGCTCTTGTCCTCGTCGTCTGGGCATTCGTAGGTTATATCATCGCCTGGGTGAAATTCGTAAGGAGAGAGTTCTGAGAACGAGGTATGGAGATGGACGAGGAATTGGTCGAGCTGTCGGTGCTGGGCGAGATAGTGCCCCCCAAAGAGGATTTGGAGCATCTGGACGGCGTCGCATTCAGGTTATTGAAGAAGGTTCAGGATTACTTCGCCGAGAAAGGTCTCGACGTATCCGTGAGGCTCGCAGGGTCCTACGCGAAAGGAACATATCTCTCGGACCAAGACTTCGACCTTTTCATGCTCTTCCCGACCGATTACTCCCGTAAGGAGCTTCAGGAAATCGGAATCCAGGCCGGAAAGGACCTGATCAACGGAGAGCTGGTCTATTCGGAGCACCCCTACACCACCGGCTATTTCGAAGGCGTCGAGGTCGATATGGTCCCATGCTACCGTCTGGAGTCCACGGAACACATCCAGACGGCGGTGGACCGCACCCCGTTCCATACGGAATACATCAATTCACATTTAGATCAGGATCAGAAGGATCAGGTCCGTCTTCTGAAGAAGTTCATGAAGGGGATAGGAGCCTACGGCGCTGAGCAGGATTCCAGAGGATTCTCCGGATACATGTGCGAGATCCTGGTCGTCAAGTACGGAAGTTTCAGATCAGTGCTGGAGCATGCGGTGGACTGGAAGAAGGGCGAGACCGTCGTCATCGAGCAGGAAGGCCCTCATTTCGAGTCCGCTCTTGTGGTCTATGACCCGGTGGACAGGAACAGGAACGCCGCATCGGCGGTCCATGAGGATACGCTGGAGCTGTTCAAGGCAGCGGCCAAGGCATACCTGAAAGAACCGAGCGAGCTGTTCTTCTTCCCCAATCCCAGGATTCCGCTGTCCCCCGAGGAGCTCGAATGGCTATGTGCCAGACATAAGAGCAGGCTAGCATCAATATCCTTCGACAGGCCGGATGCCAACGAAGATAATCTTCAAGCGCAGCTGTGGAGGACGCAGTACGCCTTCGACAAGAAATTCAGCGAATTCGGATTCAAAGTCCTCAGGGCTGTTCATCAGATGGACAGTTTGAGCATGACCGTGGTGTTCGAGCTGGAGAGCGACAGGCTCTCCGATACGTTCGAGCACAGGGGCCCGCCTGTAAAGGTCAAGAAGGCATCGGAGGATTTCCTGGAATTCTGGAAGGGCAATCCTTACGGAGAACCATACCAGGGCGAGGACGGACACTGGTATGTGGTCGCGGAGCGCCAGATCAAGACGGCGGTCGAATTCTTCGAGAAACAGACATCCATCTCGGGCATAGGCAGGGAAGTCGATCCCGATTCTAAGGTCATCTATGACCATGATCAGACCATGGTGTCCATAGACCCTGGCCTTCTCACGGAATTGCTGGATCCCAAGTACCCCTGGGAGAACTGAGTTCTGCGTTTCGTATATATTTTATAATCGCGTCGGAATCGGAGTCTCAGTGGGCCTATGGGCTAGCTTGGTATACTTGTGGCTTTGGGAGCCATTGACTCCGGTTCAAATCCGGATAGGCCCACTCATCCTATCTTTATTTACATGATTCGAGGATCTGACTTTGAAGTCCGGCCATGATTTTTCGTACGATCTAAGGGGTTTTTGGCGGGTGTGGGTACGACCTTACCGAAAGGCCGACCCGAACCCGCTTTGGACCCATTGATCCCGGTTCAAATCCGGAAGGCCATTTCATTCCCTATAATTGGCCAAAAATCAATTATATCTAGGCATGCCGATTCCTTTGTCATGTCCAGCGTAAGCCCTGTTGCTGTCATCTTGGCGGCAGCGGCAGTAGTTATTGTAGTGGTATTAGCAGCATCATTCCTGGCTCAGGAGAAGTCCGATGAGTTCCAGGTACCGGAAGGCCTTGCCGAGTTCACGGTCACCGGGAGCACCAATCTGGAAGGCAATATCTTCCTTTCGTGGGTCTATTCGAAGGACATCGCCATGCTGGACGGCAAGGGCAACATAGTATGGGCCAAGCACGAGGATGTGGGTGAAGACGGCGTCAATGCAGGTTACTGGGACTTCAAGAAGCATGTGATCGACGGAAATGTGTACTACAGTTACCATGACCAGGACAGCAGCGCGGACAAGTACGGTCTTCCCGGTTACGCTCCGGGAGAGCGTGTCATCATGAATTCCAATTTCAAGGAGATCAGCCGTATCTCCTTCGAAGCCTCCGACACGGTCACCAAGGGACATCTCATAGACGGGCACGACTTCCTTCTGATCGATCTTCAGCACTACATAATGTCAGGATACATCAAGGACAGGGTCTATAACATAGAAGGCTACCCTGACGGTTCCAACGTCATCTATTCCTATCTCCAGGAGGTCGACAACGGAGAGGTCGTCTGGGAATGGAGGAGCATCGATTATCCGGAGCTGTATTCGCTGACGGTGACCGAGGCCACGCCCACGGCGAACGATTTCGCCAACGAGGAGGTCGATGCACCCGATTACGTGCATTTCAACGCGATGCGCCTGAACGACGACGGAGACCTCGTCTGTTCCTTCCGCCATCTGGACACGATACTGTGTCTGGACCGTACCACCCTCACGGACCAGATCAAATGGAAGCTCTCAGGAAACGCGGACGAGTTCGGGCTTTCTGACAGCCAGAAGACCTCCGGTCAGCATTATGTGACGGTCGACGGAGATACTGTGACCGCGTTCGACAACCACAATCTCACCGAAGAGACGCGCATCGTGACCTACACGATCGATACGGACAAGATGTCCCTGGAGGACTTCGAGTCCTACAGGATCGACGGCAAATACACATCCGCATGCGGTTCCGCACAGCGCCTTTACGGCAACACGTTCGCCATTGGATGGGGCTGTGCCGAGAATGACAACGAATGCTTCTGCATATACGATTTTGATACCGACAAGAGGCTCATATCCATCACACTGAAGAATCCGCAGAGCTTCACCTACAGATGCGTGTATTACGAGTGATCCATCATGGAATCCGGCAGAGAGGACTAGATCGGCGAGCTGATGAACGGCTTCGCCAACGGCAAGGTCCCTATGCTGGAGTTCATGCGCCGTATGTATCTCATCAGTCAGGAGCGCGGATTCGACAAGGATCCGCGTCTGGGGAAGGCCGTGGTCGGATCGTTCGACGGCCATACCGAAGGCAGGGACCTGATGGGAATAATGCTCGGTGCAAAAGGATTCGACGTCATCCTTGCCAAGCGCGACGAGGAGATCGAGAGCATCGTAGAGAGATGCCGCGATCCCGAGGTCACGGTTCTATGTCTGTCCATACAGGCGACCTACTCATGCCATTACATGTACGAGGCCGCGGAACTGATGGAGGATATGGGCATCAGGGACCGTCTGGTGTATAACGTAGGCGGGACGCCCGTCTCCAAGGATATGGCCGAGAAGGCGGGTTGCGATGTGTTCGGAATGACCGCGGTAGAGTCGGCCAATCTGGTCACGGGCAAGGTTCTTGAGCGTTCTGGCACATCACTCGGTGATTGACATCGGGGGCTGTTTCCCGTCTATGAATCTCTCCACCGTATCCTTCGTGACGATGCTGCAGATGACCTCCGCCGCCTGGTTTCCTTCTTTGTTGTAAGGGATCAGTGCATCCTTCGCAAGATATGTGGCGAAGCCTCTCTCCGAAGCGCTGAAGTATGTACTCATGACACAGAATTCCGTCAGCATACCTCCGAATAGCACGCAGTCGACCTTGTTCTCCCTGAGAATCTGCTCCAGCTCTGTCTCCTTGAAGCAGCTCATATGCTTCTTGTGGACAACGATGTCCGAATCCGATGATTCGATCCCGGGAAGCCAGTCGTCTCCGTCGTTGTCCCCGTAGGGAATGTGGGATTCGCCCTCGAAGTAGACGAAGATCACAGGCAGACCGCGCTCGCGGAACATCCTGGCGAACAGGTTGATGTTTTCCACCGCCAGATTCCTCCTGTCATCCCAGTCGTCGGTCTTCAGGCTGAATTTGCGTTGAGGGTCCACGATGATGAACGCCATGCGGGTTCCCCAGATGCTTTCTCTGTACATGTCTGTCTAATGTCGTATCTGGAATAAAACCGATTCAGTATGTTTTCGTCCATAATCCTTGATTGATAACGTAAAAAACCCTTATAGTGGATAGTATCTTGCTGATTAGAGGGCAAAATGGACCGTACCGCCGTAGTAGCAATCGCGTTCGCAGTGGCATTGGGCTGCTGCGCCGGAGCCATGATATTCTGGTACTCCGCCAGCGGAGGGGAGTACGAAGTATCCTACGAGACCGACGGCGGGATATTGGCCCCGAACACTCCTAAGACCTATACGCACGGGGTTTACTTGGATGTGCCCAATCCCTCCAAGGAGGGAGCGGTCTTCGGAGGATGGTATCTGGACGCCGATCTGAGCAATCCCTTCACCGGCGATACCAGACATCTGTCGGGTAATATCGTCCTTTACGCCAAATGGGGAGAGAGCCTCGCAGGTCATTCGGTCACCCTTACGAAAGAAGGCAGCTACAGCAGCCAGAGGGGATTCGATTACTACAAGATAACAGGCGAGCTGACCATCACCTATCTCTATTACGGGGAGAAGAAAGGCTCATATTACATCCGCAACGAGGATACGACCACGTATACGGATATGGTCGGCCGTTCCTACACCGATTCCAAGACCAGCACATACTGGGGTTCGGAAACGAAGGCCACCGTCGTCTTCCTGGATGACGAGACCATCAGTACGGAGAAGGGCATGAAGCTGTGCAGCGTCAAGAAACTGATCTACGAGAACGGCACGGTGGAGACGCAGTGGATGGCCGACGGATGGATACTCTACAGGGTCGAAGTGGATCAGGTGACCGGGAGCGGATTCGATAAGACGGAGAGGCATCTGGTCTACACGTACAAGAGCGACACCTATTCCGAGCTTCCCAGCGATTGCACGCTCGATGTGGTCGCCGCCAAAGGGATAACGGTCACTGGAAACGAGTCCCCATACAGGGTCGGGCAGCAGTTCAAGCTGACAGCTTCGGCATCCGGAGAGGAGGAGTTCGGAGGATGGTACGATTCCAGCATGAACCTCATTTCCTCGGACCCGGTGTACGAGGATATCGTGGGAGGGGAATCCCTGATCTATGCGGCCAACAAGAGGGCCTTCGACGTCACATTCTCATCGGACGAGGATGTGGATCTCAGCCTCGGCGGGGAGTTCTCGGATGCCACCTACACGATCACCAATATCGATACGGACGAGGTCAGCCTCTCTGAGTCTGGCACATATTCATTCCCGGACGGAGGGATGTATACCGTCATCGTGGATAAGCAGGGCGAGAAGAGCTATTACATGGCCAAGGTGTCCGGCGATGCTACACGTTCCTTTGTATGGAAATACAACAGGTACACCTACACGTTGGAGCTGGATATCGACTACGACGATCTCCTATACGCAAGAGGACTGTACAGCGTCAACGACAGATGCCAGAAGTCCGCTACCAATCACGACCATGATAAGACGTTCGTGACGCTCAGCTACACAGACGAGACCATGTCGCCTTACATGGACGAGCTCACCGACAAACTGATCGCGGCCCTCCAGTCCCGTTATTCAACTGTCAGCGAGGAGGTGCTTGTGGGCTATCTGTTGGCATTCACGCAGTACATAGAGTATCAGGCCGATGATGCGTACATGGGCACGAACGAGTACTGGAAGTTCCCGCTGGAGACCCTCTACGACCAGGGAGGGGACTGCGAGGACACGGCGATACTGTTCTGTTCCATCGCTCACCAGTGCAGGGAGAAGCTCGGCATGTCCTACGAGACAGCGCTGCTGCTCCTGCCCGGACATATGGCCGGCGCCGTGAAGTTCAGCACATCCGACAAGTACAGCTACTGCGAGACCACCATGGCAGGCTTCGATGTCGGCAAGATCCCGGACACCATGAAGGAGTACGTCAACACCGATGACTGCAAGGTCGTGGAGATCGCTTGAACGTACCGTCGATTAACGAATCGGCACAAATAAATCGGGAATTGCTGGTAGAGTATCAACTCAAAGGCGGTATCATGAGGATCTACTACGATAACGATGTCGATCTCAGCATCTTCGACGGCAAGAAAATAGCCGTCCTGGGCTACGGTTCCCAGGGCAGGGCACAGGCCCTATGTTTCGCGGATTCCGGATTGGATGTCGTCGTGGGAGTCAGGAAGGACGGGCCTTCCTGGAACAAGGCCAAAGAGGACGGTATGAAGGTCACTGACCTGGCCAGTGCCGTGAAGGATGCCGATATCGTCATGATGCTTCTGCCAGACGAGGTCCAGCCGTCCGTTTACAAGGAGTTCGTGGAGCCTAACATCAAGAAGGGCGCCGCGCTGGAGTTCGCACACGGATTCGCTATCACATTCAAAACTATCGTACCGCCCGAGGATGTCGACGTCATCATGCTGGCGCCCAAAGGCCCCGGAGACATGGAGAGGCTGGTCTTCCTGGACGGATTCGGCGTCCCGGCCATGATCTGCATCCACCAGGATGTATCAGGACATGCGAAGGAGATAGCCCTCGGCCTTGCCAAGGGAATGGGGTCCACCCGTGCCGGCGTGTTCGAATCCACATTCCAGAGGGAGACATGCACGGATCTGTTCGGCGAGCAGGCAGTCCTCTGCGGAGGCCAGACCGAGCTCATCAAGCGTGGATTCGAGACGCTGGTCGAGGCCGGATATCCTCCGGAGATGGCCTATTTTGAGGTCCTTCACGAGACCAAGCTCGTGGTCGATCTGATCAACAAGGGCGGGTTCGAGTACATGTGGCACGTAGTCTCCAACACCGCGGAGTACGGCGGGCTCACCAGAAGGGAGCGCATCATCAACGAGGATTCCAAGAACGAGATGAGGAAGATCCTCAAAGAGATCGAGGACGGAACGTTCAAGGACCAGTGGGTCGCCGAATGGGAAGGCGGCCTGGTGAATCTCAGGAAGATGGAAGAGGACGAGAGGAAGCTCCAGCTGGAGATCACAGGCAAGGAGATCCGCAAGCTCTTCGAGAGGAAGAACTGAGGCGATTCCATGAGCAGGATAATCATCAGGACCAGGAATGCGGAGTTCAAGGCGGATCTGGACGATTCGGACATATCGAATGAGATTTGGCTCTCTGCACCCCACAGACTGGATATCAATATGCTCGGTTCGATGATCTACGCCGAGTTCCCGATGAAGGTCCAGCTTCCCAAGGAAGGCCGTACGACGCAGATGGAGGTCGGGGACATAGCCTATTGGCCGGGTCCCGGGGCCTTCTGTATTTTCTTTGGTCCCACCCCTCTGAGCGGGGAGGATCGCAAACCTGTCGCACCGTTCCCGGTGATCAAGATCGGGAAGATGATCGGCGATTGTTCGGAATTGGAGAATGCCGGAGACAGGCAGAGGCTCACGATAGAATCCGACTTTGCCTGATTCAGACGATCGTCAGGGAGTGGTCGAAGTCCGTCAGGATCTCGCATCCGTTCTCGGTCACGAGCACCGTATCCTCTATCCTGATGCCTCCGATCCCGGGGATGTAGATACCCGGCTCGGCGGAAACGATGTTGCCTGCCTTGAGGATCTGCTCGGATTTGGGCGATACGGAGATGGCCTGATGGACATCCATGCCTATGCCGTGCCCGAACGAGTGTATGAATTTGCCTTTGAACTCGGAGTCGTCTATGATCTTCCTTGCGGCGAGATCCGCTGCACTGGCACTTGCTCCTGCATGATACTCTGCAATGCCTGCGAGCTGCGCTTCCCTGACGACCTCGTAGGCCCTCTCGAGGATATCCGCCGGCTTTCCGAGGAAGATGGTCCTGGTCATGTCCGAACAGTATCTGTCGTATTTGGTCCCGAAATCGAAAAGCGCCGTATCACCTTTCTTCAGCCTGTAATCGCAGGGCATGTGATGCGGCTGGGCGGAATATGGGCCGAACGCCGCGATGGTATCGAACGCATTCCCGGTCCCGCCAAGTTCCCTCATCCTGTTGTCCATCCTGGCGGCTATCTCCTTCTCGGAGCGTCCCTCCGCTATGTAATCCGGAAGCTCTTTGGCCACTTGCGAGGAGATCATACATGCCTTCTTAGTGGCCTCTATCTCCTTTTGGTCCTTCACCGAGACGGTGGCGTCGATGGCATTTCCTGCATCCACGACTTCGAAACCGCCTGCGATCTTCTTCACATACTCGACCATCGCATATGTGCTGGAATGGGTGTTGAAACCTACTTTGGAGCATCCCTTGAGGGATTCCTTCAGGAAACCCTCGCGCTCCTCCCTTGTATGGAAAACGCAGACGTTGCCCACGCCATCCTTGGCGGATTCTTCCTCGAGCGGGCTCACGATGACATCCAGCGAGCCGTCCCTGCGCACTACCGCGAAAGAACTCTCGAAGCATCCGCCGGGCTGCTCTGTAAGATACCAGAATGTGGAATCGAGGAACGGTTCGCCGTCGTTCATAACGACTATGGCATCCATGCCTTCGGCATTTTCCATGAGCCTCTCGGCCCTGGTCTTGGTCATCTCAGATCCCGATCCACTGGTTCTTGACGATCCTCTGAAGTGCCGCAATGGCGGAGAATACTGAAAGGTTGGAGGTCTTCGGGTTGATCGGGGACGGCACGTTGTAGGTATGCGAGATCATCTCTCCGAACTCTCCCTTGATCCTCAGCTCGTGCGAGTTGATCTTGATGTCGGGATCGACCGCGATGGTGACCTTGGTCTTGTCGAATCCTATTCCGAGGATACTCACGATGGCAGCCACGTTGATGTTACGCGGGAAAAGCTGGACGGCTTCCCTGGCGGTACCGGTGTAAAGGACGGTCTTCTCTTTGATCGATTTGAGGTCGATGCCTTTCTCCTCGATGTATTTGACGCCTTCGAAGCTGATCGGAGGCTTGGTGGTGATGAGCTCCACATGCTGGATCTCTCCCACGGTGGATGCCCTGAGTCCGTCAGTACCGCTGATTGCTCCCGATGGGATGTACACTTTGGCCTCGCACTGTTTGGCCTTCTCGATGATGTTCTCCCTGAAATCATCGTCCACAAGAGCACCGACGGACATGATCATGATGTCGACTCCTCTGGCAACGACCTTGGGTATGACTTCTATGGCAGCGGCCTGTGTGGCGCATTCGATCACGAGGTCGCAGTGGTAGAGCTCTTCCTCCACATTGTCGACGACCTCTGCTTTGTTCAGTCCCTTGGCAACAGCCTCTGCACGGGACTTATCGATGTCGACGAGGTAGATCCTCTTGACTTCCATCATCTCATCGGCTGCCTCTGCGAGTTTGGTTCCTCTCGAGCCACAGCCTACTATCGTAATGCGCATGCTACCCTGACCATTCTACTCAGATATAAGAGGTACCGAAGTACGGTCAGGCCCTGCCTTCCCATTCGGCGTAGAATTCGTCCAGATATCTCACCATGAAGTCGTGGCGGGACTGCGCCATGGACTTAGCGGTATCGGTGTTCATCAGATCCTTTAGCAACAGGAGCTTCTCGTAGAAATGGTTCACCGAAGTACCTTGGTTGCTGAAGTACTCCTCCTCGGTCATTCCGGTCTTCGGAGCATCATCTGGCACATATATGCTGCGGCCCTTGCTTCCCCCGTATGCGAACGCTCTTGCGATCCCTATCGCTCCTATGGCGTCCATGCGGTCGGCATCCTGCACTATCTTCCCTTCCAACGTGGTCGGGGTCACCGTATCCTTGCCTTTGAACGAGATCTGGCCGATTATTGTGCATATTGTGTCCTGTACCGATCTATCCACGTTCTCGGAATCCATGAACCTTCTCGCATTCGCGTAGCCGTTGTCCCCGAACAGTTTACGGTCGTCCACGTCATGAAGGAGCGCGGCCAGACGTACGATGTCCATATCTCCGCCCTCTTTAGAGCAGATGGTCCTGGCCAGATCGTGTACCCTTTTGGTGTGGTAGATGTCGTGCCCGCTGCTGTCCCCTTTGAAGATTTCCTTGGCGAAGGATTCCGCCCTGTCGAAAACGTCCCCGTCCATGTGTGTCTCCGATGATTTCGCAGGTATAAAGTAGGCTGTGCGGTTTACTTAGGGGCATGGAGAGATACACCGTCCTGGACCATACGGCGGATCTGATGATCAAGGCGTTCGGTGAAACGATGGAAGAATGCTTTGAGAACGCGGCCTACGCGTTGTTCGATCTCACCGTGGACCTTTCCACCGTCGATACCTCCAAACAGATGCTCTTCACCTCACCCGGCAGGGATGACGAGGAAGGGCTGTATTCGCTCTTGTCCGATCTCCTGTATTACATGGAGGGCGAACGCATGGTCCTTAAGGATTTCAAGATAAAATTCCTGGATGACGAAGTGGAATGCTGTGCCCTGGGAGAACAGTATGACGAATCCAAGCACAGATTCAAGACGCAGATAAAGGCGGTAACGTACCATATGATGGAGATCGATAGGGAAACCCCCTCCGTCACCGTTCTGTTCGACGTCTGAAAGAACTGCTTTTATGATAGTCGCGCATACGTGATAGCAATGCTAAGACTAGGTTGGTTCTCCACAGGAAGGGGTCCCGGTTCCCGCAATCTTCTGAAAGCTGTAATGGATCAGAAGGAGAAGGGGGCGCTCGACGTAGAGATCGCATTCGTTTTCTGCAATTGGGACAACGAGGAGGAGGACAACCCCAAAAGGGAGCAGAGGAAGATGTTCTTCGACATGGTCGAAGGATACGGCATCCCGCTGATCAAGGCATCCTGGAAGAAGTTCAGGCCGGATCTCTGGAATACGGATCAGGAGGCCTGGCGCAACGAGTACGGGAAACTCCTCAGGGAGCTCACAGGAAAGTACCAGTTCGATCTGGGCATCCTCGCCGGATACATGCTTTGGATGGACGACGAGACCTGCAGGCAGTACGACATGCTGAATCTCCACCCGGCTCTGCCCACCGGACCGAAAGGGACATGGCAGGAGGTCATCTGGCAGCTGATCTCGGAAAGGGCTGACAGACAGGGAATCATGATGCATCTCTGCACCGAGGAATGGGACAGGGGAGCGGCGCTCACATACTGCGGGTTCCCTATCCGCGGCGGGGATTACGACAAGCTCTGGGACGGCATGGAATCCAAGCTGAAGGAAAGCACCTTGGAACAGATCAAGGAGGCGGAGGGAGCGGAGGAGCCGCTCTTCAAGAGGATAAGGGAGGACGGGGCCAAGCGCGAACTGCCCCTGATAGTCTCCACGATACGTGCGTTCGCCGATGGGAAAGTCAAGATCAAGGATAAGCATCTGTACTCGGAAGGCAAGATGCTGGATTCGCCTTACGACCTGACGGAGCAGGTCGATGCGTCATTGGAGTGAAGCACATGTCTGATGAATTCGACCCGACTGTGGAACTTGGGCTGCCCCCCGACAGGTACATAGTCTGCACCGGAAGGGGATTCATCACCAAGAACAATGACATCAGGGAACTCTGCGAGGACTTCATAGAGAACGGCGGGCACTTCTTCGATGTGCTCGAGAGATACGACAAGCTGACTTCTTACGTTCTGAACCGCGAGGATGCGACGGCTGGCAGCTATTACAAATGGTGCGTGCCTTTCCTGAAGGCTTACGGCGCCACCGATCATCTGATCCACAAGCACTGTGCTGAGCATATGGAGCTGATGCCCAATATCGAACGTACCCTGAGGTACATCTCCAATCTTCTTCCAAGCTACATTACGACCTCCATGTACGAGCATGAGACCATGGAGATCCTCAACAGGATCAATCCGTCTCTGTGCGAGATAGCGGATTCCAAACTCTGCATCGATCAGACCATGATGGGCCGTGCGGAGGCCCGCAAGCTAAGGGACTTGGCCAAGGAGATATCCGCACTCAAGGTCCCCAAATCATTCTACGAGCTCAATGTGCCAACAGAGCTTTTGAACGAGGATATAGACATCATAAAGACCATGGATTCGGTGATAACGTCGAAGATTCCTGAGGCAGGCGCCATGGGCCTGATGGAATCCACGGATTCCATGACATCCCACAAGAAAGCGTATCGTATGCTCGACATCAGGAGACTGACGGCCATCGACCTGGATTCCACCATGTACGTAGGAAGCTCCTCCACGGATTTCCAGCCCATGGACCTGGTCCGCGATGCAGGCGGGCTTTCCATAGCTTTCAACGGAGAGGATTTCGCCGTCAGGGGATGCAACATCGCCATTCTTTCAGAGGATACCACGGTGGTATCCATATTCGCTTCGCTTTTCGCGGATAAGGGTCCCCTGGCCGCAATGGAACTGGCCGAAAACTGGGACAGGAAGTACCTCGAGACCAACGATTTCTCCGATCAGAGCCTTATGGACACATTCCTGAAAGAGAATCCGGGAAAGCTCCCGGAGGTCTTCGTTGTCGACAACGACAATGTCGACGAGATCTCGAAGAAATCTGAGAAGTACCGTCTCAAACACATCGGTGTCTGAACGATTTCAGATCCTATTTTCAGTGGTGACAGGTGTGATTGTCACCGTGCTCGCGACAGCATGTGTCAGGGTCGAAGACAAGAGTCCCGTCAAGATATTGCTGCACTGCTGCATCCGCATTCCCCTGAACACCCGGCACGAGTTTGATTCCGCGGGATTCTATCATGTTGCGGGCTCCGCCGCCGATTCCGCCGCAGATGAAGACCTCTACTTTTTCCCTCATGAGGATCTCGCCCAGTGCACCGTGCGACAGGCCCTCGTTCCCAATAACCCTGGATGAAACGATCTTGCCGTCCTCTACGTCATAAACTTTGAATTCTTGGGTCCTTCCGAAGTGCTGGAAGACTTCTCCCGCTTCATAGGTCACTGCAATCTTCATGAACCCTGATTAGAAAAATGCTCTAAAAGGACATCGGTGCGACGACGCATGACGTGGATGACTGGATATTCGACGACATAGCCGATACGTTCGTGAATGGTCCCGAGAACAGGGAGTTCTACAAGGAGAACAACCCGTACGCTCTGGAAGAGATCGCCAGGAGGCTGCTCGAGGCCAACCAGAGAGGAATCTGGGATGCCAACCCGGAGACACTGGAGAAGCTCAAGGACAACTACCTCGAGGTGGAGTCCTGGATGGAGGAGCTCAGCGGTGACGGGGACTATCAGGGAGATTCGGTCGACATCATCACCGCATCGGAGATCGAGGCCTGGACCGGCCACATGTCCAAAGCGGTCAGCGCCATGGATTCCGTGAAAGGCAGGAAGACTGAGTAAAGGGCACAACATGAAGAAGCTCCTGAAGGACGGGGAATTCGGCAGTAAGTCCTGATGTTGGTCTGAATTGGTTGCTTAATCAGGTACAAAATGGTGTAAAGGGTTTGAATGGGGTCTTGCGACTCTCATTCGATAGGTTCCGGGTTTTCCTCGAAGATATCCTTCGAACCGACGATCATCCAGGTGACAAGGAATCCGATGATGATACCGAAGATGGACCAGAAGCACAGGATAGAGGCTGCCAAGCATGCCGCGACTGCGATGATCCACTTCTTTCTCATGTAGACGCACGCCAGACTGATTGCTGCGCAGATTCCGCTCGCAAGGGCAAGGCCAGAAGCGTATGTGATGTAGTTCTGGATGTCCTGCTGGCTGTAATTGAATCCGTGGCTTCTGATCCATTCCTGGAATTCGGTGCTGGACCAGATCGCGCTGGCGGTAGATGATGCATCCAGCAGGGCGATCAGAGCGAAAACGATCACAGGGATGGCATATATGGCGAGTAGGAATATGAGCCAGTTCCTTCTGGCGTAGAGCATGATCTCATAGAACTCCTTCTGTTTTTCTTTCATTTCTTCTTCGGTCGCTGACCCTGAGACGATCTCGCCGCATTGCGGACAGAACTGCATCCCAGGTTCCAGTGTTTTTCCGCACTTGGAACAGAATTTACTGTCATCCATGACCATAAGATACTCTGCAATGCTGATAAACATATCGCAGTCTACATTTATTCAATAGAATAGGTGAGTGCTCCAGACGGGATTCGAACCCGTGTGTCAGCCTCGAAAGGGCTGAATGATTGGCCGCTACACTACTGGAGCCCATTGGAGACCATCACGAACTTGTTTATAACTATTATCATGGCTCCATCAGGGCTTCAAAGGGCATTTTCCATAGGATAGTCTTTTATAAGGTATTATAATGCGATAGATTATTGGAAGGATAACCATGAGCGATAATGAACCGCTTGAAATGCCTGATGAGGATGTTACGCGTGTACGTCTGCCTAACATCAAGGAAGCAGAGATGTTCGGGATAGCGGATCAGCTGCTCGGCGCATCCAAGATCAAAGTCATGTGCGAGGACGGAGTATCCCGCGTAGGACGCATCCCTGGAAAGA
>Ga0310786_10005598_pt1 | contig 16985 bp, 12 predicted proteins | sample AusTroGonzalo_MG_FD_203881 | JGI IMG/M metagenome (GOLD analysis project Ga0310786, IMG submission 203881) | Bovine rumen microbial communities from tropical cattle in Woodstock, Queensland, Australia - Gonzalo_03 (v2) (version 2) | ecosystem: Host-associated > Mammals > Digestive system >... | reverse complement strand
TTCCTCAAACCCGAACTGCCGGTTGAAATGCTTCATACCCATCAGGTCAAACCACAGCATCACCGGATGCCCGCCCTCCGTCAGCAGGCGCTGCTTTTCAGCTCTTGCCAGATGGAAAAAATGCCGCATGTTTGGCAGACCAGTCAGCTTATCCGTATAAATCTGGTGGTTAAGGTCTTCTATGTACTTTTTTTGTTGATCCCGCATCTGAATAAAGGTCTCGGTCAGCTGGCCGACCTCATCCTGCCCCCGATAATTCAGCTCCGCGTCAAAGTCGCCGGTCGTCAGTTTCCGGGCGGCTGTGGTCAGCCCTTGCAGCGGCTTGGTAATCAGGCCCATCACAATCAGCAGCAGCGCCGTGCTGATCACGATGGCCACCGCCGTGACAATCAGGATGACTCTCGACATTTGCTGTCTTGAGGCATAAATCTCCTGTGCGGGAGCGGTAATCAGCAGTTTCATTCCGTTAGACAGCGTCGAGAAAGCCATTACCCGTTCCACGCCGTCTGCGCTGTAGTGGATCAGTTCGTCTCCGTTATCCGTCTGCCGTAGCATCTCGTTCAGTCCGGAAATACCAAAATCATCCGGCATACTGCCGATTTCCAGTTCGGGATGATAGAGAATCCGGTTATCCTCGTCGATCAGACAGGCAAACCCGGTTTTGTACACACGAATATCCCTGATCTGTTCAACCAGCGTTTCGAACGGGATATCCATTCCCAGCACGCCGATCAGCGTTCCGGCTTTGTAGATCGGCACCAGATAGGAATAAGTCCACATTTCATCCAGGAAATGTGCCAAATACGGACCGACCCAGGAAGGCCTTCCGCGCCTGATCGGCGTATAATACCAGGTGGTATGCGCCATATCCGCCGGATCCAGTTCCCTGGCAACCAGGGGCGGCTGCTCCTCAAAGCCCGTCTTGCCGACCTTGGAAAAAAAGAACCCATGTATATTTTCGCTGACGTCGGCGCTCAGGCAGTAGTAATAGGTCACCACGCCGTTGGTACGGCTGGCGACGCTTGCGAAAGCCTCCTGTATATCCGTGCAGTGGGCCGCCAGATACTGATCCGCCGCGGCTGCCTGTTCCGCCGTCCGAGCAGCCGGATCCGCATGTGAGCCCGCGACGTTGTTTTCCACCAGAATCACACTGTCCAGCGTATCGCTGGCCAGGTTGGCCGCCATTTCCACGGACTGCTCAATACTCTCAATATACTTTTCCAGCGTTTGTTCTGTGTTCCGCGCCAGCAGGTTCATGGTTTCTGCCGCCTGCTTGTCGGATTCTGTCTGAAGCATCGTATAGTATATATATACGATAATCAGCATGCTGATAAGGATCGCGGCGATGGCTATCGCCGTAATCTTGCTGCGGATTGAGCGCATCGTCGTTCCCCTCCTCTCATATTCTATACTCCCCTAAAGCCTTCCCCTTGATGGGAAAGTGGCGGCTTGCGGCCGGATGAGGTGGAAATGTCGGAACCCAAATTCGTTATAGGGCCTATCTAAAGTAGATATCACAATATCTGTTTTTTACTGACCCGTTCCACGAAGACCTGACTCCCCCGATCTGCTCAGAAGCTACATAATACCGCAGCCGCGAAAACAGCGGAATCCATGCGGCGTCTTCCTGTATGATAATCCGTTCCAACTCCTGATATTCCTTCAGACGCAGTTCGGAGTCCTGGATCGTCCGGGCGCCCCGTACCCGCTTCATGATTTCCTCGTTGTCGTAGCACAGGCTGCGGAAGGTGGTGTTCTCCCGGTTCCCGAAGAAAGTATACACAAAGTTGTCCGGATCGTTGAAGTCCGCCGTCCACAGTGCGGTATAGCAGGCAAGCTTCCCGCTCTTGCGCAGGCGCATGAACTCGCTTTCCGGCAGGATTTCCACCGTCGCCTTCACGCCGATCTTCTTCCACATGGAAGCAACCAGCTCCAGCAGGCTCTTATCCCATCCTGTCGAGGAAGCGTTTACGCTGAGGGTCAGCTCAAATCCCTCCGGAAGACCTGCCTGTTCAAGCAATGTTTTGGCCCCTTCGGGATCATACGGGATCTCCGGCAAATCCGGATTGAACCCGTACAGGCCGTGAGGATAGATGCCGTTCTCTATATTGCCTCGGCCGCTGTAGACCGCGTCCAGAATCGTCGTACGATTCAGCGCCAGCTGCAGCGCTTTCCGGACCCGCACATCGTTCAGAGGCTCGATCGATTCGTTCAGGGCGATATAGTGGATACCGATCCGCTGAACCTTGTACAGCCTGTCCTGGTAAATATCCCCGTGGATAAAGTATTCAACTGAATTGCCGACCTCGTCCAGATCCAGGATATCCAGTTCTCCGTTTTCAAACATCATCCGGACCGCTTCCGGTTCGGTCAGGAAACGAAGATCCAGTCCGTCACACTTTGGCGCGCCGGTCCAGCAGTCCCGGTTTGCCGTCAGCTTCATGCCCTTCCCGGCCTCCCATTCCTGCAGGATAAAGGATCCCGTCCCAACCGTCCACGCCGGATCCTTCCCGAAAAACTCGCCTGCAGCTTCCGTGGTTTCCCGATCCAGGATGGAGGCGCCGGGCATTGATAAGCAGGCCAGGAAAGCTTCAAACGGTTTCTCCAGCGTAATGGAAAAAGTCGTATCGTCTATAACCCGGAAACCTTCCAGTTCGTTCGTCTCTCCCCGTTCCAGCGCTGCCGCGCCCACAATATCATCGGCAATATCCCGGTTGCAGGAGTCCGGATGCGTCAGCAGCCGCTTAAATGTATATTCCACATCCGCCGAAGTCAGCGGTGACCCGTTGCTGTAGTTCACGCCCTTCCGCAAGCAGAAAGTATAGCAGCGTCCGTCTTCCGAAACTTCCCAACTCTCAGCCAGAGAAGGAAGTATCTGCATCCTGCCCTGGTCGTCGTTTTCCGTCTCAACCAGCCGGTTGAACACATTCTGGGCAATGGTATAGTGGATCGTGGTGCACTGGAAATCCACCGTATCCGGCTCATCCTCCACGGCCGTAAGATAGCGGGTTCTGTTCGTTTCTGTCGCAGCCTGCTGTTCATCGCCGGGCGGTGTCCCGGGCTGCGGCGCACAGGAAGAAAGACAGAGCAGCAGCGCAAACACAGCCACCAGATACAAAACCGGCTTGCGCGTCATGATCTCCCTCCTCATGATGTTCCGTCGTTCATTGATATGGATTTCTTAATATATTTCGGTCGTAAGGCTTTCCCTTTACTCTTTATCCTACCATAAAAGTAATTCTTTTTCAACGTATTATATCATACTCTCTCATGTATCCGAAGGTCCGGGGAATTCGGGCCGAAGGGGTTTAAGGGGGCGATCGGAAAGCCCCCTTATAAAGCTTTAGCGATCTGCGCCCCCAGTTTCGCGTTGTTGAACACCAGCTGGATATTGGCCTTCAGTGAGTCCCCGCCAGTCAGCTTCTGGATCTTATCCAGCAGGTACGGGGTGGTCTGTTTCCCGTGAATGCCGAGCCGCTCGCATTCCGCGATGGCATCATCAATATTCTTGTTGATATAAACCGGATCCATCGAGTATTCCTCCGGGATCGGGTTGGTCACCAGCATGCCGCCCTGCAGTCCGCACTCCAGCTTCACCCGGAAAGCATCGGCTATCTCCTTCGGCGTATCAAGCCGGTAATCCACTTTAAACCCGGAGGAACGGGTATAGAAGGCCGGCAGCTCTTCCGTCCCATACCCGATCACCGGCACGCCGCGGGTCTCCAGATATTCAAGCGTCAGCCCCAAATCCAGGATACTCTTGGCGCCCGCGCAGACAACCAACACAGGCGTCTGTGCAAGTTCTTCCAAGTCTGCGGAAATATCCATAGTCTTCTCCGCACCGCGGTGTACGCCCCCGATGCCGCCGGTGGCAAATACCCGGATTCCGGCCAAAGCCGCGCCGATCATGGTCGTGGTTACAGTCGTCGCCCCGTCCTCCCCGCGCATCAGCAGAACCGGCAGGTCACGCCGGCTGGCTTTGGTCACCTCGAGGCCTTTCTTCCCCAGATACTCGATCTGTTCCGGTGAGCAGCCCACGGTGATCTTTCCCTGAATGATTGCGATCGTAGCCGGTACAGCGCCGTTCTCCCGGATGATCTTCTCCACGTTCAGCGCCGTCTCCACGTTCTGGGGATAGGGCATCCCATGGGAAATGATCGTGGATTCCAAAGCCACAACCGGCTTCCCTGCCTCAATCGCTTCTTGCACTTCCTGTGATACAGACAGATATTTCTTTAGATTATTCATTTTCTTTTTCCTTTCTTATATTTTCCCATTCACTTTTAAATCAATCATTTCCCTGCTCAATCCCGGATTTACCGCAGCATGGTCCGCTGCGCACACAGAGGAAGCCGCCAGCGCCCGCCGGGCCGCCTCCAGGGTGCTCAGCCCGCTGAGGAAAGCGTCCGCCGCGGCCGCTACAAACGCATCCCCGCATCCGGTTGTATTCACAATCACTCCGGGAAAACAGGGAATCAGCTCGCCGCCTTCCCGCAGATCATCCGCCCAGACGCCTCTCCCGCCAAGTGAAATATATACCCGCCTGACCCCCATCCGGTGCAAAGCGTCCGCTGCCCGTCCCAGATCCCCGTCCCCACGGATCTCCATGCCGGTCAGCAGTTCCGCCTCCGGCACGTTGGGTTTGATCAGTATCATTCCGGAAAGCAGCGGTTTCAGCCGTTCCGCCTTGGCACAGGAGACCGGATCCGCAGCAACCGGGACAGTGATATGCTGCGCCAGCCAGCTCAGCGTTTCCGCCGGCAGATTCGCATCCACAATCAGCATCGCGCTTTTGTTCAGGATCGGCAGCAGCGGTTCCAGCCGTTCCGGCGTCAGCAGCTCATAGATGCTCATGTCTGCTATCGCCGCGTGAATGTCGCCGTTTTCCTCGTTTATGCACAGATAGGTGGACGTACGGGCCAGGGGATCCGTGAAGCTGAACTGCAGGTCAATCCCCGCGTTCCGACACTGTTCTCGGATGAGGTCGCCGTAGGCATCCTCCCCCGTAATGGTAATCAGGGAAACCTTCCGGCCCAACAGCCGCAGGTTCTCCGCAATATTCCGCCCGACACCGCCCGGAGACAGGGCAACTCTGCCCGGGTTTGAATCGCCGGTCCGAAGTTCTGCCGCCGGTGTGCCTGCGATGTCCATATTCACAGCGCCGATGACAAACACAGGCTCTTCAGTACGCAGCAGCGTACCGCGGTCAAAAAGCAGCTTACTCCGGTACGGCCCGGCGGATGTGTAGAGGCTCACGTCATTCTCTCCCAATATTAGTCGGACAGCCGGGCAAAATACCCGGCTGTCCCGTTTCTCATTTCAGCATGGATTTCTCCCAGCAGTCATAAGGTTTCAGTCCCAGCAGTTCTACGACCGTTGGAGCGACGTTCGCCAACCCGAAGGGGCTCTCCGTATCCATTTCATGGCGTTCGTCCGGATCATGGATGATGAAGGGGACAGGCCGCAGACTGTGAGCAGTGCGGACGGAAACGTCACCCTTCTTGTTCTTTTCCAGCATCTGGTCGCTGTTCCCGTGGTCCGCGGTCACGATCAGGATACAGCCGTGCTCGTCGCAGGCCTTGCGGATCCGGGTCAGACACAGGTCAACTGTCTCCACCGCGATCTCCGTGGCATATAGGTTGCCGGTATGACCGACCATGTCGCCGTTGGGGAAGTTGCAGCGGATGAAGCCGTACTTGCCGCTCTCGATCGCCGCGATCACCAGATCGGCAATCTCGGTTCCCTTCATCCAGGGGCATTCGTCGAAAGAGCGCACGTCGGAGGGAACCTCCTGCCAGGTTTCCAGCTCTTCGCTGAACTTCTCGCTGCGGTTGCCGTTCCAGAAATAGGTTACATGGCCGTACTTCTGGGTTTCGGAGCAAGCGTATTCGTTGATGCCGTTCTCCACCAGCAGCTCGGTCAGCGTATGGCGGATTTCCGGCGGATTCACCAGATAACTCCGCGGGATGCACAGGTCGCCATCATACTGCAGCATACCGGCATAAAGTACCTTAGGCATCTGACCGCGGTCAAAGTGACTGAAGCTTTCGTCGCCGTCAAAAGCCATCGATAGTTCCAGCGCCCGGTCACCCCGGAAGTTGAAGAGGATCACGCTGTCCCCGTCCTTCATGGGCCCGACGGGCTTGCCGTCCTCAGCGATCACAAATCCGGGCAGATCCTGATCAATCACGCCGGGCTGCTCATTGCGATAGGTCTCAATGGCTTCCCTTGCGGATGTGAAAGTCCGTCCCTGACCGTATACGTGGATATTCCATCCCTTTTCCACCATGCCCCAGTTGGCCTGATAGCGGTCCATAGTGATCTGCATACGGCCGCCGCCGGAGGCGATCCGGCCGTCAAACGTCCCGTCGTTCAATTCGACCAGGGTTTTCTCCAGCATGTCCACATAGTCCAGCGCGCTCGTGGCGGGCACGTCACGGCCGTCCAGCAGGATATGCACCCGGCATTTTGCGATGCCTTCCTTTTTTGCTTCCTTCAGCATCGCCAGCAGGTGGCTGATATTGCTGTGCACGTTGCCGTCACTCAGCAGACCGATAAAATGCATCGCACCGCCGGAAGCCTTTACGCCGGCCGTCAGCTTCTGCCATGTTTCGGAAGCGTAGATCTTGCCGCTCTCGATGGATTCGTTCACCAGTTTGGCACCCTGGCTGTAGATCTGTCCGCAGCCCAGCGCGTTGTGGCCGACTTCGCTGTTGCCCATATCGTCGTCCGTAGGCAGACCGACAGCCGTCCCGTGGGCTTTGATGATCCGGAAGGGGTCGTTGGCTTTCAGATCGTCGAGGGTCGGCGTAGTCGCCTTCATGACCATGTTTCCGAGCGGATCGGACGATTCGCCGACGCCGTCCATGACTACCAGCACAACAGGTTTTTTCATACCGGATATTCCTCCTGTTTTTAATCTTTCAATCCCCGCGGAGCAGTCCCCGCAGAAAGGTTTTCTAACCTTATAAACTCTACAGGAAACCGGCTCAAATGTCAATGTCGTCCGTTTACAAAAGCGGCGAAAAAAACGGCGTGGCCGCAGCCGCGCCGTTCAGGCAGGTTATGCCTGATAAGTCTCTTCGTTTCGAAACCCTTTATTTGATATACTCAAACGCACTCTGCGCAGCAATACGGCCAAAGATTACGATATCCGCCACCGCGTTACCGCCCAGCCGGTTCCCGCCGTGAACGCCGCCGGTCACTTCGCCCGCTGCAAACAGTCCGGGAATCGCCTGACCTTCGGTGTTGATAACCTCGGCCTTGGTGTTGATCTTGACGCCGCCCATGGTGTGATGGATCCCGGGAGCAATCTTGATGGCGTAGTACGGCGGAGTGCTCAGGTCCGCGTTCATACCGGTGGTTCTGCCGAATTCCGGATCCCGCTGATTCTTCACGCACTCGTTCCAGTCACTGAGTGTTTTTGCCAGCGTAGCCGGATCGATCTCCAGCTGTTCCGCCAGGCCTTCAATTGTTTCCGCTTCCTTCGTCAGTCCCGCTTTCACATACTTTTCGATAGCTTTCAGGTGATCCCGCAGATTCTGGTCAAAGATGATGTAGGCATACTGCCCTTCCTGTTCCAGCTCGGCGGCGGAAACCGCATCACGGGTCAGCAGCTCGTTGGTGAAGCGTTTACCGCCCTGGTTCACCAGGATCGCGCCGTCGCCGCGGACGGATTCAGTAATCAGCATGGATGTGGTCTGCTCTACCGTCGGATGCAGCTGGATCTGTTCGATATCGACCAGTGCCGCACCAAGGGCCTGAGCCATGATGATGCCGTCGCCGGTCGCGCCGGGCGCGTTGGTGGTCACGGTGCCTTTCAGGTCCGGGCGATACTGGGTGTACATTTCCTCGTTGGCGCCGAATCCGCCGGAAGCCAGAATGACCGCCTTGCAGTTAAAGGTGTAGTTCGCGTCCGCTCCCTCAGCTTTCACACCGCAGATCTTTCCCTCCGCGTCGACCAGCAGCTCCGTCGCCGCGGTGTTGTACATGATGCTGACGCCCAGCTCTTCCAGTTTGCTCTGGAAATGATCCACCAGGAATCCGCCCACGCCGGAACCATCCTCCGGTGCATGGATCCGGTTCACGGAAGCGCCGCCGGAGAAGGAGATCTTCGGCAGGGGCGCGTCAATCGTGTCCAGCCAGTCGATCGCATCGGAGGAACTGTTAGCCAGTTCCGCGACAAGTTCCGGATCGTTCAGCGCGTGGCCGCCCTTCATCGTATCCGCCGCGAACAGCGCTTTCGAGTCCTCAATGCCCTGCTCCTTCTGGTAGTGAGTCTCAGCTGCGTTCATGCCGCCGGTTGCCTTCGTTGTGTTGCCGCCGGCATAAGGCATCTTCTCAAGCAGCACGAAGTCCTTCCCTTCCTGCTTGGCCATGATCGCCGCGGTCATGCCCGCACCGCCCGCGCCGATGATCACGATCTCGGTATCAATTGTCTTGTCTTCCTTTTCCTTGGTTCCTTCGCCCGTATCCCGCCGCTGCGCGTCCAGCACGGCGATATCGGCGCCGGCCGCCTGCAGTGCCTCGGTCGCCGCAGCAATGATCGCGTTGCTTGTCACAGTGGCGCCGCTCAGGGCATCCACGTTCGGGGTCTGCGCGTTCAGGATTGATTCGGTCAGTGTCCCGGCTGCCGTGCCGCCCAGCTCGGGCGTTTCGCCGGTCGCGTCGATCAATACGGAGGTAATCTCATTCTCGCTCACGGTGATCTGCACCTTCACGGGAACAAATATCCCCTGCGCTTCGGCGGTATAGGTACCGGGGGTAAACAGTTTTTCCACGGGAGCCGGCTCCGCGAAAGCGCCCGCCCCGAGGAGCATCATCAGGGAAAGGATTACGCAGATCAGTTTTTTCATGTGTGCCCTCCTGTTCATTTGTCGTCTTTTCATTTGTCAGTTAAGGAAACTGTTCCTTCTGACCGATATTATACCAGACAGTCCATTTTTACGCAACAACAAAAACTGACAGCGACTGTGTCATCACTGTCAGTTATACTTCCTTTCGGCAGGATCGCTCAGTCGATCAGGTCCGCCATGGACTTCCCTTCCCCTGCCAGGCCGGCAAAATCCCGGATGAAATCCCCCACTGCCCCGTCGATCGCCGGGTTTTTGACAAAGGCGTCGATCACCGCAGGCGCGCAGGTGGCGCTGCCGATGCCGTAAGCACACAGCATCAGCACCTGCTGGCTGTTCTTGAAGGACGCGGCCAGCACCAGTGTTTTCAGTTGATGCAGAGTCAGAATATCCTGGATTTGTTCCACAACGTCGACCCCGTCAAACCCCATATTGTCAATACGGTTTACATAGGGTGCCACGAAATCCGCTCCGGCTTTGGCCGCCAGATAAGCCTGCAAAGGAGTATATACTACCGTGCCGCAGGAGGGAATGCCTTCTTCCTTCAGCATCCGGATCGCCTTGAACCCTTCCGGAATGGAAGGAACTTTGACCACGGTCCCCTCCCCGAGCAATTTCACAATCGCCCGGGCATCCCGCACCATTCCTTCCGCGTCAGTCGGAATCGCCTGGGCAAAGAGCAGTTTCCCCGGACCGATAATGTCCCTGATCTCCGTGAGCACTTCCACCGGATTTCGGCCGGTTTTGGCAAGAATAGACGGGTTTGTCGTCACTCCGTCAATGGGATACAAATCGCAAAGACGCCTGATCTCCTGAACATTCGCATCATCAATCAGCAGTTTCATGAAAAAACCTCCGTAATTTTGTCCAAAAGCATCTCGCTTCTGTCCGCTTGAATATGATATAATAATTTCGCCACAGAATTCAAGGAGGAAAATCAAATGTTTGATGTCGTCGCTTTGGGTGAGCTTTTAATCGATTTTGCGCCCCATTCCGTCAATGAAGCGGGTTACCCCGTCCTTTCAGCCAATCCCGGCGGTGCACCGCCCAACTTTCTTGCTGCCATGTCCAAATACGGATGCAGGACTGCCATGATCAGCAAAGTTGGGGACGATATGTTCGGCCGTCTCCTGGTCCGTACTATGCAGGATGCCGGGATCGACAGCAGTGGTATCCTCGTGGATCCGGATTATTTCACCACCCTGGCATTTGTCTCCCTGGATGAGTCCGGCAACCGGGATTTCAGCTTTGCCCGCAAGCCCGGTGCCGATACCCGTATCACGCCGGAAGAGATCAATGAATCACTCTTTTCCGACGCGAAGGTGTTCCATTTCGGCACCCTCTCGCTGACGGATGAGCCGGCCGCCTCCGCCACCCGACGGGCCATCGAGCTGGCCCGTAGCAAAGGTATGCTGATCAGCCTGGATCCCAATCTGCGCAAACCCCTGTGGAAGAGTGAAACAGATGCGAAAGCCGCCATCGAGTGGGCCCTCCACCAGGCCGATATCGTCAAGATCAGCGATGAGGAAATCAGCTGGCTTTGGAGCCTATCCCCGGAAGAAGGCGCAAAGAAGCTGCTGGCGGAATATGGCGTCACGCTGGTCTATGCCACCCTTGGACCCAAAGGGTGCTATGCCGCCACGAAGAACTGTTCCGTCACGGTGTCCAGTCCTTCCGGCATTCGGGTTGTGGATACAACCGGCGCCGGCGACATCTTCGGCGGAAGCGCCATGAGTCAGTTCATCAAATGCGGCAAAAAGATCGCCGACCTCACAGAAGACGATCTTTGGAGTATTGTCCGTTTTGCCTGTACTGCCGCCAGCCTCTCTACCCAGAAGCACGGCGGAATCAGCAGCGTGCCGGATCTTGCCGATGTGGAAGAACTGATGAATCGCTGATTTCAGATTCTTTTATGCATAGCTGTGGATGCCGGGCAGGAAGGTGTTTACCCCGATATAGGTAAAGATCACACACACGAAGCCGATGACCGCGAACCATGCAGCTGCCTTTCCCTTCCAGCCCCTGCGCAGCCGCAGGTGCAGATAGATTGCGTAGATAATCCAGGTTACCAGGGACCAGGTTTCCTTCGGATCCCAGCTCCAATAGCTGCCCCAGGCCTGCTCCGCCCAGATCGCGCCGGTCAGAATCGTCAGCGTCAGGAACAGCATCCCCAGGGCAACGCAGCGGTAGCTGATCATGTCCAGTTTTTCCGGCTGCGGGATATGCTGGTCCCAAAACCCGTCTTCCTTCATCCGTCCACGGAAAAGGAAAATCAGGCTCAGCACGAAGGCGACCCCGAAAGCACCGTAAGCGATAATCGCCGTGGAAACATGGAAAGCCAGCCAGCTTGAGCGCAGCGAGGGCATCAGCTCCCGTACTTCCCGACTTTGCATGGATGCGTACCCGATCATGAGCAGAATCAGCGGAGTTGCAAAAGCACCCAGCACCGGAAATTTATATTTCCGGATAAAGATCAGACTCACCAGGCAAAGCGCCCAGGCGAAGCTCACCGCAAATTCATACTGATTCGTCATCGGCCAGCGCTTCGCTCCGATGCCGCGCAGCACCAGTACTGCCGTATGCAGAGCCAGAATCACCGTCTGCAGTATTAGCGCCGCTTTCGCGATTTTTTCTTTTTTGAGAATCACAAAAGCAAAGTTCAGGATCGTCGCGGCAAAATAGCCGATCAGCACGATCGTGAATAATACATTCTCCGCCTGAAGCATGGTCAATACCCCCATGTTTTGGTGTCATTCCGTGCACACAGTATCATTTCGAACAAAGTAAAGAATCCCTTTCGTTCTTCATCACAAATCCGGTCTCCTTCGTTGCTTCTTCGAATGTTTCCCGGAACAGCACGCCGCCCTTAACGCTCTGGGCGTACACGCGCCAGTTTCCGTCTTCCTCCTGCACCGCGCAAACCACTGCCGGCCGAAGGTAAAAAGCCAGCACAAGGCCCAGCAGCGTGATTATGCCGCCGATGAGCACCAGCCAGGTAAAGTGATCCCGTTTTACAGCCAGCAGGGTGTAGTTCCGGGGATTCTCAAAGGTTACCGCATACTCATCGATGGTCAGTTTTTCATCGCCCTGCAGGACGTTCATGCCCAGCAGTTGTTTCTGATAGTAGACCTGATAGAGGTACGCCGGATTCTTCGGCAGCATGGACTGCGTGGTAGGGCCGCTGCCTTCAATCATGATGTAGTCCGGATAAAAAGCCTGGAAATATATGACGAGTTCCGGCTTGTCTTTTACCGGCAAAAAATCCCCCGCGCAGAGCGCTTCCGTCTGAAGCGGCTCCCCGTCCTTTGTAATCCGGACATCCGCGCCCCAGCCGTAGGAATTCTGAAAGAATTTGTATCCGTACAGTGTTGCCGGCGCGTTCACACTGACTGTTCCGTTTTCTTCTGTACCCGCTGCCGGATCCGTCACCGTCAGGTCCGCGGTGAACTGTTCCGCTGAACCGTCCTCCCGCAGATCTGCCCGGAAGTCATTCACCGTCACCTGTAATCCGGTATCCCCCAGCGATTTTGTCTGCCCCGGCAGAGCGTAGAGCGTGAACTGCTGTCCCGTCATCTGTCCCAGGGCAAACCCGAGGATCAGCAGCAGGATACCCAGATGGCAGACCCACGCGCCCCAGAGTCCGGCCCGGTGCCGCACGGCAAACAGCGCTTTCTTCCCTTCTGGGGTCTCTGTTTCTTTTGCCTCCGGCATACCCAGCGCCTTGAAAAGCTTCCCGGGCTCGCTGCCGTAAGCTTCCACTTCCCCTCCGGATGCAATCCACCGCTGTGCGTCTGAAAAAGCCCGGCTTCGCTTCAGCAGCGAAGGCAGGCGGATCAGGTTGCAGCATAGCAGGTTGAAACAGAGCACGGCGCTCAGTCCGATGAACCACCAGCTGTGAAACGCGTCGTCCAGCCTCAGCGCCAGGATCAGCCCGGCCGTCCGTTCGCCGTATTGCGCGGCATAAGCCTCATAGCTCAGCCCCTGCGTAATTGTCGAACTGATGGCGCAGATCGCCGCCAGAAGCACCAGCAGGCCGATGGCAAACGGCATGGAGGAAAGAAATCTACCGATCTTTTTCATCAAAGTTCTGTCCCATATACAAGGGAGACCGCGGGGGATGCTGTCGCGTTCCGCGGTCTCCGTGATGTTTGTTTCTTACTGTTCCGCTTACTTTCCGGGAATCGCTGCCCCGCTCAGGATCTCCTCCATGGCTTCCTGTACAGACTTTGCTGAAAACTTCAGCGTGGCCCCGGTGATGGCATCCGGAGCCGCGCTTCCGCTCTCCAGGATCGCCTGCGCCCATTCGCTCCGGATCTTGTCCGTCAGCAGATCCTGTTCGCCTGTAGACAGGATCTTCACATTTGTCAGTTCCCCACCCTTTGTTATAGCGATTACGGTCACCTTGCTGAAGTCATTCTCCTTGTCCACCCGGTATCCGGCATAGACCAGGACCGTTTTTTCAGTCTCGGCGGGCTTCTCCTCAGCCTTTTCCTCCGCGGCAGTTTCTTCCTTTGCGGGCTCTGCCGTTGGTTTAGCTGCAGGTTCTTCCGTCAGCTTGGCCGTGGGTTCTTCCATCGGCTCGACTGTAGATTCTTCCGCCGGTTCCGCTGTGGGTTCTTCTGTCGGCTCTGCCGCAGGCTCTGCTGTCGGCTCGGCCTCGTTCTTCTCCTCCGCGGGCGCTTCCGTCTTTTCGGTCGTTTCCGTCGGCACTTCGCCGTTTATCTGTGCAAGGATCTCCGTCACTGCGTCCTGCACGGACTGCGCCGAGAATTTCAGCGTCGAGCCCGTAATCGCGTCCGGGGTCGCGCTGCCGTTTTCGACAATTGCTTTCGCCCATTCATCCCGGATCTCGTCCGTCAGCAGGTCCTGCTCACCTTCACTTTGGATTTTACAGGAAATGATCTGCCCGTTCTTTGTGCCGATGATCACGGTCACCTTGCTGAAATTATTCTCCTTCGTGGCGCAGCTGGAGCCGTAAACCTGGCCGTTCACCGCGGCAGTTTCCGCCGGTTTTTCTTCGATCTTGGTCTCTTCGGTCTTTTCCTCCGCAGGCGCTTCCGTCGTTTCCGTCTTTGCTTTGCCGTTCATCTGCGCGAGGATCTCCGTCACCGCGTCCTGCACGGACTGCGCCGAGAACTTCAGCGTTGAACTTGTAATCGCGTCCGGGGTCGCGCTGCCGCTTTCGACAATCGCCTTCGCCCATTCATCCCGGATTTCATCCGTCAGCAGGTCCTGCTCACCTTCACTCTGGATTTTACAGGAAGTGATCTGCCCGTTCTTCGTGCTGATGATCACGGTCACCTTGCTGAAGTTGTTCTCCTGTGTCAGGCGGTAGGAGCCGTAGACCTGGCCGTCTGCTGCGCCAGTCTCCGCCGTTTTCTCTTCGGTCTTGGCTTCCTCAGTCTTCGTTTCCTCGGTCTTGGTCTCTTCCGTCTTTGTTTCTTCCGTCCTGGCCTCCTCGGTCTTCTCCTCCGCAGGCACTTCCGTTGTCTCGGGTGCGGTCTCTTCGGTCTTCGCCTCCGCGGGTATTTCTTCCGCGGGTGTCGCGGTTCCGCCTGCCGCCGCCTTGTTGATGGCGGTCAGGGCTGCCGTGGAGGTCACGGTGGCGCCGCTCAGCGCCTCGACCCCGTTCTCGCCGAAGGCGAAGGGACCGGCTTTGCCGATAAACTGCTCAATGAACTCCGCCTCGGAAGCCCGCTTGCCCAGACCGTCGGTCTCGTTCGGGGTTTCGATGATCAGTTCCTTGATTGTTCCGTCTTCTTCCAGTACCGCGCGCACCGTCACGTCGCCGCCGAAGCCCTGTTCGGTGACGCTGCCGTCGGAGGATGCTTCTTCCTCGGGTTTCCCAGCCGTCAGATCCGCCGACACTTCCACGCCGGCAGCCGCCAGCAGGCCCAGCGCCTCTGTGATCTTCTCATCCGCGGTATCCAGACAGCGCATTGCCAGCGAGGAATTATGAGCGCCTTCGGAGTTCTCCACATAGTCGAAGTCAAAGAACCACTGAGCCTCCCGGTGCAGTTTCCGCACTGCATCCAGCTCTTCCCCGCTCATCTTCCCTTCTTCCACCGCCTTGGTCAGCGTGTCCTTCAGGGCGGACAGCCGGTTGCCGACCTCCGTCTCCCGTCCGGTAACCTTCGCCTGAATCTCGCGCACCCGGGCGGTAATCGCTTCGCCGCTGCCGTGACATTCCGCGCACTTGTTCAGGATGGCCTCGCTGCTCAGCGGACTCACTAGGTGATGGTCGTGATATTGAATCCCGCTCTCGGTGGTCTTCACCGGCATATGGCAGTCCGCGCAGCTCAGGATTGAAGCGTGCTTGCCCTGAATCCAGGTTTCCAGTTCCGGATGCTGGGCCTTGAGCATCTTCGTGCCCGTACCGGGCTGCTCCCAGTCGGAGAACCCGATCCCGTCATAGTAGGCCAGGATCGCTTCAGGCGTCATTTCCTCCACGCTGTGGTAAGGCATCATCGCCTCGCTGTCTTCCGGCGTGAAGTAGTATTCGATGTGACACTGTCCGCAGGAAAGCGAAGCGGCGTTGATCGCCGAAGCATTCTCCCCCAGCGCCTCGTTCACATACTGGTGGGTCACGACCATCTGACCGTTGTTCCCGTCATCCGCTCCGTGGCAGGTATAGCAGGAAATCGTGTTGGTCGTCTGCGCCATGACATCTTCAAAAGGCATCGAGTATACGCCCACGCCCTGCTCTGCGATCATCTTATGCATGTCCGGGGTCTTGCAGGTCAGGCAGTTGGCCTTCGCGTGGGGCCGCTCGGTCTTCTGCACGTCGTCGAGGGTATAGGCATGACCTCTGGCGCTGCCATAGTCCTTCGCGAAGCCATAGCCTTCGTAGATATTGACCAGGTACGGATCCTGCTTCAGGTAGTCCGTCACATAGTCGTTCTTCGCCTCGTTATCCATCGAGTGCATAATCGCCTGCAGCATTTCGCTCTGGGCCTCTTCGCCGGTTCCGGCTCCTTCGGCCCCTTCGTCCGCATGCGCGCTCAAATCCTGGTATTCCAGCTGCTTCCCGCCGCCGAACACACCAGTGATCGCCAGCGTGATCATCGCGACTACCACAAGGCAGATCCCGATCCGGGTGCACTGTTTTTTATTGAAATAATCCATGTTCTCGCCTCCCTTGTCAAACGGGGGTCGTGGTAATCACCTTGGCAGGGCACTTCTCCGCGCACTTGCCGCAGAGGGTGCACTTCTCCGGGTTCACCCGGGCCAGGGTGCCGCTGAACTCTATGGCGCCAAACTCGCATTGCTTCGCGCACAGGCCGCAGCCGATACAGCCGGCCTTGCAGGACTTTTTCACGATCGGACCCTTATCTTTGTTGGAGCACTGCACCCGAATGATCCGGCTTTCCGGAATCAGGGAAATCAGACCCTTCGGACAGGTCTTCACACAAAGGCCGCAGGAAACGCAGCGTTTTCGGTTCACCACGGCCACGCCGTTCTTTACGGAAATTGCCTGTTCCGGGCAGACCTCTGCGCAGGATCCGAAGCCTATACAGCCGTAAGTACAATCCTTGATGTTCATGCCGGAGAGCGCCGCCGTCCGGCAGTCCTTAATTCCAACGTAGTTCCCCTGAAGCGTCGCAACGTCGCACGTGCCCTTGCACGCCACGAACGCAACCTTCCGCTCCAGCGTTTCAGCCGAGGCGCCCATAATGTCGCCGATGGCCTGCGCCACGGGGGCGCCTCCCACTGGGCAGGCATTCACCGGGGCCTCGCCCCGGGCGATAGCGCCGGCCAGTGCGTCGCAGCCCGCGAAGCCGCAGGCGCCGCAGTTGTTCCCCGGCAGTTTCTCCCGCACGGCTACTTCCTTCTTGTCCACCTTCACGGCAAACTTCTTGCCCGTGAAAACAAGTCCCACACCGACCAGCAGGCCGATCGCCATGATTACCAGGGTTGTGGTCAGAATGATGTTCATCTTACAGCCCCTCCTCTCACTTCAGGCCGCCGAAGCCCATAAACGCGATGGACATCAGCGCCGCGGCGATCATCACAATGGGGGCGCCCCGCAAGGGAGCCGGAAGATCTTTTTCGTTGATCCGGGAGCGAATCCCGGCCAGCAGTACAATGGCAATGGTATAGCCCAGCGCCGTGCCGAAACCGCTCAGTACACTC
>Ga0310786_10005597_pt1 | contig 16985 bp, 18 predicted proteins | sample AusTroGonzalo_MG_FD_203881 | JGI IMG/M metagenome (GOLD analysis project Ga0310786, IMG submission 203881) | Bovine rumen microbial communities from tropical cattle in Woodstock, Queensland, Australia - Gonzalo_03 (v2) (version 2) | ecosystem: Host-associated > Mammals > Digestive system >... | reverse complement strand
TCACCAACCGACCCAATCTCCCCGTGAAGCCGGTAGTCAACGCCGACGAAACGGGCGGCCAGGATCCCGAAGATCCAAACTCAAGAAAGGATAATCCAGAAATGGACATCAAGAAGCTCGCGGCCGCCCTCGGTCTCCCCGAAACGGCCACGGAAGAGGAAGTCCTCGCCGCCATCAAGGCGATGCAGGACCGCGAGGCGCAGGCCGCCGCAGAGGCCGCCAACGCCAAGGCAGAGGAGTTCGCCGACAACGCCGTGAAGAGCGGCAAGATCGCGGCCAACTCGAAGGAGGCCGTCAAGGCCGCCTACCTGAAGGACCACGAGATCGCCGAGTCGATGCTGAACAGCGTGGCCGCGCCCGCCAAGCCGGCGGCGCAGCTCCCGGACTTCGGCAGGGCGAAAACGCCGCAGGCGCTCAACGCCAGGACGCCCGGCAAGGACGCCGACCCCGTCGAGGTGTACAACGCCTACATGGCGATGCCGGAGGGCGCCGAGAAGGACGCCTACCTCGCCGCCAACGCCCAGGCCATCTCCGACGGCTACGAGAAGAGTGTAAAATGAAAAATGGAAAATGTAAAATGATGGAAGACACCACAATTCTACATTCTACATTCTCAATTCTACATTCTGAAAGCAACTGACACAACCAAGCCAAAAGGCAAATTGAAAGGAATAAAAGAAAATGGCTAGCACATTCGCAGGTCACGAACTCTACGCGAAGAAGGTCCTGAAGGCCCTCCCCGCGCAGCTCAACTTCCTCGGCGCGTTCTCGACCGACATCTCGGGCGAGCTCGTCGGCCCGGCAAAGTCCATCGAGGTCCCGCTCGTCGAGATGGACAACGCCGTCACGTTCAACCGCGCCAACAACAACTTCGCGCGTCCCAACGGCACGCCGAAGTCGGCGACGGTCACGCTCGGCGACCCGCTCATCACGGGATTCTCCGTCACCGCCGACCAGGCGTCGAAGATCGAGAAGCGCTTCTGGGAGGGCAAGGCCGAGCTGAACGTCACCTCGGTCGCCGCGAGCGCCCAGACCGCCGTCTCGAACCTCGTCACGAAGGCGAACTTCGCGAAGGCGGTGACGAACGTCGGCAACGCCGCGAGCTTCGTCAAGTCGGGCGTCGCCAAGATCGCCTCGGCCGTCGAGAGCGCGACGAACAAGCTGCGCGTCAAGTTCTCGACGCTCGCGCTTTCGGGCGAGTACTTCTACCAGCTCCTCGCCGGGCTCGACGCCAACGTGTACGGCGGTTCCGAGGCGATCAGGAACGGCGTCATACCGGGGCTCTTCGGCTTCGGCAAGGTGATTCTCGTCCACGGCCTCGACATCCCCGGCTTCGTCTGCGAGCCGAGCGCGATCGCATTCGCGTCGCGCGGCTTCCGCCCCGCCGACGACAAGCCCTACACGGCGATCAGGGAGATCAAGGATCCCGAGACGGGGCTTTCGCTCACGCTCGTCGAGTACCCGGACGGCCCCAGCGGCGACCTCTCCGAGAGCGTCACCACGCGCATCGGCGCGTCGGTCGGCGACTCCGGCGCGCTCGTCCGCCTCGTCTCCGGCGGCTCCGACGACTGAGGCAAATGTGCAATTGTGGAATTGTGGAAACAACCATTAGCCAATTCCCATTGTGTAATGTTTAATTCCACAATTCCATAATTCCACAATCATCAAGGATTCACGCAATGAAGAAGTCAATCGCTTTTGTCGCCGCGATCTTCGCCTTTGCCGCGAACGCCGCGGTCGAGACGGTGGAGATCTCCGCCGGCGGCTCGTGGGAGTCGCCCGGCTGCCGCGCCCTCGCGGTGCGGGCCGTCTCGTCCGTCGCCTCCGGCACTGCGAACGTCGCGGGCGTCTTCGCCTACGCCGTCACGTCGAACGCCACGGAGACCGTGACGGACACCGAGGTGCTGTGGCAGAGGATACTGACGAACGACACCGCGAGCGTGACGAACACGTACTCCGGACAGGTCGTCTATACGCCGCCTCCGCCGTGGAAGCTCGCGTCGGAGGGATGGGTCACGAACACAACCGACCGTACCGTGTCGCGGCAGGTCAAGACCGGCGAGACGCTCATGCTCACCAACACGATCGGGAGCGTGACGTGCTCCGGCGGGCTTGGCTACGCCGCGCCGTCAGGTGCCGGGGCGTACATCGCGCCCGGCGAAAAAGTCAGCTGGTCCGGCACCGCAAAGGGCCGCGTCTGGCTGTGGATAGAGAGGTAGTGGAAAATGTGCAATTGTGGAATTGTGGAATCAAACAATACCCATTGCCCATTGGGTAGTTCCACAATTCCATAATTCCACAATAGGAGCGAAGCGACTATGCCCAACTGGAGAACCGTTTCGGAATCAGACCTCGCCGCGACCATCGCGCAGGGCGAGATAGACGCGTTCCGCGCGAGCGGACCGGTTGACGGCTCCGACCGCGTGGCGGCGCTCCTCGACCGCACCGTGGCGACTGTGCGCGGCTGGATAAGCTGCAACGGCTCGGTGCGGATGTGCCCGCAGCCGGACACGCTCCCGCTCTCGCTCATCTCGCCCGCGATGGACTACGCGGCGTTCGACCTGCTGAAGTCGCAGAGCATCGACGTCGGCGAAGACCGCCGCAAGGCCCGCGAGAGCGCCGAGAGGCTTTTCGAGAAGATAGCGACCGGCGCGTTCAAGCCCGAGAGCTATTCGGAAGACGGCGCGATCGACGAAGACAAGCGGCCCGCGACGTCGCCCATGGCCGACGACGGCCCGAGGCAGACGCTGGGCGGAGGGCTCTGGTAGAAATGAACTCCGCCGAGATAGAACGCCTGAAGGAGCTGCTGCCGACTTCGCTCGGCAGCGCGGAGGTCCGCGAGCAGATCGCCGCGGACATCCTCCGGCGCAGCGTCTTCTCGGCGCGGATGGAGTGCGCGCGGTATCTCGCGGACGTCCGCGAGACCGTGGCGCAGATGCTCGAAGGAACGCTCGACCAGGCGAGCGCGAGGGATCGGCTTGAGGGAATCCTTGAGCAGATGGGGCATTCGATGAGCGACGAGGGAGGGCTTAAGAACCCCGCCTCGATCCGCCGCCTCAACCTCGTCCTGGAGACGCAGACGCAGATGGCCGCTAGCGTCGCAAGGCTGCAGGGGCAGACTCCCGCAGTCGTGGAGGAATGGCCGGCGTGGGAGCTGGAGAGGCAGGAGGCCCGCGCGCTCCCCCGCCCAGACTGGGCCGCGAGGTGGTACCTCGCAGGGCAGTCGGTCGGATGGAAAGGCGCGCTCCCCGCGCATATCGGAGGCCGCATGGTCGCCCTGAAGAGCTCGCCCATCTGGCAGGCGCTCGGCGACGGCGTCGGCGGCTTCAAGGACACTTTGGGCAACCCATACCCGCCCTTCGCCTACTCCTCCGGCATGGGCTGGACGGATCTGTCGCGCCGCGAGTGCATCGAACTCGGGCTCGACGTAGAAGGCGCGGGGATGCCTGCTGGATCCGCGTCACTCGCGCCCAGCGAGGACGAGATTGACGAGGTCGCGAAGCGCTTCGGCTTCGGCGACTTCGGGGAGGGTCTGCTGTAATGGAGCTTTTCATCAGCGCAAAGATCTCGCCAAAGCTGCGGGGGCTTCTCCTGGAGGAGCCTGTAGATTACAGGAAAGAACTTTTTTCCGTGGGCGGCAACGCCCTTGCAGAGGGCCTTAAGAGGTACATAAGACGCCAGGCGGACCTGCGGCACGACACCGCGAGGCGGCTTGGTGCGAGGCCAACCGGTCTCCTGCGCAAGGGAGCGGCCCGCATCACGTGGATGGCTTCAGCAAACGACGCCACAGTTAACGTGCCGATAGTAGGCATATCGCGCGCCTTCCACGACCTGACGATCAGGCCAAGGAATGCGAAGGCGCTCACGATCCCAGTCGCCGACGCGGCGTATGGCCACAGAGTGCGCGAACTGCAGCGGATGGGATGGCAGGTGTTCCGCCCGCGCGGCAGGGATTTCCTCATGGGCAGGAAGGACGGCGGCGAGGCGAAGCTGCTCTACGCCCTCAGGAAGTCTGTGACGGTACGCAAGGACAGGACGCTCCTGCCGACGGACGACCAGGTCTCGGCCACAATCACGAACGCGATGGCGAGGCACCACGCCAGAAAGGTGGTAAGCGCGGCATGACAAAGGGCTTCCAGAGGGAATTCTGCGACGAGCTGAAGAGGCTTGTGGACGCGGCTGACGCGATAAAGGCGGCCGGGACCGTCGAGTCCTTCGTCGAAGACAGGGCGGATCCCGACCAGAAGGTGCGCGCGGCGCTCGCGAAGAACGGAGTCCTCGTGATGGTGGCCGCGACCGGCCACAGCCGCAGGCCCGGCTCGTCCGCCGCAGCGGGCGACCTCACGGTGGAGCTGACGTGCTTCGAGAACCCGAAGAGGAACCGCGCTTCCAACCCGGATGCCTTCACGCTAGTGCAGGCCGCCGAGGCGATCAAGGACGCTCTGCACGGCCAGACGGTGATGGGCGCGAAGGTTCGGTATCTCGAGATGCGCCGCGAGGACGCGGACGAGAGCGACTACAGGATGGTGATGGAGTTCGCCGCGTTCACGGCGCTCGACCCCTCCAACGCGGCCGCATGGGGGATCGGGGCGAGGACGCTCTGGGGCGAGGTCACGGGAAGCCAGTCGCGGCGCGGCGGAACGGCGCAGTTCGAGCCCGGCAGGAACGGGCGCTCGCGGTTCGTGGGAGTGCACGACCCGCACTGGGCGGTGACGCTCACGTGCGACGTAGATGGCGCGCTCGACGACGACGACCTCCCGGAGCTCGGCGGCGAGTTCACGTGGAACGGCCGCACATACAGCTGCACGGACGCCGAGCTTGTCAGCTCCGGCGACGATTTGTCAACCGTTCGCCTTTCGGGGCGGACAACGTAATGAAAGGTAAGTCAACATGGCACACGGCACAGTAGGATTCTTCGAGCCGGCGGACCCGTCGCTCGGGCTCGACTCGTCCTGGGAGTTCCAGGACGGCGGAGGGAAGCAGACGTCTTCCACGCGAGACCAGGATCTCGGCAAGGACGGCGACGAGCTCGACTCCGGTCTTCACGACAAGAAGACCTCGACGACGTTCCAGTACGTCCACAAGGGGACGGGCACGCACTACGTCTGGCCGAAGGTCGGCGCGGTCGCGGGCGGCTGGCACATCGACAGCTTCCGCTGCAAGTGGGACAGGAGCCGCAAGCGCGCGCACCTCGAGGTAAGCTGCCACAGACACGAGGCCGGAGCGGCTACACCCCACGCGAACGCCCGCACGTACGCGCCCTCGCTTACCACGATCCCGGTGCCGTCCTTCGGCTGCCCGGCCGACTTCGGCGACGCCTTCTCCCTCGCCCAGGGCGCGGTGGTGGACCTTCGCGACGCGACGTACACTGTGCAGTGCCAGCACATCGACGAGCTGGGCCGCACGGGCGAGGAACTCAAAGGCAACAACTACGACGGATCCGAGACGCTGGAGGTCAATCTCACGGGCGCGGCGACGGCCGACGACTACGCCAGCACATGGGACAACCCCTCCGCCGGTGACGCACCGTCCAACTCCGGCGCGACCACCTCGTCGTTCTCCTTCGAGCATCACATCGCGCACTACGTCGCGACCTCGACCTGACAGTGAACCGCAGGGACGCCATATTCGCGGACGCGCTCGCCGACCTGGAGCGCCGCATGAAGGTGCGGCTCTCCGACATGCGGCCCGCCGAAATCGCCGCGCTCGTGCGCGCCTGCGACCGGGTCGCTTCGCCGTACAGCGAAGTTGACGCCGACGCGGCGGGGCTGCCGGTGCGAGTCGCCGAAGGCGTCCACTTCTGGAAGCTCACGATCGGCGCAAGCGTCTGGCTAGACGAGGTGGAAGAGATGCTTCCGAATGGCCGCGCCAACAAGCGGTACCGCCTCGCGCTCGTGTACGCCGTGCGGCACAGCCGCGAGCCGGAGGCGTTCGCGGGGCTTGACTCCGCCGCGGCGGTCGAGCGCGCCGTGAAGAGGGACTTCCGCACGCTCGCAGCGACGCCGGAGGAGGTGAACGCCGCGCTCGAGGCGGTGCTTGGCCTCAGGCCGCGCCCGCCGTCCGACGTGGAGGAGGCGGCGCTGTCGTGGGCCGCCCTCTGCGCGAGGCTGGAGGCGCAGACCGGCATTTCCGTCCAGGACTGGATGTGGCGGCACAGCAGCTCTTACGCCGTAAAGTGCTACCACGACCTCCACAACTTCGCGCGGGCATACTGCTCCGCCAAGGGCACGTCGCCGCGCCACATGGCGGACGAACTCGACGACGCCGTGAACGCGCTCCAGCGCCTCAAGGTCGAGATACGCGACAGGGTCAGGAGGGACGGCGATGGCGACTGAGATCCGGAACGGCGTAGTTTACGAGATCAAGGCCGAGAACAAGACCGGCCCGGTCGTTGACGAGGCGGTGAAGACCGCCGAGGAAGGCGCGAAGAAGGTCGCCGAGGCGAGCAACAAGGCAGGGGCCGCCGCCGTCAAGGGGTTCTCCCCGCTAAAGGCTGCCATGAGCGCACTTCGCGGCGACTTCGCCAGGTGCGCGGCGGAGGTCGCGAAGGTCATACCGGCGTTCCAGAAACTCGGCTCGGCGGGGCCTGCGGCGATGGGGGCCGTGTCCGCCGCCGTTGTCAGCGTCATAAAGTTCGCCTCCGCACTGAAGGACCTCATATCCACCGCGTTCAACCTCGGCAGGGCGCCGCAGGAGCTGCGCGAGGCGTGGGCCGCAATGCACAGCCTCAACAACGAGGCCGAGATCTTCGCAGTCAAGATGAACGAGGCGAGGGAGGCGAGCGAACGGCAGACCAAGAATCTCCTGAACCAGGCCGACGCAATCGCCGCCATGACACGCGCGCAGAACGAATACAACCGCCAATTGGAGATCGCGGCGGCAAAGACTCCGGAGGAGCGCGCTGCGGCGGGAAGGAAGTACGACACGATCGACGCCGAAGCGACGGAGGAGGCGGCCGCCGAGAAGCGCAGCATCCAACGTGGGCAGCTGGCCGAAGAGGAGCGCCGCCTGCGCGAGGAGATGCGAGAGGCAAAGCGCTTGCAGAAAACCGGCCGCGACATGCTTGGCCGGGAGAACTGGACCGCTTACGGCGCAGACCTCTACTGGGAGCAGACGGAGAAGCTGGAGGAACTGCAGAAGAAGCTCGAAGAAAACCGGCAAGCCGCAGAGATGCTGGACAACGAGGAAGAGGCGGCGTCCGTGCAGCATGAGGCAAGGCTGCTGCGGGAGGCGAACGCCGAGAGAGAGCGTATCGAGGGCGAAGAGGCGAAGGCGGCGGAGAAAGCCAGGCGCGAGGAAATGGAGGCCGCGAGGGAAGAGGCCGAGTACCAGCGCGAGCTGGACCGTGAACTCGCCGAGGCCGCGCGCGAGGAGGCGCGGGCCATTGCCGAGGAGCAGAAGCGCGCCGAGGCCGAGGCACACGCGCAGAAGCTCCGCAACATCGCAGAGCAGAAATCGGCCGTCGCGGCCGCCGTTAACGAGCAGCGCAGCGCGCAGTCGCGCCTCGCCGCCGCGCAGGCGCAGGTGCAGCGCGCCTGGGGATGGTACCGCGACAAGGACTCGATGGCGGCGCAGCTGGAGGAGGAGAAGGCCGAGGCCGCCGCGCAGAGCCAGTTCGAGAAGGACTTCGAGCGCCTGCAGTTCCGCCGCGACTGGCGCACCGCGAAGAACCTCTCGGTGGACCAGGAGGCCGTCCGCCGCGTCGCACTCGCCCGCGAGGAGGAGAACGCCGCGCAGAAGGCGGTCCTGGACGCGGCGGAGGCAGCGCGCGAGGCAGCGGACTCGCTCGCCACTATCGAGCGCGTGATGACGGAGGAGCCCTAAGATGGCGCAGTACACCCCAGGAACGGACACCAACACCGCCTTCAGAACGGAGAAGTTCAAGGCGGTCTCCCGCTTCAACGACTACTGGTTCAATGGCTGGCACTCCTATCTGATCGCGACCGCGACCACGACCATCGTGGAGTTCCGCGGGCTCAGCAGGGTCGAGGCGCTCGACATGGCTGACTCGGCGGACTACAACTACAAGAACATGCACGGAGTGATGTTCACCGGAACTGGCACTGGTGCAGGGTGGACCAGCGCCCCAGACTGCGAGGGCGTGGAGTGCAAGGCCGTCGCCCGGCGGATCAACGAGGCCGACATGTGGCGCGTAATAGTCACGTACGTCAGCACCGTCGTCACGCACAACGGCAACTGGACCAAATCAACATTCTGACCGCCATGCTCAACGTAAGATTCGACTACGGCTTCGTCGGGCGCCTCTTCGGGGTGCCGCGCAAGTTCCTCTCGCAAATCGGGGCCTTCTGCGCGTCGTTCGCGTCGGGGCACCAGATCATAGACGTCCGCGCGCCGGCATTCCCCGATCCCGAGAAAAACCCCGTCACAGTCGGCATCCACGAAGACCGCCTTGTCCAGTGGCTGGAGTCTGAGAAGTTTGTGCGCGGCCAAAGCGCGATCGAAGAGTCGCTCAACGACTTCACGGACTCCCCGACAGTGTATGTCCCCACCGGCAATGCGACGGTAGATCCGGCCCTGGCGGACGACGAATGGACTGCCTGCGGCGCGAACGGGCTAGAGCTGGACTGCTACTTTCACATCCAGCCGCAGGAATCCGGCTCAAACTTCTCCATATTCCAGCGGTGCCGGCTGAAGTTCTCGAGGGTGGGGCTGCTGGTGTCCGCAAAAAAGATGGACGATGCCGTGCGCATCCAGGCCAAGAACGCATAAAACGAGGAGGCTCCGATGGAACAGATAAACGCCATAGTGGATTGCAATGTCTCGCGGCTAGACGTGCAGCTTCGGCCGTTCAAGGCGCGGCAGGGGCACAACTTCGTCGCGCTCTTCACGCGCGTCCCGGCGGACGTGACGGGGCTTTTCGTGCGCGTGTTCAAGGAGAACGGCGCGTACTTCGACGTATCCGGTCACGAACGGCGGAACGGGTCGTGGACGGTGCGCATACCGGCGGCGTGCTTTCCCGCTGCGGGCGAGTTCCGCTACGAGGTCCACGCGACGTCGGCGGACGACCAGCCTGCAGCGATAGGCGAGGGACCGCTTTCAGTCGCGCCCTTCTCGACAACGACAACGCCTGTAGCGCCGGGCACGGTGCAGAACGTCGCGCAGCTTCCCTGCGAGGGCGGCGGCTTCGTGCAAGTCGTGATGAAGTGGGACGGCTATGAATGGATGCCGGAGGCGGTGCATTCCGCCACGGCAAACGAGGGAGGGAACGAAAATGCGTAAATGGCTCATGTTGTCGCTTTGCGTCGCGGCGCTCTTGCCGCAGACCGTGCTTGCCATCGCCGCGTCGCAGGCGTGGGTGTCGAACTACGTCGCACAGGCGATATCCGCCAGCCGCGCCGAATTGAGGGCGAACACAACCGTCACGTCCACGAACGGCGTCACCGTTATCGAGTCGGGAAGCGGGGGCACCTCCGTCCGGCTTGTAATCGAAGAGGCTTCGGACATCGCGCTGAAGGCCACGAACTGCACGGCCACGGCCATTGCGCAGGGCGTGACGAACGGATGCACGTTCGTATGGAACGGCGCTGGCGCGTACATCAACCCACTTGGCGTGATTTCCTGCACGTCTTCCAATTTCGTCTTCTCTGGCATCGGGTCGTTCCCGACTAACGGTGTGGATCGCTTCGCCGGGCTGTTCGACGCCTACGGCGTCCGCATCCAGCCACATACGAGCCTTGCCATTACGAACGGCATGACGGGGGTGGCACAATGAAAAACGCGGCATTCGGGCTTCTGGCGACTTTTCTCGCCATCGGGGCGCATGGAGACGTGCCCACAACTCCGGGGCAGTGGTACGACCCTCCCGGCGGGTACAAGACAGAGTCGTCCGAGGGATACGTTTACTGGCTGAATGACAGTGGAAAGTATGAAGGAGTTCTTGTAAGCGTTGACAAAGCTGGCGAAGTAATAGGCGTAGCATCAGATACGTTCTCAGAAGGCAGCCCAGCCTACCCAGCCTATCTCGCCATGTGCGAGGCGCTGAAAGCAGAGACTCTCGCGAGATTAAACAGAGAGAGCATCGAGACCATCGGCACGAATCTTTGGATGTTGACCAAAAGCGACGGCATCCACATCAAGAACGAGAACACAGGACAGGAGTTCACAATCAAGTTCGGCGAATCGTTGGGCAAGGCGGTCTCTGAATCGACAAAGGAAATCCAGGCGACTTCCGACGCGGAAGACCCCGTGGACTGGAAGTCGCTCGGCTGGACGAGCGAGTACAAGCTAGAGCTTTTGGGGGCGCATACAGCCACGGCATCCAAGGACGAATGGTGGAACGACCACAGCTTCTTTGTCCCGTATCTGAAGGATAACTACGCGCTTGGCTGGAAGAAGTACGGCGGATATTACAGCCGCGTTTTCGGAACAATGCAAGACAACGGACGCACGATGCTTACGCTTGCCGGATGGTCGGGCGGAAACGAATGTGGCACGAACTTGAAGGCCATCCTTACCGATGAAAGCGACGACAACAGAAGGGACCATTACGTACTTACCCGCTTTGGCACGGGTAGTGGAGCGGTTTTCCACTACGTGCCCTTTGGCGACAGGCTAGAGCTCGGGAACGGGTCGCCAGTGGACGGATCCTCGATAACGACCAACACCGAAGACGGCGCTTCGTCTTCCGGCGTAGCGTCACTGTACGGGTGGACTGACGCGGATGCCGGGGCTGTGCCGAGCAAGAAGGACGGAACCTTGCATTGGGCGGCCTTGGATGGCTTGTCGCTGGCGCTGGCGACGGTGGACAATACGGACAAGTATGAAGTGAAGGACGCGCACGTGTACGCGGGCCATCACTCGCGGCACTACTTCGGCACGTCAAGCGACAGTACCGCCGCGCTAGGGTGGCACGAACTGCCGAACGTGACGACAAACCGTGTGGAGGGGGACAACCTCACGATCGCCAGCACGGTGGACTCTCAAGACCCAGGCATCAAGAGGCTCGGGCTTCGCGGGTGGGACCCCTCGTGGAGCGGCGACCCTCTCTTCCTGGTGAACGCCGGAGGCAACCTCTGGTACATTCCGCTTCCCGCGCCGACGAACGTCACGGAGTGCGCCTGCACCCAGAAGTGGGACAACGCGGTTGCGTGGATCGGCGGGGGCGCGGCGGTGGACGAGGACGGCAGCTTGACCCTGCCGGACGATTCGCTGGACGACTACCTGTACGGGACGCTTGGCTACATCTACTCGACCACGGCGGACGGCCTTCACTTCGACAACGACGGGGAGAACATACAGGCGTCGTTCGCCGCGCCTGAGAATTGGGCGGACGGCAGCAGCCTGGAAATGTCGAACGACGTTTACCAGATAAAGGGCTTTGCCGCCGCGTCGGCGTGCGATGCGTCCATGAGCGAGATGCTGTCCGATCCGACGGGCAGCGACGCGACGACGCACCTGCTGCTTGCGAAGAAGACGAACTCGGGAGAGCTGCACTACGTCTCGATAGGCAACGGCATCCAGTCCGGCGCGGCGGTGGACGACACCACGATCACGACGAACACGGCGCACGGCGCGACCACATCGGGCGTCGCCTCGATCTACGGATGGAGCGGCGCGAGCAACGACACGTACCTCTCTAAGAACGCGGGCGGCGGACTGGAGTGGCGGAAGATAATTCTTGTGCCTGATTTGGACGGCGCAAGCATCGTCACAAACGCGGCGGGAGCCCTCACCTTGAACGGCTACGCGGATGCGGATCCCGGTGCAGTGCCGCAGAAGACGGCGCAGGGGCTTTCGTGGCTGAAGGCGTCAAGCGCGACGAACCTCATCCTCGCCGGGGCGGGGATAAACATCACCGACAACGGCGGCGGCGCGATAACGATCTCCGCGCAGTCTTACGAGAGCGGATCCGTTTCGGGCGACGGCACTACGAAGTCGCTGACCGTCGTGACGGACGTCCGCTACGACGAGACGACGCACAAGTTCCAGAAGAAGACGCGGACGCTTACGTTCAAGGGTGTGCTTGGATCGGAGAGCGCCTGGACGGATGTGTTCGAGGCCGCCAGCCACAAGAGCGAGCACGAGGTGGAATGATGAAGCGTATTGCACTATCCATGCTGTGCATTATTGCCGCGCTGGCGGCGTCCGCCTTCCATGTGCAGATGGGGTTCAGCGGAAAGAGCAACCTGCTAGAGCAACTGATAAAAAACAGCCAGATCAACTCGCCGCGCATACAGAGTCCGTTCTGGGGGTGGACCGCCGAAGTGGGGAAGACGCCTGAATATCTAAGGGACCCGCAAATAGACATCTTAGGACGCATTTACATAACGCAGGCTGGTGAGACTTTTCCTTTATTTGATGGCGTGTCCGTCTCGTGGAACAACCCCGACAGGCCGGAAATGGTTACTCTGAGCGTGTATGGTGGTATTTCAGGCGTGACAGCGGACATCACGATTGCTGAGACGGTGAACGTCGGCATGCTAGGATATTCCGGCGATACGAGCATCAGAATGGAATACGGCGTCTTCACCTGCCGGGGCAACCCGTATTCCGTCGTGATGAACGACACGTCCACAAATCGCACGATAAACGGTGTCGAGATACCGGCGGGCGATTCTGCGCTGCTACTGTTTCCGCTATACCTGAAGACGGCCGAGATACCGAACGTGAAGTTCTACGACCTCGACAGCGGCGTGAAACTTCTTAGTGGAACGTATTACCACAACGGGTGCTACACGCTCAGGTACACAGGGAACATCCGAATCCGCGACAACACGTCCACGTCGACATTCACGCCGCCGAACGCGCCAGACGAGACGCTTGTGTTCGGAGACATGAAAACCGCGAACGAGGACAAGGTGCTGTACGCCGAAAACGACATGCCGATACGAAGCGCAATCGTGAACATGACCACGAACATCCAGCTGATGACGTGGTGGGACTTCGACCACGGCGCATGGGGATCGCCAAAGGCAATGATAAACGGCGAGGTGGTGTGCGACGGCCACTCCACAGACCACATCATCGCCTACACCGTGAACGCGAACAGCCTAAAGGTTAACGGAATAAGCGGCAAGGGGTACGTGTACTTCACGATGTCGCAGACGCCAGGGAGCGGATATTCCGGCGGCAGTTGCACGATGCGGTGCTGGGACGCTTCGCTCGGCAGCAGCACGTCCGCGTACGCGAACGCGCCGGCGGACCACAAGGCGGAGGTCTCGGCAGGGACGGGCGAAGCCCGGTTCAAGATGACGATCAACTTCTACACGGGGACGTGGAAGGTCGAGCCGAATTGACGGACTCTCTAAACATGGAGGCACGAAAGATGGCGATACCGATAATATTGAAAGGCGACACGGCGAAGCCGATTGCGCTTGCGCTGGCGGACGGCTACGACTACGCCGGATGCGTTCTAATGGTCGGCTTCTGCGGCGTCCAGCGGACGTTCGACGGGCTTGTGGCTGGCGGCTCCGTCGAACTTCTCTTCACTGCTGAAGAGACGGCCGGCTTTCCTCTCGGCACGTCCAAAGTCTCCCTGTCGCTGCGGAACGGCGCGGGCGAGACGCGGACCCTGCCGTGGGCGAAGATAACGGTGACGGACAGCCCGGCTGACGTGTACGACGCGCAGATCACCATCGACCCCGCGACGCTGAACGTGGACGACCTCACGGCAGGCGACTCCTTGGGCGCGGTAAAGTCGCGCTTGAACGCGGTCATGGCGTTCCTTCGCGCTCTAAAGGCGGTTGCCGTTGCCGCCCTGCCAATCTTCGCGCTGGCGGACGTTGCGCCGCTGTACACCACGCCGAACGACATGCCGGGCGACGCGCCGCTAATGACCAACGCGGCGGAATACGTGGACGCGGCGCTTGCCGCGCTGCCCTCGCCCGACTTCTCGACGAGCAATACCGCGCTCGTCGCGACCATCGAGGCGACCGCGCCCGCGCCAGGCAACTACGCGGCGGTTTCCAACGCCGCGATGAGCGCCTTGCAGAACGCCACCAACTACACCGACGCCGTCACAGCGAGATATGTCGCCACGAGTCATACGGGCAATGTGCAGATCGTCGGCAGTCTGGCGCAGGGGTATGCCACGCACGCTGGAGGCGAAGACAATCACGCCGAGGGTGGTGCTACTCTTGCCGAAGGCGAAGACACGCACGCCGAGGGGTTCCGCACTCATGCCGAGGGCGACGCATCTCACGCCGAGGGCTATTTCACCCATGCCGCGGCAATCGCATCAAAGGCGGCAGGAATCCGCTCCGAAGCGACGAACAACACGGCCTTCGTCTGGCAGGGCGCGGCAGGCGAGCCGTGGGCGGATTACGACCCCGAAGATTTTCCGCCGTACGGCAGCCACGGGAACGGGACGTTCAACGTCAATCCCGCTGGCGGGCTTGCAGGCGTATGGATTGGAAACACGAACCTCGCCGACCACATCGCAGCCGCCGCGCCCGCGCCAGGCAACTACGCGGCGGTCTCCAACGCCGCGATGAACGCCGCGCAGACCGCCACCAACTACACCGACGCGGCTGTCTCCGCGCTCCAGACGGATCTTGATACCGGCGAATTCGAGCCGTGGATTGCATATTCCGCCGAAGTGCTCTGGGTGGACGATGAAATATCGGCGGATAATATACTTACGGGTTCTGACATAGTAGGTCGTATCGACGATGCCACCAACGGCCTGCTCCGTACCGAGTCAGATCCAACCGTTTCGTCATGGGCCAAGGCCGCGACAAAGCCGAGCTACACGGCAAACGAAGTCGGCGCGTACCCGAACGCGAGCGGCGTGCAGCTGTCGGCGCAAGTGTCGGCAATAGGCTCGTACCTCAACGCGGAGGACGCGCGCTTCGTTTCGACAAACTACGACAGCGTCGTGCGGACGCCGGAAGCCTACGTCGAAGTGCGGCTTTCAGACAACGGCACAAACGTCTGGACGACGATCTGGCGCGAAATGACGCGCTGGGGGAAGTTCGTCGGCTCCGCGTTCGACTGGCAGACATGGCAAGGGTTCCACGCCTGGGCGACGAATGTCACCGAGGAGCTTTCCCTCAAGGCCGACCGCGCGTGGGGCGCCTACGACAGCGAGACCGGCGGATGGTCGCCCGAGGGCTACACGCAGATTTCAAGCTCCAACATTCTCATCGCCGCAGGGATGGCCTACCAGCGCACGGTCACGACTGGCGGCTCCGTATGGGTATTGCAGTGCAACAGCGGCACGGCGCGCATTGGCGGCGACACGAACGGGTTCTTCCGCGTTGTCGATGGCGACGGCGTGACGCAGTTCGAGATCGTAAAGGGCGACAAGCAGGAACTCGGCGCGGACGCGTCCGGCATCACCGTCGGCGCGGACAACGAAATGACGATACCGTACAGCGTTGATTCCCAGACGCATCCGACGATACAATGCTGCAACGACCTCACGACGGCAAACTGGAAGGACGAGACCGACCCCGACTGTCTCTGCACGGTGTCGTGGTCGCCGACGCAGCCGTGGGTCGCCACCGTCGTACCTAAGACCGCGCAGTCGCAGATGTTCATAAAGGCCACATACATGTCCGGAGGCGAGACCTACATCCGCAACGCTGCGCCAATAAGTGTCGGCGGCGGCATCCTCTGTACCGACGGAATCCACAAGGTGCGTCCCGTCTATAACAACAACAACGGCTCGGTGACGTGGGAGGTCGTGCCGTGAAGAGGCTCTCCGCCAACAAGATAGCATTCTTCCTCGCCGTGGTCCTGGCGACGCTCTACGGAGGGGCCAAGCACGCGACAGGCAAGATAACCTATCCGCGCACCGATCCGGAGACCTGGTATCTCATGGACAACGGCTCGTATGTGACCAACGTTGCGGTGCACGTGGCCTTCGCCAGGAACCCCATACTCCCGGCTTCTGCAAACTTCTTCATCGAGGGCCTTGAGCTTTCGTACACGAACGAGAGCGACTGGGCGGAGCACTCGTTCCTCGCCTACTCGAACACGCTCGGCAACGTGCTCGCGCCGTTCGACCTGCCATTTCCCGCCGCGACGAACTACAACTGGATGGCCTACACGGACTGGACTCCGCCGCCTACCACCCACACCAACGGCGTAGCGTATGCGGCGTGGCAGCGTCCGATCGACGGGGCGACGAACATCATAGCCACCGTCAAGACGGGCATATACATTGAGACCAGTCGCGTCTCACCCGCTCCGGCAATCACCAATTCGCCGCCGTCTTCGATACGCGCACCGCTACTTTCAACCCCCCAACAAGGAGAACTGCCATGAAATCTACACGTCATACATGTTCTACATGGTTAACCCATCTGCGCCTTTGCGTCTCCGCATTGATAATCTGCGGCACATTCGCCGCGCCCGCAGAGCCCGCAGAGACAAACGCGACGGTCACAACCGAGGCGATAATCGCCGAGGTGATGAAGGTGATCGAGGACGAAGGCTGGAACGCCGAGGACGTCGCCGACGCGATCAAGTCGCTGCGCGAGCTGTACCTTCGCGACAACGCGACTGCGGAGGGGCGCCGCCGCTGGAACGGCAAGGTGGTGTCCACGAGCGTTGACACGGACGCGATGACCAAGACCACTGTTTACGAGAACGGGGCCGTCTTCGTCGATCCGGCGAGAGTCGTCACGGCTCTTGATTCCGTCAAGGCCGGCAACGCGAAGCTGCCGCCGCCCGTGATGACGAACGGCATACCGGCGCGGCTTGCGGCGGCGCGGCTACGCCAGCGCGAGAACTCGACCACCACCAACGAAGTCACCGTCACGGTCAAAGCCGGGCAAGCCCCTTAAAAGCCATTGAATCCGTCCTCCAGCCCGTCTGCAATCCGTTTTTCCCAACTACACTTGAATCGGCCCTGTTTCCGCCGCGCCATTCCCAAATCGCCGCCAGACGCTCGTTCACCCAGCCCGCGTCGCCTCAACCCCGTCTAATCCCGCTTTTCTCCCGCCTCACTCCCGCCTTTCCCGTTTCCCAATCTGACCTTGAACATTCTCCCGCGTCCGCGAAATCATGCTTGAGCCATG
>Ga0310786_10005596_pt1 | contig 16986 bp, 15 predicted proteins | sample AusTroGonzalo_MG_FD_203881 | JGI IMG/M metagenome (GOLD analysis project Ga0310786, IMG submission 203881) | Bovine rumen microbial communities from tropical cattle in Woodstock, Queensland, Australia - Gonzalo_03 (v2) (version 2) | ecosystem: Host-associated > Mammals > Digestive system >... | reverse complement strand
CACTTGTTGTTGCAGATGCCTATGCCGACGAAAAGGGTAACTTCAAGGTAGATATTCCTGCCGACGGTAAGTACCGCTTGACGGTGGCTCACGATGGTGTGGCTTATTCCAAGGTGGTGACCCGTAGCGAATTTGCTGAAGTTGGCGTTTCGGAAAAGCCCGATACAGTGCGCCTTGAACCGACGGCAGTTCTTGCCGGTGTCGTAGATATTCCGGAAGGTTCGTCTGCGGTGTGGGTAGGTATTGTGGGTACCGATGTCCTGGTGAAGACCGATGAAACCGGTTGGTTTGCTCTGTCGTCTATCCCGGCAAACGATACCTTGCAGCTGTACTTCAAGAACGAAAAATACAACAAGAGTCTGGGCGAAAAGAACATCTTTGTTACTCCGATGGAATCGGTTATGCTGGATTACCGCACCACGGTTCCTGCAGATTCTGTTCCGGAAGATACGGTTGAACCCGAAAAGTTGTTGCAAGTCTTGGCTTTGCTTAAGGATGGTACTCCGGCAACGTATGCAACGGTTGCCCTGCGTGCTGTCGATGCCAAGGTCGGTGAATACGCCGTGCAGAACACGATGGTGGAATCTGACTTGCGTACCGACAAGAACGGCCGATTCGAAATGGAATGGCCTGAAAAGGGTGAATATCGCTTGACGGTTACCAAGGATGGCTTTGCTTATTCCAAGGTTTATAATGCCAAGGATCTTGCCAAGCTTGATACGCTCCGCTTGGAAGCTACCGCCTCTATTTCGAGCAAAGTAACGCTCCGTACTGGCGAAGAATTCCTGTGGGTTGGCGTTTACGGCCTCGATTTGTTGGTCAAGACAAATAATGCTGGTTCCTACGTGTTGCCCAGCGTACCGGCGAAGGATTCACTCGACATCTACTTTGTGATGCCGGATAGTGCCAACACCCTTTACGCAGAATGGAAAACCATTGCCGACCCGTACAGCACCAAGTTCTCGAACCCGGTTATGGTTTTGCAGGACTTCGAAGACGGCATCAAGAGCTGGTATGTGAATACAGACCCGCTCTATAAGGGAACGTCGCTTACGCCTACGGCTAATAAAGTGGCTGAGGGCATTGTGTACGATTCGACTCGTAAGTCCAAGGTGTTCCATGGCGAATACAAACTTGCCGATGACGATTACGCCTGGGTGCTTGTCGGTACGACTTTTGAACACGAGATGAATTTCTCTGCTATCGATTCTGTGGTGTTCTACGCCAAGGGCGATGGAAACATTCGTCTTTCGCTTGAAAACTACATCAACGATAACAAGAGCTTGAAGGCTGCTACCGAATGGTTGCCGCTGTCCGAGGATTGGCAACGTATTAGCGTGAATCCGGCAGAACTCTGCGTCGGAAATGCAAAGACGGAAACCTGCTTTACCTCTTGGAGTGGGGTGAAGTACTTGGTCAAGCAGCTCCATATTTTCCCGCAGGACGGCACCGAATTCTATATCGATGACGTGACGCTGTACGGCGCCTTGTTCTAAGGAACAAATACAATTTTCTTACAAGTAAAAGCCGCCTTGCAAGGGCGGTTTTTTATGTGCTTTTTCGCGTCTTGCGGCCTTGTTTCGGTCTGTTTAGTCTTGTATACAATCACGAAATTAAGTATCTTTGGGATTATATGGAAACCCTTGAAAAAGAAGCGGCTGTTGCCCTCGATTACCTGTCCCGCATCTCTAAGGAAGCGGAAAAGAAGTTTGAAGAATTTTTGCCGCCCGTAGCCGACCGTCCGGAAAGGCTCCACGAGGCGATGCGTTATTCCATGTTTGCGGGCGGCAAGAGACTCCGTCCGGCACTTGTACGTGCTGCATTTGACATGTTCGGTGGCAAGGGCGAATCGGTAGATTACGCCATGAGCGCCCTCGAAATGCTCCACACCTTCTCGCTCATTCATGATGACCTGCCCTGCATCGACAACGATGACTTTAGGCGCGGTAAGCCCACAAGCCATAAGCAGTTCGGCGAAGCTACCGCTGTGATGGCGGGCGATGCTCTTTGCATCCTCGCTTTTGAATTGATGGGCAAGACCGGCAACGCGAAGGCAATTGAAGTCCTTGCTCACTTGCTTGGCACCTACGGCATGATCGGTGGCGAAATGATCGACATCGAGTGCGAAGGCAAGAAGGTGGACCTGGAAATTGTCGACTACATCCATTACCACAAGACGGCTGCCTTGATTGAAGCCTCGCTGGAAGTGGGTGCCCGCCTTGCAAACGCAAGCGAAGACGACATCAAGATTATTCGCAACTACGGCCGTTCCATTGGCCTTGCGTTCCAGATTGTGGATGACATTCTGGATATTGTTTCTACGACCGAAGAACTGGGCAAGGATGCCGGTTCCGACATCGAAAAGGGTAAGGCGACATACCCGGCTCTCGTGGGTCTCGATAAGTCCCGCGAGCGTGCGCATGAATTGTATCAGGAATCGCTCAAGGCTCTGGATGGCCTGAAGTGCGATACCAAGATTCTGCGCTCCATTGCCGCATTCATCATTACCAGGGTTAACTAATGGACCTTAAGAATATCAAGTCCCCCCAGGACATAAAGCATTGCTCTGTCGAGGAGCTTTACAACCTGGCGTCGCAGATCCGCGAGACCATCATTGGTCAAGTGGCTAAGCATGGCGGTCACCTGGCATCTAGCCTAGGTGTGGTGGAACTGACGCTCGCTCTCCATTATGTGTTCAACGCTCCCGACGACAAGATTGTGTGGGACGTAGGGCACCAGGCTTATGTCCACAAGCTTTTGACGGGTCGTTTCGATCGTTTCGAGACGCTTCGTCAGCAGGGTGGCATTTCTGGATTCTTGAAGAGGAACGAAAGCGAATACGACTGCTATGGTGCAGGACACGCGACGACCTCTATTTCTGCTGCACTTGGCTTTGCTGTTGCCCGTGACCATTTTAAGCGCAAGAACAGCGTGGTGGCTGTTATTGGTGATGGTTCCATGACGGGCGGTATGGCTTACGAAGCCATCAACAACGCAGGACTTTCGAAGCAGAACATGACCATCATCTTGAACGATAACAAGATGAGCATTGCTCCGAACGTGGGTAACTTCAGCAAGTACCTGAACCGCGTGATTTCGGACCCGGTCTACAACAAGATGCGTTCGGACTTGGATCGCTTGATGAAGCGTCTTCCGGGCATTTTGGGTTCTCGTTTCCGCGATTTGTTCTTGCAGGCTGAAAATGCCGCGAAGACGGTGGTGAAGCCGGGCCGATTCTTCGAAGACTTGGGTATTCGTTACTTTGGCCCGATTGATGGCCATGACATTAACGAACTCATTATGCTGTTGCAGCGCGTCAAGGAACAGCCGGGCCCGTGCCTGGTGCATATCTTGACCGAGAAGGGACGCGGCCTGGATGCGGCCGTCAAGAACCCGACCAAGTGGCACGGCATTGGACCTTTCGACCCCGAAAGCGGACTGCCGCTTTCTCCGGGAAAACCGAACCCGTCTTTGACACATGTGTTCGGAAATACTTTGCTTGAACTCGCAAAGAAAGATGACCGCATTATTGGCATTACGGCTGCGATGCCTACCGGTTGCGGTATGGACATTGTGGCGCGTGAACTCCCTGACCGCGTGATTGACGTGGGCATTGCTGAAGAACATGCGCTTACCTTTGCCTCGGGCCTTGCCTGTGATGGCGTGGTTCCGGTGGTTGCGATTTATTCAAGCTTTATGCAGCGCGCTTATGACCAGATTATGCACGACATCGCCTTGCAGAACTTGCATGTGGTGATGGTGCTTGACCGTGCGGGCCTGGTCGGAGCCGATGGCCCGACTCACCATGGCGCGTTCGACTTGTCATTCTTGCGCACGGTGCCGGGTATTACCATCTTGGCGCCGAGCAACGAAAACGAACTGCGCGACATGGTGCGCGCGGCTATCGACATGAAGGGACCTGTCGCGATCCGATATCCGCGCGGGACCGCCCTTGAAGAACACCTGAAACCCGCTCCCGAAACCGTGGACGTGAAGCTCCCGAAGGTTTTGGAAGAAGGCAAGGATATCTTGCTTTTGGGTGCAGGCTTCATGACCAACGAACTCAAGAAGACGGCTGCCGTTCTCCGCGAAAACGGAAAGAGCGCAACAGTCGTGGATGCTCGCATTATCAAGCCGCTGGATACCGAAGCTTACCGCAAGCTCTTTGATGCCCACAAGACGATCGTGACGCTCGAAGACAACACGCTGGTGGGCGGTTTCGGTTCTGCCGTGGCTGAACTCATTGCTGATCTCGGTTACACCGATAAGCGCCTGTTGCGCTTTGGCTTGCCGGATCATTTTGTGGAACAGGGCGAAATTCCTGCCTTGTTCAAGCTTTTGAAAATTGACGGAGAATCCGTCGCCAAACAAATCATGGAAAAAGTATGAGCGAAGAAAATAAAAACCGCACCGTAAAGATGACTCTGGACCGTAAGTTCGGAGTGAGCGAAAAGCCTGAACGTCGTCCGCGCCGTGACGATGACCGCGATGAACGCGGTGGCCGTTCTTTCGACGATCGCAGGGGCGACCGCAAGAATTTTGGCGACAGGAAGCCGTTTGATCGTGAACGTCGCTTTAACCGTGATGGTGAAGGCGAAGGCCGCTTTGACCGTGAACGCCGTCCGCGTCGCGACGGTGATGACCGTGGCTCCTTTGGTCGCCGCGAAGGTCGCCGTCCGTTTGGAGACAAGGGTCGCTTTGGTGGCGACCGTCGCCCGCGCCGCGACTTTGCCTCTGCAGGTGCTCCGATTTACCGCCAGCGTCCTGAAGAACAGAAGGAAGAAGTCGAAGAAGTATTGGACGAAGCCGCACTCGAAGCCCGCGTGGCTCAGGCAGAAGCTTCTGAAGATTCCAACTTCAACCCGCCTTGGTTCAAGAAGCTCCTTGCCCTTACGACTGAAAAGGGCCGCGAACGCGAAGGCCGTTTCCTCGGCGAAGGCGTGCATGTGGTGCAGGAACTCGTGTCTCACCATCGCGAACTCGTGATTGGTGTGTACATGACCGAAGGCTTTAATGACGAAGCCTTGATCGAACAGATTAACGAAGCCGAAATCAAGCTGAACATTCTCACCGAAGACCAGATGAAGAAGATTTCTTCGACGGTGACGACGCAGGGCATTGTTGCCGTGGCTCGCATTGCAAGCAAGAAGCCGGTGTACGAATCCAGCCGCAGCGTGATTACGCTTGTGGACGCCGTGCAGGATCCGGGTAACCTCGGTACGCTTTTCCGCACGAGCCTCGGCTTTGGTTCCGACGGCATGATTCTTGGCCGCGGCACCGTGAGCCCGTTCAACCCGAAGGTTGTGCGCGGTTCCTCGGGCACCTTCCTCCGCGTGCCTTTCGAATTCGATGTCGATCTCGTTGACCAGATTAACTTCTTGCGCAGCAAGGGTTACACCATCATTGCAACTGACTTGCACGCCAAGCAGTCCCTGCGCCAGATTCCGCAGAACAAGCTTCGCAAGATGGCGTTCCTCGTGGGTAACGAAGGTGCAGGCACCAACCCGTACTTCATTGAACTCGCCGACGAAACGGTGAAGATCCCGATGAGCAGCGAACTTGAATCTCTGAACGTCGCTGTCGCTCACGGTATCCTTAGCTACGAAGCAGCCCAGATTCAAGAGGACCTTAAGTAATGAATTTTCAGGCTCGCTTAGAAGAACGTATCGCCAAGTGCGAAAACCCGATTTGCCTCGGCATGGATCCGGTCATGAAGTTGATCGACCCGTGCTGCCCCGAAGGTAGCGCCGAAGACAAGATCAAGCGTTTTTATTCTGAAATTTTGGAATGCTGCCTCAAGCGTAACGTGACGCCCGCCGTGGTGAAGCCGAATAGCGCTTACTACGAATGCGTGAGCGTGCAGGCCATGCTCGTGCTGCAGCAGCTGATTGCCGACTACCGTAGTGCCGGTATTCCCGTGATTCTGGATGCCAAGCGTGGTGACATCGGTAAGTCGAGCGCTGCTTACGCAACCGCTGCTTACGATGTGTACAAAGCCGATGCCGTGACGGTTTCTCCTTGGATGGGTGCCGATTCCGTGGGCCCGTTCATTCGCGAAAATTCTGAAAACGGTGCTTACGTTTTGCTCCGCACGAGCAACAAGGGCGCCCATGACTTCCAGGATTTGCCGGTTGTCCGTGGCGATGACCCGCGCGATGTTGCCGAAGCTTTCTATTCCGTGGCTGACAAGATTATGGAATGGGACGCAAACCTCGGTTACCTCGGTGCCGTGGTCGGAGCAACGCATCCTGAAGAACTCGAAAAGATTACCGCTTACACGGTTGCCCACAAGCACGAAATTCCGTTCTTGATTCCGGGCGTGTCTATTCCTGGTGTGCCGGGCGGTCAGGGCGGTGACGCCAAGACCGTGCTTACGGCTATCGCCAACGGCGGCGGCAAGCGCAAGTTCCACGTGCTCAACAGCTCCAGTGGTTTGAACTTTGCTTACCAGCGCAGCGGTCATCCTGAAAACTTCGCAAGCGATTGCGTAGACGCTCTCGAAAAACTCGCAGAGGCCTGCCAGATTTAAGTATGCGTTTTCTTGCAGCCATCATCGTTGCTATCGCGATTGTCGCAGCGGCTTTCCATTTCGCAAAGCCGCTTCCCGGTACGAACTTCGACGAGTCGTTCTTGCCGAAGGCATCGACGGTGCATTATGTGGCTGCAGGGCACGACGCATCGGTGGCTGGACTCTTCTGGATCAAGGGCTTGACTGAACTTGGCGAAAGCTACTTGACGGGTAGGGAATATGCTTACCTCGGTCACGTGGCTGAACTTTCCACCAGTCTCGATTCCTTGTTCTACACGCCGTATTACTTTGTCGGTGGTGTGACTCCGGTTGATGCTCCCGACACGTCTGACTTCTCGGTGCTGCGTCGCGCAAGCCGCGTTTACCCCGAGAACTGGCGCCTGTCGCTTTACTATGCGCTTCGCCTTGCTCGCGGACCCTACCCGAACAAGACGGAAGCCGCTAACGTAATGCGCAAGTATTTCGATAGCCCGGATACGACCATTCCTGATCACATTCGCACCATTTACCGCAGTTTCGAACTGGATTCCATGCAGACGGAAACCGCACTCGAAACCATCTTGAACGATGTGATGCAGCCGCGCTTCAAGAAGTTCCGCAAGAGCTTCTACACAAAGATTACCAAACTGCTCGGTTACAAACTCTTTGGCGAAGATCTAGAGAAGAACGAAGATTACCAGAAAATCAAGGCGCTCGTCGATGGCATGGCCGATGGCAAAATCCACCCCGCAATCGTCTACCGCGAACTGCTTGCCATGAAAAAGCTTCAAGACGAAAAGCTTGCAGAAGAAGCTAAAGCGGAAGAAGCCGCAGCTGATTCTACAGCAGTAACGGACTCAACAGCGGTAATTGATACAACTGCCGCAGTCAATACTACGGCAGATAGTTCTGCAAATTAAGTTGAAATTATTCCTCGCAGCGCTTGGCGTTGTTCGGGAGGCCCATCAGTTCAAAGGCGTTCTTGCAGCGGAGTTTTAAATCCGCTGCTTCTTTTTTAGAGGTGTTCTTGAGTTGTGAACGATAGTAAAGAACGGTTGCCGTATTGTAGGGCTTGTTTGCCTTGATGGCTTTTTCTTCGGCGGTGCGGTAGAGAGAATCTGCTTCGCTACTGCCGGAAAGGTCTGCCATGCGTGCCGCGGTAAAGGCGTAAAAGCCGCCTTTTTTGTCAGAACGCTTTCCGGCCATTTTTAAAGATTCTTGTGCGCGGGAGTCGCGTGTGGCGGCTTGTGCAATAGCGCATTCGCCATAGAAGGCTGCCTGTGCTGTTTCGTCGGCTTTCTTGAGAATGTTTTCATCGATGGCGTCGCAAGCTTTTACAGCATCGTTGAATTTATTGCGTGCATTCAAGAGCGCAATCTTTGCTTTGGAAAATTGCACCATCGTGTTGTTGTCGAGAACTTCTTTGCGGACAACAGTCAAGAGCGAATCTGCAAAATCTAAGTCGAGGCTCATGGTACGAATCTGTGCCATGGCAATCAGCACGCGACCTTCTGAAAGTAGGTCTGCTTCTTTGCGGCTTGCAATTAGCGCGCGTTCAAGTTGGTTGTAACCTTTGGCGAATTTTCCGTTGTCGAAAGAACGCTGGGCGCGGAAAGAATACACGCCAGAATCCGAAGCCGAAGCAATGGCGCCTGCGGCAAGTAAAGTCGTTATGGCAATTTTAAACTTGCTTACCATAGCGTCTCCACAATGAACGGAACGGAATCTTTGTTAGGCATGGAACGCTTGACAATCCACATGTTCGAAACGCCTGCCATCAAGTCGTCTGCATTCTGCAAGGTTTGTTCGGTTGCTTCCATGAAGTCTGAAAGTCCCGAAGTCACAAGGCTTACTTCGTTCAGGAGCCCGTCGACACGTCCAAATGTATTGTCGACTTTGCCCATCATCTTGTCGACGCCGGTCATGAGGTTGTCCACCTTTTGCGGCAGGGGCTTGATATCTCCCATTAAGCCTGATACATCCGATGCAATGGTATCCACTTTATCAAGTAAGATGGGAATGTGGTATTGCATGGTGTCGAACAAGTCCGAGGCCTGGTACAAAACTTTTTTGCCTTGGTAGGTAATGTCGTCCAAGCGTGTGAGCTGTCGGTTCAAGTTGTCATACAAAAGTCTGGAACCAAACAGGGCGCCAATAGTTGTTCCTGTATCCATGGCCATGCCGAGAATAGTATCGGCGGCATCAATCAGTTTGTTAACACGTCCTAAGAGTTCGTTGGCGGTTTCTATAACGGTTTCGATATCTTGAGCTTCTCCGGGGGGCAGGAATGCTCCGTCTTCAAGAACTTTACCCTTTTTGCGGATGTCGATATTGATGATACGCGCCGAAATCATGTTCTGGTCGCGCATGGCGAACACTTGGGCGCTGTCCGTAATCAGGTTCTGGTATTGTGTGCGGATAAGGAAATGCATGACAACGCCAGAATCTTTGACTTCCATACTGTCAATCTGGCCGACATCCACGCCACTAATCTGAACGCGGGTACCTATGTGTAGGCCGAAAGCTTTTTCGAAGCGGCTTTGCAAATGATATTCTTCGACACCAATCATGTGCGACGAGAATAGTTTCCAATAAAGTACAAAGCCAAAAACCATAACGGCAACGGTAAAGAAGACACCGACCAGAAGGCCGGAAATTTCCATCCAGTTGATTCGTTTTAATGGTTTAAATGCCATGTCAAGAATATAGATTATAGATGTAATAATAAAATCACTTGGTAAAAATTTTCACGCAAAATTGTTGTAAATCGTTGTAATATCTATCTTTAGAGCATGGAATACTTTGAATTTTTGAATAAATCGGTGACTCCGTACCATACGGTTGCGACCCTGAAGGCGCTTTTGGGGGCTGAATGTGACGAAAATGCCCAATTTTTTGAACGTGGTGGTGCTTTGATTGCCGTGCGAACCCCAAAGAAAGTTTGTTCGGACTCGCGGTTTAGGATAGCCCTTGCGCATACGGATTTCCCGACTTTGAGAATTACCCCGAATCCTGATGGTCTGGCTGCGGGTGTGCGCACTTTGCACCCCGAGGTATACGGAAGTCCGCTTTTTACGAGCTGGTTGGATCGAGATTTGGGCTATGCGGGTTTGCTGGCCTATGAGCTTGATGGAAAGGTCGAGACCAAGTTGATTCGAGGCGATAAGTTATTCCGTATTCCGCAGCTTGCTGTGCACTTGAATCGTGGTGTGAATCAGGATGGCCTTAAAGTAAACCCGCAGACGGACTTGAATGCGCTTTGGACCGCCGTCGGTGGTAAGGAAAACTTTACAGACGCTTTGGCGGCGGAATTGCCTGCCGGTGCGAAACTTCTGGATTTCGATGTTCAGCTGTTTGATGCTCAGCCTGCGCAGTTTGGCGGTTTTGAAAACGAATGGATTTATTCGGGCAGGCTCGATAACTTGAGCAGCTGCCATGCGATTGCCGAGGCTTTTGCCAAGGCTGGTTCGCTTGAAAAGGACTTTGTTGTTGCGGCGTTCTTCAATAACGAAGAAGTCGGTTCCGAAACGCGCGAAGGTGCTGCTGGCAATTTCTTGAAGAGTGTGCTGGAGTCTGTCTCGACTTTTGCCAGTAGCGAGCTTGCGAGCGTGCTCTCTTCTAGCTTTGCGCTGTCCATAGATATGGCGCATGCCTGCCACCCGAACTTTGTGCAAAAGCATGAACCTAACCATGCTCCTGTTTTGGGCGGGGGAGTTGTTCTGAAGGTGAATTCGCAAAAGCGCTATGCAAGCGATGTCTTTTCGAATGCTCAGTTTAAACTGCTTTGCGAACAAAATAACATTCCGTACCAGACTTTCGTAATGCGTAACGATATGCCTTGCGGTTCGACGGTTGGTCCTGCTATTTCGGCTTCTCTTGGAGTCCCGACGGTGGACATTGGTGAACCCATGCTCAGTATGCATAGCATTCGTGAAATGACGGCTGTCAAGGATCACGATAGCATGACGAAACTGGTAACGGCGTTTTACGGCTGAAATTCTCGATAGTCGTGGATGTAGCCCGTTTGAGGGTGGCCTTTTTTGCGTCTAGTTTTGTATATTCTAGCTAACTTAATGTGAAGGCTTGAAAATGCGATTGTTTGTGATATTGTTGTGCATGCTGTCGGCGGCCCTGTGGGCGCGCCCCATTAATGACGGCAATAAATTGTTTAAGAACGGCGACTATGCCGGCGCTCTCGAAAAGTACATGAAGGCCCGCGAAGCGGAACCCGGGAACCCGCTCTTGTTCTATAACATCGGAACTTGCCAATATAAGCTCGGCAATTACGACGAAGCGAAAAAGGAACTTGAAAGTGCCGTGCGTATGCCCGACAAGAAAATGGCTGCAAAGGCTGCCTACAATTTGGCGAATACGCATTTCCGCATGGGTGAAAAAGCTGCCGAAGGCAGCGAACGCATTGCCGCGTGGCGCGAATCGGTCGCTTACTTGAAGAAGGCGATTGACCTCGACAACAGTTTCGAAAATGCAAAGAAGAACGTGGAAATCGTTCAGCGCAAACTGAAAGAAGAACTCGACAAGCAAAAGCAGAATCAGGATCAAAACCAAGACCAGAATAATGACCAAAAGCAGCCGCCTTTGAGCGACAAGGCTAAGGAAGTTCTGGCCCGCGCTTTGCAACTTTGCAAAGACGGCAAGTACGCCGAAGCAAAGGAAATGCTTGAGAACCTGATCGCCGAAGATGAAACTGCAGGTCAGCTCAGTGGACACGTGCAGCGCATTGATGACGTGATTGAAATTAAGGCGGGTCGCAAGCCCAAGGCAAAGATTGATGCCAGCAACACCGATAACGACTTGGAGGTAATATGATAGCTATGAGCTATGAGCACGCTTCCTTCGGTCGCTTTGAGGTGCGAGCCATTCAAATTTGCGCGGCAATTCTTATGCTTGCAATCGCAGCATTTGCGGCACCGAAGTCTGCTAGCGCTTATTACAGCGATGCGGCATTCCAGTATATCGAAAACCGCTTGCCCTCGGCAGAAATTACTTGTAACGAAGGTCTGCAATATTATCCGAACGACCAGAAACTGCAAATGCTCCTAGACCGTATTCACGAGGCCAAGGACGAGCAGAAGAACGAAAACAAGAAGAACGATAAGAATCAGGATAATAACCAGGATCAGAATCAAGACCAAAACAAGGACCAGAACCAGGACCAAAATCAGGATCAGCAAAACCAAGATCAGAACAAAGATCAAGATAAGGACCAGCAGAATCAGGACCAGAATCAAGATCAGCAGAATGGTCAAGACGGTCAGTCTAGCAGCAGCCAAGGCGAAGACAGTTCAGACAGCAATGGCGGTGCTGGTGAACAGCCCGAGCCGCAGCAGCCTGAAGAAAATTCTAGCGACAGCAATGGTGGCGAAGAACCGCAGGATCAGCCTGCACAAATGGGTGAAATGAGCCCTGAAGACGCGGCGCAGCTGTTGAAGGATTTCGACGAACAGAACGGCGAACGCAAGCCTTGGAAACCTATCCGCGGCCAAGCACGACCTGCCAAAGACTGGTAATTTTTCCATAAATAATATATATTCAAGGGTATGAGAAATCTTGCCCTTGTTTTTTGTTTTGGAGCCTTGGTGGGTGCAGGCATTGTTGCCTGCGGTGACGATTCGTCGTCGACAAATGCCACGGATACGCCTTCGAGCGAAAGTTCGCTAACGTCTAGTTCTTCGGTAGATGATTCTGCTGGTGCCAAGTCTTCGAGTTCGGAAAAAACGTTTTCGGATTCAAAGCCTTCTTCGTCTAACGCAGAATCTAGTTCCTCCGAAAAGGTTGTGACCTCTTCTGAATCGGTGCCGGAATCTTCGGCGACATCTTCTTCGGCGGTTTCGTCTTCTGATTCTGCGCCGGTATCTTCGAGTGAAGAAGATGAAGGTGACGGCAAGTGCTCGAATTGCGATAGCTTTACTGCAGCAGACCCCGAACTTACCGAAAATGGTGGCAAGGGCTCCGTGACCACATACGGAAGCATTACGGCGAAAGAAACGAGTCTCGGTGGCGCCTGCAATTATGGACAAACGAATATTCAGTATTACGCTGCAATACACGTGAATGTTTCACCGGGCGATGAAAAAGGACCATGGAATGGTGGTGCCGCTTGCGGTGGCTGCGTGCGTGTGAAAGCGAAAACGCCCGATGGCTGGAAAAGGGTGACTGTGCGTATTACCGATCGCTGCCCCGATGCGGATTGCGGCGTGGACTTGGGCGGTGCTCCTGCTAGCGACATCATGGGAATTCAAGTGGGCCGTTACTACGGCGAATGGGAATTCGTTAGCTGCGAAGGCGTAGAGGGCGTGTGGGGCGATTCCACCTCGATTTGGGTCAAGGAAGGTGCTAGCGAATTCTGGAGCATTATCCATGTGCGTAATCCGAAAGACATGGTCAAGTCCATCACGATTTACGGCGTTGACACACGTGACTTTTATGAACTTGAAATGGTCGTAGGTACCGAAAACTTCTGGACGGTTCCGCCGGAAATTTTGCAGACGGACAATCGCTACCGCATCGTAGTAAAGTACCGCTCCGGAACTGATGACGAATGGAAAATTAAAGGCTCCGAACTTGCGGAGCCTGAGGCGAATCTGTATCTGTACGAACACCGCGATTAGCGGTATTCGAACTTGGCGATAAACAGGTGCTTGCAGTTGTTGGAGTCATTGCCCCAGTGGCTTGATGAACCTGCAAAAGCCTTGATGCCGAGGTCAGCGGCGCCTGCTACTACGCGGTCCATGCCGGAAATTCTCCAGATGCCACGAAGAATGTCGTCGCATTCTTCACGTGTGAGGTCTGCGCCGTTGATGGTTCCCTTGTACATGTAAAGTCCGTCGTGGATAAACGGTGCGGAGTTATAGACGTCGTTGCCCTTCTTGATATCGGGGACGAGCCATTGGGCGAATGACGGAGCCGATGCGCCGTCGGACATGAAACCTCTTTTGAAAAGGCATGTCATTAAGAAATCGCGGGTTTTACCGTCGGCCTTGGTGTAGCGTGTACCCTTGAGGTAAACGTAACGGTCAAGCTTGAAGAAATACATTTTCCCGTTGCCGTCAAAAACGAGCGGAAAATCAATGGTGATGTCATCCACGGTAATGGAATTACGGTCTTTTTGCAGATATTTGCGACTCTGCAGTTTGTCGATATATTTTTTTAAAATGGACATAGGCTCCCTTTGGACGCATCGGAGATGATGCGTGCTTCTTAAAAGATAATATTTATGTAATTAATTTATTGATAATTGTATGATTATTTGATAATCTTTTTAAATTGATTGTAAAAAAGAATGCAAAATGCCGAGGGAGGGCAAAGTTGTATGGATTTTGATCAGATTCTGTCGCATTATAGAGCGAATGCCTGCGTGATGTCCGTGGACCTCTATCCGGATGGTTCCTACGGTAATATTCGCGTTGTAGCAGGAAACAAGGCTCATTGCGAAGAAATGGAATCGACTCAGGGGCGCCCGTTTATGCCGGGTTGTCCGTACGAGTTATGTTTTCCGAAGAATCAGAATTTCGAAGACCACTGTTTCCGCTGCATACAATCGGGCAAGCCTCTCCATGCTTACGTTGACTTGTACATGATGGGTCTCTGGCTGAACATGTTCTTGATGCCGCTGGACTCTGACCGCGAAAATGTCGGTTACTGCATTTACTGTTACGATGTGGCTCCCAAGGCAGATTCTTCGGCCATGGCAGACCTTTCTGCAGACACGGCTTCGAATGTTCTCAAGGCTTGTATCAAACTGCGTGGCGCAGATAATGTCAAGCAGACATTCCAAGAAGTGGTCGAAGATATCCGTCAATCTTGTGATTCTGACCATTGTTGTATTTTGCTCACCGATGCCGAAAATCGCGAGTGTTCCATTTTTGCGGAATCGATTCGCGATGGTCTAAAAGTAAAGCCGATGTCGCGATATGTGGAAGGCTTTTACGCGATTGCAGAAACATGGCCGGAAACGCTTGCTGGCAGCACCTGCATTATTGTGAAAGACGAACGCGATATGGAAAAACTGCGCTTGTCTAATCCGATTTGGGGCTCGATGCTCGACCTTAGTGGCGTAAAGACGATTGTACTTTTCCCGCTACGTCATGGCGGCGAATTGCTCGGCTATTTGTGGACGGTTAATTTTAACGTCAATGATACGCTGAAGATTAAGGAGACGCTTGAAGTCACCACGTTCCTTATCGCGTCTGAAATTTCAAGCTACCTGCTTTTGAACAAGCTTCAAACGATGAGTACGATTGATTCGCTGACCGGCGTAAAAAATCGTAACGTAATGAACCACAGCATCGACCAAATTGTAGCAGGGCGCAAGCCGACACCTAAAGCCGTTATATTTGCCGACCTGAACGGGTTGAAGCATACAAATGACGAACTGGGACACAGCTCTGGTGATAAGGTTCTGCGCTCGGCTGCAGAAATTTTGCAGTACGTTTTCCCGGAAGAAAATGTATACCGTGCCGGTGGCGATGAATTTATGGTGCTTGCTTCGAACATTACGGAAGATGAGCTGAATACTCGTATTGCCAAAATCCGCACGATGGCGAAGCTGTCCGAAAATGTGCGATTCTCCATTGGCACTTGTTATGGTGATTCTGATGTACGTAGGGCGATGCATATTGCAGACGAACGAATGTATGTCGACAAAAACTTTTTCTACGCCGAACACCCTGAATTAAAATACAGGTAAAAAATTGTGGGACGCACATACGCAGCCATTGACCTAAAGTCGTTCTTTGCCTCGGTGGAATGTATTCTCCGGGGCCTTGATCCGCTTAAGGCGAAGCTTGTGGTGGCTGACGAAAGTCGTACTGAAAAAACGATTTGCTTGGCGGTAACGCCTGCGCTTAAGGCGTATGGGATTCCAGGACGCGCGCGACTTTTTGAGGTGAATCAGAAGGTGCGCGAGGTACAGCGGCGTACGGGTGAAAAGATTGAATTCACCATCGCAAAGCCGCAAATGGCGAAGTACGTGGAATATTCCACGAAGGTCTATAATGTTTATCTGAAGTATGTGAGTGCTGAAGACATTCATGCGTATTCGATTGATGAATGCTTTTTGGATTTGACGCGCTACTTGAAGCTTTATAAAAAGACCGCCCGCGAACTGGTAAAGACGATTATCCAAGATGTATTCACGACTACGGGAATCACGGCCACGGGCGGCATCGGCACGAATCTGTACCTGTGCAAGATTGCGATGGATGTGATGGCAAAGCATGTGGAAGCGGATTCCGATGGCGTGCGCATCGCGGAACTTGACGAGATGAGTTATCGCAAACAGCTTTGGTCGCACCGGCCGATTACGAGCTTTTGGCAAGTGGGCCGCGGTATTGCAGAGCGCTTGGAAAATTGCAGGCTGAATGCGGGGCGTGGCATTTACACGATGGGTGACATTGCTCGTGTGAGTGTCAAGAATCCCGAAGCGCTGTACAAACTGTTCGGTGTGAATGCGGAAATTCTGATTGACCACGCCTGGGGTTACGAGCCTTGCACGATTGCAGATATCAAGAAGGCGAAGCCACGGAACAGAAGTACAGGCGAAGGCCAGGTGTTGCAGGATCCGTATCCGTTTGACAAGGCGCGTCTTGTGGTGCGCGAAATGGTCGATACGGTTTCGATGACCTTGATTGCCCACGACTTGGTGACAAATGCGATGGTGCTCACGGTTGGTTACGATCGCGAAAACGTGGACAAGGGAATTTACCGCGGCGAAACGGTGATGGATGTTTACGGACGTGTGCTCCCGAAGCCTGCACACGGCACGGCAAACATTGGTTATTATACCAGCTCGCAGTCGGTGATGGCGGATGCGGTTATGAAACTTTTTGACCGCATTGTAGACCCGAAATTAACAGTGCGCCGTTTGAACTTGGTGGCCGCCGATATTGTGGATGCAAGCCATGAACAGTACGACTTGTTTACCGACGTGAAAAAGCAGGAGCGCGAAAAGAAACGCCTGAAAGCAGAACTCCTTATCAAGAAACGTTTTGGCAAGAACGCCATTGTGAAGGGAATGGATTTGCAAGAGGGCGCTACCACCATTGAACGCAACGGACAAATCGGAGGACACAGGGCTTAGACAAAAGAACGCTCGCTGTGCTCGCTACAGACGAAAGACGAGAGATTATGATTGATAATTACAAAGACATCATCGATTTGCCGTATCCGCGGAACGACTGGAATTTCTTGATTAAGCATCCGCGTATGAGCATGGAAGACCGCGCGAAGATTTTCCACCCGTTTGCGGCGTTGCGCGGGCATGCCGAGGCGCTTGATGCGACTGCAGAACGGAAGCTTGAGGCGGTCGCGAACGAGCTCACGCTAGACGAAAATTTCTAAATTAACTATGTAAATCCTTTCACCCGAGGTTACCATGAGTCTTGATGAAGAACGCATTCGCGAGCTGCAGCGTAAAGACCAGGAACATGATGCGCGCCTGGATATGCAAAAGGAAAAGG
>Ga0310786_10005595_pt1 | contig 16986 bp, 9 predicted proteins | sample AusTroGonzalo_MG_FD_203881 | JGI IMG/M metagenome (GOLD analysis project Ga0310786, IMG submission 203881) | Bovine rumen microbial communities from tropical cattle in Woodstock, Queensland, Australia - Gonzalo_03 (v2) (version 2) | ecosystem: Host-associated > Mammals > Digestive system >... | reverse complement strand
TCACGCCCGTCACGACCGTCGCGAAGTTGCGAACAGCCGGCAGCTGCGGCAAAACATCGCGCGTCATCCCCAGCCGCCGCTTCCGCTCTACCGCCTGCTCGTCAATCGCCTGACAAATGCTGCTGACTTTCATATAGTCTCTCCTTTGGCGCCATATTATACCATAATTCCGGCACAAATGGAATGGTCATTCCATTGCCACCGTAATGCCTTGGGGTTGCGCGCAATCTGCCGCGGAAATCAATGACCTCTGCTCGCCGTGCTTTCCCGCACCACCAGCGGGGCGCTGAGGAACGTCTCGCGCGGCGGCGCGTCGGGGCTGTCGATGCGCGACATGAGCATGCCGAAGGCGAGGTCGGCGAGCTCGTTGCAGGGCTGGTGGGCGGTGGTGAGCGCCGGCGCGGAGATGGTGGCGTAGTTGACGTCGTCGAAGCCGGCCACCTGGATGTCTTCGGGCACGCGGCGGCCGAGCTGCGCGAGCGTGGTGATGAGGAGCCGCGCCTCGCGGTCGTTGTAGCACGCGAACGCGTCGGGGCGGAGCGTCCTCAGGACCCGGCGGATCGCCGCGGCGTCGTCCGGCCGCGCGTAGACCGCCGCGCCCTTCACCGTCTTCCCCTCCGCGCCGACCTTGACGCCGAGGTAGCGGTCCTGCACGCAGGGCGCGTGCTCGCGCTCCATCAGGTAGGCGATGCGCTTCGCGCCGCAGCGGACGAGATGCTCGCCGATGCGCCGCCCCGCCTCGATGTGGTTCACGGCGGCGAGGTCGTAGCGGCTGCGCTCCGGCGAACGGACGATGTCGCTGTCGAGGAGCACCACCGGCACGCCCGCGGCGTCGAAGACCGCGAGGATCCGGCGGTTGATCGCCTCGGCGTTCCTTACCAGCTCGACCGGCTGGAAGATTACGCCGTTCACGCCGGTCTCGACGAACTCCTCCGCCGCGGCGCAGACCCGGTCGATGCGGCGCGCGACGGCGTCGCCAGAGAGGTCCGCGAAGAGCAGCGCGAGCCCGTTCAGCTGGCAGAGGTGGGAGACGCGGCGCGCGATCGGCGCGAAGAGCTCGCAGTAGTCGCTGCCGTGGACGATGAGGCCGATGCGGCCGAACTCGCCCGCGGCCTTGCGCGTCAGCGCGGTGCGGGCGCCGCGGCGACGCTTGACGAGCCCGCGCCGCACCAGCTCGTCGTACACCTTGATGACCGTCTTGCGCCCGACGGCAAACCGCCGCGCCGACATGTTTTCGCTCGGGAACTCCGAGTCCCTGTACTTCCCCGCCCGGATCTCGTCCAGCAGCGTTTTCAGGACAGATGAATACTTGGTCTCCATGGCTGAGCTGAATTATAGCATATCCGCCACCCAAAAATCTCGCTTGTGCGCACAACTTTCTATCCGCGGCGGCGCGGCGGGCAATTCCGCCGGGATCCTTGCCGCAGTTACCGCAGGTAGTACACCGAGCCTGGGGCCCAGGGCGTGAATACCGGCGTGATCGTCTCCCAGCCCGCGATCGACTTGACGAGCGGATTGACCTCCTGATCCTCGTCCGCGACGTCGCCGGTCCACTGGACGAAGCGGTCGGCCGGCTTCGCCTCCAGCGTCGCCGGGGACGCGCTGTCCACCCACACATCGCACATCGCGCTGACTTCAGGCCCGGGCAGGAAGTCCTCGGTCCCCTCGCTCCGGAGGAACGCGCCGCCTTCGAGGTCGTAGAGCCCGGCGATTCCCTGCGGGTTCTTGGCCGGCACGAGCGTAATCACCGCCGCGCCGTTCCGCCTGACGGCGAAGCGGTGCAGCCGTCCCGGGGCGCAGTTGTTGTTCGGCAGCGTGGCGCCGGAGACGTCTGGGACGACGCCCTTGAACAGCGTGCAGGTGCCGGCGGTCTCGAAGGTGTCCTGGTTCTTCGGCGTGAAGCTGCACTGGAAGCCGCGCTTCCGGCAGACTGCGCTTATCCCCGCAATCGACGCCGTGACCTCGAGCGTCTCACCCTGATAATCCCGCAAACCGCGATGACCGACGACCAGGCGATTGTCCTGATAGCTCGAATTGTCGATGGTGACGACCAAGCCGTCCGGCGTGTAGTCGTTGTAGTGCGCGATGAAGCACCGGTCTGTCGCGGTCACTCGGTTGCCGAAGACGACGCCGCCATGGTCGTTTGCCGAGTCGTTCGCAAAGGTGAATTTCATCGAAACGACATCGGAAGGCGTCGCCAGCTTGACGCCCGTGTCGATCCAACTGCCGCCCCGCGACTCGATGTATTCAAGCTGCTTGTATCCGGACGGCAAGGCAGACGCCCCGCCGCCCTGCACCTTGACGCCGTTGACCAGCAGCGAGCCATTCGCAGGCACCCCTACCTGAAGGAGATTCTCCTCGCGCCAGAACCACGTCAGGCGCGTCGCTTCGGCCAGACCCAGCGTATGCACATAGGTCACACTGTAGTTCGTGACTGGCGGGGAAAACGAGCTTGCACCGAAAGCGCGGCGCTCGACGGTATGGAAGGCCGGCGCCGACCGCTTCTGCCCCGGCCCGTCAGTCCCCGTCGCGGCGGTGAAGACGCAGGACTCGGCGTTGCTGACCGACGTCACGCCAACCGCCGGATCGACAATGCCATACCGCGACGACGACATGACCTCGACCGTCTCGGTTGCGGGGGTGAACGCCCCAGTCCCCGCGTTCCCGAAGAACTGCCGCGACACGAGGTCGAACATCCCGACCGTCTCGCCGCTTTTCGCCGGCACAAGGTCGATGAGCGTCACGCCGTTGCTGACGATCGAGAACGAGTACAGCTCGCCGGTGACGCCGTACTCGCTTGGCAGCGTGCCGCCGGAGACGGCCACGCCCTTCAGCACCGTGCAAGTGCCGACTGTCTCGAAGACGTCCTGGTTCTGCGGCCTGGCGAAGCTGGCGACGCCGTCGACCTTGACCGTGATCCCGGTGATGGACGCCGAGATGTCCAGCATCTTGCCGGAGAAGCCAGTCCCGACCACGGCGGCGTTTGCGCCCCAGCGGTTGTTCTGATACGACGAGTTGTCAATAGTGATGTAGAAGTCGGTGTAGTAGTTGTTGTAGTGCGCAATGAAGCACTTCGACGTAGCCAACACGCGGTTGCCGAAGAGGACGCCGCCGGCTCCGCTCGTCGGCGCCATCGGACGGAAGCGCATTAGGACGGTGTCCGACGGCGTATGGAGCTTGAGCCCCGTGTCGATGTACTGCGTCCCCGTCGACTTGATGCAGCTGATCCGCACCATGCCGTCGGGCAGTTCCTCCGCCGCAGGCGCCGCGCCGGCCAATGCCAGAGCGCCAAGCGCGGCAGCACACTTCAGAATCTTCCAGGTCGTCATATGAGTCATAACATTCCTTCCCTCTTATGCGGCGTATTATACCACGAACCGCATTGGCATATACTACACATTTCAAAACAAAAACATAGCCGATTCGGCAATGGATATGATATACTACGCGCCAATATGGACTCACTCGTTCTCTTCTTCCAGTCGACCACCCAAAAGTCGTGGCGTGACAAGCTGACCGGCGTCTACCGCTTCGCCCGGGAAGCGGGCTGGCAGGTGCAGGTCGTGGAGGCGAACTCGTCGCCCGCCGCGGTCCGCACGATGCTGAAGATCTGGCAGCCAATCGGCTGCATCGTCGACCGAGGACTCGCCGCCGGCAGGGAGCCGACGCGCATCTTTGGCCGCACGCCGCTCGCATTCCTCGACCAGCGTCCGCCGCGTCGGCGCGGCGGCGGCCATTCGCTCGTGATCCACGATTCCGCCGCAAGTGCACGGTGCGCCGCCGCCGAACTGCTGGCGGCCGAGGTGAAGAACTTCACCTACGTTCCCTGGAAGAAGCCGGCCTTCTGGTCGGACGAGCGCGAAAAGGCGTTTGCCGCCGCCGTCCGCAAGGCCGGGAGCTCCTATCTGCGCTGGACGGGGTCGCTGTCGAGCCTGCCGCGTCCATGCGGCGTCCTCTGCGCCAACGACATGGTCGCGCAGCAGGTCCTGTTCGAGGCGCGCGCGTGCGGACTCAAAGTGCCCAAGGACCTGCTGGTCGTCGGCATCGACAACGATCCGCTCATCTGCGAGAACACGCAGCCGACGCTCACAAGCGTGCTGCCGGATTTCGAGAACGCCGGCTACCAGGTGGCGCAACTGCTCGCCGAGGCGATCGAAGGCAAGGCGCCGCGGCGCGTCGTCTACGGACCGGTGAGAATCGTCCGACGCGAGTCGAGCCGCTGGCTCGCCAAGGACGATCCGCGGGTGACCAAGGCCCTTTCCTTCATCAAGGACCATGCCTTCGACCATGGCCTTAAGAGCGCCGACGTCGTCGAGGTGATGGGCTGTTCCCGGCGGCTTGCCGACCTCAGGTTCCGCGAGGCGACGGGCCATTCGATCCACGACGAGGTCAATTCAATGCGGATGGAGCGCGCATTCGAGCTTCTCTCCAACCCCCGCCAGGCGATTGGCGCAATCCCGGCACTCTGCGGCTACGTCTCCGAGCCGTTCTTCAAGCGCCTGTTCAAGCAGACGACTGGCCTTTCCATGCGCAGCTGGCGCAAGCGCCACACTTAGGTCGCCGCGCTACTCGGCGAGCTTCAGGAAGTAGCTGCGGACGAGTTCGCGGTATTCGGCGGGGATGTCCTTGAGGTCGCGTTCGCCCAGGCCGTCCTTCGCCGCGCCCTTGATCTTGAACCAGCCCAGGCGCTCCAGCAGCTGCCGCGCCGCCTCCGGGTCATCATGGCGCTCCAGCTTGCGCGCAAGTTCCGAAATCTCCGCCGCCACTCCGCCGCCGCCGGACTTCGACTCCTCGCCAGACTGTCCTCCGGACTCCATCTCGCCCTGCGACTGCCCCGACGACTGCTGCTCCTCTGGCATGCCCAGCGCCTTCGCCTGACGCGCCGCCTCGCGCCGCATCGCCGCCGCCGCCTCCGCCGCCTTCGCGCCAACGGCACTGCCGCAGCAATCTGCCGGCACGTCTGCCTGTTCCCGCAGGTCCTCGGCGCGGGCCTGCGCGGCGGCGGCCTGGCGCATAAGCTCTTCGCGCGCCTTGGCGTCGCCGTTCGCGCTGGCGTCGGCGATCTTCCTCTCCGCCTCCTTCTCGGCGGCGACGGCCTTGGCGAGCGCTTCGTCGCGGCGACGGGAGAGCTCGCTCTCCAGCCTTTCGAGCGCCTGGGCCTTCTTGTCTTCGCTGAGGTTCCTGTTCGCGGCGGTTTGCAGCCGGCTCTTGAGCTCGTCCATCAGTTCGGTGGCCCTGGACATCTTCCGGCGCGCGGAGTCGAGGTCGCCGTCCGGGACCTTCCGCGCGAGGTCGTTCGCCTGCATCGCCGCCGCCGTCTCCATGCGCTTCCACGCCTCGAGCTTGTTGGCGTCGGTGGGCTGTTCGCGGACGATATCCTCGGCGGCGCGCGCAAGGGCTTCCTGGCGGGCCGCGAGGTCCCTGGTCTTCTCCAGGTTCTCGAGCTTCTGCACCCGCTCGCGGATCGGCGCGTCCATCTTCTGAAGAGCCTCCATCGCCTCGCGCATCTCTGCGGCGGCGGCCTCGAGCGCGTCGGCGCGGCGGGAAACCTCGTCGAACTGCGCGGACTCCAGCCGCTCCTGCGCCGGGGCGAGCTTCTCCTCGCGCACCGACTTGAGCATGTCGGCGATCGGCTCGAAGCGCCGGTCCTCGCGGAGCCGATCCTCGAGCTCGTCGACGCGCCGGCGCGCCTCGGACGCCTCGTGCACCGCGTTCTCCACGGCCCTGTCGGCGTTCTCCCTCACCTTCTGCTCGCGGCGGATCTGGTCCTTCGCCAGATTCGCCTGGCGGACCGCGTCGGAAAGCCGCCGGCGCGCCTCCTCCAGCAGCCTGCGCGCGGCGGCGGCCTCATCGGAAAGGCTCTGCATGTCGGGGCTCGCGGCGTTCATCTCGAGCTGCACAACGACCGGCGTCGACGTGGCGGCGTGGGGGCCGCCGCGCTCGGCGGGGAAGCCGTCGCGCACCACGACGTCGAACGAGACGGTGCGCACGCCCGAGAGGGCGAGGGTGGAGAGGTCGATCTCGTCCGCCCCCTTCCAGAGCGAGGCGCCGGTCTTCGCGAACGAAGCCAGCGGCCGCAGCTCTTGCCAGCCGCCGCCGTCCGCCCGCCAGCGCAACACCGCGCCGGCGACTCCGATGTCGTCGCTCGCCGAGACCGCAAGCGGGAACTTGACGTACGGCGCGAGGCGCAGGGTCTTCGCCGCGGGACGCTCCACGACCACGGTCGGCGGGGTGTCAAGGAAGCTCCTGAGCTGTCCGCCGCGGCGCGGCGCGGCGAAGCCCTCCTCGCCGACGAGGTCGAGCGTCCAGGACGACACGCGGTTGGAGACCATCTCGTGGGCGTCGGCCTGGCGGCCGTCGACGCGCAGCGACGCCTTCACCGCGCGGCCGCCGAGGTCGAGCGCGAAGGAGACGCGCGAGCCCTCGACCGCCTCCAGGGCAGACACGTCATCGTTGGAGACCACGCTCGGCGAGCGGCCGGTGTAGGCGGGGTAGTCGATGCGGGCGGAGAACGACTCGTACCGCGGCATTTCGCAGACTCGCACGGTGTAGTGGCGCGTGACCGCGGGCCCCGCGCTCACCCGGTAGCGCCACTCCGGCTCGGAGAGGTCGGCGATTGCCTCGTAGACGCCGTCCTTCATCTCGTCGGCGAACTCCTCGCCCCAGCCGAGCGCGGTGCGGCGCGAGATGCGGATGCTCGGCGAATAGTGGAGGCCGTCGGCGACGGACGCCTCGATGCGCACGACCGTGCCAGCGAGCGCGACGACGTCGCCAGGCTTCACGGCGATGTCGCCGGAGTAGAGGTTGCCGACGTCGACCCACGGCGCGACCGCGCGCACGAAGAGCCGTCCCGCGAGATGCGGCGCAAGCACGAAGGAGAGGAGGAGCAGCAGCGCGATCGCGCCCAGCGCCTTCAGCCGCCGGATGATTGTGCGGGAAGTGAACTCGCGCTCCGCGTCGACTGCCGCGGCCGCGGCGGCGGCCTTGGCGGAGAGGATGCCAACCAGGTCCTCGGAGAAGCCAGGCCGCCCGTCGCCGCGCGCGGCGGAGTCCACGAGCTCGACGAGCGTCGTGAGGCACTCCTCGTGCTCGGGGTGGCGCGCGTCGAGAATCTTTGCCATCCGCCGCGCGTCGAGCCGACGCGAGAGCGGGCGCGCGAGGAAGAGCCACGCCGCCGCGAAGACGCAGGCGTAGAGTGCGGCGGAAAGCAGCCAGCGCGCGGCGTCGGAGTAGAGCGTGAAGCAGGCGTCGACGGACATCGCTGCCAGCGTTGCCGCAATCGCCACGGCCAGCGTCGCCGCGATTCCGCGCAGCAGGTAGATGCGCCGGACGCGCCGTACCGACGCGTCGAGCAGCGCCTTGACTATGTCGGGCATTGCGATCATGCGAGCCCCCTCCGTTTCCTCAACGTCCAGACGGCGATCAGCGCCAGCGCCAGAAGGACGAGCCCGGCCGGGTGGTCCCACACCGCGTCGTCGACGCGTTCGACGATCTCGCTGCGGCCGGCGCCGAAGGCGTCGTCCAGCTCCGAGAGGTCGTCGCCCGCGGCGAACACCGAGCCGCCGGTAAGCCGCGCCATCGCCTTCGGCGCGGCATCGTCGGCCGCCGGTCGCGCGTACTCGACCGGCGCGGTGCCGCGGTCGACGGCGAAGCGGGTGGCGAGCGGGCGCGGCCATTCGTCGCCGAGCAGCTCCTCCACCGCCGGCGCCAAGACCGTCGCCTCGTATCCGCCCTCCTTCTCGGTGGCGTCGAACTCCGCCTCGTAGATTCCGTTCGCGCCGGGCCGCTCGACGAGGTCGACCGTGCGCAGCGAGCCGTCGGGCAGCTTCACCTCGGCCTTGGCCTTCGCCCCGGCGACCGGCATGAAATCCTTGTCCGAGAACCTCGCCATCAGCTTCACCGTCTCGCCCGGCAGGCAGCGAAGCGAGTCGGTTCCGACGCGGGCGCGCTGGTTGCCGTCGCGCAGTTTCTCGCCCGCCCCCCAGCGCAGCACGTTGCCCCAGAAGCGGTGGTGGTAGGTGTCGCCGTGGCGGTAGCGCAGGAGCCACGTCTCGTCGGTCGAGAAGAACGCCACCTTGCCGCGGCCGGCCCCGCGCACGGTCAGAAGCGGCGCGGCGAGGGCGGTGGAGTCGCCCGCGAAGAGCAGCACCTCCGCGCCGGGCTTCGCGGCCACGCCCTCCACCCTTCCGTGCGCCGGGGGCAGCGAGCCCCAGACGCGCTCGTTCTCGGACGGCGACGACGAGACCGCGGTCGCCGGGTGGCCGCGGCCGGACGGCGTCAGCGCGAACGGCGTCTTCGCGGCGACCCAGCGGGCGGACACGGCGCCCGACTCGTTCGTCAGGGCGAGCGGCAGGAGCCCGGACAGCGGGCCCGCGGCGTAGTCGTAAGGCATGTGCCGCTCGCCCGCGGTCAGCACGAGCAGCGCGCCGCGCTCCTCGACGCAGTAGCGGATGTCCTCGCAGACCTCGTCCGTCAGCACGTCATGCCCTAGGTCGCCGAGCACGATCACGTCGAACTTCCTCCAGTCGTCGCGGGTCTTCGGCAGCGCGCCGGCCTCGGCCTCGCCGAACGGCCGCGTCGCGTCCGCCGGCGCCGTGTTCGCCGGAGCGCCGCCCGCCAGCTTGTCCGGCTCGGCGAGCACGTACTGGAGGTGGACCGACTTGTCGCGGGCGAAGAAGAGATTGCGCAGATACCGGAACTCCCAGCGCGGACGGCGGTCGGCGACGAGCACGTTGGTGCGGTCGTCGGAGACCGAGACCTCGAACGGCCATTCGTCGTTCCGCGGCTCGAGGTCGCCTTCCGGCGGCTCGATCGCGACGCGGTAGCCCCTGACGCCCTTCCCGCCCGGGTCGTGGACGAAGCGGACGTCCTTCGTCCAGGCGTCGGAGTCCACGTCGAGCTCGCGGCGGTCCAGGGTCTCCTCGCCCTCCATCAGCTTCACGACGACGCGCCGGCCCTTGAGCCCGTCCGCGCGGATGCGCGCCACCGGGCGCACCTTGTCGCCGAGGAAGACGTTCTCGGCCACGGAGAGCGCCTCGACCGCGGCGTCCGTGCGGTTGGTGGGGTTGCCCACGACGACGCTCGAGACCTTGGCGCCGAGCCGGGCGAAGCGCCGCGCCGCCGCCGAGGGCCCGGCGTCCGACGTGTCGCGGCCGTCGGTCACGAACACCGCGCCGGCGAGCTCCTCGGACGGAATGCGCGCGAGGGCGAGCTCGAGCGCGGCGGAGAAGTCGGTGGTCCGGTCGCCGAACTCGAACGGCTCCACGTCGTACCTGCCCAGAAGCCGTTCCTCGAGCCTGGCGGCGATGTTCGTCGCCGCGGCGTAGCGCGTCGCCTGGACGTCGTCCTCGCCCGCTCCCGCGTCCGCGCGCTGCATCGAGAGCGAGCGGTCGGCGAACACCGCGACGCGGCGGTGCAGGCTGCGGGTGACGTCGTGGGTCCAGGAGACGTGCGCGAGCATCCAGAGGAGCGAGAGGAGCGCGACGGCGCGGAGCGCAGCGCGGGGGAGCGAGGGGACGTGACCGCCGCGCTCGGCGTCGATCCGCCGGCAGAGCAGCATCTCGGCGAGGAGCAGGACGAGCGCGAGGACGGCGAACGGACGCCAGATCTCGACGCCGAAGCTGCGGCCGACGACGGCGGCCATCAGGTCGTCGAGGCTGCGCGCGAAGCCGAGGTCGACCGAGACGGCCAGGGTGTCGAGCTCGTCCTGCGTGAGCGGCTTGAGCTCGCCCTCGCGCGAGCGCCAGCGCGTGTCGACCGCCGCGGAGACGGAGTTCGTGGCCGCGACCGAGTAGACAAGCTCGTGCGCGAACGGCACGAAGAGCGGGCGGGCCGGGAAGGTCGTCCACTTCAGGTCGAACGGCAGCGCCGTGACCACGGTGCGCCCCTTGCCGAACGCGGCGGATAAGACCGCCGGCGCGCCGTCGGAGAAGCGCGCGGCAACGTCAACGCCCTTCCTAAGAGCGGACTCGTCAAACTCGGCGCGGCCGGAGACCGGCGCGCCCTCGAAGGCGACGTCCGAAAGGCTGTGGTTCCAGTTCGTCCAGGCCGCGGCAAAGAGCTCGTTGGTGTAGAATGACGCCTGGGCGCGCTCGCCGGGGACGACCACTAGCCCGCCGCCGCCGCCGACCCACTTCGAGAGGTTCTGCACCGCGCGCGGCGAGAGGAACGGCACGTCGCAGAGCGCCACCGCCTCGACGCCGGAGAAGACGGCGGGGTTCTCGAGCTCGACCGCGCGGACCGTGCGCGGCTTGACGAGGAAGACGGCGTTGGTGCCCTTCAGTTCGGGGCGCAGCGCGGCCTCGAGGAAGGCGGTCGGGCGGTCGAACCCGCGCGCCGACGGCCGTCCGTTGACCAGCAGCGCGTCGAGCGCGTCGACGACGTCGACGGCGTTGGAGACGGTGGAGTCGGAGGCGATGTCGTCGTCGGCGTCGAGCGACGTCACCACCTCGTGCCGTCCGGGCTTCGCGAAGGCGTGGGAGAACTCGAACGTGCGGGCGAGACCGGGGAGGATCTGTCCGACCGGCGCGCGCGCCGCCTCGGCGCCGTCGACGCGCATCACCACGTCGCCGGGCGAAAACGGCACCGAGCCGGCGTTGACGACGGTCACGGAGAACGCGGCGGGGCGGTCGGTCCCGATCACCCGGCGGCTCGGGCGGACGGCGGCGATGGCGGCGTTCCTGACGTCGCCGGGCCGCTCGAAGGTGCGCCACACGACCGGCGGCCGGCGCGGAAAGCGCGCGAAGATGCGCTCCACGCGCTTCCATTCCGCCGCGTCGCCGCAGCGCCAGCCGTAGGCCTGGCCGTCGCCGAGCACCACCACCTCCTTCGCGGGGTTCGCGCCGCCGACAAGCACCTCGCCGGCCGCGGCCAGCGAGCGCGGCGCGTCCATCGCGTCGTCGCCGGGCTCGAGCGAGTCGAGCAGCTCCAGCACCTCGCGCTTGGCGGAGATCGGCGACGGAGTGAGGATGACGGGCGTGCCCTCGCCGACGACAATGCCGAACGCCGTGCCCTTCGGCGAGTCCTCCACCAGCGAGCGCGCCTCCTCGATCGCACGGTCGAAGGCGGTGCGCCCGGACGGGTCGCTAAGCTTCATCGAGGCCGAGGCGTCGACCACCAGGACGACGTCCTTGTCCATCCCGGCGCCGCCGAAGAAGTGCAGCTCGGGGAGGAACGGACGCGCGAACGCGATTGCCGCGAGGACAAGGACGAGCGTGCGCAGGACGAGCAGCACCACGTCCTCGAGCACGAGCCGGCGGCGGCGCCGCCTGAGCGAGTCGGCGAGGAACATCCACGCGCCCCAGGGCACGCGGTCGGCGGTGCGCCGTCGCAGGATGTGCAGGATGACCGGCGCCGCGGCGGCGGCGAGGCCAAGGAGCATCCACGGGGCAAAGAACGACATCACCTTCCCTCTCCTGCGACGCGGCGGTAGCGCACCAGGATGTCGGCGAGCGCCTCGTGGAACGGACGCGAGGTGTCGACGCGCTCGTGGGTGACGCGCATCTCGCCGCAGCCGCGCGAAAGCTCGGCGAAGTGGGCGCCGAGGCGCGCGAGGTAGTCCTTGCGCAGGGCGCGGGCGTCGACGTCGATGAACTGGCGGGTCTCCAGGTCCTCGAAGCGGCAGGCGCGCTCGAACGGGAACGTCAGCTCGTCGTGGTCGCAGACCTGGATGGCGATTACTTCGTGGCGGCGGAAGCGCAGGTGGTGGAGCGCCCGGAGAAGCTCCTTGGCGTCGGCGAAGAAGTCGCTGACCACGAAGACGACGCTGCGCCGCGGGATGCGCTCGGCGATCTCGTGGAGGACGCCGGCCATGTCGGTCTCGCCGCCGGGCTTCAGCGCGTCGAGCCTCTCCAAGATGCAGCGCACCTGCGAGGGCTCGGCCTTGGCGGGGACGAAGTCGCGGACCGCCGTGTCGTAGGAGGCGAAGCCCACGGCGTCCTGCTGGTTGACGAGCAGGTAGGCGAGCGACGCGGCGACGTACTGGCCGTACTCGAGCTTAGAGAGGCCGCCAGCCGCGGCGCGCCCGCGGTAGCCCATCGAGCCGGAGGCGTCGAGGACGATCGTCGCGCGCAGGTTGGTCTCGTCGACGTACTGCTTGACGTAGAGGCGCTGGCGGCGCGCGGCGAGGCGCCAGTCGAGGGTGCGCGGGTCGTCGCCCGCGACGTAAGCGCGGTGCTCGGCGAACTCGGCGCTGGCGCCCTTCCTGGCGCTCTTGTGGCGCCCGGCGATGAAGCCGTCGACGGCGCCGTGCGCGAGGAACTCGATTCTGGCGAGCTTCCCCAGCGCCGCGTCCGGCAGCCACTTCATGTATCCAGGCAACGCCATCTCCGTCCGCCCGGCGAACTTTAGACATCCAGCTCCTCGTGCCCCTGCACGTGGTCGAGGAGGCGCTTCACCACGTCGTCGGTGGTGACGCCAGCGGCCTCGGCGTTGAAGGTGGTGGCGATGCGGTGGCGCATCACCGGCAGCGCCGCCCACTTCACATCGGCGGTGGTGGCGTAGGCGCGTCCATTGAGGACGGCGCGCGCCTTCGCCGCGGTGACGAGCGCCATGCCGGCGCGCGGGCCCGCGCCCCAGCTGACCAGCTCCTTCACGAACTCCGGCGCATCGGGCGTCTTCGGGCGCGTCGCGCGCACCAGGTCGGCGGCGTACTCGACGACGTGGTCGGCGGCTGGCACGCGGCGCACCACCGACTGGAGCTCGACAATCTCCGCCGCCGAAAGCACCTTGGCGGGCGCGGCGCCGTCCTCGCCGGTCGTCTGGCGGATTATCTCGCACTCCTCGGCGCGCGACGGGTAGTCGACCTTGATGTTGAAGAAGAAGCGGTCGAGCTGCGCCTCGGGAAGCGGATAGGTGCCCTCCTGCTCGATCGGGTTCTGGGTGGCGAGCACGAAGAACGGCTCCGGCAATGGGCGCGTCTCGCCGCCGACGGTGACGCAGTGCTCCTGCATCGCCTCCAGAAGCGCGGCCTGGGTCTTGGGCGGTGTGCGGTTGATCTCGTCGGCGAGCAGCAGGTTGGTGAACACCGGGCCCTTCACGAAGCGGAAGACGTGCCTGCCGGTCGCGCGGTCCTCGTCCAGCACCTCGGTGCCGGTGACGTCGGCCGGCATCAAGTCGGGCGTGAACTGGATGCGGCCGAAGCCGAGGTCCATCACCTCGGCGAGCGTCCGCACGAGCAGCGTCTTCGCAAGTCCGGGGACGCCAGTGAGGAGCGCATGCCCGCGCGCGAACACCGCGGTCAGCACCTGGTCGATCATCTCCTCCTGGCCGACCACGCGCTTAGCGAGCTCCCGCCGGATCTCCGCGCACTTCGCGTGCAGCGTCTCGACGCGACTTACGTCGCCTTCGTTGAGTCTTTCGTTCATTTCCTGTTCTCCTCTCCTGTTTCGTCCGCGTCGACGGTCTCGTCGCGCTGGTAGATTGGCAACATGCGGTATGGCACCGTAAAGGCCAGCACCGCCATCGAAGTGCAGTAGACCTGCCCGATCTCGCCGTTCCACGAGCCGTCGGGCTGCTGCTTCTTGAAGTAGGTCTCGTACATCCACGGCTCGAACTCCGCCCACGCCTCGCCGCCGAGCTGGAAGAGCCCCTGCGCCGTGTAGTAGAGTCCGTAGAAGGCGCTGGTGCCGCCCGCGAGGCACCTGCGGAACGTGCTGCGGACGTACTTGGCGCCCTTGAGCGCGTCGGGGTCGAGGTGGCTCCCGCAGAGCTCGATGCAGAGGATAGCCGCGCCGGTGAGCGTCTCGCCGCGGTTGCCCGAGTTGCCCTGGTAGCTGAACGCACCGTCGCTCTGGCGCTGCGAGCGCTTGATGTAGAGCACCGCCTTCTCGATCGCGTCGTCCGGCAGCGCTGCGCCGTTGAGCCTTGCGCTGCGCAGCGCCATCAGCGCCCAGCCACTGCACGAGAGGTCGCTGTCGTTGGCGTCGGGCGTGTAGCGCCAGCCGCCGAGGTGCATCGGGTTGGACTTGCGCTGGCCCTGCGCGTCGAGTATCACCTTGACGGCATGCGGCAGCACCGCGTCGATGCGCGCCTGGCGGCCGGGGTCCACCATGCCGCTCGCCTCGGAGAGGAACAGCGTCGCGATCGAGTGGGCGTACATGCGCCCGTTTCCCTTCAGGCCCATGTAGCCCTTGAACTTGGCCTGCGGCCCCATGTCCGCGCAGTCGAGCACGTAGTCGACGCAGTTCTCCACCACCGCGCCGTAGGGCTCGCTCCCGGGCAGGTGCCCCTTCGAGAGGAACGCCATGCCGGCGAGCGCGGGGATCGCGGCGGAATCGCCGTACTGCCCAGGGAACGCCCCGCTCGGCAGCTGCTTCGACGCGAGGAACTTAAGTCCGCGCTCAATCGACCGGTCGACGTCGTCCGCCTCCGGCGAGAACGTCGAGCCGCCGCCGACCGTGCGCCGCAGCCCGCCGCCGGCGTCGACCACCGCCGCGGCGGACGCCGCGGCCGGAGCCTCTTCGCCGGAGCGGAGCACGGCGACCGTGCCCGCGGCAAGCGTGGCGAGCGAGAGAAACGCGGCGAAGCAGGCGGTCCAGCTGTGGCGGAAGAGCCACGAGTTGCGCGGACGCGTCGCCCGCACCAGGCGGTCGGCGAAGTCCGGCGACAGCTCCGTGCCGCAGAGCATGTCGTAGAGCGCGTCCTTCGCGTAGTGGAGGCGGCTGCGGACCGTGCCCTCGGGGATGCCGACGATCTTGGCGATCTCCGGCGTCGAGAGGTCCTCGAAATAGCGCAGCACCACGACCTCGCGGTAGCTCTCGGGCAGCTTCCGCACCGCCGTGCGCACCGCCTCGGCGCTGCCGCGGAAGGCGAACTCCTCGAGCGGGTTCGGCGACTTGTCCTCTACCTCCGGCAGTTCGTCGTTCGGGACGACGGTCTCCTTCCGCGCGGCGCGCCGGCGCAGGTCCATGCGGTGGAAGTTGAGGAGGATGGTGTAGACCCAGTAGTAGAACGAGCCGGTGGGACGGAAGTCGTCAATCCGCTCGATGGCGCGCTCGAAGGCACGGAACACGAGGTCCTCGGCCTCGTGGGCGTCCTGGCAGAGCATCCTGGCGGCGGCCTCGAGGCGCGGACGGTACTCCGCCACCAGGCGCCTGGCGCCCAGCTCGCGGTCTGCCCGAATCTCTTCGTATATCTCCATCTCCAAACTGTACAATGCACGCCGCGCCAAAAACGTTCAACCGCCAATCGTCGTTCGCGGCTAAGGGGACGGGGGCTTGTACTTGAGCGCCGTGCCGCCGGCGGCGGCGGTCTTGTAGGACTGCGTGCGCGGGTCGAAGTAGACCACTTTGACCAACGGCGTCTTCGGCGCGCCGTCAGCCACGAAGAACCGGCGGTACTCGATGGTGCTGCCGTTCTCGTTGCGCGACATCTCGAATGCCGATCCGGGCGGCATGTACGACCGCGGCACATAGCCGTTCGTCGGGTACATCCGGTAGGTGATGCAGACGACGTCGTTCGTCTCCACCGCCAGGATGTCGCAGAGCTCGTGGAGGCGCAGACCCTCCGAGACGACGCCCGCGTAGCCGTCGGGCCGCCCGGCCGACGGCGGCGGCGCGATTTCCAGCGCAATCGCCGGCGCGTCGGCGTGGAACGAGCGCGAGAACGACATCGAGAAGCGACCGCCGCGCGTAACGCGCCCCGCGGCCATGCCGTCCACGCCAAACGAGACGCGGCCGCGGAAAGGCACGTCGTACCTCACCGGTATCGCCAGGCGCTTGACGACGTTGGAGGGATTGGCGCTCTTCGCGTCGGCAAGCGTGCGCACATTGCCGGTCACCTTGATCCCGAACGACTCCGACGGCGAGATGCGCACGTTCGAGAGCGTCACCGTGGCGGGCGCGTCCAGCGAGACGATGAACTCGAACGACTCGCCGACCGTCGGGCGGGCCTTGCTGGCCGAGACCGAGGCGACCACCCGCACCGGTTCCACCTCCTCCTTCTCGAAGAGCCCCAGTCCGCCGAAGCCCGCGCGCATCTGGCGCATCCGCTCCTCCATCTCGCGGATCTGCCGATCCATTTGCTCGAAGACGTCCTCGGCACGGGACTGCGCGGGGACGAGCAGCGCGGCAAGGAGCGCCACGCACGCGAGCGCGCGGACGATGCGACCGAAGAGCCAGAAGGCGACGACCAGCACGGCAAGCGCAATTGCCACGGCTGCGAGGCGTCCAGCCAAGGCGTATCTGAGGAGCGGACGCAGCACCTGGCGCCAGACCGGCAGCTCCACGGCCGGATTCTCGTACCTGACCGCGAGCGCGGCGACGATGTCCCGCTCCACCTCCGGAGTCTGGCCAATGCGCCACTCGAGCGCACGCAGCACCGAAAGCGCGCGCGACCATTCGCCGGCGAGGATGGCGCAGCGCGCCTCGTTGAGCCGCGCCTCGGGGAAGTCAAACTCCCTGAATGCGTCAGCGGTCGGCTTTGCGCACGCCTTGCGCCAGGCGAAGAGGACGTCCTCGCCAACTGCCGCGGGATCGGTCCCCCACGGCACCGAACCGAGCTCGGTCACCAGCTCCGCCGGCCGCGGCATTTCGTTTATGTCCTCGCCCATTCCCTCAACCACCACCTCGGCGCCGCGCTTCGCGTGGACGGGGATCTCGTTCGAGCGCACCGTCCGCTCCGCACCGTCCTGTCCCGAATAGGCGAACTCAAGCCCCGGGAACCAGAGCACGCCTTCGCGCATCGGACGCACCCGGTAGGTGAGCCGCCGCGCGTCGCGGTAGGTGTCGGTCTTGGCGCTCGCGTCGTCCAGCTTCCAGTCCTTCGGCGAGACGGACTTGGAAAGCGCCGGCGGATGCAGGTTGCGGAAGTCGGCCTCGCCGATGAAGTCGACGGTGAGAACGAGCGGATCGCCCACCTTCACGTTGTTGGCGTCGAAGAACGCGCGCGCCCTCAAGTCGCCGCCCGTGACCCCGGTCAGTTCAATCGCCGCCAGCAGAAAACAACCCGCGAGATTCATCATCCCTCCAACGCACCGTCAGACAGTGC
>Ga0310786_10005594_pt1 | contig 16987 bp, 15 predicted proteins | sample AusTroGonzalo_MG_FD_203881 | JGI IMG/M metagenome (GOLD analysis project Ga0310786, IMG submission 203881) | Bovine rumen microbial communities from tropical cattle in Woodstock, Queensland, Australia - Gonzalo_03 (v2) (version 2) | ecosystem: Host-associated > Mammals > Digestive system >... | reverse complement strand
CAAAGAAAAACCTGCCAACAAACTCTTGATTTTTGTTAGCAGGTTTTTCTTTTTTGTATTTATGATTCTTCCTGTTTGTTTTATACTATTACAAAAGAATGAGGATTGGTTATGGCGCGTATTCCGGAAAGTGTTATACAGGAAATATTGGACAAGGCTGACATCGAATCGGTGGTCGGTAAATATGTCTCATTTACCAAGAGAACAGGTGCCAATCTGTTCGGGCTTTGTCCTTTCCATTCCGAGAAGACGCCTTCTTTCTCTGTATCTCCGCAAAAGGGTATCTATCATTGCTTCGGCTGCGGAAAGACCGGTAACAGTATCGGTTTTATCATGGAGATCGAGAAGATGTCCTTTATCGAGGCGGTAAAATACCTCGGCAAGGAATACGGTGTCGACATACCGGAATCTTCTTCTGATTCGTCTGACAGCAGGAAAGAACTGAAAGAACGTGTCTATGCGCTTCTTACTGAGGCAGCCAGGTTCTATTATCTCAGTTTGAACAGTGATGAAGGTCAGTTCGCGAGAAAATATGCAGCCAAGAGAAATCTGAGCAATGCGACTTTAAAGAACTTCGGTATCGGCTATTCTCCGGATAAGTGGGATGCTCTTTATAAACACCTCAGTGCCAAGGGTTATTCGGACGAAGAGATGCAGTCTTCGGGCCTTTTTATCCAGAGCAAGAAGACGGGTAAGCTTCTTGATCTTTTCAGGAACAGGCTCATGATCCCGATATTTGATGCTTTCGGTAAGATCGTTGCCTTTGGCGGAAGATCCATGGGTGACGAGATGCCTAAGTATATCAACTCTCCCGATTCGGCCGTGTATAAGAAGCAGGAGCATCTCTATGCTTTCAACTTTGCCAAGAAGTCAAGGGAGAAGCAGCTCATCATCGTTGAAGGCTATATGGATGCCATAGCAATGCATCAGGCAGGGATAAAGAACGCCGTAGCAGCTCTCGGAACGGCATTTACGGATTCACAGCTGAGACTTGCTTCCAAGTATTCCGATGAAGTCGTTTTCTTTTTCGATGCGGATAATGCGGGACAGGCTGCTGCGATAAGAGCAGTCAAGATGATGCTCGATCATCTTAAGAAACATACCGGACTTAAGCTCAGGATCAAGATCGCCTGTGTTCCTTCAGGTAAAGACCCTGATGAATTTATCAAGGAGAACGGTGCAGACGAGTTCCGCAAGGTCGTAAGAGCCGCCAGGGATGTAGACGATTATCTGTTTGACCGGGCCTATAACGACTGCATGAATAATAACGAACTTGATGTTCCCGCATTTGAAGACAGGATAATCGAGTACGGCTCATGGCTGACTGATGAGGTCAAGCAGTACAGATTCGCGTCGAATGCCGCTTTATATATCAAGGCTCCTGACGAGATCCTTGTTAAAAAGATGCATGAGATCTCGGATAAAGAGACATCAACAGCCGAGAAGCAGTCGCTCAGGTCTATCGAACGCGAGAATAATGATGAGATAGAGAGAAGAAGGGTCTCAAATCAGGAATCAAAATCCAAAAAGGGAATATCCGATGATTTTGTAACCGAACTTGAGATGGATGTCTTATGCTATGCCGTTCTGCTCAAGGGGGACCTCTATAACAGTTCGTTCATTGACACACCCGATATAATAAGACCTGCCGATTTTTACGGTAAGAACATGAAGGAGATAGTTACGTTCTTCTTGAGTAACTTTATTCCTCAAAGCGGTGTTAAGGAAGCCGTTCTTATCGGAGAACTCAGGAATTATAATCTGAACGGCGATCAGGCCGAGAAGATCTACTTCAGGCATTCCGATAACATCCCTCTTGATTTGCCTCTGGCTAAGCTTCGTAACGAATACCTGGTAAGGCTTTATAAGCTCAGACAGGAAATGCTCCTTCAGAAGAAGAATTATATCCTCAGGCGTTTGGACAGGGCATCGTCCGAAGATGAAAGCAACAAGCTCTACGAGAGCCTTAAAAAGATAGAGATGGGTCTTGATTTTGTTAAGAAGCAGGAGGAAAAGCTTTGACGGTCGTATTGTCGAACAGGCTCCTGATGGTCTATAACGCCATAGATAAGGAAAGATCAGGCAAAGGAAGAGTGATAGATATAGGTTCGGACCACGGTTTTCTGGCGCTTCGCTGCCTTGAGGATAAGATAACTCCTTTTGTGATCTGTACCGATATACATAAACAGCCGGCCGAGAGGACGAGAAAATGCCTTGAAGATAACGGTTTTTCGGGATCGTCCGAAGTCTTCTGTACGGACGGTCTTACGGGAATAGACCTTGAAAAGTTCGATAATGTCGTTATGGCGGGGCTTGGCGGAAATACGATCATGAGTGTTTTGACTGAAGTCTTGAAAAGGACATCACATGACATTTTAAAGGAAGTCGAATTCATACTTCAGCCTCAGAAGACTTCCGACGAACTCAGGGTATTTCTCGCAAACGAGGGGTTTGAGATCGTTTTCGAGGATACGGAAACAGACAGAGATCTTTATTATGTCCTGATCAAAGCCGTGTTTACAGGTATCATGCATGAGCTTACGACGGAAGAAAAGTATTATGGTCCGTGCCTTCTTATGAGGACTGATGAAAAGGCAGTAAGATACAGAGAACATCTTAACGGAATATATAAGATAAGAAGCCGCGGCAATCCCGAGCTTCGGAAATTATTGGAGGATAAACATGTCTTGTAAGATCTCGGATATCATTGAAGTTTTGGAGGAACTGTTTCCTCTGTCTAATGCGATGGAATACGATAATCCCGGCCTTCTTTGCGGGGACAGAAACAGTCTTCTCGAAAACATACTTCTGACTTTGGACTGTACTTCAGACGCCGTAAAGGAAGCTCAAGTTAACGGCTGTAATCTCATTATCGCTCATCATCCCCTGATCTTCGGCGGGATCGACAGCATTAGCTGCGATAAACCTGCGGGAAGGATACTGACGGATCTTGTCAAAAAGGATATCGCGCTTTATGCCTGTCACACACAGCTCGATTGTACGAACGAGTTCGGGAATATGGCAATAGCGGCTGCGTTAGGGCTTAAGGCCAGAAAGCTCGAAGGAGCGACGATCGGAGTCGTTTCTGAGATTGATTCCGATATCGACATGTTTTCGAGAAAGGTGATGAGATGTCTCGGATCAAGCGGTGTTATTACGCTGTCCGCTCCTGACAAAAATGTCGGTAAAGTCTTTATCCAGGGCGGTTCCTTTGATGAAGAGAATATCGATGTCATCGTATCTTCCGGCGTTGATACCGTTTTGACCGGAGAGATGAAGCATCATCATATGGTGCTCCTTTCTGAGTACGGCATAGGGACGGTCCTTTGCGGTCATAATGCATCAGAGAGGATATATCTTCCGGAACTTAAGAAAGTGCTCGACACAAGGAACCTCGGCGTTAAGATTTTTGTTGATAATGGCAAAGAAACAACGTTGAATTATAAGGGTTAATTCTTTAAAATATTTATGTTTTCAAAGGCAGGCTCAGACAACCGCGCACATCTATGCGAAAGCTCTTGTGTGAGGAAAGTCCGGGCTCCACAGGACAAGGGTGCCGGGTAACGCCCGGTGAAGGTAACTTTAAGGAAAGTGCAACAGAAAAGAAAACCGCCGATCTTTCGGTAAGGATGAAAAGGCGAGGTAAGAGCTCACCGGCGGTGTGGAGACACACCGGCCTTGTAAACCCCACCCGGAGCAACGTCGTGGAAAGGCATAACTGTTGTCCGCAGGCCTTGAGGAGACGGCTTAAGCCTGTCGGTAACGGCAGGATCAGATAGATGGTTGTCGATAAACAGAACCCGGCTTACGGGCTTGGCTTTGAAAATTCATGTATAAACGGAGGTCACGTTAATGTCAGCAGAATCTTATTTGAGCAGAGGTGTTTCACCTACGAAGGACGATGTCAAAAAGGCAGTAGCCAATCAAAGTAAAGGCGTAGCACCCGGAGCTTTCTGTAAGCTCATCGAAGATATCGCAGGCGATGAAGACTATTGTGTCGCTATCCATGCTGACGGTGCGGGAACAAAATCCTCCGTTGCTTATCTTATGTACAAAGAGACCGGTAACTATGACTGGTTCAAAGGTCTATCTCAGGATTCACTGGTCATGAATACGGATGACCTCGCCTGCGTAGGTTGCTGTAAGGATCTCGTATTATCAAATACCATCGGTCGTAATGCTCATCTTGTTGACGGTAAAGCTATCGCCAAGGTCATCGAAGGCTATAATGAGATGGTTGATAAGCTCAACAGCTACGGTGTAGGCATCAAGATGTGCGGCGGCGAGACGGCAGATGTCGGAGATCTCGTCCGTACCATGATCGTCGATTCAACGATAGTCGCACGTATAAAGAGAAGTGATGTCATTAATGCTGCTAATATCAAGCCGGGCCATGTGATCGTAGGTCTTGCTTCATTCGGTCAGGCCACATATGAAGATTCCTATAACTCGGGCATGTCTTCGAACGGACTTACGGCAGCGCGTCATATGCTCCTTTGTAACTATTATGCTCAGAACTTCAAGGAATCTTATTCAGACACTATCCCGGAGGATAAGGCATACTGTGGAAAATACCGTCTTCTTGATAAACTCCCCGGTACCGACGTAACGGTAGGTGAAGCTATCCTTGCTCCTACGCGTACATTCCTTCCGGTCATCGTTCCGGTCCTTGAGAAGTACAGAGACAGTATCTCAGGCATCATCCACTGTACAGGTGGCGGACAGGCAAAATGCCGTGATTTCGGTAAGAACATAAAGATCGTCAAGGATAATCTCTTTGAGTTCCCTCCGCTTTTCAAGGCTATCTATGAGAGCGGTGAGATCCCGATGAAGGAGATGTTCCAGGTATTTAACTGCGGACACCGTATCGAATTCTATTGCGATGAATCCGTTGCACAGGGGATCATCGATATATCCAAGTCATTCAATATCGATGCAAGGATCGTAGGTCATGTTGAAGCTCTTGAAGTTCCGGGTGATAACGTAGTTGTCATCAGAAAAGACGGGGAAGAATATATCTACAACTGATCTTTCATAAGAAACAGATGATTAAGCCGGCATGATGCCGGCTTTTTTTCGCGCATTAGACTTGATAAATATGTGATAAAAAATAATTATTTTTTATCACATTATTGTTATTATCTATATAGAGCGTTAAGGAGGGTGTATATATGGCAAATATCGAGAAGAAGTGTCCTTCATGTGCAGCGACACTTACATATGATCCGGGTTCAGCGAGTCTCGTATGCGATTATTGCGGATACAGCGAACAGGTAGCGGGATTTGGTCAGGGAACGGTTCAGGGCGTCGGTTTCAATAATCAGACAATCTATTCCTTGCAGGACTACAGCATAATAAATAAGTACAATGTCTGTAAGCAGTGCGGAGCACAGATCATGGTATCCGATGTTCAGTTATCAAATACCTGTCCTTTCTGCGGATCCCATTCGATATCCGAAGTCGTTGATTCATCAAATTCCATGCCTCCACACGGCATATTTCCGTTCTATATTACAAAGGAACAGGCCAAGGAATGCTTTTTCAGATATGTAAATACATGTCACCTCGTTCCGAAAAACATCAGGGACGGTTCCGCTTTGTCAGAATTTGTCGGCGTTTATCTTCCTTTCTGGTCATTTGATACCGATTCCGTTTCTCAATATGAAGGTAAGTTCGGTACATATCGCGGTGCGGGAGATGACCAATATACCCATTATGAGAAAAGAAGCGGTATCCTGAGAAAGAGATTCGAGAATTACTGGATAATCGCGAGCGGCCGCCGTGATCTTTATAATGTTCTTAAAAGAATGGATAAATGCGATATCACAAAGCTCGAACCGTTCAGGGAGGAAGTTCTCTCGGGATTTTATGCAGAGCGTTATTCCGTTCCGATCAACGAAGCATGGGACCAGGTCAGAGATAAGTTCAGGACAGAGATCCAAAATGCGATAGTTCAGGATGTCCGCGCCGATACGTATAGTTATGTGAATTTTGAACCTGTATATACAAACTCGACGGTCAGGTATTTTCTGGCACCTTTTTGGATAACATATTATACACATAAGGGTAAGTCTTATCCGCTTCTTGTAAACGGCCAGAGCGGAAAAGCTCTTACGATGTGGCCTCAGGTATCTCCTGCCTGGGCTATCCTGATCGTATTTGCGATCATATTCATAGTATTCGGTCTTATATTCGGGTTGTCACTATTAAGGATGCTGTTCTGGTTCAGGACATAAAGACAAAAAATAAGGAGTGATCATCGATCACTCCTTTTTGGTGCACCTTCAGGGACTCGAACCCGGGGCCCACTGATTAAGAGTCAGTTGCTCTACCATCTGAGCTAAAGGTGCATTTGTTTTGTCAACGTTGATTATTATATGTTTAGAGTAGCCTATTGTCAACAACTATTTTACTTTTTTCCGAAAAAGCCGGTCATATCCTCAGTAGTGAATTCTTCACTCAGAGGAAGGCTTACGGAGCAACCTTCCTTAGCAGCCTTATAGATGCCCAGAAGGTTATCGACGGATGTGTATCCCGCGTAAGCATCAGCTACCGGCTGAGTGTCGTTGTCGATCGCATTCACAAGATCCGCATAGATTCCCGTATGCGGATTGAGTGCATATGAGAAAGACTTAAATCCGCCTTTACTGAGCTGCTTTCTGATATATCTGAAATTGATCTTCTTTCCATTGGCATTACGGATATCAAGGGAAGGCTTGCCTCTCTTAAGGCCCAAAGAAACGGAACCTTTTTCTCCGAATATCGAGAACATTGCCTCCTTACCGTCAGGAAGTGTTGCCGTAGTGCCTTCGATCATGGCAAGTGCGCCGCTGTCGAGCTCCATTATCGCCATTCCAACGTCCTCGGCTTCAATGTCTCTTAACCTTTGAGCAAGCTTTGAAGTTACGGAAACAGCCTTGGAATCCATGAGCCACAGCAAAAGATCGACCGCGTGGATCGACTGGTTCATGAGGGCACCGCCGTCACTTTTCCATGTTCCGCGCCATGCGGCGGAATCATAATAATCCTGACCATGCCCCCAGCGGACACAGATGGTTCCGTGAGTGATCTTACCGAATACACCGTTTTTGATGTCTTCTCTGAGGATCCCTACCAGCGGGAAGTATCTGTAGATATGACCCATGGCTATCTTTTTATTCAGGCTTTTCGAGAGCTCGTAAAGCTCCTTGCTTTCTTTATTTGACATCGTCATTGGTTTTTCGAGAAGGATATTGATGCCCTTATTAAGGCAGGTCGTCGCGATCTTGTAATGAAGTCCGGAAGGCACGGTAATGGCACAGATATCGACAGTTTCATTTGAGAGCATATCCTCATAATCCGAATAGATCTTAACGCCTGTAAAGCCGCGCTCGGCAAGGACTTTCTTGGCGTGATCCATGGCAGGGTCAGCTACGCAGATAAGTTCAAGTCGATCCTTGAGCTTTGAATATGCTTTAAGGTGTTTTTCGGCTACACGGCCGCATCCGATGACGGCAACCTTATATCTGTTCATAAAAAATCCTCCGCGGGGCTTCAAATATGATTAGTTTATCATTTTGTTTGATAAAATACATATATACTTTTCGAAAAGGAGCCCGATCCATATGAATATGCGTGACATCATAGCAAAGAAAAGATACAGCGAAGCGCTTACGGGCGAAGAGATCGCCTTTTTCGTAAAGGGTGTAACAAGCGGGGAGATCCCGGATTACCAGACATCTGCGCTTCTCATGGCGATCGTGCTTAACGGCATGACCGATGAGGAGATGACGATCCTTACGACCGAGATGGCCAATTCCGGCAAGATAAACGATCTTTCCTATCTTGGCTGCAAGGCAGTCGATAAGCACAGTACGGGCGGAGTCGGAGATAAATGTACCCCTTTGATCCTTCCTCTTGTGGCTTCCTTCGGTATCAAGACAGTAAAGCTGTCGGGCAGGGGATTAGGTTTTACGGGCGGTACGGTAGATAAATTCGAATCGATAGAAGGATTTAATGTTAACGTCAATGCGGCGGATTTTCCGAAGTTGATAGAGAGTAACGGAATGGTCATATCCGGTCAGACACCTGATCTTGCACCGGCTGATAAGATCCTATATAGTCTCCGCGATGTTACTTCGACGGTCGATTCGATCCCTCTTATTGCTTCGAGCATCATGAGTAAGAAGATCGCGGGTGGCGCTAATGCCATCGTACTTGATGTTACATGCGGTGAAGGCGCATTCATGAAGGATATCGAACAGGCAAGGAAACTGTCATCTGCCATGATCTCGATCGGTAAGCTTGCGGGAAGGGAAGTTACATGCGTCATAACATCCATGGACGAGCCTCTCGGAAGAAACATAGGTAATGTCCTTGAGATGATGGAAGTATTTGAAGTTCTTCAGGGTAACGGGGAAGATGATCTTGTCGAAGTCGTGACTACCCTTGCTTCCCACATGATCAAGCTGTCAGATGCAAAGGAGAAAGATCTGTCCATAGATGAGATCAAAGAGATATGTAAGACAAGGCTTAAAGACGGAACAGCTCTCGAATATTATGACAAGCTCATAATCGGACAGGGAGGACTTATCCATTCTACAGGTTCGCCTGTATACAGGGATTATCCTGTAGAAGTCATGCGTCTTACGGCGCCTTGCGACGGATATATTTCCGCGGTAAAGGCTGATATGATAGGTAATTCTTCTGTAGAACTCGGCGCGGGAAGACTTCAAAAGACCGATGAGCTTGATTACGGTGCGGGGATCTGTATCTATAAGAAGATCGGTGATAAGGTAAATAAGGGCGACGCCATATGTGCTCTCTATAAAGGAAAGAATGCAACTGTTGACGAAGACAGGCTCGAGAAGGCAGCAGAACTTGCATTTGACGCATTTGAGTATTCATCCGAACCTGTGAACGATATCAAGGTTATTCTTGATGTTTGTTGCTAAATCAAAAGAAGATGTGTATAATTCAAAAGAACAAATGTTTGAAGAGGTTTGAATGGCAGTTGCAAAAGAGGTCTATATCGGAATAGATCCGGGTTATGCGATCACGGGTTACGGTGTGATCGAGAAGGTAGGAAATAAGCTTACCATGCTTGATTGCGGCGTTATTTCCACCAAACCCAACGTGGAATTCCCTGAAAGGCTCCTGGCGATCAATACCAGGATCTCTGCTTTGCTGGATTTCTATAAGCCTGATTATATGGCAGTCGAGGAACTGTTTCTGGGTCACAATACGACTACGGCTATCGGAACAGCACAGGCCAGAGGAGTCGTAATAGTCGAAGCCGCGAGGAAGAATATCCCGGTCTTTGAATTTACCCCGGGTCAGATCAAGCTTGCAGTAACAGGCTACGGCAAAGCCGACAAGAACCAGGTCTCCCAGATGGTCGTACGTCTCTTAGGACTTAAGGAAATGCCTAAGCCTGACGATGCCTGTGACGGACTTGCAGTTGCGATCTGTCTTGCAAATACGGGCGTCGCATTTGCCGAGAGAGCCGTATCGGGTTATCAGTACGGAAGATACGGCAAGAGAGAATTTTTCTGATAGGAGATTATTTTAATGTATTCATATATCAAGGGAACACTGGTAAGAAGAACTGATGAAGTGATCGTAGTCGAGAATAACGGGATCGGCTATGAGATCATATGTCCGTTTCTGATGTCTTCCGAACTCGGACCTTGCGGGGAAGACGTTATCATCTATCTTTATCAAAGTGTCAAGGAAGATGATATCTCATTGTTCGGATTTACGTCTCAGGAACAGAAGGACATGTTCCTGCTTCTTATCACCGTAAGTTCCGTAGGACCTAAGAGTGCCATGTCAGTCTGTTCCCAGATCAAGCCCGACAAGCTCGCGGTTGCCGTAATGAACGGTGATGTCAAGGCACTTACCAATGTTAAGGGCTTAGGCAAAAAGACGGCCGAGAGGATCATCCTCGAACTTCGTGATAAGCTTAAAAAGACTTCTTCCGCATCTTCTTCGCCTGTCATTTCAGGGGCAGGATTTACTTCATCCGATCCTTCGCTGTTTGAAGATGCGGTCAATGCACTCATGGTATTGGGGTACAAGGAAGACGATTCGAGACAGGCGGTTTCCGCTTCATATGAGGACGGTGCCGAACTTCAGGATATAATCAAGAACTCACTTAAGAAGATGGTAAGGTAAAGGCTTATGGACTATAACAATTTCGGCGATTTCGGCGAAGAAGACCGCATCATAGGCAGACAGAAGCAGTTTGACGACAGGGATGAGAAGAATCTCCGTCCGATCACTCTTGACGAATACAGCGGTCAGGAAAAGGTAAAGAACAATCTCCGTATATTTATCTCGGCTGCCAAGAAGAGAGGAGAAGCACTGGATCATGTTCTCCTTTATGGTCCTCCGGGTCTCGGCAAGACTACTCTCGCAGGTATTATTGCTGCTGAGATGGGCGTAGGTCTTCATATAACGACAGGTCCTTCGATAGAGAAAGCAGGCGATCTTGCTGCGATACTTACCAACCTGAATGAGAACGAAGTCCTTTTTATAGATGAGATCCACAGGCTCAACAGGAGCGTTGAAGAGGTATTATATCCTGCTATGGAGGATTATTGTCTTGATCTTATGATCGGTAAGGGACCTTCGGCAAGATCAGTAAGGCTCGACCTTCCGAAGTTCACCCTGGTAGGTGCGACGACAAGAGCCGGAATGCTCTCCGCACCGCTTAGAGACAGATTCGGTATGATCCACCGCCTTGAACTCTATGAGACGCCTGAGCTTATGGAGATCTTAAGAAGGGACAGTAAGCTGCTCGGAATAGAGATATCAGATGATGGACTTCGCAATATCGCATCAAGATCCAGAGGTACGCCGCGTATCGCCATTAGACTTTTGAAGAGGATGCGTGACTATGCCTCCTTCCTCGAAAAGGAAGTTATCGACAAAGAAGTCTCAGACTACGGACTTAAGGCTCTCGACATAGATGATATCGGTCTCGACTCCATTGATCGAAGGATACTTATGACGATCTGTGATGTCTTTGGCGGAGGACCTGTAGGTCTTGATACTCTGGCTGCTTGTACGGGTGAAGATCCCGTAACGATCGAAGATGTATATGAACCTTTCCTTCTGCAGAACGGATTTATAGCGAAGACCCCGAGAGGAAGAGTTCTTACAAAGAGGGCATTTGAACATCTCAATCTGCCGATCCCGGCAGGTTTCCTCGAGAAGACGACTTTGGCAGGTGAGTAGGATGGATCTGCTTTTACATGCCTGCTGCGGGCCATGCTCGATGTATCCCCAGAAAGTATTAAAGGAGCAGGGAATAGAATATGACATGCTCTGGTATAATCCCAACATCCATCCCGAATTCGAATGGAACAGGAGACTTATAAATCTCAGGCTTGCCGCATCTCATTATGATGTGAAGCTCTTTGAAGTCGAGGGATTTATGGAGGAATACTGGAGATCAAAGTCCTATCTTGAGGAGTTCGGATCAAGATGCCGTATGTGTTATGACGTAAGGATGGATATGGCTGCAAAGTATGCCAGCGAGAACGGCTATGATGCCTTTTCAACTACTCTTCTCGTAAGTCCCTATCAGCAGCATGAGACGATAATAGATGTCTGTAAGGAAAAATCCGTTAAATACGGGATCGATTTCTATTACCATGATTTCCGGGAAGGTTTCAGGGAAGGTCAGAATATGGCAAGAGAGATAGGATTATACAGGCAGAAGTACTGCGGCTGTATATTCTCGCTCGAAGAATCCGATCTTAAGGAAAAGATACTTAAGAGTATGAATTAAGTCCCGGTTCGACAGCATCGACTACTATCGAATAATACTGCTCATATATGACCATACCGGGTTTGGACTTCGGTATCTTTTTCACGTGTGAAACGGGGCAGTAATCGATCTCTGCCTTGATATTTCCCGCACCCTGATGTTCCTCTATTACCGTGGATCTGGAATAGAAGGCCGCCGCCTGAGCAGCTTCTATAACTGCCGTATCAGAAGGGAATTCCTCTCCCGGCCGTGATCTTAGGATCACATGTGTTCCGGGAAGATTCTTAATGTGGAACCACCAGTCATTCTTGTCGGCAACACCGAATGTCAGCTTGTCGTTTTGTATGTTATTCCTTCCGCAGAGACATTCATAGCCGTCTGAAGTAAAGAATCTCCTGTATGAAGAAGGACGTTCTGTCTTTTGTTTATTCCTGTTTTTGCCCTTTTTCGCTGCCGCGATCTTTGCGGCATTGCGCAGGGCTCTGGATGAAGCCTTGCCGGATTTGGATATTCCGACTGTCTTGTTCGGATCTCCGTTATTGACGTCGTTTTTCTTCTTGGAAGGAGCTTCCTTGATGATCTCGTTTTTTACCTCGTCCTCGCATGCTTCGATATCTTCCGTTGTCGAGGCGGCATAGATGGCGGTCTTAAGAGATCTTAAGTAGTCTATCGCAAGTTTGTCTTCCTTTATATATTCTTCGGATAGTTCGAGTTTCCTTTTCGCTTTTCTGAAGCGCCTGAAATACTCCTGGGCATTATCGGATGCGTTTAAGGCAGGATTAAGAGGTATTTTGATGTCTCTTCCCAGATCATCATAGATGTTTTTACATGTGACTGAGGAGTCTTTTTCCTTGATCATGTACGCATAGCATAAGATGATGTCGCCTTTTTGCTTATATTCCTCGGCCTTTAAGCCTTCGTCGTAGTCCTCTTTATGGATGTCGTACTTTCTGGTCGTATGAACGAGAGCATTATTTACGATCGACAGAAGGGAACTTCTCTTGTTTTCGAAGTCGATGTTTGAAAGCTTAGAGATATAATACCCGTCTATCGCTTCTGATATACTCTTTTTCGTCTTTACGGATTCATATCCTTTCAGTTCCAAGAAACTGAAATCGAGAGCTTCGTTCTTGGAAGAAAATGCTACCGACGGTATGTAAGTCCTTCCGGTGACTGACTTACAGAAGTTTCGAAGTTCATCCGACAGTGATCTTATCTCGTTTTCGCTGAGGGCGGATAAAGGCATCTTATCATCGATCCCCGCAGAGGATAAGACCTGATTGACGGTAAGGGGAGACATTCCCTTGATAGAATTTAAGAGTGCTTTGCTGACGGGTCTTCTCGATTCGCTTTGAAGTATAGGGAGTTCGCCGCAATCAAGTTTTGCCAGTGCGTCTTCGACATTGATCTTATCCTGTGACGGCGGGTATTCGTAGATCCTTGCAGGCATGACTTCGCGGACGCGCGAGATGCTGAAATCAACATGGACTGCACTGTCTATTATCCTGTTCTGCGGATTTACCAGGATAAGGTTACTGTATCTGCCCATTAATTCTATTATGAGCCTCATGTTCTTGACATCGTGGAGTTCATCGGTCGTTTTAAAGGAGATCTCGATTATCCTCTCGTAGTCGGGGCAGGTGATATCAAGTATTACCGCACCCTGCATGTATTTTCGAAGAAGCATGCAAAAAGAAGGGGGCATCATCGGGTTTTCCCGCGAAGTATCCGTAAAATGCATCCTCTGTGATGTCGGGTCATAAGATATGAGAAGCTTTTTATTGCTGCCGGATGTCCTTATGTGGAAGAAAAGAGTATATTTGTCGGGCTGGAAGATCTTGTCGATCCTTGTGCCCTTAAGTTCTTCTCTGAGTTCATCTGCCAGAAGTTTACATGTGATTCCGTCAAGGGGCATATTCTTCTTTTTCCTTGTCCGTCTTATCTTCGGTATCCGGCTTGTTTGAGGACAGAGCGAGCATTATAACGAGGATCACGGCAGCGATCAGTATCTCGATGCCGAGGATCTTAAAGAACCTGTCATATTTATTGAGTGATATGAGAAGATCGATCCCGAATACGGCCAGGATCACAATGATCATAACGACCGGTGCAAAAAACCTGCTTTTCGAAAAGGCGTGGAAATAATCGGAAAAGCGGCTCTTTTCCTCTGAAGCCTTAGAAGTCTTGGCGGGCTTCCTTGAAGCGGTCTTTGATGCAGTTGACTTTTTGGTTGTCGTTCCTTTTTTCTGTGCCATAATACCCTCTTTTAATATTTATATATAATAACACATTTATCTAAAACGCGAAAAAAAGTCTGCCCGTAATAAAGGCTGCTTCGAAAATCAGATCGAAGCAGCCGGTAAAATATGAATTAAAAAGTATGTTATCAGTTGATACCCGGGATCGTCTCGCCCTTTTCTCTCAAGAGCTTCTTGATCTTCTCCGTCGGGTTGATGAGGTTACTTAAGGATGAATCGTGGTTGATGGCATCGATGAGCAATGCGACAAATTTGCTCAGGTTAACGTCAGCGAACCACGGAGCTTCCAGGAGCTCAGGTCTTCTGTAGACCAGGTTGGTGGCAAATACCTTGTTGATGATGCCTTCCTCATAAGCCTTGGAGAAGTGGTCGATACCTTCGGTGAAAAGACCGAAAGTAACTGCGCAGTATACGTTCCTTGCGCCTCTTTCCTTCATCTCACGTGCTATATCGAGCATGGAATCACCTGATGAGATCATGTCATCTACGATAAGGATGTCCATTCCTTCAACTGAATCACCGAGGAATTCGTGTGCGATTATCGGGTTTCTTCCGTTTACGACCTTAGTATAGTCACGTCTCTTATAGAAAGTACCGAGAGGTACACCGAGGATCGATGCGAAGTACATAGCTCTTGAAATACCGCCTTCATCAGGGGAGATGATCATGAACTTGCCGTTTGAGAACTTAAGGTCAGGGATCTGACGGTACATCTCCTTGATGATCTGGTATGTTGCAGGGAGGCTCTCAAATCCTGACAGAGGGATAGCGTTCGATACACGCTCGTCGTGTGCGTCAAATGTGATGATGTTCTCAACGCCGAGATTATAGAGCTCTTCAAGAGCAAAAGCACAGTCCAGGGACTCTCTGGAATTTCTCTTATGCTGCCTCGATTCATAGAGGAACGGCATGATAACATTGATCCTTCGTGCTTTACCGGAGCAAGCGAGGATAACACGCTTAAGATCCTGATAGTGATCGTCCGGGCTCATCCTGTTGTCCTGGCCGAACATCTTGTATGTGCATGAATAGTTCATGACATCACTTACGATAAACAGATCGTGACCACGAACGGAGTTCATTACAACGGCCTTACCTTCGCCCGAAGAGAATCTGGTGTTGTCTACCTGGATCCTGTAATCGTTTCTGAAGAAGCCCGGGTACTTGGAAACGATAGCCTCCTGCTGGTACTCCGAACGTCTTTTGTTCAGGTAGTAATTGACTTTCTCTGTGAAATCCACGCTTCCTTTGAGCGGGATAAGACCGATAGGACCTACCGGTGCCATCGGGTTATCCCCGTACTGGTTGTAACGGGAATAGGATTTCTCATCGTTTGGAACTGAGATCATACTTCACCTTAGCCTTTCATTCAATTGTCGCATTTATTTCTCCAACCCCTCGAAAAAGGGATTAAATACTTAGTAGATAATGTCTTCGATAAACTCATCAAAACGCATCTGTTTCAGGAATTCCTTGATCCTTTCAGTCGAGTTGATGAGGTTACTTACAGACTCGTCGACGTTAAGAGCATCAATGATGCGCGCAACGTACGGCGTCAGATTTACATCCACATACCACTCCTTATCCAGAAGTTCCTTAGGTCTGTAGATCAGGTTCGTACATACAACAGCCTTGATAAGTCCTTCCTTGCAGGCCATATCAAATTCCTCAAATCCGTTCGTAAACAGTCCGAACGGAGCGATGTAATATATATCACGGGCTCCGCGGCACTTGAGGCTGTGAGCTGTCGTAAGCATGGTGTTACCGGTCTTGATCATGTCGTCGATAAGGAGGATATCCTTGCCTTCGACACTGTCACCTATGAATTTATATTCCCTTACAGGCGGCTGTTCAAAGAGATATGATGAATAGTCGCGCTCCCTATAGAACACTCCGAGAGGCAGGTTCATTAGAGAAGCATAAAACTCGGCTCTTGCTATACCTGTCTCATCAGGGCTTACTACCATGGTGCATTCAGGCTTGAGCCTGATAGATCCGAACTTGGATATGATAGTCGAGATGATCTTATAAGCCGACTTCGGCTTTTCAATTCCCATAAGAGGCGTTGCATTATCGAGCCTTGTGTCATGCGGATCAAAGATAACGAGGTTAGATACTCCCAGGGAATAAAGCTGCCTCAGAACTGCTGCGCAGTCAAGGGATTCATCGAGCTTTGACGACTTCTTGATCTGGATGCCTTCATAAAGGAATGGCATTATCACATTGATCCTTCTGGCTTTGCCCGCGCAGGTGGAGATGATCCTCAGAAGATCCCTGTAGTGGTCGTCAGGCGATAAGGTGTGTTCATATCCCGCGATATCGATCGTCTGATTATATGACAGGACATCGGTGATTATATAGATGTCGTGACCTCTGGTGCTCTCAGCAAGCTGGAATTTACCTTCGCCTGTTCCGAACCTGACAAGCTCGGAATCAAATATATAACTTGTCCTGAGATAACCCGGGTTAGTAACATAAGGATTGGAGTTGGAATTATATCTCGCCAGACGCTTCTCATAGAGGATATTACTGACCATCTGGGCGAAATCGCTGTTAGCGGTATGCGAGATTATGCCGATAGGACCGAACGGCTCAAGTCTCAGCTCATTATATGTTGAGTCAGAAGTCTCATTAATAAGCACTTTGTCTCGCACTCCTTATAATCTCTATTTTTAATATATCAAACATCATTATTAAATCAACCGAAAAGATGTTCTTCGATCGCACTTCTCAGATCGTCCAATCCGGTCTTTTTTTCCGAGGAAACGGCGAAAACTGCGGCATCTTCGCTGAAATCCAGTATTTTCGAGAGTTCCCCCAGTCTTTTGTTAAGCTGCTGCCTGCTGAACTTGTCGCATTTTGTGAATACGACGAAGTAATTAAGACCCGAACCGTTAAGAAATTCGAGCATTCCGACATCCTCTGCCGAAGGGTCGTGCCTGATATCCATCAGGTGCAAAACGAGATCGATCTT
>Ga0310786_10005593_pt1 | contig 16991 bp, 10 predicted proteins | sample AusTroGonzalo_MG_FD_203881 | JGI IMG/M metagenome (GOLD analysis project Ga0310786, IMG submission 203881) | Bovine rumen microbial communities from tropical cattle in Woodstock, Queensland, Australia - Gonzalo_03 (v2) (version 2) | ecosystem: Host-associated > Mammals > Digestive system >... | reverse complement strand
AGTGGAAGCCCACGACAAGTGGGTCGGTAACGGCCATGAAGCCACCCTTTCCGTCAGGTTGCATCTCGTATTTCTTGCTGCATATATCGACTATCACCTTGTTTGCTTGTGGCGCATGGATGTAGAAATAAGCGCGGCCGTCCTTATCCACCTTCGGGAACTCGTTGCCAGGAATGGTAGTCTCGGCAGTCACAGCATCCTCAGGCACTTCAATCTTCTTCACATTCATCATGGCAGGGCGCTTTGGCTCGTAGCCAAGGAAACGAGCGACAGCGGCTCCATAGCGATAACCCAGCTCGCGATAACCTGCGGCATCGAAATGCAAGCGGTCAGGACCATTCGTACAACCTTCGGAAGAGATGACCTGACAGGTGTGGATGGTCTGCGGAAGCTCGCTGATTTGCTTGTTGCAACCGATGCAGACGCCCTGTCCATTTGCCTGCACAACGCCTCCCACATAAAGAGGCACTTCTTCGGGCTTCAACTGCAAGTCGCCAAGCAGATGGTCATAGACGTTCTTCACCTTCTTTCCCCACTCGGGGTCGCCTGTATTCGACTCACCTTGATGCATAAGGATGCCCTTGATGACGCCATCCTTTTGAGCTTTCTTTGCCAAAGTGACGAGCGTCTTGTAGGGGTTGTTGTCGTAATTGGCGAGAATGCCCGGCATCCAGCCTGGAACTTGCTTCAGGTAGCTCTCGATGCTGTCGGGCATGAAGCCTTCAATCTTGATGCCACCTACAGCCACATGAACGACACCAATCTTGATGTTCTCGGGCAAGGAAGCCACAAGGGTGCGACCAAACCAATCGGCAGGCGTCAAGCCCGTATTGGGACGGCAAAGCGGAGCAAAGGCTTCGCACCACTCGCCCTTCTTGCGACCACGCTGAGCATCGTCCACAGCAGGCATCAAGAGGAAGCGAGGTCCAGGACTTGCGATGTCATGCTGTTCGGGTTTCGCTGCACCTTCCATATTCGACTGTCCAAAGCAAAGGAAGATGTAGAAATTAGGATCTGGAGTTTGAGCCTTCAGGCACAAAGCACTCAGAAAAAGAATGGAAAGGATAACATTTCGTTTCATAATATGAGGTATTTGTTGTTTAGTGACTGCGGAAATTCCATTTCGAGTTGTCGGTATTAAAGTCGTAAGGAGCCAAAGTTGGCGTGCTGTCGGCAATGGAATAGAGGACAAAGCGAGTGTTCAAGCCCTCCTGTCCTGGGATAGCTTTCGGCATGATGCGATAAGTGCCGTCGGTAAGTTGCTCGATGCGCCAAAGTTGTTCGGGAGTGCCTGTAAACGTGGAAGTTGTCGTGACCTCAAGATTTGCGGTAGCTGTTAAAGCGCGCTCCGTGCCCTCGATAACGATACGATAGTAAGGACCTCCCAAATAGCCTCCTGCTTCAGGAACTGGCGTGATGGTCCAACGCTGCCAGGGACGGAACATATAGTCGCTGCAACGCACAGGAATCTCTCCTTTTGGCCAGCCTTCGACGACATCTTCCAACTTCTGATTGGGGAGGACTTTCACGGGCTCGTTAGGGTCAATCTGCCAGAAGCGCTGACGTTCCTGTTCCATGCGAACGAAGTCGACTGCCAGTTCCAACGAGTAGCCACGACGCTCTGATTCTATCTCGAAAGTACCGCCCTTGAAGGGTTCTCCAGCCACAGGCCAATCGTTCTTCCAAAGCAAGGGAAGAATGCCAAGCGTGGAGCGTCCACTCAAGTCGAAATCTGCCTCGAAATGGCACGACATCACCTCTACGCCTTCGTCGATAATGGTACGTCCAAAGTGACCAGGACCAGTCTTGCGGTCGCCGGCTGCAATCACCATCTTGCCTCCGCCATGAAACATATCGCGCCCCACATTATCAAAGTACGGCCCTTCCACACTTTTAGCACGTCCCACCACAATGTTATAAGTGGAATTGACGCCATCACAACAAGTGCCGTGAGTGCCCAAAAGATAGTACCAACCATTGCGATAGAGCAAATCCGTCGCCTCGCAATCGATGGCAATATCCTTCTCCACATTGCCCCTCACGCGTTCGCCGGTCTTCGGGTCGAGTTCTATGAGGCGAATCGTGCCGAAGTAAGTGCCGTAGCTGCACCAAAGACGACCTGTAGTGGGATCAAGGAGCAACGAGGGGTCGATGGCATCCTGGTCTTCCATGCCGTCGGAAGAAGCCACCTCGATTGCCTTGCTCCACTTGAAATCGGGACTCTTCGGGTCGAGCGTCTTGTTCCACATCGTCAGGATGCGACCATTATGACCTCCGCCCAATCCGCCTCCTGTAGCGCCATAGACGCAAAGATAACGCTCGCCAATCTTCATCACATCGGGAGCCGCACCGCCACCCGGACGCTCTGCACCACTATGCCACGACCAGCCGTCCTCGCTGATGAGTCCTCCCCCACCCGTGCCAAAGGTGTAGTACTTGCCCTCGCATTCGGCTATGGTAGAGGGATCGTGGATATAAGGAGCACCAACTTGCGCTTCGCTTAATGAAAAATGGAAAATGGAAAATAAAAAAATGAAAAGTATACGTTTCATGGCTTATTTGTTTACGAGGGTGAAGTTGGTAACGGGAAGTCCCTTTTCGTCGAGGAAACGGGCACACATATCGCTCAGGCCTGGACCATTGATGACGGCGGCACGAAGGACGTTTCGGCCTTTCTTTAGCGTGAGGCGTTGCGACATGCCATCGTCCTCTACCATGCGTCTATCTCCTTCAAGCAGAAGCACTTCTTCGCCATTGAGCCACCACATCGAGGCGCCGTTAGAACCGCAAGCCAGACGCACATTCTCGATGTCTTCAGGACATTCTATGAAGGTCTCACACCAGAAGAAAGAGCCGTAGGTCTGCTTGCCGTACTTCTCCGCAAAACGGAACAGCTTCACATTATAGTTCTCGCTATCGAGCGTGTACCACTTGCCCTTCTGTTTGGGCAGTCGAGCCAGCTCCTCGGAGAACCTCTCGCGAAGCCACGAATTGGTAAAAATGATATTGGAACGCACATCTACGGCAATGGGTTCCATCAGTCGCCAACGACGGATAAAACCCTGATTGTCAGGCTGTAAAGAAGAAGCATTCTTCCCCACTTCCGTGAAATACTTGGGACGATTCTTGAAGCGCAGCCAATCCACACTGACAGCCTCGCCCTCGCAAGTCACCACGAAGTCTGTAATACCTTTTGGTGTAAAGTCCAAAGGAGCTGTTAGTGTAAGCCATTGTCCCGACATATCACGACGGAAAGCCCCCTGCTCGCTCTTTACCGTTACAGGAACTTTCGCAAGGACTTTGCCTTTGGCAGACTTCTCCCGCACACACAACTGCGTGTTCTCCTGAGCCATCACATTGATGACGAGATAGCCGTCGGTAATGCGACTGAAATCCACGCCGTCGTACTTTACCCAACTGCCTTTCTTCGGCAGGGTGACACAAGCTCCGCGCAAAGTGTTTGTGGTATCGACATAAGCCGTCTGGACGTCGCTGGCGGAAGAATAGCGGTCTATCTCAATGCGTTCCATAGCCTGATTGATGCCCACGCCTCGCATGGTTTGCTTGACCTCCTGAATGGTTCCGTCGGGATTGAAAAAGAGTTTCTCTATGCAGACCGAACGCCGCTTGTCGTCCTTGGGCGAGAAGAAATTCGTGTGGTAGAAGAGGTACCATTGCCCCTTGTATTCCACGAGGCTGTGATGGTTCGTCCAACACCTGTTTGCGTGCTCAGCCATGATGATGCCTTTGAAATCCCAAGGTCCGAGGGGCGAGTCCGAGGTCGCATAAGCCAGCGTCTCAGTGCCTTTATCTTGCCGTACCCAAGGGAAAGTGAGGTAGTAAAGTCCATTACGCTTGAAAGCAAACGGACCTTCCTTGAAGCCGTCGGGCAGACCTTCCATCATGGTGACGGGACCGTCCAGCTCCTTCATATTGCCCTTGAGCCGAGCCCCGCGCATAGGTCCTCCTGCCCAATAAATGTATTGCTGCCCGTCATCATCGAGGAGCACACAGGGGTCGATACCCATAACGCCCTTAATTGGTTCAGGTTCGAGCGTGAAAGGACCTTCGGGACTATCGGCAGTTGCTACGCCAATGGCAAAGCCACGCCCCGTTTTGGGGCCGTTCGGGAAGTAGAAATAGTACTTGCCATCCTTTTCTACGCAATCAGGAGCCCACATGGAATAGCCGTCCGGCTTGCCCCAAGGCACCTTCTCCTGCGAAACAATAACGCCGTGGTCAGTCCAATCCGTCAGGTTCTCCGAGGAGAAAACATGATAGTCTTCCATGCAGAACCAATCCTGTCGCTGCCCTTCAGGAGGCATGATGTCGTGCGACGGATAGAGATAAACCTTATCATTGAACACGCGAGCCGTCGGATCGGCCGTAAACAAGTCGCGAATAACGGGATTCTGTGCCTGTCCTGCCGTCGCGGTCATAACGAGAAAGGCTATTATTACCTTTGTCCTTTTCATTTCGTTGTATTGTGAATTGTTATCTTGAATTGTCGTCCTTTGTTGCGACTTACTTTCAACTTTCCTTTCGCATCATCCCAGCGGAAATTGATGCGCGAACACTTGCCCTGCTCGTAAGCCATCGTCGTGCCGTCGTCTTCGTAGAGCGTGAAAGAAGCATCCTTGCCGCCATACACCAACACCTCGTCGCCACTGAGGGGAATGATGCTGCCTGCACGAACAAAGACGGGAATCTGAGCCTTGCTGACCGATGTCGTAACTGTCTGACCTCCAGCATAATGCCTGCCTGTATGATAGTCGAACCAACCGCCCTGTGTCTTGGGCAGATAGGTATTCCAAGTCGTTACATCGGGTTCCGTCACAGGACTTACGAGAAGCGCAGGCCCGAACATATACTCGTATTTCTGTTCCAGAGCCTCTGTATCATCTGCGAAATCAAAGACCAACGGACGCATTAGGGTAGAGCCATCGAACGAGATAGCCGCTGCCACGCTATAAATATAGGGCAGGAGTCGGTAGCGTTCCTTCAGACAATCGGCAATGACCGCCTGCGCCTCTGCTCCGTAGTTCCACGGCTCCGTGTTGCTCATATACCCATGCACGCGCATTAGGGGCAAATAGACGCTCGTCTCAATCCAGCGAAGCATCCGCTCGATGTAGGCCTGATCCGTATATTGATTACCTGGACGGAAGAAACCGCCAGCGTCGTAAGTCCACCAAGGAATGCCCGCGGCCTGCATGCCCAGACCTGCCGTGATTTGCCTGCGGAAAGCCTCCCAATCGTTGCCCACATCGCCACTCCACATAGCCGAGCCATAGCGCTGGATGCCAGGAAAACCGCATCGCGTCAAGATGAAAGGACGTCGAGCGCCAGCAAATTCTTCACTCTTCACTCTTAACTCTTCACTTACAAGCCCTTCATAGACCGTCTTATTCACGAGCAAGGGATAGACGTTCCTGACCTCTTCCCCACTCCATTTGCCATTGTTGACGCGACGCCCCGCAAGATCATCATTCTCGGGTTCTGTAGCGTCCTGCCACCAAGCATCTATTCCAAGAGGCACAAGGCGGGAAGAAAAGTTCTTCCAATAGGCAGCCGCGGCATCGGGATTGAAGAAGTCTATCCAATCGGTACCTGGAATATAAAAGTTGTCGGCAGCCATCTGTTTGCCCACTTCCGAGTTCTTGTCAATCTTCGACCAGACGCTGACCATCAGGCGCACATCCATCCGATGCAAACTGTCCGTCAGAGCCTTCGGGTCGGGATAGAAATCCTCGTCGAAGCGCATCGCGTTCCAACCGTACTTGCCCCAATACTGCCAGTCCTGCACAATCACGCTGAGGGGCAACTGTTCGCTGCGGAAACGGTTGGCCGTCTGCAGGATTTCTTCCGAGCTGTGGAAACGTTCCCTGCAATGGATATAGCCCAAAGCCCATCGAGGCATCAGGGGACACTCGCCCGTCAGTTCGCGGTAAGTGGCAATGATCTCGTCGGGAGTGCCCACAAACACCGTATAATCCACAGCCTTTGCCACGGGCGAAGAGAAGACCGTCTCGTCCGTCACCTTCTTATAACAAACTACAGGCACATCGTCTCTGGTCAGTTCTGCCGAGAGCGTGTGGCGGCCTTTTGTCAGATGGATGATGGCAGAAGCCGTCGGCGGGAGCCAAAGGTTCTGCATTTCAATCACCTGCTTTCCGTCGATTGAGAGATTGTGTCTGCGAGCCATCTTTTGCCCTACATCCAGCAAGAGCGAGTATTCGCCAGCCTCGTCCACATCGATGGTTGCCTCGAAGAGATTGCGCTCTCGCCTTTCGCGCCTGCCGCCCTCGGTAGAGGTTACGTCAACCTCCTCGCTCTGCCCCACTCCAGCCCGTTTCGCGAGCCTTACGCTCTGGTCGCCAGGGTTGAAATCCACCAAGCCGTAATTGTTCCACAGCAAGCCGTAGCCCTTGCTCGAAAGGAGCATCGGGATGCTGATTTGCGTGTTCACTTGCGTCAAGCGTCGCGACAGACCACGGACATTGCTGTAACCGTCCTGAAACTGCCCAAGTCCGTAGAGGTGCTCGTCCTTCGGAGAAAGGAACGACAGCGTCGCTCTGCCCTGTTCCAGTTGATGACGCGTGGCTGTAAAGACCTTCTCACCAGCCTTGTTGCTAATCGTCACAACTTGCCTTTGAGCATCCACCTCGACCTTAATCTCCTGACTCTTCACGCTTGTCCCTTGGCGCTTCACATAAAGCCAGTCGGGCAGTTCGTCGGCAGTCGCTGCACCCTCCTCATATTGAATGCGGACTGCATTTCGAGCCACCTTCTGGACGGTCAGACGTCCTCGCCCAAACGACATCTCGCCCGCCATAGCAGGGATGACAAGCAAAACCGCCAAACAAAGATTAATCAATCGCCTCATCATTAGGATTGTTTCGCATTAACCGCAGGCAAATTTACGGAAAAATGGGCAAAAAACAAACAATTTTGCACATTTTATCTCTAAACATCCCTCGTGATGCGGGCAAATTTAACGTGTTACGATGCCAAACATAACGTGTTACGTTTGAATTTTACCTTGCAGATGTCGGTCGGCGCACACCAGAAAAGTGCAAAAATCGCCCATTTCATCGAGAAGTTTGGCATTTTCGAGAGCAGGAAATTGTTGGGCAATCAAAACTTTTCAACATTTCAACAAATTCAACACGCGAAAATGAGGCAAAAGGCTCTGCTTATATTATATTATTAATAATTATATTATTTAATTTAATATATAATATATAGTCGCCGCTTTTCTCTCGAAAACCAATGTTTAACTTGTTGAATGTGTTGAGAAACGACACTTCGTAGATGAGAAACCTCTGGGCCTCTTTTCTCCAAAGTTTCTGCATAGATTTTTATTTTTAATAAAAATAATCACCTGAAAATTTGGATTTTTGCGAAAAATGTTGTATCTTTGTAGTGAATTCAGAAACACAATGCCGGACGCGGCATACAACATATAAATAAGGACACGCAGCGGCGCATCCTTATCCAAAATAGATTCTTTGATTTACTGAAATTAAAACTCCACGAGGATTCGGAAGACTTTGCCGGGGTGGTCGGACCACTTATCTCTTAAACTGCCAGTAATCGAGATGTACTTCGCCTTTGACATCGCCAAAGCAAAGGTAGAGGTCGTGGACGCTATTGGCGCCTTTCACCTTGGCGGAGAAGAGCTTATAGGCATCGAGCGAGCCTGTGCTCCCCACTTTGGCGGAACCAATCACGAGACCATTTGCGGAGTCGAGGCGCAGGGTAATTGTGCAAGAGCCTGTAGCAGAAGCCGAGATGCTGAACCGTTTGGCTCCAGAGCCGAAATCGACGCCTCGCAAACGAATGTACTCGCCCTCATCAAGGTCGTAGATATACATATTCTTCTTGCCCGTCGATTCTGGCATATCCTTCACCACACCCATGTTGGGAATGCCCATCTTGGCGCTCTTCAGTCCTCTACCCCAAGCCATCGTCTCGGCCTCAACGCGCTGGAAAGGATTGAGCCAATGGAGTTGTTGCAAGGGCTTCTGGTCGAGCCAATAAGGTACCTCGGGGATGGTGCCGTCCTCGAGATAAACAATCTCGCTGGCGCTAACGCTCCGACGCTCGTGATGGATATAGGTGTCGAGGTGCATCAGGTCGTAGTCCTGACCGAAGATATAGGAATGTCCTTTGAAGTCACAAATGCCTGGATGATTGCCCCTATCTCTTTGCGTGGGACGCATGATGTAGCCCTTCCACTCCCAAGGACCTGTGGGACTTTCGCTCATGGCATAGCCCAAAGCCTCAGGACAGCAAGTAGTGGCAAAAGCGAGGTAGTAATGTCCATCGCGCTTATAGAACCAAGGACCTTCCTGATAGTTAGGGATGTGAGGCAGTTGGGTGATAGGGCCGTCCACGGAAATCATGTCCTTGTTCAACTTGCACCAATAGGTGTGCGGATTGCCCCAATACATATAGGCCTGCCCGTCATCGTCGGTAAAGACAGTGGGGTCGATGTCGTTCCAATGTTCCCTTTGCCAAACGAGCGGCTCGCCCAAGGGGTCGCGGAAAGGGCCATAAGGCGAATCGCTCACCAGCACGCCGATTCCGTGTCCATGAAGGGGTGCATAGAGGTAGAACTTGCCGTCGCGTTCAACTGTCTGAATGGCCCAAGCGCCGTTCTCGCGACTGCGCCACTTGAAGTCCTTCAGCGAAGCCACAGCTCCGTGCTCTGTCCAATTGACCATATCCGTTGTGCTCCAAAGCAGCCAGTCGTACATAAAGAAACCTGCAGAACTACGTTCGTTCTCGTCGGGAATGTCCTCGGGCGAGGCGTCGTGCGAGGTGTAGAGGAAGAGCGTATCGCCCACCACCAAAGGCGAGGGGTCGGCTGTGTACTTCGTCTGGAAGAGGGGCATGTTGACCTTGTTCAGGTCGGGCATCGGCATCTTGTGGTCTTGCTGAGCAAGGATGCTGAAACAACTGGCGACAAAAGCCAGTAGGGAAACGCAAATAGTCTTTTTCATCTGTCATTAAGTAAAATCAACTAATATTCTGAACACTTTGCCAGGTTGCTCCGACCATTGTTGCATGGCAGCAGGAGCATCTTCGGGCTTCACGACCTTGCTGATGAGGGTTTCTACAGGGCAAGTGCCGCGCTCCAAATAGCGAATCACGGCGCGGAAGTCGGAGGGCAAGGCATTGCGGGAGCCCCTGATGTCTAGTTCCTTCTGCACAAAAAGCTTCGTCTGGAACGACACTTCACTCTTGGCATAACCGATGCAAACAACACGGCCCGTGAAAGCCACTTCAGCGACTGCCATCTGATAGGTAGGCACGCTGCCGACAGCCTCAACCACCACATCGGGACCAAGGCCGGAAGTCATTTCTGGGAGTCGCTGGTGGACATCTTCCGTGCGAGTGTTGATGGTATGAGCAGCTCCCATTTCACGAGCCAAAGCGAGCTTCTCGTCGTCGATATCGGCTGCTATGACGGTGGCTCCGCGAAGGGCAGAACGCACTACGGCTCCCAATCCCACCATGCCACAACCTATGACGAGCACAAAGTCGGTATCCGTCACCTGAGCACGACTGACGGCATGAAAGCCCACACTCATCGGCTCTATCAGAGCACAGGTGCGAGGGGCAAGCCCTTCGGCGGGGATGATTTTCTCCCAAGGCAAGGCAATACGCTCACGCATGGCTCCCCACCGCTGAACACCGAGTGTCTCGTTGTGCTCGCAGGCATTCACACGGCCATTCCGACACGCAGCACACCCTCCACAATTGGTATAGGGATTGACCGTCACCACCATGCCTGGCTTCAACCCTTCAGGCACATCGGCTCCTACCTGCTCGATGACGGCACCCACCTCATGACCGGGCACAACGGGCATCCTGACCATCGGGTTCCTGCCCAGCCACGTGTTGAGGTCGCTTCCGCAGAAACCCACATACTCCAGGCGTAGCAAGACCTCGCCGCTTTTTAACTCTGTTTCGGGAAGTTCCACGACTCCCATCTGCCTTTCGGCACTGATTTGTATGGCTTTCATTCACTCATATTTTTGATATACGGAAGGTCGGGCAGTTCGCCGAAACCATAGAAACGACGGGCATTCTCGCCAAGGAAGAGACGCTTCTCCTGGTCGGAAAGCTCGGCAGCCTTCAGCACGAAGTCGTAGCTCATGCGATAGGTTATGGCGGTTATGGTTCGCGGATAGTCGCTGCCCCACATTAGCTTCTCCATGCCGACAAGTTCTGCAGCCTCGCGAATAGCACGGATTGCCGAAGGGAAGGGATAGAACTCGGAGTTGTAGAGCCAAGTGATGCCGCCCGACTCGATGAAGACATTCTCGTGGCGAGCCAGTTTGATTTGCTCTTGCCAGTCGGGGTTCTCCCAAGGCGGCGACACAGGCGGATTGGCCATTCCGAGATGACCGATGGCTATCTTGAGGCGCGGACATTCCTCTATTACCTCCCGCAACTCGCCTACTTGCTGAGCGCCGTCGGCTAAGGTAATCGAGAGGATGGCGCCCTTCTCTTCCATCAAACGGAACATCTGCATCATCTCGTCGCTCGTCAGCTTTCTGCCCAGCAAACGATGTCCGGGGATGGCCAAGCCGCGGAAGCCTTGCTCCAGAAGTTCCTGCGCTTGCCGACAGAAGCCTTCCTGCAAGTAATCGGCCATGCCGCAAACAAAGAAGCGCTGGGGATACTTGCGGCTCACCTCAGCCAGATAGTCGTTCTGCAAGCCATCGATGAACTCCTGCACCACCACAGCCGCCGCTACTTGCGCATAATCCATATTGGAGAGGAAGACCTCGGCCGTGTTCTGCCCGTCAATCATGAAAGGCGGCAACATCTGCATCTCTTCGCCTAGGAAAAGCGAGCGTCCGTTCTTAGTGGTGCGGATGGGAAGTCCGTTCCAACTGGTGTCCTGCCGCAGCCAAAGGTGGCTATGAGCGTCGATTATGAGTTTTTCCATCTTACAAACATTTGGTCGCCGATGATTGCCTGCACTTCTGCTACCAAGCCCTCGTCCAAAGGCTCGTTCGCAAAGCCTATATTCTTCAGGACATTAGCGGGATTGGCGCTACTGAAAAGCGTCGTAGCAATACGCGGATTTAGGCTTGTAGAGAACTGCACGGCAAGCTTCTCTATCGGATAGCCCTGCTCCTTGCAATAGGCTGCCGCACGAGCACAAGCCTCTTTCAATGGCGAGGGAGCGGGATGCCAGTCGGGTGTGCCGCGCTCGGAAAGGAGTCCCATAGCAAGCGGAGAAGCGTTGATGACGCCAATGCCCCTTGCCTCGAAGAAGTCGAGGTAGTCGGTCAGCAGCGTGTCGTTCAGGCAATAATGGCAGAAGTTGAGGATGCTCTCCACCGTTCCCGGTTCGGAATGCTCCACCACCCACTTCAGGTTTTCGGGCTGCAGGTCGGTAATGCCGATATGTCCCACAACGCCTTTCTCGCGAAGAGCCACAAGAGCAGGCAAAGTCTCGTCGACCACCTTCTGCAAGCCGCCATCCATACCCGCCTGGAACTCAATGTCGTGGACGTTTATCAGGTCGATATAATCGACATTCAGGCGCTCCATGCTTTCATAAACGCTCTCCGTAGCACGACGGGCGGAATAGTCCCAAGTGTTCACGCCATCCTTGCCGTAGCGCCCCACTTTCGTGGAAAGATAGTACTTGTGGCGAGGAATTTCCTTGAGCGCCTTGCCCAAGACGGTCTCTGCCTTCAGATGGCCGTAATAAGGCGACACATCGATGAAATTGATGCCGTTGTCGATGGCCACATGCACGGCTCGAATGCCTTCGTCCTCACGAATGCCATGAAACACGCCACCCAGCGAGGAAGCCCCAAAGCTGAGGTTCGAGACGCACAGTCCCGTCTTTCCTATTTCGTTGTAAAACATATTTACTTCATCTTCTCGTTCTTCTCGATTGTCCAGCCTTCGCGTTTCGAGAGCAGACAATCCTTGCCCTTGAACATCTTGGCAGCCTGCTTGTCGCCCTTCAGTTGCCAGTCGAGCCAAGCAAGTGCCACAATCGTAAACTCACCGCCATGAGGCTGACGATAAGTGCCTCCGTGGCCTACAGGATAATTAGCCGCACAAGCAGGAACATGATTGATTTTGTGGAAATCATCCATTCCGTTCTCATAGGCGATATCCTCTTTGCCGCCCAGGATATAGATGACTGGCGTATGAATCTCCTTCAGTTTCGCCTTCTCGGGCATCGGCATTCCGCCATGAGCCTGACCACGATTGCTTTCCTTGAAGAGGCCGCTATTGCAAATCATCAAGGTCGTGATGCGAGGGTCGGCACAGTTGTAGAGCGTCTGCAAACCGCCACAAGACATTCCTGAGGCGCAGATGTTCTTCACATCTATCTTATTGTAATAAGGAGAGTTAGGGTTGGCATTCTGAGAGATTGCCCAATCGATGCTCTCTATCTGTTGCTCTGTGGTGGACATCGGTCCGCGATAGGGTTTCTCCTCCATCGGAATGTAGCCGGTTGCGACCACGAGATAGCCGTGAGAAGCAATCTCGTTGAGGAACTTGAAGTGTTCCCAAGGCGAGTTCGTGCAGGCTCCATTGCCCCAAACAAGCACGGGCAGAGGGTTCTTCTTGCTGAAAGCCGAGAGGTCTTGCGGAACGAAGACAGTATGAGCCTCCAGACCTGCCTCTTCCTTCATGATGGCTTTGTAGTCGCCCAGACCGCCATCCTCGATGACCAACGACTTCAAACCTTCAATCTGCCACCAGTCGAAGTTGAAGAGCTTCGGACCTTTGCGACCTGTGAAAGCGAAATAGACGTCGTGAGTGCCTGTAGCCTTTTGCAGGAAGTCGGTAGAGAGCGTCTGCCACTTCTCCCAGCCTCCTGTGGCAGGAACTTCCAAGCGAGCCACCAAAGCGCCATGCAAGCTATCCAAGCGCACCTCAATCTGACCGCCACGAAGACCGCTTGCCACACGAGCCGTAAACTGCTTGGTCTCGTTTCCGTCGAACTTCACATTCTGCAACTTGATGAAGTCGCCATTATGAATCTCGCTCACATAAACGCCAACCTCGTCGTTTTGCTCTGTCTTTAAGCCACGCGAGAAAGCCATCGTCTCAGCCTCAACCTTTCGATAGGGATTGAAGGTCTCGATGGGCTTCACGCCCTCGTCGGTAGGCATGATTGTGGGGAAGCTGCCGTCCTCGTTGTACTTGAACTCTTCCACACAAACGCTACGCCCAAAGCCGCCACCTCTTGGCAGTTTGCCCGAATGATAGAAGAAGTAGCTGTGCCCCTTGTAATCGGCCACGCCACAATGGTTCGTAAAGGATTTCGTATCGCAAAGCGGCATAATCTGACCTGCATATTTCCACGGGCCTGTAGGCGAAGAAGCCGTACTATAGCTGATATGCTCAGGCACTCCGCCAGCCGCATAAAGCAACTGATAAACGCCATTCCGTTTGGTGAGCCAAGGTCCCTCCACATACGAATCCTTATATTGCTTTCCCTTCTCTCGCTTGCTCATCATGGGACCGCCAAAAGCCTCTTCAGTCATATCCAGACGGCCAAGCTCGCCACTATAGGAAATCATATCCTCGTTCAGTTTCAGGTAGTAACATTGTGGATTTCCCCACATCAGCCAAGCCTGCCCGTCATCGTCTATGAGCACAGTTGGGTCGATGTGGTCCCACGAACCGTTTTCGAAGAGAGGCTTTCCGATGGCATCCTTGAACGGACCTACAGGCGAGTCGCCCACAGCCACACCAATAGCCATTCCGTTCGAAATCTTGCTATGTGCACAGATGTACCAATAGAACTTGCCGTTTCGCTCAACCGTTTGCGAAGCCCAAGCACGATCATCCGCCCAAGAGAAACTCTCGAGAGCAAGAGGCGAGCCGTGATCTTGCCAATTCACCATATCCTCAGTAGAATAGACACGCCACTCCTGCATCCAGAAGAAGTCGGCATTGTCCTCATCGTGCCCAGTATAGACATACATACGACCATTGTGAACCAAAGGAGCAGGGTCGCTCGTGAACCAAGTTTGCACAAAGGGATTCTGCGCATTTGCAGTCATCGCCACCAAAGCAATCAAAACTGCCAAAAACAAAGCTTTTTTCATTTATTTCTTTCTTTTATTGATTGATTGTGGGACAAAGTTACAAATAAAAACGAGAAAAGAGAAACGAAACACGGAAAACCTCTTACATTATTTATATATTAACGTGGTTAAATCGCAAACTTAACGTGTTACGTTGGCAAAGTTAACGTGTTACGTTTGCAATCGTAACGTGGAGTGTTTGGCGACGTCCCTGCATACAGTAGGGATTTCCCCTGAAGAAGTTCGCAATTTCCCCTTTTCAAGCTCTGGAAAAACCTGTACCTTTGCATCAAACAAACGATAAAAAGTACAGCTATGAAACGTTCTATCTTTAACTTCATCGAGAAAGCCGGAGCTAATTGCTTCCTTTCTTTCATCTTCATGATGGCAGCGTTCTCGTTCTCTTCTTGCAAAGACATTGAGGACATCAACCAGTCGATGGCGCTCTCTGGAGAATGGAGAGGCGACTTCGGAATGTACTACGACTATATTGATGGACGCGGAAGACGCTATACTTTCGATTGCTACGACTCCCGCATCACGTTCATTCCCGCCTACGCTTGCGCGAGCTATGGCAGAGGAACGCAGGTTGATTACTACGACTACGGACCTTATGAGTATCAGTACTACAAGTTCAGCTGGTCGGTAGAGAACGGAGTTGTCTATCTTTCCTATGATTACGACCACCAACTCGACGTTAGAATCAGCAACTATAGCATGAACAACGACTACTTCTCTGGCATCTTCTCAGGCTCTGGGAATGCGTTCCGTCTGCGCAAGCTTGCTGATTACTACAACTGGACGCCTTATGTAAACATCTATGGATACGAGGATCGTTATGGATGGGACTATGATTACTACTACGACGTTCCCTTCAGCCGCAGCGAAGGAGAGCAGCTCGCAGATAGCATAGCTTCAGAGGGAAAGGTTCTCGCTCGAGGCCGCAGGAGTTCTGCTCTGCAACAATAGTGAGTCCTACTCCCAGACGCTCTTGACAGAATCCAACTGAATATCAGTCACATTAATATCTGCTCCCCAGAACTCAAAGCCTTTGGTAACGGGTTTCTGGGGAGTACTTATTGGCCTCCTTCGCTCCATCGAGAAGCTATAAAGGCCGTCGTCGATGAAGACTTCTATTGAGGTTCTGTCTATGTAGATATCCATCGTCAAGGACAGACTCGTGGGGTCTTGAGGCGAATAGAACTGGCCGTTAAGGGTGTTGCAATTGAGGTCGTAGTCAATCAGCGTTTGTCCGTCGAAACGCAAGCCTGCACTTGTGGCATAAGTGAGGTTGAGGGTTGCATGAAGATGAAGGCAATCTTGCTTCTGATAATGTTGCAAAGCATTGTTGGCCTCTTGCTCTTTCAAGGCACTTTCGCTGGAATAAAGCGGCTGTAACAAAGACGAAACTTCCTTGATAGGCTTGCTTACAAGACGAACACCCTCTTTCGTTGAGCGCAAAGTCAACTCTGTCGGCAAGAGCATTTGTCCCCTGAAAGGCATTCCTCGATGGTCGATATTGGCCCAGCCTATCTGTATTCTTCGTCCATCAGGCACGTTATTGAAGGTCTGAGCGGCATAGATGGCACCTGTCGAGAAACGATGCTTGCCGCTTTCTGGCGTGAAGACTTTGCCATCGAAACGTCCTATCATATAGGTATTGCTTGCCCCATACATCACCCATTTCACGTTATTCGGATTGCCATCAACAGCCAAAGGAAAGAGGTCAGGACATTCCCAGAAGCCGTTCACATGGCTCTGATACGTCCAATCCTTAAGGTTGTCGGAAGTATAGATGCTGTGTCCGTTTCGCTCATTCAAGACAAGAACCCACCAACCTCCAGCCTCGTACCAGAAAAGGCGCGGGTCTCTTGTGTCGTGCGTCTGCCATTTGTCGTGAGAATCGATAACAGGATTGCCTTCGTACTTATGGAGCGTCATTCCGCCATCCAAGCTGTAAGCGATACATTGCACCTCTTTCTCGCTCCTGTCGGCAGTATAGGCATAGACAAGAGGCGGATTTTTCTTTGTGCCAAAGCCCGATGTATTGTCCTTATCGAAGACTGCCGAGCCGCTGTACATCGTGCCAAGCGAGTCAGGAAAGAGCACTGGAGCCTGTTCCGTCCAATGCAGGAGATCAGGACTCGTAGCGTGTCCCCAAGTCATATTCTCCCACTCTCGCTCAAACGGATTGTGCTGATAATAAAGATGATAGAGGCCATCATGCCAGATACAGCCATTCGGATCGTTCAGCCAACCTCGACGAGAAGTGAAGTGGAACTGCGGACGATACCTCTCCTGATACATCTTGGAGGCATCGCGAATGGTGTCAGCCTGATAGACCTTCGAGAGTGCTTCCTCCGAGCCTTCAAAGGTAAGCGTCAACGTCTTTCCCTTGTAAGCCGAGATGTCCTTGAACACCCAATAATCGGGCTCTGCAGAAAGACGAGCCACAACACTCAGGTCGTCCACTCCCTTTGCTTGGAAAGTTAGTCGACGACGCTCCACCTCTTGCGAAATAGGCAGGTTCAGGTACTTACACTTCACCTTGAAGCTCAGTTCTGCGGCTTGAGCGGACAACAGGCAACTGACTACGGACAACAGACAGAGAACGCGTTTCATCATCTTGTAAGAGTTTTCTTTGGCAACAACGTCGCTGCCAATATGGTCATTATGGGGCTTAAATAGCAGAAGAAGCAATAGGGAGCATAGACCAGAGTGCTGACGCCAAGGACGTTGGCTTGCGTCATTCCGCAGGTGTTCCAAGGTATCAAAACAGAAGTTACCGTTGCGCTATCCTCGCAAGTACGGCTCAACAGACGCGACTCATAACCGTTCTTCTTGTAAGTATCGCCAAACATCGTGGCCGTCAAGATAATGCTAAGGTATTGGTCAGCACTGACT
>Ga0310786_10005592_pt1 | contig 16993 bp, 13 predicted proteins | sample AusTroGonzalo_MG_FD_203881 | JGI IMG/M metagenome (GOLD analysis project Ga0310786, IMG submission 203881) | Bovine rumen microbial communities from tropical cattle in Woodstock, Queensland, Australia - Gonzalo_03 (v2) (version 2) | ecosystem: Host-associated > Mammals > Digestive system >... | reverse complement strand
TCTTGGTGTTCATACTTCTAAATATACGACTTCAATACCTGCGCGCTCCAACAACTCGATGCCATCGGTGAGACGATATTTCTCGCCATAGACCACGCGCTTAATACCTGCCTGGATGATGAGTTTGGCGCACTCAATGCAAGGCGAGGCTGTTATATAGATAGTGGCACCATCGCTGTTGTTGCTGCTACGGGCCAACTTCGTGATGGCGTTCGCCTCGGCATGGAGCACATACGGCTTCGAGACGTTGTTCTCGTCCTCGCACACATTCTCAAAACCTGTGGGCGTGCCGTTATAGCCATCGCTGATGATCATCTTGTCCTTGACCACCAGCGCACCCACCTGACGACGCACGCAATAGGAGTTCTCGGCCCAGATGCGAGCCATACGCAGATAGCGCGAATCGAGTTTTTGTTGTTTTTCGTTTGCCATCACTATCGTTTTTTAGGATTATACTTTCAACTTGTTCTGGGTCTTGATGCCATTGCGCCTGAGCAGAGCATCAATGGTGGGCTCACTGCCCCTGAAGCGCTTGTAGAGAATCATGGGGTTCTCTGTGCCACCCTTCGACAGCACATTATCGCGGAACGACTGGGCTGTGGCCTGATCGAAGATGCCACGACGCTTGAACACTGAGAAGGCATCGGCATCGAGCACCTCGGCCCACTTATAACTGTAATAGCCGGCGGCATAGCCTCCTGCCATAATATGCGAGAACTGAACGGTCATACAGGTGTCGGGCAACTGCTTGCCGATGATGGCCTTTCGCCAGGCTTCCTTCTCGAAGGCGATGATATCGTCAGTAAACTCTTCTTTCTGGGTGTAGTAGGCCATGTCGAGCAGACCGAACGACACCTGGCGCAGACAGGCTGTGGCAGCCATGAAGTTGCGACTGCTTGTGATGCGACGGATGAGCTTTTCGGGCAAGGGCTCGCCTGTTTCATAATGGAAGGCGAACGTGCGCAGGAACTGCTTCTCGACGGCATAGTTCTCCATGAACTGCGAGGGCAACTCGACGAAGTCCCACCACACGTTGGTGCCACTGAGACTCTCGAAGCGCGTGTTGGCAAACATGCCATGCAGCGAATGGCCAAACTCGTGGAGGAAGGTCTCGACCTCGCCCAGGGTGAGCAGTGCAGGCTTCTCAGGCGTGGGCTTGGTGAGGTTCATCACCACAGACACGTGGGGACGCACGTTCTTGCCATGCTTGTCAATGTACTGCCCCTGATACTGGGTCATCCATGCCCCACCCTGCTTTCCTTTGCGTGGATGGAAGTCGGCATAGAACACGGCCAGGAAGGAGCCGTCCTTATCGAACACCTCGTAGGCCTTCACATCAGGGTGATAGACGGGGATATCCTTGTTTTCCTTGAACGTGATGCCATAAAGACGGTTGGCCAGGCCAAACACGCCATCGATGACCTTCTCCAACTGGAAGTAAGGACGAAGCATCTCTGCGTCAAGGTTATATTTTCTCAGTTTGAGCTTATGCGAATAGAACGAGATGTCCCAGGGCTCGAGGTTTCTGCCCAGCTGCTTCATCTCCTTCTGAGCTGTGGGTTTATAGGCATCGATCAGGTCGTTGAGCAACTTATAGACGCTGCGCACCTTGCCTGCCATGCGATTTTTCAGCACATAGTCGGCATAGGTCTTGAAGCCCAGCAGTTGGGCAATCTCGCGACGCAGGTTGATAAGTCGCTTACAGATCTCGAGGTTGTTGCAGTCGTTATCGTGAATACACTCTGTGTTCTTGGCCATATACATCTGGCGACGTAGTTCGCGCTGCGTGCTATAGGTCATGAAGGGCGAGTATGAGGGGAAGTCGAGCGTGAACACCCAACCCTCCTTGCCTTGCGCCTTGGCCTCGGCAGCAGCAGCCTCGCGAGCCGAATCGGGCAGTCCGCTGAGCTGTTCCTCGTCAGTGATATGCAGCGTATAGGCCTTGTTCTCCTTGAGCAGGTTCTGCGAGAACTGCAGACTCAGCATGCTGGCCTCCTCAGTGAGTTGACGCAGACGGTCCTTACCTTCCTTGTCGAGCAGGGCGCCACTACGCACAAAGCCGTCGTAGCAGTTGTCGAGCAGTCGCTTCTCCTCCTTGGTGAGGATGCCATGATAGCGATGCACGTATTTCACACGCTCAAAGAGTTTTTCGTTGAGGCGCACATCATTGGCATGCTGTGTGAGGATGGGCTGAATCTTCTGGGCCAGGGCGTCCATCTCGTCGTTGGTCTCAGCACTCAGCAGATTGAAGAAGACCGTTGACACACGGTCGAGCAGATCGTAATAGCCCTCTTTGTCTTCATCGATATTGATGATGGTGTTGTTGAAGGTGGGCTTAGCTGGATTATTGATGGTTTTCTCTATCTGTTCGTTGTCGCGACGGATGCCTTCCATAAAGGCCTCCTCGAAGTCTTCAAGGCGGATACGGTCGAAAGGCACCGTATCGTGTGGTGTGTTATATGACTCAAAAAATGGATTTATTCTTTTCTCTGACTGTTCGTTCATACTTTATTCTATGCTTTTGGTCTGCAAAAGTACGAAATAAAAAAGAAAAACTTTGTTTTTTATAAAAAAAAACGTAACTTTGCCCCCAGAAATTAAAAATCATTAATTAAAACCTCAAAAACATGAAAAAAACATTAACAACGTTAGCATTAGCCTTGGCCATTTCTCTCAATGCTTCTGCACAAAGCGACAAGGCGTGGACACTGAACTCTCGTGCATGGTGTACCAACTATTTCACAACCCTTATCTTTGCTGCAGCCGAATCAATGGTGAAGGAATATGCAACAGAAGACAACAGTAAAGCAGAAAAGGCTTTTGATCATATCATCCCTGATCCTGACCTGGTGTTCCCCATCGGCATGGGCAAGAGTGGTTTCAGCGACAATGGTGCTTATGGCGATATCTACGGCCCCTATCACCGTGCTTTCAGCAACCCCTTCAAGTATATTGGCGACTACGCCTTTGGTGTGGACGCTTCTTGGAAGGAGTCGACCCTGGGCTTCTATGCAGGTACCTACTTCAAGAGTCAGGAGGTGGTGTCGAAGGAGACTGACGACAACATTCGTGGCTTCTATGTGCAGCCTCGTGCTGGTTTCATCGTGGGTGGCGAAAGACACGCTTTCGAGGCTGGTGTGTTCTATGACATCGTAACTGGTTGTGGCGGCAGCATTGCCAACACTGACAAGGATATGCTGAAGGGCGGTATGGGTTTGGACTTTGCCTTCTCGACCACTGACAAGAAGGAGAAGAACAAGTTGCTGTTGCAGTTCTCAATGCCCTTGCACAACTTCTTCAACACCAGCTTTGCTGGTCAGTCGGACCTGAAGCGCAAGGTGGGTTATATCATGCTGACTCAGCGCGTTATCCTGTAATCACCCAACAGAAAAGCAATAAAAAAAGAGGCCCGCAAGCCTCTTTTTTTTGTTTTTCTCTCGTCATCTTATTTCACCTTCTCGTCGGCATCGTACTCTGAATGCGTATGATTGAAGATGCGATGATGCAGGAAGTTCATGCCCTCAAGACAGACGATGACCATCACTGTGGCTGCGACAGCCACGCCATACATACCCACGCCTGCCGCCATACCAATGGCCGAGGTGACCCACAGGCCAGCAGCCGTGGTGAGTCCCTTCACCACGTTCTTTCGGAAGATGATGGTGCCAGCACCAATAAAGCCGATGCCACTGACCACCTGGGCTGCCATACGGGCAGGGTCACGCTGGATGATGACACCAGCCTGTGTCTCGATGTCGTCGAAGCCATGCAATGACAACACCATGAACAACGCCGAACCCAGTCCCACAAGGAAATGGGTACGGAAGCCGGCTTCCTTGGAACGATACTCACGTTCGAAGCCGATGGCACCACCCAAGATGGCACCAACGAAAATAGTCAACACATACTCCCAAGCCATCACTTTACGTTTTTATTAATTGACAATCGTTATATCACTACTCATTTCGAGTATTTCTCAATCAGCTCGTCGGCCTGCGCATCGCCCAGTTCCTTGGCCTTCTGAAGGTTCTTCAAGCCCTCTTTCTTCTGGTCTTTCAAGCACTGAGCCAAGCCCAGGAACAGATAGCCGTCGCTATGCTCTGGCGCCAACTGGATGCAGGTCTTGGCCGTCTCGACAGCCTCATCATAGAGTCCCACGCGAATCTGCAAAGAGGCCTTCTCGGCATAATACAAATCCGACTGTGGTGTCATGGTGATGGCCTTCTCGATATCGTTCAGGGCCTGCTGGAACAAGCGTCCCTCCGTCTCGACACGGAAGCGCATATAATAGAAGTTGGAGTTCACCTGGGCTTTCATCACCTCCTCATAGTCGTTGAGGTCGGTGACGGCCTGACGGTTGCGGCCCATATCCATGAGCAACTGGGCACGCGAGAGCAGATAAGGAGCCACCTCCTTGAGATAAGGACGCGAGAACTGTGCCACACAACTGTCGAGCAGGGCCAGCTGGGCTGTGGAGTCCTTCAACTGCTGCTTACACAATGAGGCTGAATAGAAGAGGTCGGCAGAGCGCAGGGGCGACTGGAACAGACTCTCGTAGAGGTCGTAGGCCTCGGCATAGTTCTGCTGCACATAGCGCACCACGGCCTGCTGCTGACGATAGGTGGGCTGGGCATTGAGGCGATAGGCCTCGGCAGCCTCGTCGAAAGCACGGTCGAACGTCCAAGCCTTGTAAAGGGTGTCAGTGCTATAGACCATCTTCTGGAGGATGAGGCGCGAATAGCTGTAGTGCACCTCGTCAGGCTTCTCGGCCACCTTCAGTGCCTTCTGCATATCGCGATCGGCCTCATCAAAGTGATGTCCATCGGCCAGCATCTGGGCGCGATAGGTATAGCCATCGGGCTCCTTGGGGAACTTAGCGATGAAGTCTTCAATAAGAGTGGCATAAGTGAGCGAATCCTGCAGCGAGCCACCCATATAAAGGGTGAGTTGCGCCTGTCCCAAGTCATCGGGCAAGGCTTTTTTGATCTGCGTAGAGCGCAACACAGGGTCGTTAATACTCAGGCCGTTCACCTTCAGACTATCAGCAAACAGGGCACTGACAGCGAAGCTCTTGGTATCGCCAGCGCTATTGGGCTGCTGCATCAGGCCTATAACCTCGCCATTGGCATTCAGCAAGGGTGTGCCCACGCTGTTCTCTGGCATGGTGAGCTCGAGGGTGTAATAGGCATAATCGCCATTAAAGGTCTCCGTCTTCTGAACGGTGCCCTGAGGCACACGCTTGGTCTCGCGATAAGGCAGGAGCCACACGGCTTCGTCCTTAGCAGATGGTTTGGCAGCAAGAGCGAGGGGCTGGACCTTGGCCTTGGCCACCTGGAACTTCACCACATCGTAGGTCTCGTTGGCACCCAGGATGAGCGACACAGGAATCTCCTTGCCAGAGGCGTCGATGACAACGGCACGCGAGGCGCCCTTGAACGGCGAAAAGCAACTGACGGCCTCGCCATTGTTTCCCACAAAGAAGCCGTTGGTACTGGCAATCAGCGTTCCATCGGCTGTAAAGGTCTTCAGGGTGAAGACCGACTTAGAGGCTTTCTTGGCCCAATCGGGCTGAGCCATCACAGATATAGCCAGCATCAACAGGCTGGTCAAGATATAGAGTCGTTTCATAGTTTCAACAGTTCTTTCGCATTTTGAATGGCAGCAGCCGACACGTCGCTGCCGCTAAGCATCTGGGCAATCTCTGTGACACGCTGGTCAGGGGTCAGCATCTGCATGTGACTGGTGGTGCCCTGAGGTGTCTCGTCCTTATAGACCTTGTAATGGGTGGTGCCCAAGGCTGCAATCTGAGGCAGGTGGGTAATGCTGATGACCTGACGGTCGCAGCGACCCATCTCGGCCATGATCTGCGCCATCTGCTCGGCTATCTTACCACTGACACCTGTATCGATCTCGTCGAAGATGATGGTGGGCAGTTTCACAGCGCCACTAATCATGGCTTTGAGCGACAGCATGACACGTGCAATCTCGCCACCAGAGGCTACCTGAGCCACAGGCTGCAGGGGCGTAGAGGTGTTGGCGCTGAAGAGGAACGACACCTTGTCTTGACCTGAACGGGAAAGGGGCTCCTTTTCTATCACAATCTGGAAGCGCACATGGGGCATACCTAAGGGCACCAAGCGGCTCTGCATCTGCTTCTCAATTTCCTGAGCGGCCTTCTGGCGCTTCTTCGTGAGCACATCGGCCTTGGACTGTGCCTCTTTCTGGGCGGCAGCCACCTGGCGCTCTAACTCGGCCAGGGCCTCATCGCTATTCTCGATGTTCGACAACTTGCGCTCCAAGTCGCCTTGGATAGCGAGCAAAGCTGCTATGGTGTCGACCTTATATTTCTTCTGCAAGGCGTAGATACGGTCCAGACGGTCGTTCACAGTATCGAGCTCGGCAGGATCGAAGTCGACAGCCTCAAGCTTGGCACTCACTTCGTCGGCTGCGTCCTTGAGTTCTATATAGCAACTGTTCATGCGCTCGGCCAACTCGGTCACGCCTGGATAGACATGCTCTATGCCCTGCAAGGCGGAAACGGCATGTTTGAGGTTGCTAACCAAGCCATTTTCATCGCCTAACAATGCTGTTTCGGCCTCGTAAAGAGCCGATTTGATATCCTCAGAGTGCGACATGGTTTCGCTGCGCTGCTCGAGTTCCTCCTGCTCGCCATCCGACAAGCGGGCGTTGGACAGTTCGTCGTACTGAAACTGCATGAAGTCTACTGACTGGCGGCCTTGCTCTATCTCCTCGCGCAGGCGCTGTTCTTCCTTCCTCAGTTCCTGATAGTGGGCATAGGTCTTGGTATAGTCGTCCTGTTCCTTGGCATCGTTGGCAATGACGTCGACCACACTGAGTTGGAAGTCCTGCTTGTTGAGCAGCAGGTTCTGGTGCTGTGAGTGGACGTCGACCAAACGCTCGCCCAACTCCTTGAGCATGGTGAGTGCCACAGGGGTGTCGTTGATGAAGGCGCGACTCTTGCCTGCTGCCGTCAGTTCACGACGGATGATGGTGTCGTCGGCATCGAAGTCAATCTCGTTTTGCTCAAAGAAGTCCTCCATCTGATAGCGCGACAGGTCGAAATGGGCCTCGATGATGCAACGGTCTGTGCCCATCTTGACACTCTTCGAGTCGGCACGCTGGCCCAGCAACAGGCCAATGGCACCCAGGATAATGCTCTTACCAGCGCCCGTTTCGCCTGTGATGACAGAGAAACCGCTATGGAATTCCATGTCGAGCTCGTCAATCAGCGTGAAGTTCTTGATATATAGTTGCTTCAGCATTCCTCTTTTTTGTTTCTTTCTTGTTTAGTGTTTTATTGCTTAATCTTGTCCCACGAAGAGCTCTGTGAGGCGTTGATGCCTGACAGGACGTCGTAGACAGACTCTTTTTCTTTCTGTGTGCCCTTGCCTTTATAGATGTTGGCCAACTCATCTTTCTTATAGTCGGTCCATATCTGGGGAAGCATGCTCAAGGGTTTGTCCTCGTGAGCCTGCTTGAGAAGGGTCTCAATGGTTGTTGTCACATTGGTTCGTCCACGCTCGGCATTCTGTGCCATCTCGTCGAGCCCCTTGCGATAATAGTCGTACTGCAACTGGCGGAAAGGTTTCATGGCCTCGTCCAGATAGTCGTTGATAATAGCAAAGCGATTGCGTGAGTCATCAAACGACTTCCACCCTACAAACTCGAGGTTCTGGGCGTTGTTCACAAGGTTCATGCAACGCTGCAGGACGTCTGTTCCTCCCATGGGCGAGAAGCTGTCGAGGTCGAGACCAATGATGAGATAGGCATAATAGCCCACAAGGGCCATCAACTGGTTGTCGATAACCTCTTCGTTGAAGTTCAGTTGGTCGAACTGTGCGTATTCAAAGTCGAAGTTCTTGTCGCGAGTGCTATACAAGGTCGTTGTATAGGCTGAGTTATATACAGGACGATTGGCCGTAATGAGCGCCGTGCAGGAGAAACGGTTGCTGGAGGCATCGTATTTCGTCACAGAGATATTAAACGTACACTGAATACGCTCGTTCTCCTGAAACTGCAGGGCTGTCCACTGTTTCTCGTTGATAAACTGTTGGAGGGTCTGCTGCAGGTTGTCGAAAACTGCCTTGTCCGTGCCCTGAATCTGCTGGTGATTAATATTAATCTTCACCTGCAGTTCCTGAGCCTGCATAACGATAGGCAGGAAAAGGGTCAGTAGGAAAAGAAGTCGTTTCATTGTGTAATGGATTAATATTAATTATTTGATAGTCGTTCTATTAGTCTGCAAAAATACGAACTATTTTCGAATTGTACAACTATATCCTAAACATTTCAATGCTTTTTTTTGTTATCTAACAATTTTTATTTATCTTTGCAAAAGAAACCTAAAAGAAAAACAGTACTAACCTGACATTATAGGACTTGATTTATTAACTACAAATTGGCTCTAGACATCGTATGAAAAAGGCATTGGCATTGGTTGCAGTTATTTTGATGACTGCTATACATAGTGACATCTGGGCACAGAACAGTCCAGTGGGAATAGTAAGTGTGCAGGACTCTGTGAAGAGCATACAGTTTGGCATCATCTCAACGGTGGCTCCAGACGGTGGACATGGGGTGCAACTGACTGGTGTTTCGAACACGGCGGCCCATCAGTTCAATGGTTTGCAACTCAGTGGCGTGAGTAACATCACGCAGGGCATGGAACGAGGCTTGCAACTATCTGGCATTCTGAACGTATCGACAGAGATGATGCGTGGATGGCAATGGGGAGCCGTTAACTATGCCGACTCGCTGGACGGCGTGCAGGTGGGTGTGTTCAACGTGGCTCGCAAGCGCCCAGAGGGATGGCAGGTGGGACTCATCAACCTGTCATATGACACCATCGGCCACAAGATAGGTTTGGTGAACGTGAATCCCACGACCGATATCGACCTTATGATGTATGGCGGCTCGTCAACAAAGGGAAACATTGCCGTGCGCTATCGCAATCGCAGCACCTATAATATCCTTGGCGTGGGAACGCATTTCATGGGATTAGACTCGAAGTTCTCTGGCGCTGTATTCTATCGCTTGGGACAATATGCGCAGGTGTCGCCCAAATGGAGTCTGAGTGGTGATATCGGCTACTATCATGTGGAAACGTTCTCGAAGAACAACAACGACAAGCCTGAACGCCTCTATTCGTTGCAGGCACGCATCAACGCTGATTATCAGATAAACAGGAAGTTAGGGGCTTTTGCCTCTGTGGGATGGGGATTGACACGCTACTACGACCATAATGAGACCTATAGGAACAGACCTCTGATAGAGGTGGGACTAACGTATCGTCAGGCGCGCGATCAGCATGACTCTTGGAAACGGGCTTGGGAAGAGAAGCGGAGGGCCATTGTGTTTGCCGACTCGACCATGGCGCTGCCTGTGAAAAAGCGCTACTGGCAGGCAGCGGCTGAGGCAACTGGCATCAACGTGGGTGTGCAGTTGTTCGACCGCTATGCGCTAAAGTCGGACTTTGCCCAGACCACGCTTCGCACCCTGAAGCGTAACTTTACTGATGGCATGGTGTGGGACAACGACTTCTTTATCACGAACCTGTTTGCGCATCCTTATCACGGCAATCTTTACTTCAATGCGGCACGTACCAACGGACTGACGTTCTGGGAGTCGGCACCTTATGCCTTAGGCGGATCGCTCATGTGGGAGTTCCTGGGCGAGACAGAGCCTCCTGCCATTAACGACGTGATTGCCACCTCAATGGGTGGTATGGCTATTGGTGAGATGACGCATCGACTGAGCAAAACTGTGCTCGACGACCGTGATCGCGGCTTCAGACGATTCCTGCGCGAGGCTGCTGCTACCATCGCCAACCCTATTCAAGGCTTGCACAGAATAATCAGTGGCGACGCCTGGCGCGTGCGCTGTAATCATTATCGCTATCACGACTATAGTAAGATTCCTGTTGACGTGGCGTTCTCGACTGGCTGGCGCTATCTGGCAGACGATGGAGCACTGTTCCGTGGGGTGCACGCACCTTATCTTAACATGGCGCTGACGTATGGTACGCCTGTGGACGGCGAGCGCCATACAACGCCATATGATTTCTTTGACGTGGATGCAACCATCAGCATGGGGGGCGGTCAGCCGTTGGTGAACAACCTGCAGATTGTGGGACGATTGTGGAGCACGTCGATCCTCGACGAGAAAGATATGGCTGGCGAGTTTGGTATCTATCAGCACTTTAATTACTTTGACGCAAAACCCATTGAGGACGGATCTGAGTTGACACCCTATCGCATCAGCGAGGCAGCAGGCTTCGGACCTGGTTTCATCCTGTCGTTACCACAGATGGGAGGACTATCGAAGTTGGAACAGCGTGTGTTCCTTAGTGGCATCCTGCTGGGTGGTACCAAGAGTGACTATTTCAATGTCATCGAACGCGACTATAACATGGGTAGCGGCTTCAGCATTAAGTCGAAGACACAACTCGACTTTGGTAAGTTTGGACGTTTTATCCTTAACGCCAAGTACTTCCGACTCTATACATGGAAGGGCTACGAGAACAAGGACCTGCAGGCCTATGCTGACGGCACCAAGGATTTGCACTACCTGAACGTGCAGGGCGACCGTAGTAATGCGGCCTTGTTGGTGGTGAACCCCATCATGGAGATGCATGTTAACAAGCAATGGTCGCTCACATTGTCTGGTGCCTACTACTCGCGCCGTACGTTCTATAAATACTACGACAAGGTGCATGCCAACACGTTTGAGACCAAGATAGGAATTACCTGCCGCCTATGAATATCAGAATAGTCACATCCGTCGTCATGCTGTGGACCTTGATGGTTGGCGTCCAAGCGCAGGAGAACATCACAGACAGCATAAAGAGTGATACGATTGAGGGACAAAAAGCCCATAAAGAGAGTATCGGAAAGCGACTTGACAACAAACTCGCCAATAGATATTTCGATTCGAGTTACGACTCGAGTTATGTGGTTCGTCCAAAGGAGAGATGGCTCTTAAAACCTTCACTCAACCAGACAGGAACAAGCATCCATGCCAAAGGGACGGTGAATGATGTGTGGTCGAAATATCATCTGAGAACGAAATATCAGACGACCGTGAGTATGGAGGTGGACTATTGTGACATAGCTCTAGCCCTGAGTCTTAACCCTGCTAAGATGCATGGCGACTATAACGACTATGAGTTTACATTTGAATATCATGGAAACAAGTTTAGTTTTGACCTGGACTATCAACGAGCCTCGTCGCTAACGGGCGACATTAACTATGACAACATTGATCATCTGGATGAAGATGGACTGAACATGAAGGTGTTCAGCCTGACGGCCTATTTCATCTTTAACAACAAGCGTTTCTCGTTTCCTGCCGCTTTCTATCAGAACTACTATCAACTACGCTCTGCTGGATCGTGGTTGGCAGGACTCAACTTTCAAAGTGGAAGTGTTCGTACGACAGATGAACTGAAAGCTAGAACGCCTGAAGCGCCTGAAGTGCATATCACGGCGGCTCACTTGGGCATTGGTGGCGGCTATGGCTATAATCTTGTATTGGGGAAAAAATCGCAATGGCTGCTACACTTCTCTATGATGCCCACCGTTGTGGTCTATAACCACAACCGACTAACAGTGAATGGAGAACGTCAGGGAGCCAAGCCTATGCGCTTGAACATGATATTCAACGAACGAGCAGCCGTTGTCTATCACTTCTCACCCAAATACTTCGCAGGAGCCAGCCTGATGATGAGTAATTCCATCTTCCACGATAATTCGGTGGTGGTCAATCAGAACAAATGGCTGGCGCGTGCTTTTGTGGGAATACGCTTATAAAAAACTGTTGGCTAGCTCGTCAATGATATCGCGCGCCACGTCGGCCTTTGATTTCTTCTCATAATCGCGCTTGGCATCGCGAGAGATGATACTTACCTGATTCTCGTCGCTTTTAAAACAAGTGCCTTCGTTACGCAGCGAGTTGAGAACAATAAAATCAAGGTTTTTCTTTTCTAATTTATGCTGGGCATTCTGCTGCTCGTCATTGGTTTCAAGAGCAAAGCCAACCATCACCTGACCATCGCGCTTCATTTTTCCTAACTCTGCAGCAATATCTGGATTAGGAACCAAATGAATGTCCATGGTCTGCCCCACTCGCTTGATCTTTTGGTCGGCCACCTCTGCAGGACGGAAGTCGGCCACTGCAGCACAAAGAATGGCAGCATCCATCTGTGGGAAACTCTGAACAGCGGCATCGTACATCTGCTGACAACTCTCAACGTCAACACGCTGTACATGACCCATGGTGCATTGTATATTGACAGGCCCAGCAATCAGCGTGACCTCAGCGCCACGGCGAGCACATTCCTCGGCCAAGGCGAAGCCCATCTTTCCACTTGAGTAATTGCCAATAAAACGAACGGGGTCTATCTTCTCGTAGGTAGGACCAGCAGTGATCATGATACGCTTACCTAACAAATCCTTCTTCTCGAAGAACAGGTCGAGAGCTGCCACAATCTTTTCTGGGTCCTCCATGCGTCCCTTACCCTCAAGACCACTGGCCAGGAAGCCACTCTGGGGCTCTATGATATGATTACCAAAGCCCTTCAAGCGCTCCATGTTCTGCTGCGTGGTGGGATGGGCGTACATATCGAGGTCCATGGCAGGCGCAATGAACACAGGCGCTTTCATGGACAGATAGGTGGTGATAAGCATGTTGTCGGCAATGCCATTAGCCATCTTGCCTAAAGTTGAGGCCGTGCAGGGAGCGATGAGCATGGCATCGGCCCAAAGACCTAAGGCCACATGACTATGCCAAGTGCCGTCACGCTGAGAGAAAAAGTCACTGATAACGGGTTTCTGCGTCAGAGCCGACAGTGTGATGGGGGTTATAAACTCCTTACCAGCAGGCGTGATAACCACCTGCACCTCTGCGCCTCGTTTCACCAACTCGCGAATAATCAAGCACGACTTATAAGCCGCGATTGAACCCGTTATTCCCAGTACTATTTTCTTTCCCTTCAGCATACTTCTTATATCGATCTAATTTTCTTTAGACATCTCACATCATTTCTGTGCCTCGCGCAGACGGATTCTTGTCAACACCTGCTTGGTGTTATAGGTAAAGTCGCCTGACAAAATCCAAGCATAATAACCTGGATCGAAACGCAGCACATCGGCAACGGTCTTACCCTTATGCTTACCAAAGTTGAAGTACTCGGTCATCTTAGGCTGACCATTCTCATCGAGCACCACATTTCCTTTGGCATCACGAACCTCACCCCAAACGATGCGTCCTGAGAAGTCGACATTATTATTGGTTTTCGAGAACTCAGCCAGACAATCCATATCGTTGGTCAGAACACGTCCTTCAGGATCCTCGCCCAGTGCACGCTGCTTCTCTTCTGTATAGTAGTCCAACTCGCCCATCAACACACGATAGGTGGCTTCCGTATCCTGATCGGCACGGTGAGCCTCGAAGTCGTCCTCCATTCTGCGACCACAATAGAACTTATAGGCTGAAGCCAGATTGCGACGCTCCAGTCTCTTGAAGATGGTGCAGGCGTCAATCAGTCGGCACTTAGAGAAGTCGAAGTCTATGCCAGCGCGCAGAAACTCCTCAGCCAGCATGGGGATATCAAAATAGTTGGAATTGAATCCGGCAAAGTCGCAGCCAGTGAATTTCTCCTCAAGCGTCTTAGCCAACTGTTTGAAAGTGGGTTTATCCTTTACATCCTCATTGGAGATGCCCGTCAACTGGGTGATGACAGGCTGGATATAGCATTCAGGATTAATCAGATAGTCACCACGCTCTTCCTTTCCATCAGGATAGACCTTGATGAACGACAACTGGATAACACGGTCCTTTACCAAATCAAGACCGGTCGTCTCCAAATCGAAGACGACCAGTGGCTTATTTAAATTAAGTTTCATGAAATATCAAAGTTCAATTCTCAAATCAATCATTGATCAGCATAGGCATCATCAGCATCAGCACGTCCTGATTCTCAGGCTGCTCCAAGGGCAATACCAATCCTGCACGACTGGGGTCAGCCAACTGAATGACAACCTGATCGCTATCAAAGTTACTCAAGATCTCAATGAACGACGAGCCCTTGAAGCCAATGCTCATAGGCATGCCATTATAGTCGCACGACATCTTCTCGGTTGCAGTCTTTGAGAAATCATAGTCCTCAGCATCAAGCTGAAGTGTGCCATTCTCCACATGGAAACGAATCAGATTGCTGGAATCGTTTGAGAAAGGCTGTACACGACGCAAAGCAGCCAACAGACCCAAGCGATCGACAGTCAGCTGATTAGGATTGCTCTGAGGAATAACTGAGTTGTAGTTGGGATAGCGGCCCTCAATCAAACGGCAGATAATAACACCCTCCTCGAAGTTAATCTCTGCGTTACGCTCATCAAAACGAATAACCACATCACCACCCTGTTTGCCAAGTACACCTTTCAGCAATGAAGCAGGCTTCTTGGGCAGGATAAAGGCTGCAGGCTGGTCGCTCTTAATGTTCAAGACCTTATTACGAACCAACTTATGGCCATCACTTGCTACAACAGCCAGATAGTCGGGAGTCAAATCAAAATAAATACCATTCATCACAGGGCGAAGTTCGTCCTGTGCGGTTGCGAAGATTGAACGATTGATATTCTCGGCCAATGTAGCAGTTGCAATATTAATGGTAGTAGCGCCATCACCAATCTGCTGGGGCTGAGGAAATTCATCGGCATTCTCAACAGGCAAAGAGAACATACCATTCTGGTAACCAATCTTAGCAATATTAGCTGCCTGGTCCACCTCAAATGTGATGGGTTGTTCAGAAATACCCTTCACAGCCTCTAGCAAATCGTGGTTACCAACACAGAAACGACCATCACCATCGTTTTCAGTCAGTTCAATAGAAGTTTTCATCATCACCTCGCTATCAGAAGCTGTCAGATTCAGACGTCCGTCAACAACCTCAAAAAGGAAGTCGCCCAGAATAGGCAACGAGTTCTTACTATTGATTACTCTAGACAGAGCCACCAGTCGGCTGCTCAGTGCTGTGCTTGATACAGTAAATCTCATATTATTTATATTGTTTATTATTCTCAATTTGGTGTACAAAAATACAAAAAAAGTGCGTCAACAACAAAATATTTGCAAAAAAAATGCTTGTTTTTCAAACTATTTTAGTAATTTCGCATGCGATTTTGCAAAAATACAAATAATAATAACATTTTTAGATATGGATTTAACAGGAAAAGTCATTGCCATCATGGAGGCAAGAGGTGGTGTTTCAGCCCGCACAGGTAACCCATGGATGACTCAGGAATACGTTATCGAGATTCCTGGTCAGTATCCCCGCAAGATGGTTTTCAACATCTTTGGTGAAGATAAGATTAAGCAGTTTAACATCCAGCCAGGCGAGGAGATTACCGTTCAGTTTGATATCGATGCCCGCGAATATAATGGTCGCTGGTTCAACGACATCCGTGCATGGAACATCCTGCGTGGTCAGGCAGCTGGTTCAGTGCCTGCAGCCGCACCGTTTGCAGGTCAGCAGAATGCAGCTCCTCAGGCTGCCAATGCTCCATTCCCTCCTGCACAGGAGCCTGCTGGCGAGAGTGCAGCTGACGATCTTCCTTTCTAAGATACGTAGAGCAATATCACATAAAAAAGCATCAGCCTTGTCGCTGATGCTTTTTTTTTGCAAGAAGATAATGATTCTCTATCCATTATTAATCTGATATAGAAAAAGAGCCCTACCATATTGGCAGAGCTCCTCTATTATTGAATTGTGTTGAATTATTCCTCAACAGCAGCCTGGGCGGCAGCCAGACGTGCGATGGGCACACGGAAGGGAGAGCAAGATGCGTAGTTCATGCCAATCTTAGCACAGAACTTCACAGAGCTAGGCTCACCACCATGCTCACCACAGATACCGCAACGGAGCTCTGGACGAACCTCACGACCACTCTTAACAGCGTGCTTGATCAGCTTACCAACACCCTCCTGGTCGAGAACCTGGAATGGGTCAACCTTCAGGATCTTCTTGTCGAGGTATACAGGCAGGAACGAAGCGATATCGTCGCGGCTGTAACCGAAGGTCATCTGAGTCAAGTCGTTAGTACCGAATGAGAAGTACTGAGCCTCTGAAGCAATCAGGTCAGCAGTCAGGGCAGCACGTGGAATCTCGATCATTGTACCAATCTCGAACTCTACCTCAACACCCTCAGCAGCGAATACTTCCTTGGCAGCGCTCTGGATAACTTCCTTCTGCTGCTTGAGCTCGTTGATAGTACCAATCAGAGGAACCATAATCTCAGGCATAGGATTCTTACCCTCCTTCTTCAGCTCACAAGCTGCACCCAGGATAGCCTTTGTCTGCATAGCGGTGATCTCAGGGAAGGTGATACCCAAACGGCAACCACGGTGACCCAGCATTGGGTTGTTCTCAGCAAGTGAGTCAACACGACGCTTGATATCCTCTACGCTTACGCCCATTTCCTTAGCCATAGTCTCCTGACCAGCCAGATCGTGGGGAACGAACTCGTGCAAAGGAGGATCGAGCAGACGGATGTTTACTGGCAGACCGTCCATAGCCTCAAGGATACCCTTGAAGTCAGCCTTCTGGTAAGGCAGTAACTTTGCAAGAGCCTTCTCACGTCCAGCAACACTGTCAGCCAGAATCATCTCACGCATAGCTACAATCTTCTTATCCTCGAAGAACATGTGCTCAGTACGTGTCAGACCGATACCCTTAGCACCAAACTCGCGAGCGAGCTGAGCATCACGAGGTGTATCAGCATTTGTACGAACCTGCAACTTGGTGTACTTGTCGCAGAGGTCCATCAACTCCTTGAAGTCGCCAGAGAGCTCAGCAGCCTTTGTGGTAACCTCGCCAGCGTATACCTGACCAGTAGTACCATTCAGAGAGATGTAATCACCCTCCTTATATACAACGCCGTCAATCTCAACGGTCTTATCCTTATAGCTTACATTCAGA
>Ga0310786_10005591_pt1 | contig 16994 bp, 15 predicted proteins | sample AusTroGonzalo_MG_FD_203881 | JGI IMG/M metagenome (GOLD analysis project Ga0310786, IMG submission 203881) | Bovine rumen microbial communities from tropical cattle in Woodstock, Queensland, Australia - Gonzalo_03 (v2) (version 2) | ecosystem: Host-associated > Mammals > Digestive system >... | reverse complement strand
AATCTTCCTGGCCTCTTCGTCAATCTCGGGCGGATCGTCATTGGCGGGACATCCCTGCAGGATTGCGAGCAGCGGAAGCAACGCCAGCATCAGCCAGTAACGGGAAAAGATATGCTCTTTCATTTTAGCTTTCATTTTATTATCTTTGCAAATATAACGTTTTTCCGATGAATTCGGCTGCCATACTCATTGAAAAAGTGTCGTCCGCCGTCTGGGGATGGCCGATGATCATCCTTCTGCTGGGCACGCATATCTTCATGACCATCCGCCTCCGTTTCCCCCAGCGATGGATAGGCAAAGCCCTCCGTCTTTCCGTGTCCAGGGACAAACATTCCCATGGCGACGTGAGCCAGTTCGGAGCGCTGGCCACCGCACTGGCAGCCACCATCGGCACCGGCAACATTGTCGGCGTGGCCACGGCCGTGGCCCTCGGCGGGCCCGGTGCGGTGTTCTGGTGCTGGATTACAGGCGTATTCGGCATGGCAACGAAATACTCTGAAGGATTGCTGGCTGTCAAATACCGCGCCAAGACGGCCGACGGGCGGATGCTGGGCGGCCCGATGTTCGCGCTGGAGCGCGGCCTGCACGCCAAATGGCTCGCCATCATCTTCGCCATTTTCACGGCCATCGCCGCTTTCGGCATCGGCAACACCGTACAGGCCAACTCCATCTCGATGCTGCTCAACCAGACATACGGGCTGTCTCCCTATCTGGTGGGCGGCGTGCTGGCGGGGATGGTGCTGCTGGTCATCGTATTCGGTGTCAAGGGCATTTCCAAGGTTTGCTCCACGCTGGTACCCTTCATGGCCTTTTTCTATGTGGTGGGCTGCCTGGTGATCCTCGGCATGAACTGGTCTTTCCTTGGCGAGAGCATCCGCCTCATCTGCCGCTCCGCGTTTACCACCCGGGCAGCCGGCGGCGGATTCATCGGCACCACCGTACTGATGGCCTGCCGCTTCGGTATCGCGCGCGGACTCTTTTCCAACGAATCGGGCCTCGGTTCCGCTCCCATCGTGGCCGCGGCCGCACAGACCCGCAATCCGGTCCGCCAGGCTCTCGTGTCGTCGACCGGCACCTTCTGGGACACAGTGGTAGTTTGCGCTCTTACCGGCCTGGTGCTGGTCAGCAGCATTGTGGCACATCCCGAAATCGATTCGACGCAGGGCGCCGCCCTCACCAAGGCGGCTTTCGACAAGCTGCCCTATGTGGGCGACCTGATCCTGTCGGTGGGCATCGTCACCTTCGCTTTCTCCACCATCCTCGGCTGGTCATACTACGGCGAACGCGCCGTTGAGTATCTCACGGGACGCAATCACAAGGCAGGAAAGATCGCGATTGCGATCTATCGTTTCATCTGGATCGTACTGGTCTTCGTGGGTTCAGTGCTGAGCCTCTCGCTGGTGTGGAACCTGTCGGACATCGCCAACGCACTGATGGCCATCCCGAACCTGGTCGCGATCCTGCTGCTCAGCGGGGTGATTGTCAACGAGACACGGAAATATCTCTGGAACAACCGTCTCGACGAAGACAGCGGCGAAGAACCACCAATTATATAGACGGGGCGTTACCCTACTTGATTACATAGACGTCTTCGCCGTCCTGCAGGTAGAAATACTCTTCGCGGGCGAATTTTTCGAGTGAGTCGCGCTGCGACTGGAGCTGCTCGAGCTTGCGTTCCATGTTGGCAATTTCCTGCTCATAGAATTCAATCTGCTGCCGCTGGCTCCGCAGGGTACGGCGCGCACGCAACATCTGCCCCACATTGTTGGTATCGAAAAAACAAATCCACACCAGGAAAATCAGGCCCACGATGAAATACTTGTTAAGCAGCACTTTCCCCAAGGGACGCAACCTGAACAAGCGGTAACGGGCCTTTATACTGGTGAAGATCGACATACAGGCAGATGTTTCCACAAAAATAATGGATAATCGGGAATCTTCCTAATTATTCGTCAGTAAGATCTCCCCACCTCAGAACGTCGACAGCGGGATCACCTGAAAGGTGATGTGGGCCTGGGAACTCTCGTAGAGGATGCCGACAGTAGCGGGGTCGATCATCGTGAGGCAGGAGTAGCCCCAACTTTCACTTTCATCGAGGAGAACGGAGCCAGGCCAGGTAACGCCGCCGTCATAGCTGATGCGGAGCATCATGTTCAGTCGGTCATTCGGGTCTGCAGGATTGGCAAAAAGCAGTATGTCGCGTCCTAGACTGTTTTCTCTCGCCGGCACGTGCAGCAGCGATGCCATGCAGACCGGATCGGGCAGCTGTCCGTCAGCGACATGCGGCGTCCATGTCCTGCCCATATCTTGCGTCTCATACAGCGCCCGGCCCGTGCCGCGGTTGTCGCGGATACTGAGCAGCAACCGTCCAGGCACGATCTCAGCAACTTGCGATTCCGTCGTATTGGTCTTGGCCGACGCAGAGACCTGCCAGGTCAGGCCGTGGTCGTGGCTGAACATGATGCCGGCCTCCGGTGTCCGGTCGGGCTCCTGGTGCTGGAAGGGGACCACCAAGGTCCCGTCAGCCATCGTAATGCCACGTCCCGGTGCCTGAAAAGTGAACAGCCACTGCGGCTGCTTGACCTGCCGCGTCAGGTTGACCGGCATCGACCAGGTCCGGCCTTCATCTTTGGAGCGAACCAACAGCAACTGCGGTGTGTCTGCCGGCTCGAAACCGTCGCCGGCGCTCCACCAAGCCGTCTTGCCGCCCTTGCCGTGTACCCAGGCTGCAAAGATCATTAAATCTCCCGTCGTCTCATCGAGCAAAATACAGGGATCGCCCACGCCGTTCTCAGCACGCGACAGGCCGCCGTATTCGCCCATGGACATCGCAACCCTCATTGGCTCCCAGGTCAGGCCGCCATCCGTCGAGCGGCTTACGCCGATCTCGATGTCGCCCTGCAAATCACGTGCGCTGGCATGCCGGATGTCGTAGACCGCTACCAGTGCGCCGCTGTGCGTGGTCACCAGCCCCGGAATCCGATAGGCCGTCACGCCGTCATCGCCGCCGGTCCGGACGGCACGCGCCAGCCGGTGTTCCCGTTCTCCGGACTCTTCAATCCGGCAGCCACGCGCCTTCAGCTTGAACCGGAACGGTTTGCGCAGGTCGCGCACGTACCGGCTGTCTACATGCACAAACAGCAGCGAATCGCGGACGAAACTCCGGACCAGCGCCTTGCGCGGCAGGCCGCTGGCTTTACAAGTCAATACGGGCAACGATCCATCGTCCGATGTATGCACTCCATCTGCCAGGCGGACGACCGCGACAGCCACATCCTGGTCAAGCAGCACCGGCACCTGCCTGTACTGCACCTGCAGCGTCACCGCCGCCAGCAAAGAGAAGAAAAAGCCAAGCATGGAAACTGAATTTCTCATAAAGATAGAAAATAATGCTTATTTTTGGCCGATGATTCAAAAGTTTCAATATTTCAAGCCCTCGCTCGGGCAGTCGTGGCTGCTGGTAGCCTTGGTCATTGTGGGCAGTATCGTTGCGGCTCTCGTGATGCCAAATGCACCGCACTCGCTGGGATATTTCGTGATGATGATGATTCCTGTGGTATTCTGCTGGTGGCAGGGTGACAATGCCCAGTTTGCCGGCGGGCGACCGCTTCCCATCAACGCGCCGCACTTCGGCCAGATGCATCCCGTACTCTTTTTCCTGCTTTCCGGCATCGCCTTGCTGGCGCTCTCGGTCGTCATTGAGCCTACCACATCCTTTATCCCGATGCCCGACTCCATCAAGCGAATCTTTGAAGACGCGTTCATGGATTCGCCGCTATGGGATGCGATCTTGGCTACCTGCATCCTGGCGCCGCTCATGGAAGAGTTCCTCTGCCGCGGCATGATGCTGCGCGGCATGCTGCCTCAGAAGGGTGCCCGGAAGGCCATCCTCTGGTCGGCTTTCCTCTTTGCCTTCATGCACCTGAACCCCTGGCAGTCGATTCCGGCTTTCATCATCGGCATTTTCCTGGGTTGGGTCTACTGGCGGACGCATTGCCTGTGGGCTACCATTTTCTTACATTTCCTGAACAACGCTACTTCCATCGTCATCTCACGCATCTGGACCGACCTCCCCGTCGACGCAGCCTGGAAAGACATACTTCCTCCTGCCCAATATTGGATTATGTACGCCGGATGCATCATTGTGGCGGCTATATCTCTCTATATCCTCTATGAAAAAACTCTACCCGTTAAAGTTTCATCCCCAGTGGATGCCTAAGGCCTGGGGCGGCGAACACTGGGACCTGTGCGGCTTCGAAGAGACGCCGTCCGTGGTCTTGGAAGGCTACCTGGCTGATAACGATCTCCCTGACATTCTGGAAACCTATCTGGGCGACCTGGTGGGCGACGAAATCTTCGACTGGCACAATCTCTATTTCCCGCTGCTGATCAAGCGCCTGGTCGTAGAAGACCGCCTGTCCGTACAGGTACACCCAGACGACGAGGTGGCCGCCGAGCGCTTCGGCGAGTTTGGAAAGACCGAATTCTGGTACGTGCTGGAAGCCAAGCCGGACGCCCGCATCTGGATGGGCTTCAAGGAAGACACGGACGCCGGAACGCTCTACAAGGCTTGCCACGATGGAACGGCAGACAAGTTGCTGAATGCCTACAAGCCTCAGCCAGGCGACTGCTTTTTCATTCCCACTGGCACGGTCCACGCAGCAGGTGGCGGCCTGAAGATCGCGGAGATCCAGGAAGCTTCTGACATGACTTTCCGCCTTTACGACTGGGGACGGGAATTCAATCCCGCCACCCGGCGTGAGATGCATCTCGACGAGGCCCTCGACTGCATCAACTACAAGAAATACGACGAAGCTGCCTTCAGCTGTCACCAGGAGACGGATCCCGTAAAGGCCGTCGAGAAGGGCGAAGGCGTCCGTGTTCTCGTCGAAGACCCGCACTTCGTCATCACAAGCCTCTCCCTCACAGCTCCCGCTAAAGTTGCGATGGAGCAGTTCAAAAGTTGCGTAGTTTTTCAATGTCTGACTGGCTATCTATCCGTCCAATGTGACGGTGCCTCCATTCCGCTGGCGGCCGGCGAGACGATGCTCATCCCCGCCTCGCTCGACACCGTAACGCTTATTCCTGCGGCCGGCGGCGCCCACCTGCTGCAAGTACACCTCCCCCAGCCCCCGAAAGACGACGTCTACGACGGTCCGGAGCCAGACCCCAACAATCGCTGACATTGTATTTTTTCTTTTCTCGAAGAAAAAATTGCTTTTTTGCGGCTGGCTTTCATCTTTTCGTATTTATCTTTGCAGTGATAAATGAATCAGGCTTGACCTGATAAGCTATGTGAAAAAGAGCATCGGCTCTCCGAATAGACGTCGATGCTCTTTCTTTTTGAAATAGTCGGGTTGGTACTTGAGGAGAATCCTTTCTTTCGTTTACACTCACATAGCTATTTATCATGAACGTAAAGATCAAGATTTCTTTAAACTTACCGGGTATGGATACCCATTGTGTTTATGTCCGCGCACACTGGCGCCGACAAAACGGCCGTAGAGTGTTCGTTCGGGCTCACTGGCGTCGCTGGTAGTCTGGATGGATAGATCCCATACGAGGCCCGACTTGCGGAGCCGCTTCTCGTTTAAGAGGGCGGCTCTTATTTCTTGACGAATTCGACGCGGCGGTTCTTGGCGCGGCCTTCGTCGGAGCCGTTGTCGGCGATGGGCTCGTGGGCACCTTTGCCGACGGCCGTCAGGCGGGAGGCGTCGATGCCGTTGGCCACGAGGGCGGCCATGATGGCTTCGGCGCGCTTCTGACTGAGCGGATCGTTGACCTTGTCGGAACCGGTATTGTCGCAATGACCCTGGATCTCGAACTTGATGGACGGATCGTCCTTCATGATCTTGGTGATACGGTTGATTTCACCGGTCGATTCGGGTTTGATGGTAGCCTTTCCCGTGTCAAAAGTAATGGCGTAGGTCACGATCTTGCCGTCCGAAGCCAGACGGTCATACAAAGGAACGGCGCCCTTGGCGATGCGGACGTTCTTGATGAAGAAAACGTGATCGTGCTGATTGCAGTTCAACCAGAAATAAGTAGGCTTTTCAGCGTTTGGAATATTGACCACCCGGTTCTCATCAAAATAAACCTTGTAAGCGCGCTTGTTGAAGGAAACGGCGACATGGTGCCAGGCATTGGTAGCCACATTATTGAGCGTGGCAGCGCCCGAACGGGTTTCTTCCCCGTCGGGGAGACGCCATCCGTAAGGGAAGTAAGCATCGTTCAAGACACGTTCTCCACTGGAAACCTGATGGCAGAAGTCGAATCCGCCGGTATCCCACTTGATTTTGTCGCCTTTGGGCAGGTATGTATGGATAATCCAACTGTGTGGATTGAAATCCGTTCCATAATCAGGGCCGTATACCACATAAACATCGTATTCGATCGTAAACTGGTCCGTCAGGTAGGGCTTCCCGTCATTGAAAAGAGGGGTAATGGCCCCATCATCGGCCAGAGCGATGCACTTGACCCCATTCAATTCGGCAACCTGCGCATAACCCTCGAAAACATCCCACTTGGAAGGGAATTCGCCAATCTGCTCATCTTCAACAGTATCTTCAAATATGATCTCGTCGCCGGCCACGAAGTCATAGCTGTTCCAGTTGGCTTTCGCCTTATCGGCCGTTCCGTCTGGTTTCCGAGCTCCGCATTCTTCGCAGAAAGCACCGGTATTGCCTTCATGGCCACATTTGGGGCAGGTCCAGGTAGCAGCCTCCTTGGCAGCCGGCCTGGGAGCACCGCACTCTGCGCAGAATTTGCCAGTGTTGCCTTCATGGCCGCATTCGGGACAGGTCCAGGTGCCGTCGTCCTTTCCCTGACGTTTCAGCTCCTCAGCACGGGCCCTGTTCTCTTCGCGCAGCTGCTCCTCGTCCTGCCTGTTGTTCTTGTCTTGCTTGTTACCAAGTTTCCCGTCCAGCGCGTTGTTTACGCCCTTTTCGACTTTGTTGCCAATGTTGTTCTCGGCTGCATTCTTCGCCCGGTTCTTCAGGCGGTTGAGGATATCACTCTGTGCGTACGCTCCACCGCAGACCAGCAGCAGGGCAGTTATCAGCAAAACGAGCTTTTTCATATCGAAAATTTTGACAGTTATGCAAAGCTAATCATTGTCTCTGAAAAATGCAAGAGATTCCAGGGCAGAGCCCAGTCAAGTAGTCAATCCGAGCTCGGCGGCCTTCTGCTCCATGAGAGCGTAGGCGGCGTCGTAGTCGTTGGGGATGACGCCGTCGAGGATGGCTTCCTTGATGTATTCCTTGATGACACCGACCTGGCGACAGGGCGGGAGATGGTATTTCTCCATGATGAGCTCGCCCGTGATGGGATTCTTGAAGTTGCGGACCGCATCCTTGGCCTCGACTTCGACCAGCTTTTCTCTGACATGCTCATACTGCTGCTTGTAACGCTCGACTTTCTGTTCGTTGGCCGAGGTGATATCGGCTTTGCAGAGGATCATCAGGTCGTCGATGTCGTCGCCGGCCTCAAAGAGCAGCCGGCGGACGGCAGAGTCGGTCACTTCGTCGGTGACGAGCGCCACCGGACGCATATGCAGGCCCACCAGTTTCTGGACATATTTCATGTCTTCGGTCTGCGACATCTTCAGCCGGTTGAAAACGGTCTTGACCATCTTCGAACCGACGTATTCGTGGGCGTGGAAGGTCCAGCCGGTACCGGGTTCCCATCGTTTGGTCGGCGCCTTGCCGATGTCATGGAGCAGGGCGGCCCAGCGCAGCCAAAGATTGTCGCTGGCGGCTGCCACATTGTCGAGTACCTGGAGCGAATGCTTGAAATTGTCCTTGTGTCCGCGCCCGGAGACTGTCTCCACGCCTTTCAGGTCTGCGAGGGCAGGCAGCACGTAAGGCAGCAATTCGCATTCGTCGAGCAGGTAGAAACCCACGGAGGGTTTCGGACATTTCATGATCTTGTTGAGCTCGTCGGCGATACGCTCGGCTGAAAGAATTTCGATGCGTTCCTTGTTGCGGCGCATCGATTCGATGGATTCCGGCACGATGGTGAAGCCCAGCTGCGTGGCGAAGCGGATGCCGCGGAGCATGCGCAGCGGGTCGTCGCTGTAGGTGGTGTCGGGGTCGAGCGGCGTGCGGATGAGGCCGGCATTGAGGTCGCGGATGCCCCCGAAGGGGTCGACCAGGTTGCCGTAATCTTCACGCTGGAGGCTGAACGCCATGGCATTGATGGTGAAATCGCGACGTTGCTGGTCTTCCTCTAGCGTGCCGTCTTCCACGATGGGCTTGCGGGAGTTGGCCCGGTACGATTCTCGGCGTGCTCCAACGAATTCAACCTCCATGCCGTCGCAGTGAAGCATGGCCGTGCCGAAATTCTTGAAGACGGAAACCTTCGTATGCAGTTTGTGTCCGACGGCCTCGGCCAGGGCGATGCCGCTGCCTTCGACCACGATGTCGATGTCGTTGTTCTCGCGCTGCAGGAAGAAATCGCGCACGTAGCCCCCGATGACGAAGGCCCGCACGCCTTGCTCGTGCGCGGTCCGCGACACGATGTCGAAGATTCTGCCGTTCAATGCCTGCTCAAACATATTGCAAATATACAAATTTTGTATCTTTGCTGAATATGGCAAAGACCACCACCGATACCGTTCAGGAATACAAGGCGCTGCGGGAAGAGATTCTCCGCGGCGACATCAAGCCGTTCTACCTGCTTTTCGGCAAAGAACATTATTACATTGACGAGATCTGCAAGCTGCTGATGGAGACCGTCATTCCGCCCGAAGAACGCGACTTCGGGCAGCTGGTCTATTTCGGGGCCGACGTGACGGCCAATCAGGTGGTGAGCGCCGCGCGACAGTTTCCCATGATGATCAGCCGGCAGCTGGTGGTCGTCAAGGAGGCGCAGATGATGAAAAAGGTGGAAGACATCGGCGTATATTTCGAGGGCATCCAGCCCACGACCGTGCTCGTTGTCTGCTACAAGACCAACAACGACCCCACCAAGAGCGGAAAGAACATCGACAAGCGTTCCACTTTCTATAAGAATGCAAAAAAAGTCGGCGTTGCCTTCGAGTCGAATCCCATCCCCGACTATAAGATTGCACGCTGGATCGACGGATTTGTCGCCGAACAGGGACTCAGCATTGCGCCCGACGCCGCATCGCTCCTGGCCGAATCGGCCGGAACGGACCTGCAGAAACTCGCCCTGGCCGTCGAGAAACTGCGCAAGATCCTGCCCGAAGACCGCCGTCGGATCACCATCCAGGACGTGGAAGAAAACGTGGGCATGAGTCGTGACTACTCGGCTTTCGAGCTGACCAAGGCCCTTTCCCTGCGCGACGCCGCCAAAGCTTTTCGCATTGTCGGCTTCTTCGCTGACTCGCCCAAACGCTTCCCGCTTCCGATGACCATGGCGGCCCTGAGCAGTCACTTCCTCCGTTTGCTGCGCTACCATGCCCTGCTGCAGGACGGCGTTTCCCGCAACGACATCCTTGCGCAACTCGGCATCAATCCCTATTTCGGCGGCGAATACGACACCGCCGTGCGCAACTATACGGTCAAGAAGGTGATGCGCATCATCGCCCTCCTCAAGGACTACGACCAGCGCTCCAAATCGAACACCCGCGGCGAAGCCACCGACGGCGATCTCCTCAAAGAGCTGACTGCGAAGATACTGGCGTAGGACGCCGGCGGACAGCTCCCAATCAGTTTAAAAAGTCTGGAATCTCTGTGCAGTAATCGAAGCCGGAACCGTCGGGACGGCGGGCCAGGAAATGGGTCGTCGTGCCGTTGGTGACCAGGATGTAGCGCACCTGCAGGACGCGGGTGTAGCGCAGGACCTGCTCGACGACAGCGGCGTCGAGAGGCACGCCCGGCGCCTTGCACTCGACCAGCAGCAGCGGCTGCAGCGCACGGTCGAACACCAGCACGTCGGCACGGTAACGGCGACGGTTGTACAGGAAACCATATTCGCTTTCCATGCGCGCAAACGAGACGCCGCAGCTTTCATGCAGCCAGCGGATGACTTGCTGCCGCACCTCTTCCTCAGGCGTGCGGGCCACATTCTTGCGGCGCAAAGGATCGTAGATTTCGTCCATCCGCTCAGATCCGCTGGACGATCATGCCGACTTTCTGGAATTCGTTCCAGAGCCAGAGATACTCTTCCGTGGCTTTGACCACAATCAGCTTGACGATCAGCGTGGTCTGCTCGCCGGCAGCCAGGCGGTAGTGAAGTTCGCATTCCACTTCTTCGCCTTCGGCAGAAGGAATACCTTCCGTATAGCGGACATGGAGGTAACGCGTCTGGTCGTCACTCTGAATACGGTAGGTACGACGGTCGCGGCTGGCAGCACGCTGGTAGATATCCTGATTGTAAGCCAGGGCGATGGCGCCTTTGATATACAGGCCCTCCGTGTAGGAAGACTCCAGCTGTTTGCGTTCCGCAGACTTGGTGTCGACCGGTGTCGGAGGTTCGGGTCCGGGCGGATCGGGCTGCGGACAAGACACCGCCATCGTAGTGGCGACCAGCACGAGAAGCAGCGCGAAACGCAGGAAGAAGCCAGGGTTTCTTTTCATTCTTTTACCTCCAGGATTTTGGTAAGGGTCTCCCGGGCACCATCAGGGTAGGTGATGGTGGCGGAGATCTTGTGGGCGCCCGAACGGGTAAAGGTATAGAATTCTTCGGACAGGGGCTGGCTGTCGACGGACCAGCTGACGACAGCCTTCTCATCGAGCAGGTTGAGCAGGAACAGACGGATTTGCTCGCCTTTGCGCCAACTGCGGTCCATGGCACCGATGAGCGGGTAATCACTCAAGCTGCTGAGTGCCTGGAATTCCAGATAATACACGCGACCCACCACATTCCAGCGGCTGTAGAACAATTCGCAGTAATAGTTCTCGCCCGGAAGCAGGTTGTCGAAGACATACTGCGTCTTGTCGCCAACCACCACGGTCTGGCTGCTGATGCCGTTGACGGATCCCCATCGGAGGTTCCACTGGCCGGAGGCACTCTTGTCGCACTCCCAGTTCAACACGGCTGAAGTCTGCCCCGGAATTATCGAATAGCCCGTCAGCACGGGAAGGTCCCAGCTGTCGTCGTAAACCACCTGGCAGCTGATGCCTTCGGAAGTGCGGGTGATGTCGGTCAGGCCCAGGCCTACCCCTTTTCCGCTCCAGGCACGCAGGGGGAACAAATAGGAAGAGTGGATGGTACGAACGTTTTTCTTGCCGGGATAGAAGGCCTCTTCCACGCTGGCAGCCTCCATGCCCGTCGAGGAAACAAAGTATGCACAGGGGTGCGTGGCACAGCCGTTGACAGCATTGGTCGTCCAGCGCATCCGGGCTGTCATCGAACCGGCGGTGTTGTTGCTCTTGTCTATGTGATAGACGACAAGGCCCGTCCCGCCAATGGCAGCATCCCACTTCGAGCCGTCCCGGTATTCCAGCCAGAAATCCTCTCCCGCGTTGCTTGTGGGAAGCAGAAACGCTGTCACAGCATGCTGCACGGGCGGCACCAGCAATTCCTGCTCCGTACGGACGGTCGAGGTCCGTACCAGGCCGATGAGCTGGCGTTCGAAAGCGGTCAGATAGGGCGGTGTGCGGCCTTCGTTGTTGTAGTTGCCGCGGTCCATGATCGAAAGACTGCCCTGCAAGCCGGGACATTCTCCCTCCTCGTCGTCGTTGACATCGTAGAGGTCGGGCAGACCGAGGAAGTGGCAATACTCATGGCAGATGGTGCCGATGCCGGCAAACTGGTAACCCGATGGCCCTGCGTATTCAGAGTAAAGCGAAAAATTCGAGATTTTCATGCCGTCCAGCGACAAGCCCAGGTCGGCGATGTTCCACGACTGGGGCCAGAGCGTATTGTCGCCACCGCCTTCAGCTTCGTTGTGACCGGCAAAGAAGAGAAACACATTGTCCACCACGCCGTCGCTGTCGAAATCATAACGTGTGAAATCCACGCCGGCCGCATCGGCGGCCACACAGGCATGCGCGACCAGCTGCTTGATGTTCTTGTCGGTAACGCCGTCGACGTTGGCACCATACCAGGCCTGGTTGTTGGGCAGCGTCACTACGTCACAGACTTCGAAACTGAAACTGCTGCTGCTCCCCAGGTTGTCGCGGAACCAGTCGAGCACACTACCCGTAGCCCCGTTTTCGGAATAGTACTGCTGGTTGAAAAGATTGTAAATCGTGTTGCGCGGAGAAGGTATGGTGAACTTCCGGTCCTGGAACTGCACCGGAATAACGACCGTCCGCACGTTAACAGCGGCTTTGGTGGACAGGAAAAAGGCCAGTGATCCCCCTTCGGGATTGAGCTGTTTCCTGAGGAGAGGCGTTGTGGGAGGAAGAGAATCGGTCTCGTGCCACCAGCCCCTTGCATCCTGGAAAACGGGACGGCCGGCCAGCGTGGTCTTCCACGAGCGGTTCTCGTCGCCATGAATCAGAATGGTCAGTTCGCTGCCGTCGGGCTGGGTAACCTTCACGGGGTACGGCCAGGCTTTCACTGCATGAAGCTGCAGCGAAAAGGCCAGCATGGCGAACAGCACGATGAAGATTTTACGACCCATCCGGTGTATACTTTTTACACGTTTATCAACGTTTCAAACTACATAATTACAAAATTATCTCAATTTCTCCAAATTTCCTTCCGTAAGTTTCCTATCTTTGCATACCATGAATGCGACCGCTGCCTATCAATTCACCATCGTCGTGCCCGTTTTCAACGAGCGTGACAACCTGCCGGAGCTTGAAAAGCGCCTGGCCGCATATCTTGAAAAGTCGTTTGTGCAGCCCGCCTGCATTCTCTTCGTAGATGACGGCTCGACCGATGGAGGCAGCCAGCTGCTGGAAGAAATCTGCCGGCGGAACGACGCATTCTATTTCCTTCGATTCGCTGCCAACCACGGCCTGAGCACCGCACTCAAAGCCGGTTTCGACCATTGTGAATCGCCGCTGACGGGCTATATCGATGCCGACCTGCAGACCGATCCCGAAGACTTCGACCTGCTGCTCCCCCATGCAGGGGAACACGCCATGGTCATGGGTATCCGGACCGGGCGCAAAGACAGTTTCGGCAAACGCCTCATCTCGGTTCTGGCCAACAGTTCCCGCCGGCGCATCGTCCACGACACGGCCCGGGACACGGGCTGCCCGCTGAAGGTCCTGCAGACACCCTACGCGAAGCGTCTTCCTGCCCTGAACGGCATGCACCGTTTCCTGCCCTCGCTGATCAGCAACCTGGGTGGCGACTACCTGCAAGTGCCTGTACACCACCATCCACGAAGGGCCGGACAGAGCAAATTCAACTTGAAGAACCGCTTCTGGGGCCCGATCCGCGACGCCTTCGGCTTTCGCTGGTACCAGCGTCGCCGGTTCGAATACACCATTGACAAGCGCAAACTCGACTGATGGACAATCTCTGGATCTTTTCCCTCGGTTTCCTGGCGCAGCTGCTTTTCGCATCGCGCATGCTGATCCAGTGGCTCCAGTCGGAAAAGGCCCACAAGGTGGAGAATCCCACGATTTTCTGGATGCTCAGTCTGGGCGGTTCGCTGCTCTATCTGCTATACGGCTGGCTGCGCAACGATTTCGCCCTGATACTGGGCCAGCTGATTGTCTATTATGTATATATCTGGAACTTGGCAGCAAAAGGCGTCTGGGCGAAACTGGGAGCCTGGCGGCCTTGGATCATGGGCCTGCTGCTGCTCATTCCCGTTGCGGCCCTGGTACGCATGGCGTTCCACTGGCCCGAAGTGACCAACGCGCTATTCCACAATGAAGCCATTCCACGGGGCCTGCTGCTCTTCGGCACCACCGGACAGATCGTCTTCTCCACCCGCTTCCTCTACCAGACTGTCTACTCCGTCCGGCGGAAAGCCTCGCTGCTGCCGGCCGGATTCTGGCTCATCAGCACCGTCGGCGCAACGATGATCCTGATCTACGGCATATTCCGGCACGATCCCGTCGTGATTGTGTCCGAAGTTTTCGGCCTGATTACCTACATCCGCAACCTGATGCTATGGAACCGGGAGCGAAAAGCCTGACAGACAAGCTGCTGGATTCGCAGTGGCTGCGGCTGGGCTTTTACCTGCTGCTCTTCCTCCCGTTGCTCCTGCGCCGGGAACCCACCCCGACCAATGAACTGAAATATCTGCAGATAGCCGACGAAGCGCTGCGGGACGGGCATTTCTGGTGTCTGTATCTGGACGGAACCGCCTATGCTGACAAGCCGCCGCTCTATCTGTGGATTATTATGTTATTCAGGCAATTGCTGGGCTTCCACTGCATTCCGCTCCTGGAGCTTTTCTCCCTGCTGCCAGCCTTCGGCATGCTGGTGATCTTCAACCGCTGGTGCGGAGAAAGGCTTCCCCGACGCTGGCTGCTGGCGGCAGAGCCAGCCCTGCTGACCACGGCGTATTTCCTGGGCGGGGCCGTCGTGCTCCGCATGGACATGCTGATGTGCTTTTTCATCACGCTGGCCATGTGGCTGTTCTGGCGCATGGACCGGGGGGAACACAAACCCGCTTTGCCCTGGTGCTTTGCCCTGGCGGTTTTCGGGGCCATTTTCAGCAAAGGCCCCGTGGGTTTTCTCTTTCCGCTGCTGGGCTGCTTCGTCTGGCTGCTGACGGAACGCCGGCTGCGCGATTTCGGCAAGGCATGGGGCTGGCGGACCTGGATGGTGCTCGTGGTCCTGTGCGGCATCTGGTGGAGCTCCGTGTATCTGGAAGGAGGCCGCGACTATATCCACAACCTGCTGGTCCACCAGACAGTTGACCGGGCCGTCGACGCTTTCCACCACCAACGGCCGGTATACTGGTATCTGTATGTCATCTGGTACGCCATGGGGCCCTGGTCTCTGCTGACCATCCCCGTCAGCATCTGGGGCACCCTCTGGCACAAGCTGCAGGCTCTTTCCCGTTTCTTCCTGCTGGTTTCCGCCGCATTCTTCGTGCTCATGTCGCTATTTAGCAGTAAGTTACAGATTTACTTGCTGCCCCTTTTCGGCTTTGTCAACTATGCCTGCTTCATGATTCTTGCGAATGGCGAAAAAGAAATGCCGGGCGAAGGCCGTATCCTCCGCCGGACCTGCTACATCCTGTCCGGCATCCTGCTGACGGCGGTGTTCGTCGCGGGGCTCTTCTTTCCGGACATTTTTTAGCCAAAAGAAGTATAACATTGCCATCAATTCGCTATTTTTGTATGTTTAATGTGAAGATAATGGCACAGAATCCTCCTCTTGCGCGACTTGAATTGAGCCGCAGTGGCATACGGAACAATTACAACCATTTCCGCTCCCTTCTCAAGCCTGAGACCAAAATCCTGATCCTGGTCAAGGCCAATGGCTACGGCCACGGCGCCGTGCCCTTCGCCAAGGAGATGGAAGAGGCTGGCGCCGCCTATCTGGGCGTGGCCCTTCCCGGTGAAGGCGTGGAGCTTCGCAAGGCAGGCATCAACCTGCCCATCCTCGTACTGACTACCGGTACCGACGACTATCCCGAGATCATCCGCTACGGGCTGGAGCCCGGCATTCCCGACCTGTTCGCGCTGACGCGCCTGCGCGACGAACTGCGCTGCATCGGCCGCAAGGACTATCCCGTCCACATCAATATCGACACGGGCATGCACCGCCTGGGGTTCATGGAAAAAGAGATTCCCGCCCTCATCGACTTCCTGGCCGAAAGTCCGGAAATCCATATCGAGGGTCTCTACACCCACCTGGCCGCCTCTGACGAAGTACAGCACGACGAATTCACGCTGGGCCAGATCGCCCTCTATGAGAAACTCAGCACGCAGATCATGCAGCATCTGCCTTACAAGCCGCTCCGGCATGTGCTCAACTCGGCTGGCATCGAGCGTTTCACCCAGTACCAGTACGACATGGTGCGCCTGGGCATCGGCATCTACGGCATCAGCGCCATCTCCGATCCCCGGCTGAAACCCGCCGCCTTCTACCGCTGCCCCATCCTGCAGATCAAGGACCTGCATCCCGAAGACGGCACCATCGGCTACGGCCGCCACGGCATCCTCCACGACGGCGTCACACGCTCCGCCACGCTCTGCGTAGGCTACGCGGACGGCATCAACCGGCATCTCGGCTGCGGACGCGCAAGTTTCGAGGTAAACGGCAAGATGGCCCCTACCATCGGCAACATCTGCATGGACATGTGTATGATCGACGTCACCGGCATCGACTGCCAGGAAGGCGACATGGTGACCATTTTCGGCGACAGGCCCTCGGCCGGCGACCTGGCCAAAGTACTCGATACCATTCCTTACGAAATCTTTACCTCGATTCCGCGGCGCGTAAACCGCGTCATCGTGGACTGATACCGCAAAAGAAAAACTAAAACCAAATCAAAAGTAATACAACCATGGCAACTGAGAAACTCGACATCATGCAGACCATCAAGGACGGCGTCCAGTATGGCCTGAAGAACTTCTTTCCCCTCCTGCTGATGGTCATCCTCTATGTAGTGACTGTCTGGATCCCCTATCTCAACATCGGCACCACGATCGGCCTCTATAAGGCTATCATTCAGATCGGCCGTGGCGAGACCATCGATCCCACATCCATTTTCTCCGGCGAAAATTTCAAGAACCTGAGCGGCTTCTTCCTTCTGCTGGGCCTGTTGTACATCGGCATCGTGGTAGCCACCTTCTTCATGTTCATTCCGGGCGTGGTGATGAGCGTCGCCTGGGGCTTCGCAATCTATTTCTTCATTGACAAGAATGTCTCCCCGCTCAAGTCACTCCAGCTGAGCTATGACTCCACCTATGGCAACAAATGGCGGATTTTCTTCACCGAATTCCTTTGCGCCTTCCTGGTCGGCCTGGTATGCGGCATCCTCGCTACCATCCCGAAGGTCGGTCCCGTGCTGGCCGGCGTCGGCGCCATCCTCTGCTGCGCGATCGTGGTGGCCGTCGAGGGCGTGATGTATGACTTCTTCTCCAAGAAGGCAGACAAAATCCTGAGCAAGAAAAACGAAACGCCCGCCGGCCCGGCTGCACCCGTGGTCGAGGCCGAGG
>Ga0310786_10005590_pt1 | contig 16999 bp, 13 predicted proteins | sample AusTroGonzalo_MG_FD_203881 | JGI IMG/M metagenome (GOLD analysis project Ga0310786, IMG submission 203881) | Bovine rumen microbial communities from tropical cattle in Woodstock, Queensland, Australia - Gonzalo_03 (v2) (version 2) | ecosystem: Host-associated > Mammals > Digestive system >... | reverse complement strand
ATCGGTTTCCAGCCTTTGGATGAGGACGACATGAATTACCTCGAACCTGTTAATTGAAGATATATGCTCGCAACGGCCGCATCGTAGATCAGTCCGCTAATAAAAGAAGCAAGAACTGATTTTTACAGCGTGACATTCACACCCAAGGTGAATGTGCGCGAGGCGGGATAGGCGCCAGAGTCGGTACCGCTGCTGACCTCAGGATCGTAGCCCTTATAGGGGGTGATGGTGAAGAGGTTGGTGGCGGTTGCGTATATTCGCACACTTTCAACATTCAACTTTAAACTTTTAACATTTAAAGTATAGCCGATGGTCAAGTTGCGCAACTTCAGATAGCTGGCATTCTGCACGTAACGGCTGTCGATATAGTCGAAGGGGCGGACGGTGCTGGCCAGGGGAAGCGCATTACTACCGTTCTGAGGCGTCCATGAGTTCTTCACGGTGGCGAGCACATTGTAAGAATCGGTTGTCTGCTCCAGGCAACGCTGCAGGGCATTGTAGAGTTTGTTGCCATAGCTGCCGGCAAACGATGCTGAGAGGTCGAAGTTGCCGTAGCGCAACTGCGTAGAGAAACCATAAATAAGGTCGGGCTGGGTGCTACCCAGGATAACGCGGTCATTGCCGTCAATCTTGTTGTCGTTGTTAGTATCGGCAAACTTTAGGTCGCCCGGCTGGGGTGTCTGTCCGTTGATGGTGGGTAGCTTGGATACATCCTCATTACTCTGCACGATGCCTACGAACTGCAAGCCATAGAAAGCTCCGAGAGACTCGCCACGACGCAGTATCTGCTGTTTGTCGGAACCCTGGATGACGTCGTTTGTTGAGCCCATATCGGTAATCTCATTCTTGTTGTAGGCGGCATTGGCGCTAATACCCCAAAAGAGGTTTTTGCGCTGAATCAGGTTGGCGCTGACAGATAGCTCCACGCCCTTGTTCACCACGTTGCCCACGTTCTGCAGTTGCGAGGTAACACCACTGGCAAAGCCCATAGGCACCACCAAAAGCAGGTCGCTGGTCTTCTTGTAGTAGGCATCGAAGACGATGTTCACACGGTTCTTCAATAGACCGAGGTCGAAGCCGAGGTTATACGATGCGGTAGTCTCCCACTTCAGATTATCGTTCGACGTGTTCTGCTTGGCATAGCTGCTGGAACCACCGTAGCTACCCGTAGCGTAGGAGGTCGAGAAGGCATAGTCAGATATCTCCTGATTGCCCACCAGACCGCCCGAGAGGCGCACCTTCAGATAGTCAATGGCCTGCACGTCGCGCAAGAACGACTCCTGATCAACATTCCACGACAGACCCAGCGAGGGGAAGTAGCCCCAACGGTGATCCTTGGAGAAGCGACTGGAGTTGTCGGCGCGGAAAGTGGCGGTGGCGTTGTAGCGATCCAACAGCGTATAGTTCACGCGGGCAATAACAGAATTCAGCTTTGACTCCGAGATGCCCGTCTGTGGCGTGTAGATACCCGAACCGTCGCCCAGGTTATACTGCTTCAGCGTCTCGTTGGTAAAATGATTCGTGCGGATATTGCTGTGCGTAGAGGTTGAGGTCTGACGGGTGTAGCCTACAAGGGCGTCGATGAAATGCTGATCACCCAAGTTACGGCTATAAGAGGCCGTGTACTCCTGCTGCCACACGTCGGTCTGACGATTACCTGTGCCACCGATACCCTGCGTGGCCAAGCCCAACGAAGTATAGGCACCCGAGAAGTAGTTCTGCGTCAGTTTCTCGCTGTTCAAACCAACGGTGGCTTTCAGCGTCAGGTCGCCAATGCGGTAACTCGCCCAGACATTAGAGAGCAGGTAGTTATTGATGTTCTCAGCCACGCTCTCCTGAAGGTCGTAAACAGGATTAGCCGACTGGTCACCAATGGCAAAGTAGGCGTACTCATAGGGGTTGTTGAAGTTGTAGGAGCCATCAGCATGATAGACGCTGACAACGGGGGGCATCAGCAGGGCATAGACAAAACTGTTGGTGATGCCAGCCGAATAAGGCGAAGAATTAAAGACCTGTTCCTCGGTAGTAGTCAAGCCCTGCTGCTTCGAGCGGCCGTAGGTGGCGTTGACACCAAACTTCAAGTCCTTCTTCAATTCCCACTCCACGTTAGTGTGGAAGTTATAACGCTCGAAACCAGAGTTCAGCAGGATACCATCTTGGTCGGTATAGTTGGCCGAGAAGGCATAGCGGCTTTTGTCGCTGCCACCCGTGATGCTCAGCTCGTGACTCTGCTGAACGGCAGTGCGCAGCACAGCATCCTGCCAGTCGGTACCCTTGCCAAGGGCAGCAATCTCTGCGTCGGTATAACCGCCTTTGTTGCTCCAGTATTCCTTCTGAAACTGTGCCCACTCCGAGGCATTGAGCAAATCCAACTTCTTGCTGATGTTGCTCACACCTATATTATAAGTATAGTTGATACGTGCCTGCTGGTCACCACGCTGACCCTTCTTCGTGGTAATAAGAATCACGCCGTTGGCACCGCGCGAACCGTAGATAGCGGTAGCCGAGACATCCTTCAGCACCTCCACGCTCTCAATATCGTTGGGGTTGATAGTGGCCAGCGGATTGAGGCTGCCCTCGATGCCGCCCAAACCCGTAGAGTTGTTGTTAGCATCCTTGAAATAAATAAAGCCATCGATGACATAGAGCGGTTCGTTGGAGGCGTTTACCGAGTTGCCGCCGCGGATACGGATATGACTGTCGGCACCCGGCTGACCGCTACTGGCTGTCACGTTAAGACCAGCCACCTGTCCGCTCAGGGCACCATCAAGCGTAGGTGCCTGCGAAATCTCAAAGATGTCGGCCTTCACCTTCGTCACACTACCCGTGAGTTGGGTGCGCTTCTGCGTACCATAGCCCACCACTACAACCTCATTCAGATGATGGTCTTCCTCCTTCAGCGATATAACCACATTCTTGTCGTCGTCCTTCAAGCGGATAATCTTTGCCTCGTAGCCCACGTAACTCACCTTCAGTTCCGAAGGAAACGTTGCCACATCGATGCGGAAGTTACCCTCGGCATCCGTTGTCACTCCCACCTGACTGCGTGCGTCGAAAATTGTTGCGCCAATGATAGCCTCACCCGTTCCGGCGTCGGTTACCTTACCTACAACAGGGGCAGCCGACGCCACAGAACTGGAAACAATGGCTAAAACAAATACAATAAATCGTGCTTTCTGAAAACTCTTCATACCCTTATCCTTATAAAAATGTTTTACTGGGTGCAAAGGTACGGCGGTTTTCAGCCTCCCACAATCGCTATTTTGTGGCATTCCGCATACCAAACAAAAGGTATGCAGTCGCAGAGAAACAAAAAAAGGCAGCTCTAAAGCTACCTTTTATTCTTTAGTTGATGGCATCCTGTATGACCAAGCCTGCCAACATGAAGCCGAAGACGGCGGTGATGTGAACAAGAGAGCCCTTGCCTGCGCCTCGTGATTCGACGAGTTCGTCGGAATAGACGCACTGGAACTTGCGGGCGGGGTACTGGCCGTCGTGCTTGAAGCGCTTACGAAGCGTGCGTGCCAACGGGTCGCCCTGCACCTTCCAGAACTCAGCCGTCTTGATGCGCGTGGGGTCAAGCTTCAGGGCGGCGCCCATCGATGAGAAAAACTTAGCCTCGGTTTTCGTGGCCATGAGGATGAGCAGCGCCTTGTCTTTCAGTGAGTCGATAGCATCGATGATGTAGTCGTAGGATTCCAGATGAAAGCTCTCGGCTGTCTCAGCTGTGAAGACCTGCTGCAGGGCAGTAATCTCGGCCGAGGAGTTGATACTGAGCAGGCGCTCCTTCAGGGCATCCACCTTCACCTGTCCCACGGTCTCTGTCGTTGCCATCAACTGGCGGTTGACGTTGGTGACGTCCACACGGTCGAAGTCAACGATTGTGAGATGCTGGATGCCACTACGCACCAGACTCTCAGCGCACCACGAACCAACGCCGCCCACACCGAATACAATCACCCGTTTCTCGGCGATGCGGCTCATAGCCTCATCACCCAGCAAGAGTTGCGACCTCTGGAATATTGCTTGTTCTATTGCCATCTTTTGATTTTTGGCTGCAAAGGTAAAACAAATTATTGAGAACAACAAATGATTGATTATCTTTCAGTTTCTATCGTTGGACCACCATCTGCATTCCTAAAGACTAATCCCCTGAAGTCTTTAAAGACATAAAAAAAGCGATGCGTCTGCTCAGGAACCTTAAACCGACAACAGTTCTGGCTGGCGCATCGCGAATAAAACCGGTTTCTATTTCTTACTCTTTTCTTTGATACCTTTTCAAAGATGTATTTCTTTGTCAATGACCTCTCCGTTCAGAATCTTAAACGAGTTCAACTTCGGTTCCCCGTTGAGTAGTGATAAGATAGCATAACGGATAGTGGGGTCGTTAGCCAAGCGCAGATCCTCCTGCGAGGGGCGTGAGGGCGAGGCAGGATGACTGTGCCAGTTGGCAAGTATCTTCAACCCATGCTCACGGGCATAGCGCAAGGCAGCAAACTGATCCTTAGGTGCAAACGAGAAGTGCTCTGATGAATGGTCAATGTTCTCCATCCAGTAGTTCTCGGTGACTTCATCACCAATCCCCAGCAGATAGCCACACGACTCATCGGGTGCATCCTTCTCAGCTTGCGCAATCAATTCTTCTATAATGTTCTCAGGAATCTTCATTCTGAAATATGATGTTTAATGTTTCAAGTCGCACGCAGCCTGCTCGTAATCTATCAGGTGGTCAATCGTAGGATTCGTACCACAGATAGCACACGAGTCACGATGCTTCACCGGCACGGTGCGGAACAGCATCGTCTTGGCATCGAACGTCAGCAGTCGGTTGGTCAGCAACTCCCCTACCCCTGTAAAGTACTTCAGCGTCTCGGCAGCCTGAATAGTACCCAGCATACCGGCAATGGCACCCAGCACACCTGCCTGCGAACAAGTAGGCACGGCACCCACGGGAGGCGGTTCCTTAAACATACAACGGTAGCAGGCCGTACCGGGCAGATGCGTAAACGTCTGTCCGTTGAAGCGTAGGATGCCACCATGCGAGAACGGCTTACCCGCCATCACACACGCATCATTAATCAGGAACTTCACGGGGAAGTTGTCGGTACCGTCCACAATGAAGTCGTACTCCTTAATGATGTCGAGTGCATTCGAAGAGTCGAGAAACTCATAATAGGTGTTTACCTGCACATCAGGATTGATGGCTTTAATCTTCTCTTCGGCACTCTTCACTTTGGGTATGCCTACGTCCTTCGTGAAGTGAATCACCTGGCGCTGCAGATTGCTTAAATCAACCACGTCTGCATCTACGATACCAATGGTGCCGATGCCTGCCGCAGCGAGATAGAGCGACACCGGGGCACCCAGTCCGCCGGCACCTACTACGAGCACACGCGCGTTCATAATTTTTTCCTGTCCCTCCACGCCTACATCCTGCAGCAGGATATGGCGTGAATAGCGTTGTATCTGGTCTTCTGTAAAGTCTATCATAGCGGTAGCAATTTTTTCACCTTTCACTCTTCCCTTAAACATCCGCCTCCCATGAAATACAGGAAATCAATCTTGTCGCCTTCCTTCAGTTGAATACCGTCCCAGTCCTCGCGCTCGGCAAACTCCTCATTCACCTGCACGCTGACCATATCCGGCTGCTGTACGTCATTCTGCTTTATCAACTCGCTCACATTGAGGGGCAGGCTCACTTCCTGCGCATCTCCATTTACATAAATCTTTGCCATAATCTTTTTTTGAGTTTGAATCACACTGCAAAGGTACGGTGGTTTCTGCACCCCCACAATCCCACGGAAATGGTAAATGGCATACCACAAATGCGTGATATGAAATGCCACAAACAAGCGATTGTGGGGGCGCAGAAACCACCGTACCTTTGCAGCGTGATTTAATCACACGATTTAATCACACCGTGAATATTAGCAGAAACTCAAACATTTTATTATATATGGCAGATCAAAAGAAACTAAGCATCATTGCCTTCAGTGGCGATTTCGACAAGCTGACAGCAGTTTTTACACTTGGTACAGGCGCAGCCGCCGTGGGCTATGAGGTTAATATCTTTTTTACCTTCTGGGGACTGGATGCTATTAAGCAGAAGCAGGGACGCTCGTTTACGGGGGGCAACTGGCTCACCAAGCTATTCGGATTCATGATGGGGGGCTTGAAGGTCACACCAACGAGCCGCTTCAACTTCCTTGGTGCAGGTCCGAAGATTTTCCGTTATTTGATGCGCAAAAATAACGTGGCAATGCTTGAGGAACTGGTTGGGGCTGCAAAGGCGCTTGGTATTAACCTCTATGCCTGCGAGATGGCGATGCATGTGCTCGGACTGAAGAAAGAGGACTTCATCCCAGAGGTGAAGGACGTGCTTGGCGTGGCCTCGTTTCTGAAACTGAGCGAAGGTGGACAGACATTATTCATTTAACAATAAAAAAGGTAAGGATATGGCAACAAAGGTATTAGACATCACGAAGGAGCACTGCCCGATGACCTTCGTTAAGACAAAAATCGAACTTTCAAAACTGAGCAATGGCGACATTCTGGAAGTATTGCTTACAGAAGGCGAACCGCTGGATAACGTCCCGCGAAATGCTAAGGAGCAGGGCTATCATGTTCTCTCTGTAGAGCATGTGGAGGGCACCACGCATAAAGTCGTGATAAAAAAATAAAGCATAAGTATAACATCAAAAAAACTCAAACGAATTATGGCAGATTCAAATCTTCAGCGTAGTGTGACTACAGCAACAGCCAGAAAACTGGCAACGACAACAAAGACAGCCCCTCAGATGGGTTCTATCACCCCGAGACTACTTCTGAAACTCCTGCCCTGGGTGCAGGTAAGTGGCGGTACTTTCCGCGTAAACCGTACAAAGGTAGAGCTTCGTAAGAACGACCGTCTGCCGATACAATATGTGAATGGCGTTCCTTCGTTCACGGCAAAGAACCTCAAGTCTATTCCCTTGTTCTCTGAGTTCGACGATGAGATTCTGAACCGTCTGGTCAGCTCGTTCGAGGCTAAAGAGGTGGATGTTGACAAACTCTTTGTGGAAGAGGGTAAGGACAAGCAGCGCTTCTTCATTGTTGCCAGTGGACAGGCTGAGGTTATCAGCAAAGGCCCTCACGGTGAGGACTTGCGGATTGCCCTTCTGGGCGATGGCGAATACTTTGGCGAGGCTGATTTGCTGGACGAGCAGGAATCTACGGTATCTGTTCGCGCCATCACGCCAACGGTATTCCTTGGCCTGAAACTCAAGGAGCTGATTAAATTTATTAAGGAAGTGCCCGACTTCCGCGACACGTTCGAGAAAGCCGTTGACAAGCAATTGCGCCTGAAGGCCTCTGTCAACGACAACGGCGAGAAGCATATCGATTTGGTGAGTGGTCACGAGGAGGATAATATCATTCCCGAAACCTATATTGATTACGAAGAGAATCCTACGGAATATCCGCTGAACACGCTGCAGACGGTGGTCCGTGTGCATACCCGCGTAAGCGACCTTTATAATAATCCTTATAACCAACTTGAGGAGCAGTTGCGCCTCAGCATTGAGAGCATCAAGGAACGCCAGGAGTGGGAACTCATCAACAATAAGCAGTTTGGCCTGTTGGCAGCGGCCAATCCCGCTTATCGTATCACCACGCGCTATGGTGCCCCCACACCCGACGACCTCGACGAACTGCTGTCACTGGTATGGAAGGAGCCCGCTTTCTTTATTGCCCATCCCCGTGCCATCGCTGCCTTCGAACGTGAGTGTACGTGGCGTGGTGTGCCTCCTGTGACAACAGATCTTTTCGGTACTAAAGTGATTTTGTGGCGCGGTGTGCCCATCATCCCATCGGATAAGGTGGAGGTAGAGGGCCAGTATCTGACGGGCCGTGGCGTGGGTACCACAAAGATTATCCTGGTGCGTGTGGGCGAGAAAAACCAGGGCGTTATCGGTCTGCACCAAAGCGGTATTCCTGGCGAGATTGCACCGTCATTGAGTGCCCGCCTGATGGGCCTCGATAAGTTTGGCGTGGCCTCTTATCTGCTTACGAAGTACTTCTCGCTGGCCTCGCTCACCGACGATGCCATCGCTGTGCTCGAGAATGTTGAAGTGGGCTATTATCACGACTATCAGCATCGTAATAAAGTAGAGAAATAAGAGGCCTACCCCCAACCCCTCCTAAAAGGGGTAGGGAATTAAAAGCAGTTGAGTATGATAGATTTACAGAATATTTACGGCTATGGCATTGAAGACCCAGGCTTTGCGTTGCTGCGAGAGGTGGCGCAGCGGAGTCTCACCACCGACCCCTCTTCAGGGAGAGAAGGGTGCAGATACGCTGCAATAAGGGAGGATGAGCCACTGAACCTCCAGCAATTACTTGAAGGACTGGGCACGGCTTCTCCCCTCCATTTGGAAGGACTGGGGGAGTCTGAGCTTCGAAACCTGCGCTATGATGAGGCCGACACGCTGAACGCTGAGCAAATCAAGCGCGATTTCCCCGTACTCAATCAGAAGGTGAACGGCCATGACCTTGTATGGCTCGATAACGGTGCAACGACACAGAAGCCGAACCAGGTCATCGACAAGATCTCAGACTATTACCGTCATTATAACAGTAACATCCACCGCGGGGCGCATACCCTTGCCGCTCGTGCAACGGATGCCTACGAGGAGGCACGCGAAAAGGTGCAGCGGTTCATCAATGCCGCCAGCAGCGAGGAGATTATCTTTGTGCGCGGCACCACCGAGGGTATCAACCTTGTGGCGCAGACCTACGGGCGACAGTTCCTGACACCCGGTGACGAGGTGATTGTTTCTGAATTGGATCATCACGCCAACATCGTGCCCTGGCAGCGCGTGGCTCAGGAGCGGGGTGCCACACTCCGTGCCATCCCAACAGACCAGAACGGCGACCTGATACTCTCAGAATTCGAACGGCTGATTACCCCCCGCACCCGATTCGTCTCAGTGGGCCATGTGAACAATACTTTCGGTACCATTAACGATGTAGAGCGTATCATCAAGATTGCCCATGCCCACCAGATTCCTGTGCTGATAGACGGCGCACAGTCTATTGCCCATACACCTGTGGATGTACAGGCTCTCGGTGCAGACTTCTTCGTGTTCAGCGGTCATAAAATCTATGGGCCCAACGGCATCGGTGTGGTCTATGGTCGCAGGGAACTATTAGAAAAGATGCAGCCCTGGCAGGGTGGTGGCAACATGATTAAGGATGTGACCATAGAGCGCACTGAGTACAACGTGCCGCCCGCTCGCTTCGAGGCTGGTACGCCTAATGTGGCCGATGCCATCGGACTGGGGGCTGCCCTCGACTATGTGAGCCACATCGGCATCCGAAACATTGAGCACCACGAGCATCAGCTGACGGAGTATGCCCGCGAGCAACTCGCTCAGATTCCCGGCTTGACGCTCATTGGTAATCCTAAGAAGCGCGTATCGGTGGTAAGCTTTGTCCTTGACGGCATTCCAGTGCCCGAAACAGGCACCCTACTGGACAAAGAGGGCATTGCCGTGCGTGCCGGTCACCACTGTGCCCAGCCTGCCCTGCGTGCCCTGGGCTATGAGATGAGCGTACGTCCCACCTTCGCCATCTACAACACTCACGAAGACGTGGAAAAGCTTGTGGTTGCAGTACGGAAGATTGTTGGGCAAAGATAAATTAAAAAACAAAAGATGTGAAGTACGAAACGAAAATATTAACGACGAAGTATCAGAAACCTGACGCATACGGGGCATTGTCGATGCCCGTCTATTATACGGCGGCGTTTGAGTTTGAGTCTGCTAAAGCCATGGGCGACGCGTTTTGCGGTCGCTCCATGGTGCCGTCGTACGCCCGCATATCCAATCCCACGGTGACTTATCTTGAGGAGCGCGTGCGGCAACTGACGGGAGCAACAAGCGTGACGGCACTCAACACCGGTATGGCGGCTATCCACTATGCCCTGACGGCTGTCAGCGCAGCGGGACTCAACATCGTGGCCTCGAAGCATCTGTTTGGCAACAGCGTCTCGCTGCTCCGCGATACCCTCGGTACCTTTAATGTGGAAGTCCGTTTTGCGGACTTCACCAACCCCGAGGCGGTGGCATCGCTGATTGACGACAAGACCTGTGCGCTCTTCTTCGAGATTATCACGAATCCGCAATTGTTTGTGGCTGATATCCGCAGGCTGGCCGACATTGCCCACCAGGCTGGCGTGCCCCTGATAGCAGATACTACCATCATGCCCTTCTCGGCCTTCCGCGCCGTTGATTTCGGCGTAGATATCGAGGTGGTGTCGAGCACGAAATATATTTCCGGCGGTGGTACAGGCCTTGGCGGACTGCTTATAGACTACGGAAAGTTCGACTGGTCGCAATCGCCTTCTCCTGCCTTGCAGACACGCACTAAGAAGGTGGGTAAGAAACTGGCATTCACGGCTCGGGTAAAGACGGAACTCGTAACAAACCTCGGTGCGCTGATGACACCTCAGGTGGCCTATATGGAGACCCTCGGTCTCGACACGCTCGACATCCGTTTCCGTCGTCAGGCTGAAACTACATTGTGGCTGGCCAGACAGTGTCAGCAACTGCCGGAGATTAAACGCGTGAATTATACTGGTTTGGAGGATAATCCTTTCTACGAGTTGTCGAAGTGGCAATTCGGTGCTTTGCCAGGTGCCGTTTTCACCATTGACCTTGAGTCAAAGGAGGCGGCCTTTGCCTTCATTGACAATTTGCAGGTTATCCGGCGTGCCACGAACCTCTTCGACCGCAAGTCGCTGGCCATCCATCCCGCCTCCACCATCTTCGGTCTTTTTACTGCAGAACAGTGTGCGGAGATGTCAGTACCCGACACCACCGTTCGCCTCAGCATCGGACTTGAAGCCGGCGAAGACCTGTTGGAAGATATCAAGAGGAGTCTGAGAAACTAATCTTTGCCAATCTATGGGTGGCTGCCCTGCGTGTAAAAAAAGCGCAGGGCAGTTTTTTCTTACAGCTTTCTCAGTAGGTTTAATAACGCTACGGGCAGTTGCCAGATGGCTGCCGCTACTGGGCCTTATGCTGATGCAATGATGGATATCCAGCGAGCAAGGGTAGGGATTGCCGAATCCGTAGTTGATATTGTTGCCTACAGCCAGGCAATGGCCAATCTCCATCTCTCCGGCGTTGTTGTTCTGGTCGAAGCCTTTTTTGCGGTGCCCCACGGCCAGACAGTTCGTCAATACCGTTTGGTGGCGCGTGTAGATGCCGCTCTCCTTATTCTCCTTGCCCTGTCAGCTTCTATGAGAAGGCCATCCGCCTGCAGCAGCAGTATGGCAGGGGGGAAGACCATCAATAACTGCTTTCAGACCAACGGCACGCTGATAGACGATGAATGGGCGGCATTTTTCAAGCGTCACAATATGCTGGTGGGGGTGTCTATAGACGGGCCTCAGGCCTGTCACGATGCCTATCGCAGGCTTCGCAACGGGGGCCCCTCGTTCCATAGGGTGATGAAGGGCATCGAGATACTCAACAGGCACGGCGTAGATTGGAATGCAATGGCTGTGGTCAACAACCTGAATGCGGAGGCACCACTGGCGTTCTATCATTTCTTCAAGGAGATAGACTGCCATTTTATTCAGTTCACGCCTGTCGTAGAGCGTTTCAGAAGGCATGAGGACGGGCGGCATCTGGCTTCGCCTGCAGATGATGGCGCCGAACTGGCCGCTTTCTCTGTCACGCCAGAGCAGTGGGGCCGTTTCCTCTGTGAGATCTTCGATGAATGGGTGCGCGAGGATGTGGGCAACTATTTCATCCAACTCTTTGATGCCACGCTGGCCAATTATGCGGGCGTGGAACCCGGGGTGTGCTCTATGGCAAGCAGCAGACGGCATTTGGCAGAAACAAAAGAGCGACACTGCCTCGGCAATGTCGCGAATGCAGGTTTACGGGAATCTGTAATGGCGAGTGTCCGAAAAACAGGTTTGCTAAGGATTGCTACGGCCATTCCGGACTGAACTACCTGTGTGCAGGCTACCATCGGTTCTTTGAGCATACAGCCCCTTATTTCGAGTTCATGAAACGCGAACTGGACAACGGCAGGGCACCAGCCAATGTGATGTCTTATTTTAAATAATAATGTTTTCGTTACCACAGCATGGTAGTCTTGCTACCGCGGCTCGGTAGCGAGACTACCGCTATGTGGTACTGGTTTAAGACGAATGAGAAGAAACTACAACGAATTACACGAATTTAACGAATTTTTAATTTCTTTCCCCAAAAATTCGTTAAATTCGTGTAATTCGTTGTAGTAAAATAAATCCGTTTAATCCGTGAGATCTGTGGTTGAAAATATTTATGTGTTCAGACCCCCCATTCCCCTAACTTAGGGGGCTTAATTTTAAATATAGAATTCTGATGAATCCACCAGTCCGGCACGCAGGGCATATTTCACCACCTCGTGAGCTGTGTTGATGCCCAGTTTACGGAAAATGTTTTTACGGTGGGTGGTGATGGTGTGGATGCTGGAGAAACGCTCGTTGGCTATTTCCTTGGTGGTCTTACCCTGGGCAATGGCTTTTACGATTTCCGTTTCTGTCTCCGTCAGAATGTTCGGACGCTCTTCATCCACCTGCTGATGGCTGATGATGACTTCCAGGGCGCGCTGGCTGATATAGCGCTGATGACGGTTCACGGTTTGCAGCGCATCGCGCAACTCGTTTAGCGGGCCGTCCTTGAACACCACGCTAAACTGATGCGATGAGTAGATCACCCTGCGCAGGAACTGCGGAGTCAGTTCATCGCTTACAAGAATCCATTCTGATAATGCAAAACGCTCAGCGACAATCAGCAACTGGTCTTCATCGGTGAAGTCGAACAGCGTGTAGTCGAGCAACACAACGGCATTCTCGTGCTCTTTAAGCAAGGCCACCAGTCCGGCCTTGTCGAATGCACGATACACTACGCTGTCCTTCTCCTGCTTGAGCAGGCTTTCCAGTGCGAAGCGCGTCAGTTCCTGATTGTCTGCTAAGATATAATTCATTGTCCAGTTTACCTTTGTGGGTGCAAAAATACAAAAAAATCTTTAGATTTTCTCCAGAGCCTGCGACAAATCTTCTATGATGTCGTCAATATGCTCTGTACCAATGCTCAGGCGGATGGTTGAGGGCGTGATGTGCTGCTCAGCCAGTTCCTCAGGCGAGAGTTGTGAGTGGGTAGTGGTGTAGGGGTGAATCACCAGACTCTTCACATCGGCTACATTGGCCAGCAGCGAGAAGATTTGCAGGGCGTCAATGAACTTCCAAGCCTCTTCCTGACCGCCCTTGACCTCGAAGGTAAAGATGCTGCCGCCACCGTTTGGGAAGTATTTCTTATAGAGGGCGTGGTCGTGATGGTTGTCAAGTGCGGGGTGATGCACGGCTGCCACCTTGGGGTGCTTGCTGAGGAAGTCGACTACCTTCAGGGCGTTCTCCACATGACGCTCTACACGCAGGCTCAGGGTCTCAACTCCCTGCAAGAGGATGAAGGCGTTGAAGGGAGAGATAGCTGCACCGGTATCGCGCAGGATGACGGCACGGATACGGGTAACGTAAGCGGCAGCACCTACAGCATCAGCGAAGACGATACCATGATAGCTGGGATCGGGCTTAGAGAGGGTGGGGAACTTGTCGTTCTGTTTCCAGTCGAACTTGCCACCATCTACGATGACACCTCCGAGGCTTGTGCCGTGACCGCCAAGGAACTTGGTAGCAGAATGTACAACGATGTCTGCACCATGCTCCAACGGACGGATGAGATAAGGTGTACCAAAGGTGTTATCGACAATAAATGGGATGCCGTGCTTGTGGGCTACTGCTGCCACGCCTTCAAGGTCGAGCACGTCAGAATTGGGGTTGCCGAAGGTCTCGGCATATACTACTTTTGTGTTGGGTTTGATAGCAGCTTCAAGGGCCTCGAGATCGTTGACGTTAATAATGGTATTCGAGATACCCTGAGTAGCCAGTGTGTGTGTAATAAGGTTGTAAGAACCGCCGTAAAGGTTATCGGCAGCTACGATATGATCGCCAGCCTGTACAATGTTCTGCAGGGCATAGGTGATAGCAGCAGCACCAGAAGCTACTGCCAAGCCAGCTACACCACCCTCAAGGGCAGCCACACGGTCTTCAAACACGCCCTGGGTTGAGTTGGTCAGACGACCATAGATATTACCTGCATCGCGAAGGCCGAAACGGTCGGCAGCATGCTGTGAGTTGCGGAACACGTATGATGTGGTTTGGTAAATGGGCACGGCGCGGGCGTCGGTAGCGGGGTCAGCCTGTTCTTGGCCTACATGAAGTTGCAGTGTCTCAAAACGATAGTTCTTGTTCTGTGCCATAATTCTTTTCCTTTCTTTTATTTAGTTTGTACTTTTTATTAACTTTTGACGATGCAAAGGTACGAAGTTTAGAAATATCCACCAAATTTCTTGCTAAATCCAGAAGAAATCACTAAATTTGCAGCCTGAAAAGAAAAACTTTCCGTTTGGAGCTCTCAAAAGCCCCTCTCACAGAATAAAACTCTAAAAAGTAAAAAGGAAAGAAGGTAAAAAGGTAAAAAAATGGCAGAAATCTTAGATGAAACCGACCTGCAGATACTAAAAACACTGCAAAAAAACGCGAAATTGACCACAAAAGAGTTGGCCGATGCCGTTCATCTGACCCCAACACCCGTTTTTGAGCGTCAGAAACGACTGGAAAAGAAAGGCTATATCAAGAAGTACGTAGCCATCCTTGACCCAGAGAAATTGGATCAGGGGCTGCTGGTCTTTTGCAAGGTGAAACTCCAGCATATTAACCACGAAAAGGCCGACTCGTTCACACGTCGCATCATGCGCATCCCAGAGGTCACCGAGTGCTATAACACCTCGGGTGCCTACGACTATCTTTTAAAAGTACGCGCACGCGACATGAAGCAATATCAGGAGTTTGTGCTCAATAAACTGGGTGATATCGAGAATATCAGCGCCATTGAGAGTACCTTCGTGATGAGCGAAATCAAACAGAACTACGGCATCAATATCTGATAGGCTTTTTTCAACCTCCCTAAAAGTAGGTAAAAAGAAAAAAAAGGAATCATTTGCTATCAAGTTGCAATTTATTTGTCGTAATTTTGCAGCCAGAAAATATTTAGAAGTTATGTCACACGAACATCATCATCATCATGAACATGAGTGTTGCACACATGAGCATCATCATCATGAGCATCATGAGCACGAGCATCACCACCATCATCATCACGAGCATAGCGGACATCGTCAGTTATGGCTCATCGGCATCACCATCCTTTTGCTGATAGGAGCCGTTATCATTGAGAAGAATACAAATCTGCCCACGTGGCAACTCCTACTGGTTTATCTGGTACCTTATCTCTTAATTGGCTCAGGCACTTTGAAGGAAGCTGCTGAGGGACTGGCACATGGCGACCCCTTTAATGAGCATTTCCTGATGTCGGTAGCCACTATCGGCGCCCTCAGCATTGGTTTTATGCCTGGTGCCGAGACGGAGTTTCCAGAGGCTGTCTTTGTGATGCTGTTCTTTCAGGTTGGCGAGTTCTTCGAGGGCTATGCCGAGGGAAAGAGTCGCACCAGCATCTCGCATTTGATGGATATTCGTCCTGACATAGCACGCCTTGAGGGTTCTGAAGAGACAATCAGTCCTGAGCAGGTTGCCATAGGAACGATTATCGAAGTACGTCCAGGTGAGAAAGTTCCTTTGGATGGTATCATCGTTAGCGGCAAATCCAGTCTGAACACGATGGCCCTAACAGGCGAGAGCGTACCCCTTGAGGTCAACGAGGGCGACGAGATTATCTCTGGCTGTATCAATCTGAGTGGTGTCATCACGCTGCGCACCACCAAGACCTTCGGCGAGAGCACAGTATCGAAAATCATTCAATTGGTAGAAGATGCTGGTGAACATAAGTCGCAGAGCGAAGCCTTCATCACCCGTTTCGCCCGTATCTACACACCTATCGTAGTATTTCTGGCCTTGGCTATCGCCATCATTATGCCGTTTGGAATGGCATTTGCCGTAACGCGTTTCTCACCTTATTTCTTTAACGCCTTCTGGGGATTCTTCCCACTTTGGCTCTATCGCGCCTTGATGTTCCTCGTGGTGAGTTGTCCTTGCGCCTTGGTTATCAGCGTGCCCCTTACCTTCTTTGGTGGTATTGGTGGCGCGTCAAGAAAGGGTATCTTGGTGAAGGGAGCCAACTATCTGGATATCTTGTCGAAGGTAGATACTGTGGTGTTCGACAAGACTGGCACGCTGACGCATGGACGCTTCGCCGTTCAGGCCGTACATCCAGAGATTTGCAGTGAATTCCAGCTGTTGCACCTGGCTGCTCATGTGGAGCACTCTACCAGTCACCCCATTGGTGCTGCCTTGCGTGATGCCTTCCCAGAAGAGGGTACTGACGGCTGCAAGGTAACGGATATTGAAGAGATAGCTGGCAAGGGCATCCGTGCTAAGGTGGGCGATAAGTTGGTATGCGTAGGCAATACGAAGATGATGGACCTCATTGGCGTAGAGTGGCACCAGTGCGAGCATGGCGACGAGGGTACCATTGTTCACGTGGCTATTGATAATGTCTATGCCGGCCATATCGTCATCAACGACCAGGTGAAGGCCGATAGTGCTGAAGCTATTGCCCAACTGAAAAAGCTGGGTGTTAAGAAGACCGTCATGCTGACTGGCGATCGTGAAGAGGTGGCTAGTCGTGTTGCTCAGCAGCTGGGTATTGATGAATACCACGCAGAGTTGCTGCCTACTGACAAGGTCACCCAGCTATCAGCCATCAGCCATCAGTCGTCAAAACTCGCCTTCGTAGGCGATGGCATCAACGATGCCCCTGTACTGGCACGTGCCGATGTTGGTATCGCTATGGGCGGTCTTGGAAGCGATGCGGCTATTGAAGCTGCTGATGTGGTGTTGATGGACGACCAGCCTTCAAAGATAGCCACAGCCGTGCGTATTGCCCGT
>Ga0310786_10005589_pt1 | contig 16999 bp, 13 predicted proteins | sample AusTroGonzalo_MG_FD_203881 | JGI IMG/M metagenome (GOLD analysis project Ga0310786, IMG submission 203881) | Bovine rumen microbial communities from tropical cattle in Woodstock, Queensland, Australia - Gonzalo_03 (v2) (version 2) | ecosystem: Host-associated > Mammals > Digestive system >... | reverse complement strand
ATGCGCACAGTCCGGGGATCTGGGTCCACGAAAGCTGCTTTGCGAGCACCCAGGCCTGTGCCTCATCGATCCATGCCTCATGACAGAACATCAGGCAGATGTTTGCACCTGCGTAAAGCAAAAGAACGGCGATATAAAGCACCAGTTCCCAAGTCTTTATCTTTTTCTTAACCTTTTGCAAATCTGTAGTCTTCTCTTCCATAAAACCCTTCCATGCCCTATTCGAATCTGCCTTAAATCCAATTCAAATTATACTTTTTTCTTCCTGTCTGTAAATGTAATAGTGCTTTTCGTAAGTTGAGTTCTTGGCGCGTTCAGTCATGGCTTCAAATGCCTGGTCGCGCAGTTTCTGTTTGCGTTCCTTTTCGGCGAGACTCATGTCCGGAAAGAACGGTCCGTCAACATAGACCACGGTGCAGCTTCCCGGGAGAAGCTTTCTCTTATGCCAGGTAACCGTATACGTGAAGATGGGCTTTCCGGTCTCAGCGGGATAGTGGAAAGCTTCCGAACGGAAGGGTCTGATACCCGTATATTTCGGCCAGATATGGGCTTCGGGGTAGAGAGCAATTATGTGTCCCATGTCGGCGTGCTTTATCATTGCCTGCATGAAGTTCCTGTACCCCTTTCTTCCGTAGGGGAGCGCAATGCCGCCAAGGTCTTCGACTATTCTCCTGATCCCCTTGATCGAAAAGGCGTCAGCTCCTGCAACGATATAAGCCTTTTTCGGCCAGGCGAGAAGCGTGGGAGAGTATGCGTCACCCATGACCCTAGTGTGATTGCCGTACAGATAGAATCCGTCTTTGCGGTAGCCTTTGAGCTTTTCACGGCCGATTATCTTTTCGCCGTAAACGATCTTTTGCAGAAGGGTAACGATCGGAGTCGCGATTATGTGATAGAAGACAAAAGCAAAGCCGCGCCTTATTGCCGTCTTCGGGAAATACCTGTAATCAGCGGGAAGCTCGCATGTCTTGATGTCGGTTCCCGCGAAATCGTCATTGACGGGGTCGGAATAGTAGAAGGTACGGCTTTTCATTTCTCATGCCTCTTTGGCATGCGTTGCCGCCGCTTCAGTGAGCATATCTTCCATCTTTTTCATGCATTCGGTAAGGCGGGAAACATTGGCCTGCTTCCTGTACTTTATTTTGCATTTCTCGAGCTCGTCAGGGTTATCCATGAAATACTCGATCTTGTTCTTGAGATCGTTTGAATCCCACTTGCGGTAAAGGCATCTGTCGTCCTGTGCGAAAAACCTTGCCGCGCTTCTCTTGGAATTGCAGATGATCGGTACGAGACCCGTTACTATTGCTTCGAGGCATGCGATGGATTCAAGTTCGACGTATGCAGTGTGAACGTAAAGATCGGCGGCATTGAGGACTTCCTTGAGCTCATCGTGATCGAAGAATCCCATCTCACAGTCAACGCCGTATCTCTTGACCATGCGCCTGTAACTCTTGCTTTTCGGGCCTTCGCCGGCAAGTATCAGATGGATCTTATCCTTGTACTTTGACTTGGCGACAGCTCTGATGAGGACCTGCTGTGCCTTTTCGGATGAGTATCTTCCGACCACTACGATGATGAATTTTCCGTCGCGCTTAGCACGCTGCATGTTGATCACTTCTTCGGGTACCGGCTCGAAGTATGACTCGCAGACACCGTTGGATATTACTTTTGAAGGCACGTGCTTTTTGACGTTGCTCTCAAAATCCTCTTTGATGAACTCGGTCGGATAGTGAGTGATCGTGCAGTGTTTGTAGATCTTTTTGTAGAAATATCTGTAGACTTCTTTTGTCGCCCAATGCGACTTCATCATGCCGATATGGCAGGTGAAATTTTCAGCCTGGACATGGAAACTGGAAGTCATCGGGATGCCGTACTTTTCGCAGATCTCAACGGCCTTCCATGAAAGCGGAAAAGGCATGAGGAGGTGGACGACGTCCGAGCCTTTGATAGCTTCTTCAAGTATCACGGGATCAGCCTTTGCGGGAACGACTTCGTTGCGTGCAAGAGCGGCATTGATAAAGGGTCCCAGATCAAGCGTCGGGACGATCGAAAATCCGTTCTCACCCTTCTTGTCGGCATCGCAGCAAACAACTGTGACGTCGTGTCCGCGTGATCTCAGATAGTTGATAAGATTGTACGCTGCAATAGACGTGCCGTTGTTGGGTTCACCCAGCACATCACAAATTATCGTTATCTTCATAACTTCCAATACCACTTAGCTGCTTAAGAGTACATAAAAATCATAGCACATAATTTGATTTTCCCTTCAAATATATTTAATATATTTATCGGAATAATCGGATCATTCGAAAGGGGTAGATCATGGCAACACTTTGTAAAAACTGCAGCCACGCGCTGGTTTTCGATCCTGCGCGGCAAAAATTGGTTTGTTCGGCATGCGGCAGCACTTTTTTCCCGGAAGAGGTCGAATCGGAGGCCAAGGCATACAGGGAAGACCTTGATGCCGAATCGGTCAACAAGATCAACGGTACTGATGATAAGGACCTCATGGACTGCTATGTCTATACATGCAGCGAGTGCGGCGGCGAGATAATCGTTAACGGAACAGAAGCTTCGACTACTTGCGTTTACTGCGGAAACCCAAATGTCGTTTTCAGCAGGATCGCAAAGCAGAAGTGCCCTGAGTTTGTTCTTCCGTTTTCTATCACGAAGGAAAAGGCGATCGAGATCGTAAGAGACAGGGTCAGAAGCGGCATGTTCATTCCTGATGAGATCAAGGATTTCACCGTTGACTGCTGCAGAGGAATATATCTGCCTTATTGGATTGTCAACGCTGATTTTCATGATGCCGTTGTAATCCGGGGAGAGGTTAAGCAGGGCAAGAGTTCAGTCACGAGATATTTCGGACGCGCTGGTTCAATGAAGCTCAAGAACCTCCCGCTCGATGCATCACGCGCTCTTTCGGACGAGAGTTCTGCGAAGCTTGAACCGTTTGTATTGAAGGGCCTTCGAGAATTCGATGAGGATTATCTTGCAGGTTTTTATTCCAACGTATCTGATGTTACATACAGTGATCTCAGAAGTGCGGCAATGTTAAGAGCGCAGGAATTCTTCAATGATGCTGCAATTAATGATGTCAGCGCATCAGCTAAAAAGGTCATTTCTTCCATGCCGTCGCTTAAACTTGACAACGACATGGTATACGCGATGCTGCCGACGTGGTTCATCTCGTTCAAATACAAGGGCAAGCATAACACCTTACTTGTTAACGGGGATACGGGAAAAGTCGTAGGCGCACTGCCATGGAGGAAAGCGTTGTTCTTTACCCTCCTTATAGGACTCGGCCTGCTTGTCACGGTAGCATGTTTCGTTGTTTTCAAAGCGACTCTTCCGGCCTTTTTCTCGGGACGTCATTCTTCGAGCAACAGTAAGGCTAAAGGCACGATCATCGCACTGCTGGTTACCGGTATAATCACGTTGTTTTCGACCGGTATACGTAAGGTCGTCAGGGTCATCAAGAACATTAAACTTACGCAGGACAAGGCGATGTTTAATTTCATGAAGAAGAGGCAGGGGTGACGTTATGATCAATATAATTGCATTCATTTTTGCTTCGGGTGTCGGTTTCGGCCTTTCATGCTGGATCTTTGGTTCGCTGCTCGACAAGTCCAATAACATGGGCGATTACAAGGGTGACAAGTATGATTACAATGCTTATGTCAATTTCCAGGTAAGAAGGGACAGGATGGGCAAAAACGATTATTCTTCGTTCATCTATCAGTACGGCGAGCGCATCGACCAGGGCAAAGCCCCGAACGGCGCTGATCTCGTCAGAAGACTTACGCCTAAAGAACTTAAACAGTACAAAAAGCCTGCTCCCACAGGAGATTTCAGCTCTGAAAAAAGCGGGATCACCAGCAAAAAAAGCTTTGTTGACGAATTCGCAAAGTGGGAAGCTGAAAACAGCAGTTTCGGTAATCTTAAGGGCGTTTTCAAGCCCATTGAAACAGAGGACGAAGACAGAGCCGGTTTCTGATGCAACATTTTCACGTTCTCATCTGTACTTAAGGTATCAACTGCCTAAGGGAGGATTATGGAATGAGATGTGAGATATGGAAAAGCCTGTGCTGCGTGGCTGCGACATCAGTCCTGTTTGGAATCGCAGGATGCAAGGCAAATCAGGTCAAAGCCGAAACGAAAGCATCTGAAAACGGACCTACTACGATAATGATCAGCGCCACTAAAGAAGAACCCGCTGAAACGAAAGTGCCGGAAACGTCCGCCGCTGAATCTTCAGCTGTGCTTCCGGAATCCGGCATCGTTAACGGACTTTATTATCACCTGATACCCGCAAGTAGCAGCGGCGATTCGGGTGAGCGCGGATACTATGTTTTCCAGGACAGGCAGGATAAGCTCTCATACAAGCTGCTAATAGCAGCCGGAGAGTTTTCCACAGGCGGTCACAGCATTGAGATCTGTGACATTCAGTATGACGGCAGTAAGCTTAAGATCACAGTAAAAGAGACAGGTCCCAAGGATACAGATACCGTAATTCAGGCGATTACATATCCCTGCTGCGGAATCGAGATCGATCAACTCCCCGGGGATATCGAGATCGTCTCAGAGACGGGTACCAAATATGAGCGCCTTGACACCAGGCTTGACGAATCCGAGTTAGAAAAGGGTTGGATAGCCATTATCCAGAACGGCGCAGGCGAGCATATGTGGATGACTTATGTTTATAAGACTGATGACGGAAAATATAAGTACATCAACGTTGCAGCGACCACAGTCAGCTGGGGCTCTACAAAATGGAAGAAAGTGGTGAAGGGCAGCGGAACAGTTGACAGCAGGGAAGCTGTTGTTGAAGAAGCAAAGAAGTTCAAATCGGACGGATTCGTAACCTTTGCCGGTGATGCCTCGAAAACGGTGCACAGCATTAAAGAATTCCTTGCGGCAAAATAACTCCTAAAAATCAACAGCGCTATTTTCATAGCGCTGTTGACGGAGTGAGGAATTATTGAAATGGGAAAAATTGGTTAGTTGATGTTCCTCATCCTTAGTACCCTCGGTTGTTTTGTGTTTGTTGTTTGATGGCTACATTATGTCCTGACGCAAGGGGCGAAACAATCAGCAATAAAGGCTCTTTCTGATGACTAAGCGACACTTCGCCTGCGTTGTGTCGCTTTATGCTTGAAAAAAGACTGTTCAGGTGCGGTAAGTGAGCCCCGGTAAACCGCAGGTTTCATAAACAAAATAAACAAAAACTATGCTTTTGATTTAAATCTTTGTGGTATATCAGGCAACCGCTGAGGTTTTCTCATCGTGTTATAATCTGCTCGTTTGATGTAAAACATCAGCAAAAATATTAGGGAAAAGGACTAATAGAGATGAAAAGCAAGAAAATTACAGCTCTGCTTCTCGCAAGCGCTATGGTATTCTCTCTCGCTTCCTGCAATATGCCCGGCAAGCGTGACAGAGACGATGATGACGAGCGTATCGAGAGAACAACAGACGAAGAAACAGAGAAGACTGAGGAAGAAACCACAGAGGAAACCACAACTGAAAAGGAGACCACTGAGGAAACAACCACAACTGAGTCTGAGACTGAGGCTACCGAAGCTAAGCGCGAGGAATTCTCCGGCAAAGTTGTTGATTTCAACGATATGCACTTCTTCGTAAACGGCAAGAAGTACACACTTGGTAAGTCTACTCTTCAGGAAATGATCGATGACGGCGTTCCTTTCGAAGAGAGCGACCTCAAGAAGGTTGATCAGAAGATCAAGAAGAACCAGAGACAGCTTACAGGCGGTTTCCGCATCAGACTCGACAAGTTCTGGTCTGCTCTCGTTTATGTTATGAACGTTGATGAAGGCGAGAAGACACTTGCTGAGTGCGTTATCTACAGGATCAGTGTTCCCAGTCTTGACCAGGGTTATAAGAATGAAGCAAATCTTACATTCGATTTCCCGCTCAACATCACAATGGACGAGCTTGTCAAGAATGCCGGTGAGCCTGCAGAAGGCAACAAGAAGCACAATGACTATGATAACTACCACACAGATACTTTCTCTTATAAGCAGAAGTCAAAGAAGTTCCTTGGTTCCAAGGCATTCAACTTCGATTATAAGAACGATGTTCTTAACAAGGTAGAGCTCGACTACATCCCTTAAGATCTAAAAGGAATTATTGAGTTTATGGCCCGGTGCATGAATCTGCGCCGGGTCTTTTTATTTTTCCGGATAATTTGGAATATAATGGTAAGCGACAATTAACCGGGGGTATGATCTAATGGAAGATCAGGAAAAACAGGAACGCAAACTCTCGAAAGCGGAGATCGAGAGAACTGAAAGATTTGCAAAACTGTCTTCCGAACTTGAAGGGCAGGGATATGAGAAACGTAATCTGACGGTATCCACGGCTGCGGCAAACATTGCCGGGATCGGACTGGGATTTCTTTTCGCGCTTCCTGTTATCGCAGTGTATTTTATTCTGGGAAAATGGAACGGCTATGAGCCGACAGCGGCCGGATTCTTAATTGCCGCACCCTCATTTATCCTGAGCATAGTTGTTCATGAACTCCTTCATGGTTCCGGTTGGATCTTATTTACAAAAGGAAAGTTTAAGAGCATTGCTTTCGGTGTCGTTTGGGAAGCTCTCATGCCTTACTGTACATGCAAAGAAGCCTTAAGAAAAAGCCAGTATATCTTCGGCCTTTTGCTGCCCTGCATAGTATTAGGTTACATTCCGGGTATGATCGCCTGCATAAGCGGAAACGGAATACTTTTAGGCTACAGTGTACTCATGATCGTTTCCGCCGGCGGTGACCTTATGGTAATGCTCCTGATATTAAAGTCAAAACTCAAAGGCGATGTGCTTTTCGTCGATCACCCCACGGAGATCGGCCTTGCGGCATTTGTCAAAGAAAACGTTTGAAAGGTGTTTATATATGAAAAATCTCAAGAAACTCACATTACTCCATTCCAATGACATGCACGGCGATTTCGCCGCTGAACAGGTTGATCAGTCGCTCGTTGGCGGCGTTTCGATGCTGTCCGGATATATCAACAAGGTCAGGAATGAGGAGAAGAATGTGCTCTATGCGATAGCAGGAGACATGTTCAGAGGTTCGATAATAGACACCGAATTCCGCGGGATATCCACCATCCAGATAATGAATATGCTGGGTCCTGATGTCGTCACTTTGGGAAACCATGAGATCGACTACGGCCTTACACACCTTCTTTTCCTCGAAAAGTGCGCAGAGTTCCCGATAGTCAACGCGAACATGCACGTTACGACGAATCATAAGAGACTCTTTGACCCCTGCAAGATAATCGAGATCGACGGCATGAAGATCCTGTTTATAGGCATCATTACGGAGATCGCGCTTGCCGCGTGCAAGAAAGATAACCTTATCGGAACGTTCATTTCTCTCGATGAGGCGGCTGATGAGGTCGGCAGGATCTGCGACACATATAACTCGATAGACGTTGATTTCACGGTGCTCCTGACGCATATCGGAATAGAGGAAGATAAGAAACTTGCGGAAATGCTGGATCCTTCATGGGGCATCGATGTCATCATCGGAGGCCATTCTCACACATTCCTCGATGAGCCCGTAGTCGTTAACGGTATCCCGATAGTCCAGGCGGGAACGGGCACTGACCAGATCGGCCGTTTCGACATCATGATCGATACCGACAATAACTGTATCGACAGCCTCACCTGGAAAGCAGTGCCCATCAATGCCGAAAACTGCCCGAAAGACCCTGATATCGAGCGAGTCATCGATGCATATCAGTCACAGACTGATGCAAAATACGGCCAGATCCTGACCAAATTCGTAAGAAAGCTCACCCACCCGTCACGTTTCCAGGAAACAGAGCTTGGTGACCTTTTCGCTGACATAATGAAGGAATCGATCGGAACCGATGTATTCCTTATGGCTTCAGGTTCCATCCGCGGTGAGAGTCTGGGTCCCGTGGTCACAAAGGGAGACTTCCAGATCTGCTTCCCCTACGACGACACCGTCCATGTCCTTTGGTGGACCGGCGCACAGCTTAAGCATGCCATCATGAGAATGCTCCGTGACGAGGCGCTGGCGGGCGCACACACCGAGTTCTACCAGCTTTCTGACGGACTTGAGATCGAGTACGACCAGAAGACGCACTCTTTCCTGAAGTTTGATTTCGAAGGCGAGCCGGTGGCTGACGACAGGATGTTCACCATAGGCCTTCAGGACTATCACTTCAAGAACATTGAGGACTCCTTTGATCTTAAGCTTGAGGACGTTGAGAAGAATCATAGATCCAGGATTGCTGCGAGCTCTTGTGTCCAGGTCATTGAAGAGATGCTCATAAACGAGCAGCATCAGAATGCCAGAGGCACGGGAAGGCTCATCGTACATAAGGCAGACGGTACGGTCACGGGTGTTGCCCTGTGATCTGAGCCCGTCTATTTATCAGATTTCTACTGTTTATTCAAAGAAATTTAATTTTTCTTGATATATAATCTAGTCATAACCGTTTAAGCGGGTCTGTTTGCTATTCCCGCTGATACCGACTCCTTAATCCGGAGGCTCTTATGACGAAGCAGGACGATGTATTTAAGAAGATAGCCGAGTCGCTGTTGGTAGATTATTCCAGCGTCTATTATGTTAATGCGGTCACAAACGAGTATTTCTGGTATTCCGTTAATCCGGAATTCCATTCGCTGAGCCTGGAACAGGGTGGCGATGATTTTTTTACGAATATCAAGCGCGACTGCAAGAAAGTCATCTATGAAGAAGACCAGCATATATTCCTTGAAGACTTCGAGAAAGAAAAACTTCTTTCAGACGTTGAAAAGGGCGCTATGCACAGCATCGAATACCGTCTGATGATCAACGGAGTGCCCACATGGCATGCGCTTCGTGTGATCCGCGGACTTGAAGAAGATTCCGACTATATCATCCTCGGTGTCTTAAATATCGATGAAGAGTACCGCAGAAAGGAAGAAGATAAAGAAACTGCCCGTCAGAAGGAGATCTACAACCAGATCACGTCAAGCCTTGCGGGACAGTACGATACGCTTTATTACATCGATCTTCAGACCAATGATTATGTAGAGATCTCCGCAACCGATGAATATAAGAAACTGAACGTTCCCGCAACCGGAAACGATTTCTTCGCAGACAGCAGAAGGACAAGTAAGGTCTGGGTTCATCCCGATGACTTGAAGGATGTTATCGCGCTCCATTACAAGGATACGATGCTCAAGAACCTGAAGCACAGGAACTCTTTCTCCAAGGCATGGCGTCTTGTCGTTAACGGTCAGGTTAAGCACATCAGGCATACCGAGATCATGGCGAATGATGAGAAGCATCTTATAGTCTGTATCGAAAACATCGACGATGAGATAAAGGCTCAGTCCGAATTATCGGAATCAAAACAAAAGAGCCTTACTTATACGCAGATCGCCGAAAGTCTGGCTTCCCAGTATGACATTATCTATTACGTTAATGCGGAAACCGGTTTCTACAAGGAATTCGCAACACATAAGCTCTATGGCGAACTTGAGATACAAGAAGAGGGCGAAGACTTTTTCGGTACCGCTGAAAAGAATGCCGACAGGGTAATCTATCCTGAGGACAGGGACAGGATAAAGCTGTTCCTCAATAAGGATAATCTTATATCGCAGCTTGAGAATGCAAAGCGTGTTCCCCAGGATTACCGAATGATCGTAGGAGCCGGAGCACCCCAGCACACCAGAATGAATGTCAGCTGGTCTTCTGACAAAACGCATTTCATCATCTGCATTGAGAACCGCGAAGAATTCGTCAAGAAAGAGATGGAGCAGCTTCAGGCTCTGTCTTTGGCAAACGAGACTGCAAGACGCGACAGTCTTACCGGTATCAGGAACAAGACAGCTTATCAGGAGTTCGAGAGTGGTCTTCAGAAAGACATTGACGAGAAGACTGCCATGGACTTCGGCATCGCGATTTGCGATCTTAACGATCTTAAGCTCATAAATGACACGATGGGTCACAAAGCAGGTGACGATTACATTAAAGAAGCCTGCAAGCTGATCTGCCGTATCTTCGCTCATTGTCCCGTATTCAGGGTAGGCGGAGACGAATTTGCCGTTGTTTTAAAAGACGATGGCTATAAGGACAGGGATGAGCTCTCCTCAGCTTTCAGAAGACAGATAGAAGAGAACATAAGAGTAGGTTCAGGACCTATAATCGCTTTGGGTTTAGCAGAATTTATGCCCAGCAGCGATGCTTCCGTAGATGAAGTCTTCAAACGTGCAGACGGACGCATGTATGAGGACAAACAGCACCTTAAGGAACTTAAACTGCGTCGAGAGAGTTTTACTCTCAAGGAACAGGCGCCCGAGAAGATCATCACAGAAGAAAGAAGGAGAATGCTCGATACTCTCTTCAAGTCGTACGATGTAGTAGCAGAAGGCACTTATGTATATCTTTGCGACATGAAATATGACCTTTCCAGGTGGTCGAAAAACTGTGTCGATACTTACGGCCTTCCTTCCGAATACATGTATGGTGCGGGTGATATCTGGGAGAACTACATCCACCCGGATGACCGTGAGGCATACCGCAAAGGTATAGAAGAAATCTTTACCGGCAATACTTCCGGACACGACATGCAATACCGTGCCAAGAAACTGGACGGAACATACGATGTCTGCACATGCAGGGGCATTGTCATAAGAGACCTTAAGGGTGAGCCTGATTATTTTGTCGGCACCATCCGCAATCACGGTACTCAGGGCCACATTGATACGCTTACCGGCTTCAGGAACCAGTATGGTTTCTTCGACGATCTCGAAGGCTGGATCAAGAGAAAAGCAGAATGTTATGTTCTTATCGTCGGCATAAGCAAGTTCTCCGAGATAAACGAAGTATATGGTTACCGTTTCGGCAACCGCGTCCTGCAGCTCTACTCGAGAAAGGTATTTGAGACTACAGGCAATACCGGTACTTGTTACAGGATCGACGGAACCAAGTTTGCCGTTATCAGCAACTCACTTGATTTCGACGAGATCAATGAAAGATACCAGCAATTCAGAAATTTCTTCCGCGAAGTCTTCCAGGTTGATGACAAGCGCATATTGCTCGAGATCAACGGCGGTGCACTGAAGGTCGATAATTTCAACGTTGATTCTCAGACGGTCTATGCCTGCCTGAACTTTGCTTACGGGGAGTCCAAGACGCGTCATCAGGGTGATCTGGTAGTCTTCCATAACGACCTGAATGAGAACAACAGGTTCAGATTAGAGAAACTCCACGATATCCGCGCTTCGATCATGCACGGGTACAAAGGATTCTATCTTTTGTATCAGCCGGTAGTCGATGCGCAGTCTGAGCAGCTGATATCTGCAGAAGCCCTGCTCCGCTGGAAGAATGAAAAATACGGAATGGTCCCGCCGGATCAGTTTATTCCGCTGCTTGAATCAGACCCTCTGTTCCCGGAGATCGGTGAATGGATAATCAGGGAAGCGATCTTTGCCGCAAAGAAGATAATCAAGAAGGTTCCGGCCTTTGTAATGAATATCAATCTTTCATATACGCAGCTGGAAAAGCCGGATTTCGTCGACATGGTATTCCGCATAATAGATGATATGGGTTATCCGCCCGATCACCTCTGCTTTGAGGTTACCGAGCGATGCAGACTGCTTGACATCAAGCTTCTCAAGAACGTTATCGCTCAGCTTAAATCCAGAGGCATCCTGATCGCGCTGGACGATTTCGGAACCGGATTCTCATCGGTAGGACTCGTTAAGGAGCTTCCGTTCGACATCATTAAGATCGACCGTGCTTTTGTTACGAAGATCGAACAGGATAATGCCGAAAGAGAACTTATGAGATATTTCGCAGGAGTTGCTTCGCTCTTCGGTGCAAAGGTATGCGTCGAGGGTGTTGAGACGGCCGGAATGAGAGACATCCTGCAGAAGTTCAATGTAGGAAGTTTCCAGGGATATTATTATGCAAAGCCGCTTACGCTTGATGATATCTATGCGTGGAAATCCCAGTCGGAAAAGAAAGAGGAAACTGATAATGCATAAGATGAATAAGGCGGTCAGATCTGTTTTTGTCTGGCTGATGATTTCTTTGATCGTTATGGTTTCCATGCCTTTTTCGGTATTGGCTGAAGGAAACAAAAAGACAGTACGCATCGGCTGGCACGAATCACCGCATTTCATAACTGACCAGTACGGAAGAAAGACCGGATATTCTTATGAATATCAGCGCAAAGTAGCCGCTTACACAGGCTGGGAATACGAGTACGTTGAAGGCTCCTGGACCGAGCTCATGAACAAGCTCAAGACCGGTGAGATCGATGTCTTAAGCGACGTTTCTTATACGGAAGAGCGCACAAAGGACATTCTTTATACTTCGATCCCGATGGGAACCGAAGTCTACTATATCTTTGTTTCTTCAAGCAACAAAGAAGTTTCCGCCAAGGATCTTACAACCCTGAACGGAAAGAGGATCGGTGTAACGCTCGGATCTGTCCAGAAAGATTTCCTGCTTAAATGGGAGAGCACACACGGTGTCAGTGCCCAGATAGTCGAGATGAACTGCGACGAGGCAGAGGCATTCAAAGAATTAGGCAAGAGCGTTGATGCAGTCGTTACCATGGATACTTACGGTTCGGCAGCGAATGTCGTTCCTGTATGCAAGATCGGTTCGTCTGATTTCTATTTTGCGGTAAGCAAGAAGAGACCTGACCTTCGTGATGAACTCGATGCTGCGCTGAACAAGATCCAGGATGAAAACAAATACTATAATCCGCAGCTGCATGACAAGTATCTTAAGGATACAGAGACCAGCAAGTATCTGGATGAAAACGAGAAGGAGTGGCTTTCAAAGCATGGCACGATCAAGGTGGGTTATCAGGACAACTACCTGGCTTTCTGCGCGAAGGATCCCGTCAGCGGTGAACTGACCGGTGCTTTGAAGGATTATCTTGATTATGCTGAACAGGCATTTCAAAACGTGGATCTGAAATTCCAGGCCATATCTTTCCCGACTTCACAGGCTGCAATTGAAGCTTTGCAGAGAGGCGAGATCGACTGCGTATTCCCGGGCAATCTGACAGATTACGATGCCGAGCAGCTTGACCTCGTAATGACTCCGGCTTTGATGAGGACCGAAATGGTTGCCGTCGTAAGGGCCGCGGAACAGAAGGAATTCCTGAAAAAGACGCCGGTAATCGTTGCCGTCAATGAAGGAAACACCAATTACGACATATTCCTCGCTGATCACTATCCGTCATGGCAGAGAAAGTATTTTCCTGATACTCCGGCAGGTCTTGAGGCCATCTCAAAGGGTGAAGCTGACTGTGTCATCATAAGCGGATACCGTTTCAGCAATATCTCCAAGCAGTGCGAAAAACTGCGTCTTACCACTGTCTATACCGGTGTTGAGATGGATTATTGCTTTGCGGTTGCGGAGAACCGTACCGAGCTTTATTCCGTACTTTCAAGAGTAACCACGATAGTTCCCGATTCAGTCGTTCATACTGCGCTGACTTACTATTCCACGGAAGACGTTAAGACCAGCCTGATCGATATCGTGAAGGATAATATCCTGATCATAATGTCCGTTTTCGCAGTTATCCTCCTGATCATAACCGATCTGGTCATACACATGTTCAGAGCCCAGAAGAAGGTCATTGAGAAGGACAATGAGGTCAAGGATCTTAACAGAAAAGCGTATGTTGATTCTCTTACGTCAGTACGCAACAAAGGAGCTTATACCGATTACCTGAAAAAACTTCAGGAACGCGTGGACAGGGAAGATGACATCGATCTTGCCATTGCCGTTTTTGACTGCAATAACCTTAAAGCCGTTAATGACCAGTACGGACATGAAAAGGGCGATATCTATCTCAGGAATTCATGTCAGTTTGTCTGCAAGGTGTTCGATCACAGCCCTGTCTTCAGGACAGGCGGCGACGAATTCGTAGTATTCCTGATGAATGAGGATTTCAAGAACAGGGAAAAGCTCTTCCATCAGTTCGAACAGAAACAGCGTGAAGTTAATCTTTCAGCCGAGAATAAATGGGATGAGGTCGACATGGCATATGGTGTGGCTGTCTACGATCAGGATCTTGATGATTATCTGACGGAAACGTTCAACAGAGCCGACAAGAACATGTACGACAACAAGGCTAAAGCTAAATCAAAAGGCAAAAGCGAGACTTAATAAACCGGGTTTTGTGCCTGAGGCTGGAATGCAGGCTTCGGACTTCCGCAATTACCGCAGAAATTCATTGAAGAACGGCATCCGCATTTTCCGCAGTACCAAACGGCAACAAGCTCTCTCTGTTTGCCGCATTTAGGGCAGAAATGCATGTAGTTCACGCTTCCGCATGTGCATGTCCAGTTGCCGGCAACAGCGGGTCTGTAGATAGTCTGTATTTTTTCGGGAAGAGTGATGATGCAGAAGTCATTCCTTGATGATTTGATAACAAGGATAAAGCATACAACGAACATGGCGATAACGAAACCAAGCCAGACAAGAACGCCCAAAGCTGCAACCGTATCTTCTGTTACTTTGCATGCCATGAGTATTGCGTCGTATACACCATGAACGAGGATCGGAACGATCATGGCGAGCAGGATGTTCTTAGCGCTGCTGCCTTTCTTGCCTGTAAGACTTGCGTATTTAGCCTTGCTGTAGAAGAAGCCCATGAACACTGCGAAACATGCATGTCCGGGAACTGCTGTAAGCATACGCGCAATGGCTGTTCCTACACCGTTGGAGAATACGTAGACGACATTTTCCAGGCAGGCAAAACCCAGTGAAACAAAGATCGAATAAACGATAGCATCATAGCTGTAATCGAAGTGCTTATTCTTCCATGTGATCAGCCAGAGAACAAAAAACTTACCTAACTCTTCGGAAAAGCCGACTACGAAGATCGCGCTTATTATCTGATACATGACTGATTCTTTTGAAAAGACAGCACCGAGGGCCAGATCACCAACAGTCTCTCCGATGATCGCTGTCACGACAGTCGCCATTCCCGCAAAGAAAAGTCCTACCAGAAGACCGATCGGCTCCTTTTCTTTTCTGTCTTTGAAATATATGAATAATAAAAGTCCGATTACCGGAATAAGCGCTAATACAAATAACATTGTGTTCTCCTGACAAGTTTATAAGGATTTCGTGAAATAGAATAGCATTTAAACCATTATATTGACAAACAGTTCGCTCGTGAATAAAATTGAGAACGGTTCTCATTTTAAAGAGCGGGAGGAGACAAGATGCAGGAATATCGCTTGCGCGGACGAAAAAGGATCGCTGCAGGCGTATTGGCCTTCCTGATCCTTTCAGTCTTACTTTTCTCCGCATTCTTTATTGCGTTTGAGGCTCATCACGATTGCTGCGGAGAAGATGACTGCAACATCTGTTATTGCATTGAGCAGTGCGGGAGAATCGTATTACAGGTAAGGTTTGCTTACGGTTCCGTTACAAGTACGGCTGTTTTTGCGTTTCTGTTCCTTCTGTCAGTTGCAGTATTATGTATTTTTACCGTTTTTCCGCATGAGACTTTAGTTTCAAAAAAAGTACAGCTTAATGATTGATATTGCCTCCTAAAGCGCAGATCCGGGTCGGAACACGCCCGGGATTATACTTTCGGAGGAATATATTATGAAAAAGATACTGGCTCTTATGCTGGCCGCATTTATGGCGGTCGGATCGGTTGCTGGCTGCAGCGCTGCCGCCGGCAAAGCTTCAAAAGAAAATAAAAAGATGAAGATCGTCACTACCATCTTCCCTGAATACGATTGGGTAATGAATGTGCTAGGCGACAAAGCTTCAGATGCGGATGTAACCATGCTCCTCAATAAGGGAGTGGATCTGCACAGCTTTAAACCATCGACAGAAGACATCATGAAAGTTTCTTCATGCGATCTGTTCATCTATGTCGGAGGAGAATCAGACAAGTGGGTCGACGGTGTCCTCAAGGAAGCAATCAACAAGGACATGATCACCATCAATCTCATGAAAACACTCGGTGATTCAGTAAAGGAAGAAGAGGTCGTCGAGGGAATGCAGGAAGATCATGATCACGATCACGAACACGATGAGGACCATGATGATGACCATGAAGAACACGATCATGATCATGAGCATGAGCATGATGAAGTTGAATATGACGAGCATGTCTGGCTTTCACTTCGCAACGCATCTTCGATCGTAAATAGCATTTCCGAAGCAATACAGAAGATCGATGCGAAAAATGCTGAGACTTACAAGAAGAACGCAGAAGCATATATCGGAAAACTGAACGCGCTCGACGGCGATTACAAGAAAGCGGTTGAAGCAGCTTCGCTTAAAACGATTCTTTTCGGAGACAGATTCCCGTTCAGATACATGGCTGACGACTACGGACTTAAATACTATGCGGCTTTCGTAGGATGCTCTGCTGAAACGGAAGCAAGCTTTGAGACGATAGTTTTCCTTTCCAAGAAAGTGGATGAACTGAAGCTTCCCGCTGTGCTTACGATCGAAGGAAAAGATCACAGGATCGCTAAAACGATCGTAGACAGCACGCAGAACAAAGACCAGAAGATCCTAACGCTCGATTCCATGCAGTCAACGACTATGGAAGAAGTTAAGAGCGGAACAACATATTTAAAGATCATGGAGAGCAATCTTTCAGTACTTAAAGAAGCTCTGAAATAAAAGAAAAGGAGGAACAGTTTCGATGAAAAAATCACTCGTTGTATTTATCTGCCTTGCGATAGCCGGTCTTACGACAGCTTGTGATAATAACGGCACGACTGCGAAGCATGTCAAACAGACAATGGGGATCAGAGATGTCATAGAATCACGTAAGGAAGCTGAAGATAAAAAGAACGCTCCGTCTGAAACTGTTCCTGAAACCACTTTTGAAACCTCAATAGAAACAACACCGGAAGAGACGACCGAAACTACTGCGGAAAGCAGTACCGGGCGTCAGTCCGGTGTTGATGAGGGAGCTCTCAAGCCTTCTGAAACCAAAGCGACCAAGTCTTC
>Ga0310786_10005588_pt1 | contig 17004 bp, 8 predicted proteins | sample AusTroGonzalo_MG_FD_203881 | JGI IMG/M metagenome (GOLD analysis project Ga0310786, IMG submission 203881) | Bovine rumen microbial communities from tropical cattle in Woodstock, Queensland, Australia - Gonzalo_03 (v2) (version 2) | ecosystem: Host-associated > Mammals > Digestive system >... | reverse complement strand
ATGCCAAGCGCATCGAAGGCAAGACCAACGAAATCATGATGCAGCGCATCGAAACCCGCCTCGACAGCATCGTCTATCACGCCGGTTTCGCGCCCACCATCTTCGCGGCCAAGCAGTTCGTCAGCCATCGTCATATCCTCGTTGACGGCAAGATCGTCGACCGCGCCTCCTACATCGTGAAGGTCGGCCAGGTCATCTCCATCAACGCTGAAAAGTCCCCGAAGATCGCCGAGATCGCCAAGGCCGTCACCGCCGAGGCCCCGGCCTATTTCGAGGTCGACAAGGAACAGCTCAAGATCAAGCTCGTCAGCCTTCCCACCATCGACGCGATCCCCTTCGCAGTCGAATCCATGCGCGTGGTCGAATACTACGCCCGCTAAGTCTGACGGACGTCTGTTCAACAGACTGTTCATCCAAAACCGCCCGGACCCTCAGTCCGAGCGGTTTTTTCTTGCCCGCGTTTTCTTTCCGCAGGCAGCGATGACGGGAACTCTCTTTCCCGCTACAATCAGTGTCGAAATCTATTCTCTGAAAGCCTCAAAACTTTGCTTAATGTTCGCCTTATATTCCCCTTAGACGGTTTCCGGCAAAAAGTTTCACTGTTTTTCATTTGAAATTTGCCTAAAGTATGTGTATATTATGGACTGAATACACACAACCATATTCCAGTAACCTCAAAACCAACAGCGGAAACCATCCGCCGAATAAGGATCATCAGCATGAATTCCCGCTCCTGTTCCCTCATCGTCACGGCCGCGCTGCTTGCGCTGCCCCCCGTCTTTGCCATGGCTCAGCAGCCCCGGCAGGCTCAAACTCAACAGCAGGCTCAGCAGGGCCTTGTCCTGAACGACAAAGGCTATTTTGAACGCCAGGGTGTGAATTTCCTGGTGTTCAGCAACGCGTTCACGGGCGGGTTCAACGACGAGAAAAACGCCGGCATCGAGATCATCCACCACGGCGTGAGAACCGTTCAGGGCGGCGCCGTAAGACTCTCCAAAACCCCGGAACAGTGGGATCTGGTCCCGCAGTCGACGCGCAGAGTGAACCAGGCGAACAATTCCATCGAGGTCACGATGCGCTTCAACGATTACAATTTCGCCTCGCGCGTCGTGGCCACGGCGAAGGGCAACGCCGTAGAGCTCTCCCTCTATCTGGATGAGCCGCTGCCCGAGTCCGTGGTGGGTAAAGCCGGTTTCAACCTGGAATTCATCCCGTCCCAGTACTGGGGCAAGACCTACATCGTAGACGGCCGTATCAACCGGTTCCCGCGTTACGCGGTCAGCAAGACCGAGGTCCTGCCGAACGAGGAGAAGGCGCGCCAGTACAAGGGATTCCGCACCTACGACGACCGCGACACCGGCATGTTCGTGGATCCGCTGCCGCTCGAATCGGGCAAATCTTTCGTAATCGCGCCCGATGCGCCCGAACGCATGATCAAGATCACGTCCGATGTCGACATGGAGCTGTTCGACGGCCGTATTGTCGCTCAGAACGGCTGGTACACCCTTCGCACCTTGCTGCCCGCCAACAAGACCGGCAAGGTGATGACCTGGACCGTCGAGCCCAACGCCGTCCCCGGATGGATCCGCGAACCGAACATCGGTTATTCCCAGGTGGGATATGTCCCCGATCAGCCGAAAGTGGCCGTGATCGAACTTGACAAGAACGATAAGCCTCTTGAGACCGCCGAACTCTGGAAGATCAACGAAGACGGCAACGAGACGATGGCGTACACCGGCAAGGTCAAGGAATGGGGCGCCTTCTATAAGTACAATTACGCGAGATTTGACTTCAGCAAGGTGAAAGAGCCCGGCATCTACTACATCAAGTACGGCGACAACAAGACCGGAAACTTCATCATCAACGATTCCGTATACGACCAGATCACCGACGCGACAAGCGATGTGTGGCTCCCGATTCACATGAACCACATGACGGTCAACGAGGCGTACCGCATCTGGCACGGCGAGCCCTTCAAGGAAGGTTACATGCAGGCACCGCCGAGCGATCACTTCGACGGGCACTTCCAGGGGCAGGAGACCGCGGTGAAGCCCGATGGCACCCCCTACAAGCCCTACGAGCTCATCCCCGGTCTGAACGTCGGCGGATTCTTTGACGCGGGCGACTTCGACATCGAAATCGGCGCCAGCTCGAATATGCTCAACAGCCTGATCATGGCCTGGGAACTCTTCCACAACGACCGCGACGAAACGTTCGTGAGCGAGGAGCAGCGCTATGTGGACCTGCACCGTCCGGACGGCAAGCCCGACATCCTGCAGTACATCGAGCACAGTGTGCTGAACTTCCTCGCACAGGCCGAGCAGCTCGGACACTTTGCGATGACGCTCTCCAACTCGGTCCTTGACAACTACCAGCACCTGGGCGACGCAGCCACCATCACCGATGGTTTGCAGTATGATCCCAGCCTGAAACGGTTCGAGATTTCCGAAGACGGCAAGCGAAGCGGCAACCCCGACGATATGTGGGTATTCACCAGAGGTGGCCGTGGCGGTACCGACCGCAATGCGGCTACCCTGTTTGCCGCGGCGGCCCGTGTGCTGAAAGGCTACAACGATGAACTCGCCGAGCGCTGCCTGGCGCAGGCCAAACGCCTTGCCGGTGACGGCAATGCTCCCGCCGGCGGCGGCATGGGTGGCTTCGGCGGCGGTATGGGCGGCTTCGGCGGCGGTATGGGCGGCTTCGGCGGCGGTATGGGCGGCTTCGGCGGCGGTGCTGCCGGTGGTCCCGGTGCCGGCGCGAATCGTCCTGCCGGTGCGGCTGGCGCGGCTCCTGCTGGTGCCATGGGCGGCTTCGGCGGTGCTGCAGGTGCGGCTGGCGCGGCTCCTGCTGGTGCCATGGGTGGCTTTGGCGGCGGCATGGGCGGCTTCGGCGGCGGTGCTGCCGGTGCTCCTGGTGCCGGTGCTAATCGTCCTGCCGGTGCTCCCGGTGCCGCGGGTGCTGCTCCTGCTGGCGGCTTCGGCGGCGGCATGGGCGGCTTCGGCGGCGGCATGGGCGCTGGTATGGGCGGTGCCATGGGTGGCTTTGGTGGCGGCATGGGCGGCTTCGGCGGCGGTGCTGCCGGTGCTCCTGGTGCCGGTGCTAATCGTCCTGCGGGCGCCGCGGGCGGTCAGCGTCCTGCCGGCGGCATGGGCATGGCCGGTGGAATGGGTGGCGGCTTCGGCGGCGGCATGGGCGGCGGTCGTATGGGCGCTGCCGGCAATGGCCAGCTTCAGCAGACCATCGACCGTCTGAAAATCGAAACCCCGCGCGAAGAAGCTCTGAAGCAGATCGAAGCGAAGGACAAAGACGCCTACGCAAAGATCCAGAAGGAACTCGCCGATGCAAATCTCGCGCTTCTCCAGCTTGCGAAGAAAGCCGGTGTCGATCTCCCCGACACTGCCGATCAGCAGAAGGCCGAAGTGCTCGAATTCCTGGACATCGAAGCCGACGAAATTGAAAAGCTCCTCGAAACAGACAAGACAGATTCCGCTTCCGCGGTACGCGCCTTCAACCGCCTCGTGCGGAAATACAAGATGACGGCCCTTGTGCCCGGCAGCAGCAACAGCGCGACGAGCGGCGGCATGGGTATCGGCGGTCCCGGCTTCAGCGTCGGCAACAACTTCAACCTGCAGATGTACCGCACGACCGGAGAAGAATCCTACAAGGAACGGCTCGAACAGGAATTGCTCCAGTCTCTGGGCCGCGGCGCGAACAGCATCCGTCCCGCGCTTGAAGCACTTCCTTACTTGAGCGATGACTTCAAACAGAAACTCATTCCGTATGTGGAAGACTACAAGGAGTATTTGGACAGCTACGAGAACCTGAACCCGTACGGCGTGCCCATCCCCGAAGGCAACTGGGCGGGCAGCGGCTCCGTCACGGAAATGGGCCTCACGGCGACTCTCGCCAACCTCTACTTCCCGGAAATCATCGACAAGAGCTACGCGTACAAGGCCGCGGCGTTCCTGTTCGGCTGCCATCCGTATCACAACTACTCGCTGGTGGCCGCAGTCGGTGCCGCGCGTCCGAAAGCGATGTTCTACGGCAACAACCGCGCCGACCTCTCGTTCATCCCGGGCAACGTTGCGCCTGGTCTCCTGTTCCGCAGACCCGACCACTTCGAGAACGTCGATGACTGGCCGTTCTTCTGGGGCGAGAACGAAGGCACGGTCGCAGGCAACAGCAACTACCTGCTGTTCAGCGAAGCCTTCAAGAAAATGGTGAAGTCTAAATAAGATAATGCTGAAAATGCAAGCCCCCGGATCTCAAGCGAGTTCCGGGGGCTTTTTTGCCTCCTGCACATGGCAGATCGGACAATCAAAAACGCGCCATCGATAAATCAATGACGCGATAAAGTCCAAAAAGGTGGCACGGCGACCTGCACGTATTTTTTACCCACATCTTCGGGCGGGATGTTTGACCTCACTTCACGAAGGGAATTCAGCCATTCGCCAAGATCGTTCACGATCAGTTTTCCGTTCATCGTCCTGCTGCTCCTCCGTCGTCTCGCATTGTATTTGGATGGGGAAATAGCATTGCCTCCGGGGAAATATCATGATTTCCGTTCGTCGGAGGGGTCCCCAGTGTTCAGGCTAACCGGATCTTCCAGACGACGGTCGAAGCGGAATGCACCCCCCACGACGTCGACGTGAGAGTCAACTTTCTGATGGATATCACTGTTGCGCTGAAAAACACGCAAACCGAAATTCGGCAGGACCGCCAGCAGATGCTCCGTGATCTCGGACTGGACTTCCTCATAAGGGACCCATTGCACTTCTTTGGAAAAACAATAGATTTCGAGCGGCACACCGGTATCGGTAGGCGCCAGTTCCCGGACGAACAGCGTCAGATCGGCGCGGATGTCCGGATGCTGCTCCAGGTAGAGTTTTGCATAGATGCGGAAGATGCCAAGATTGGTCAGATGACGGGAATTGAACATCGAGCGTCCCGTGTTGTATTGGATGAGTTCATTTCCCCTGCTTTCAAGATAATCCTTCAAGATATCGAAACCCTTGAGGATCTCGACTTCCTCCTTGCTCAAAAAGCGGATGCTGCGCTGATCAATCAGAAAGGCTTTTTTGATGCGGCGCCCACCGCCTTTTTCCATAGCCGTAAAATTGATGAACGGTTTATTGACCAGATCGCAGATCGGCAGACAAACCAATGTTCGGTCCCAGTTGCGGACTTTCACGGTATGAAGCGAAATCTCCGTGACGATGCCGTCGATTTCCTGCCGGTCAAGGATGCCGCCGAACGTCTCGGATTCCATGACGATCCAGTCGCCGATCTCGACCAGGTGGTCGGCATTGATCTCCACACTGGCAACAAAGGAATGGATCGTGTGCTGAAGAAGAAGCAGCAAAATCGCTGCGACTGCACCAAGCCCGGAAAGCAGATAAATCGGGCTTCTTTCGACCAGCATTGCAATGAAAATGATGATTGCTGCCACCCACACGAAGCTGATGGCCAGCCTGAGCAGACCGTCGATGGGGCGCTGCTCCGCATGGCGCTGCTGCTTGTACCACAATCCGAAACTCTTGATGGCGTATGTCCCCGTCAGGGCCAGGAGTGCGATCCCGATTCCCCATAACGGCTTGATGATCACGACCGCGACCCACTCGTGTATTCCGTCGCACCACACAGAGTAACTGACGAAAATCAATGGCAAACACCCTACGAAGGAAACGATCATCTGGCGGATACAAGCCTGAAGCTCCGCGTTCATTTCGCAGTGCCGGCTGTAAAAACGGTTCAGGATGCGCCGCAGCAGAAAAAACAACATCAGGGAAAGTATCGCCCCGCCCGCGAACGAACTTAAAATGATGAGAATATCGGCGAGATAGGGATAAGGTGAAAGTTTTTGAATGATATCTTTGACCCATTCCGCGGTAAGATCATCTTGAATCAGTTTTGAATAGTCCATAAACAAGTCCTCAACTGTCCGGTAAAAATAGCCGGACTTGATTGTCATGTCGGTGCCTGAAGTGGATCAAGAGCACCCAAAGAACTCAAAAATGGGCGCAGGCGGTCCGACCGTATACTGCGATATGCACAATTTACATCGTCAAACATAAAAAATCAAGGCAACAATCCCCCTTCCGGCATGTTTTTTATCCAATTTTTATCTTCGATTTCTGTTTGCAAAAGACGGCGTACGAAGGTATATTAAGCTGATGCTTGAAGCGGAGCAGAAAACAATCAACAATTCGACAAGAGGCCGAAACCGGAAAACAATCCGCAGTAACGGCGTTGAAATCTGGAAAAATCCGGGGACAAAAAATGAAAACAAGAACTCAATTTACGCAGGTATCATTATTCAGCGTCCTGCTGGGCGGCCACTATGACGGAATCGTCAGCGTCGGCGAGGTCAAACGTCTCGGCAATCTGGCGATCGCGACGATGGACCGGCTGGACGGCGAGGTGCAGATGATCGACGGCGTAGTCTACCAGGCATGCGCCGACGGAGAGATCTATTTGCCCGGAGACGATGAGACGATCCCTTTCGGTACGATCGCCGATTTCAGCGCCGAGGCCACCGTGCGGCTCGCCGACATCCCCAGCTACGAGCAGTTCGAGACGCGGATGAACGAATGCTGCCCGCGGAACGACTTTCCGCTTGCGATCCGTCTGTCCGGCAGATTCGACAGCATGAAAGTCAGGGCCGTCAGACGCCAGGAGAAGGACGGCATCGGACTGGCGGAGGCTGCAAAGGGTGAAGCGGTGTTTGAGTTCCAAAAAATTCGCGGCGATCTTGTCGGATTCCGGCTCCCGGAATACATCAACGGCATCAACGCTCCCGGTTGGCATCTCCACTTCATGGACGACGACCGGAAACATGGCGGTCATGTTGTCAATTTCTCCCTGCACGAGGGGGATTTGAGTTTCTGCCATGCGGGCGATTACCATGTCCGCCTGCCGGACTCGCCGGACATTTTCGCCGGGCTCGACCTGAACCGGGACTGGAGCCGGGAACTGAAGACGGCGGAAGCGGAACGGTGAGACGGTTGTTTCCCCCATATACCACCAGAAGCAGGGGAAAAAGACAGCTGTTTTTGCGGGTTCAAGATGGCCGTCACATGGAAATGTTAAGGTCCGACCTGAATGCCCGTTGTATCCACTATCCCCGCACTGGCGCTCGAGGCGCAGCCGATTGATTAAACTCAGAACCAGTTCCAGCAGCAGATGCCCGCGAGGACGGTATAGTCGGAAAAAATCATCAGCGGAATGTCCCTGGAGTCTGGTGCAAACGCCTCGGCAAATGTCATCAGCGGCGGGAAATGACCGGCACTGCAATGAACTGGCGAACGGTATCGAATTCGTCATTTGACAAAATACATTATTGCATATATATTACTAGAAATCTTTCTATCTGCACGAAGTAGGCTTCTCGGCCGGATAACCATATCGCCTCCAAATCTGAAGGAACCGAAAATGACGAGCAAATCTCTTTTTGGAATATCCGAAGTCTGGTTTCATCGTTCCGTCACGCTTTTCTGCATGGTTTTATTCCTTTTGTCCGGAGTTGTTTTTGGCGCAGAAAAAAGTGCGCGAAAAGTCGTTCGGATCCCCTGTGCCGCATTTAGCCGCTTAATGGAGTTGGATGAAGATCACAATCCGGCATCCGGCTATGCGTATGAATATATGGAAACGATCGGGATCTACGCCGGTTGGGATATCGAATATGTTCCATGCGACAGTTTTTCCGATGGCGTGAAAAAACTTCTTGCCGGAGAAGTCGATCTCTTCTACGATGTCAGTTACACCGAGGAGCGCGCAAAAGTGATTTTGTTCCCGGACGAACCGATGGGGTCTGAGTTCTATTACTTCTATGCCTCGGACGAGAACACGTCTATCTTCTCCGGAAATATTGATTCCATAAGGGGCAAGACTGTCGGGATCACGGCAGGGACGATGATGACCGACCTTCTGAAACAATGGTGCACGAAAAAGAACGTGGAACTCAAGATTGTCGAGTACGACAGCATTCCGGACAAAGAGGCGGATCTGTTGGCCGGGAAGATCGATCTCGATCTGGAAATCAGTATGCTGGCAACAGATAAACTCTCGGCAGTTGAAAAAATCGGTTCGTCCGCCTATTATCTGGTCGCGAACAAGGAAAGACCCGATCTGATCGAAGACATCAATACCGCGATGGAAAAAGTGCTGAATAACGACCTATACTTTTTCTCCCGTCTTCAGGAGCGGTACTTTTCCGAAACGGTATTGAGCCGCAACCTGACACTTGAGGAAAAGAACTGGCTAGCCGATCACACCGTATTGCGCGTCGGTTTTTTCGACAATTATCTTCCTTTTTCCGCACTGGACAAGAACGGAGCCCCGACCGGCGCGTGCATCGAAGCAGTCAGGGAAATCATCAAGAAACTGAAACTGGAAGATGAATTGAAAGTCGAATTCGTCTGCTATCATGATCAGAGGGCGGGATACAAGGCTGTCGAAACCGGGGAAGTCGATGTCATGCTCCCCGCCTACATCAGCAATTCGGTCAAACACGATTATCGCATCATGGGCGGGAAGATCCTCGCCACGCTTACGAGCGACCTTGCTTTTCTGGACGATTTCGGAGACGGCAAGGGCAAACGCATCGGCGTCAACAGGCACAATCTGATGCAGTACTACAACAGCAGGGATTCCTATCCCTCCTCGGAAGTCGTGTTCTACGACAGTATCCAGGGGTGTCTCGACGGACTGCTGGAGGGGACGTCGGACGGAACGTTCCTGAACGGGCTCAGATCCGAATCGCTGTTGAAACCGGACAAATACCATTCCCTCAAGAAGGCTCAGGCCAGGACCGATTATGAGTTCTACATGGCGTTCGCAGAGGAGAACCTCGGCCTGATGCTGCTGATGAACCGCGGACTGACGATGCTCGATCCCTCTTTCGTCAATAAGAGAGCGTATTCCTACGTCATGCAAATGAACAGTATCACCATCATGGATTATCTTCGGGAGCATATCCTGCTGGTCGTTCTCGCGGTCGCAATCCTGGTCGCGGTGGTCATCACTCTGATCGGGTACGGGATCAGCATTCGGAAACTTGCGGGAATCAACCGGGAACTGCTGGAACGCTCCGAGACCATCGAGAAGCAGCGGCAGCAGGAGTCCGAACTGCGGAAACAGCTCGAGGACGCCCTGCAATCGGCTCAGGACGCCGACCGCGAAAAAACGACCGTCCTGACGGACCTCGAAGACGCGTCCGGGATGGCTCGCCTCGCATCGTTCCACTACGATTTCGACACCCGCGTGCGCACGGGCTCCAGCCTGCTCTGCGAACTCTGGCCCGTGGACGAGACGGGGAGGGCGCTCCTCGAGGAAGAATTCGTCTACCCGGAGGACCTGCCCGTCTTCAAGCAGAACATGTCCGAGTTGTTTGGGAAGAAGAGCGAGAACGTGCAGTTCTCGTTCCGTGTCGGCAAGGATGCCTCCGACCTGCGCTACTACCGCATGAAGCTCACGCTGGACCCGCGCAAACCGAACGCTGTGACCGGCATCGTGCAGGACGTGACCGAGCTCGCGGTCAACATGCTGAAGCTGAAAGACACCCAGGCGCTGTGGGACGCCGCCATCAACGCCATGCCGTTCATGCTGACGGTGAAGGATGTCGACAACGACTTCCGCTATCTGCTCTGCAACAACGCGTTCGCGGATATTTTCAGCTGCACTCCGAGCGAGATCACGGGCAAGACCGATCCTGAGCTGTTCGACAATGAAGCGAACCTGGATTTCTCTGGCCGCATGAACCGTCTTGCTCTGGCTATGGATGTGAACGAAATGAAAGTATTCGAGGAGGATCTTCCTGTGATAGACGGAAGCATCCGCTCCATCAAGACTGTGATGCGCATGATTCGGGACACCAGCGGACGCAGGCTCCTGCTCACGGCGTCCAGCGACGTCTCCGAAATGGTCAATGCGAAGCGCGCCGCGGAGGAAAATGCCGACCGTTTCCTCCTCACGCTCCGGTCCATCGGCGACGGGATCATCACGACGGACGCCAGGGGCGTCGTCACGATGCTCAACCCGAACGCCGAGACCCTGCTCGGCTGCAAGCAGGCCGACGTGCTCGGCAAACCCCATACCGACTTCTTCCGCATCGTTCACGAGCAGACCGGGAAGACGGTCTCCTCGCCCCTTACGGAGGCCCTGCGGTCCGGCGAGGTCGCGGTCGGTGCCGATATGACCGACCTCGTTTCCGCATCCGGGCAGCGGTATCACATCGCATCGAACGCCGCTCCGATCCATGCACGCTCCGGCGAGATCACGGGCGCCATCCTGGTCTTCCGCGACGTCACGGACGAACGGAACAAGCGCGAGGAACTTCGTCGGGCCATGACCAGCCTGGAGAATGCCTCCGGGATGGCGCGTCTGGCGGCGTTCCGCTACGAGCTCAAGACTCGCAAACGTTCCGGCTCCAGCATCCTCTATTCGATCTGGCCGAACGACGAAAACGGAACCCCGATCCGTTTCGAGGAATGGGTCTATCCCGACGACATTCCGGTTTTTGCCCGCGTGCTGGAGACAATGGAAACTTCGCACAAACCGGGCGAGACCGCCACGTTCTCGTTCCGCGTCGGCCAGAAATCCAGTCTGCGCTACATCCGCGCATTGGTTACGCTCGACTTGAGCAATCCGGACGAACCGGCGGTGGCCGGCATCATGCAGGATGTGACCGAGATGACGCTGAGCATGCTGAAGCTGAAAGACACTCAGGCCATGTGGGACGCCGCCATCAACTCCATCCCCATCATGTTCACCGTGAAGGATATGGACGACGATTTCCGGTATCTGCTGTGCAACAAGGCGTTTGCCAAAGTCTTCAACTTCTCGCCCGACGAGATCGTCGGCAAGACGGATCACGATATCTTCCACGACGACACGACCCTTGGCTTTGCCGATCAGCTCAACACACCGTCGACCGGAACGGATGGCCTCATGGAAATCGCAGGCGAGCTCCCGGACGGCAATGGAAACCTCCGTTACATCAAAAGCATCTTGCGCGTGTTCGAGGATGCCCGCGGACACCGCCTGCTCCTGACGGCGGCCAACGACGTCACGGACATGCACAGTCTCATCCTGAACCAGAGGGTTGTCAACAACCTGCTTGAGGACATCATCGGCGAGGAGGATTTCGACCTGTGTATCCAGCGCACGCTGGAAACAGTCGGCAAGATCATCGGCGCCAGCCGCGGCACCCTGATGAGACACGAGGAGGACACCCCCATGGTGCAATGCGTCTCCGAGTACGTCGACCCGAATCATCCGTTCGCAAACTTCAAATCGCACAATCTCAGATTCAACCGCACAGGCGGTTTCATGGGAGTCACGGACGAAACGGGCACGTTCATCTGCAACGACGTCGCCTCCCTCGACTGGACCAAAATCGCGGAAGGAATGCACCAGGCCGCCATCAAGTTCGACCTCCGGGCGATCTTCCTGTCGAACCTCAGCTTCAATGGCCGGATCTGGGGTACCATCGGGTTCAATTTCGAAGGGGTCGATCATACATTCACCGAAAACGAGATCACGCTCCTGCGCTCCACGGCTCACATGATCGAAGTCGTTCTCGCCAGAAAGCACGCCAAGACTCTCATCATGGATGCGCTGGCCCATGCGCAGGCAGCCGACAAGGCGAAGAGCTTCTTCATCGCCAGCGTCAGCCACGAGATCCGCACGCCGCTGAACTCCGTTATCGGGTTCGCCGAACTCCTCCGCGAAGGCGGCGTCTCCAAAAATCAGGAGAAGGAATACCTTGACGCCATTTCCTCCTCGGCGAACGCTCTGCTCATGCTCATCAACGACGTTCTCGACCTCTCCAAGCTTGAGGCGAACCAAATGCAGATCATTACGGCATTCACCGATTTCAACGCTCTCTGCCACGAGGTCCTGCTCATCTTTACCTTCCGTGCTCAGGAAAACAGCAACAAACTCGTTTCCGACGTGCCGGAAGACCTCCCGGAACTCGACGTCGACAACATCCGCATCCGCCAGATCCTCATCAACCTGCTCGGCAACGCCGTCAAGTTCACCAAGAACGGATCCATCACGCTTCATGTCTCCTTCACGCCCGATTCCGCGGAAACCGGCACGCTCCGCTGCGCCGTCAGCGACACCGGCATCGGCATTTCCGAGGAGGACCAGAAGAAGCTGATGGAACCGTTCGTCCAGCTTTCCAAGTTGCGCGGCACCAACGCCGTGAACAACGGGACCGGCCTCGGGCTCTCCATCTCGAAGCGCCTGGCGACCTGTATGAACGGCGAGCTGACCTGCACCAGCGCCATCGGCGAGGGCAGCACATTCGCAGTGACGCTCAACTCCGTGCGCTACCGTGCCAAGGCTGTCCAGACCGACAAGGCTCAATCCAAGACCGAGGTGAAGGCCATCGCGCGCGACGTCAAGGCGATCAGCATCCTTGTGGTCGACGACGTCCCGATGAACCTCCGCGTCGCAAAAGCTCTCTTCAACAAGATCGGGTTCAACAACGTCTTTACAGCCGGGTCGGGCAAGGAAGCCCTGAAATTCCTCGAAAAGCAGTCCGTCGACCTGATCCTTTCCGATATGTGGATGCCGGAGATGAACGGTTCGCAGCTTTCCGCCGAAGTGAAGAACAATCCCGGATTCGCACATATTCCGATCGTCGCGCAGACCGCCGACGTCGAAACGGGTGCCAATTTCGATATGTCGCTTTTCGACGCCATCATACTGAAGCCCATTACCAAGGAAAAGATCTCCAACATGATCAAGCGCGTCATCGAGGACGGAGACCTGCGAAAGGGCAATGGCGGTACACCGGTCAACCTGGGATGATTGTATGTGGCAACGAATGTCTGCCCCCAGCCAGGGGACGCAATCTCCTGCTCGGTTCTCCCCGGCGAAAAACCGGGACAGAAAAGAAGACCTCACTTTGATATGCGAATCAAACGAACAAAACCTGAGGTACTGAATTCATGAAACAAAACTTCGGATGGAATCGTTTCCCCGTCAGGTCCCGCATGGGCATGATCGTGCAACTGGCAGGCATGGCGTCGGCATGGCTGCTGTTGACTGCTTGTTCCATGTTCAGCAGTCGCGAGGTTACGGTCGAAACCGCTTCATCGTCGGAGAAGAATCAATACTACCACGAAGCTTCTTTTTCACGCGAAGGGCTTTCCTTTGAATCCGAGAATTTCCTGCGCGGCAACATGGAGCAGGATGACTTCACCAAAAAACCGGAAGAGACGCTGCACAAGCTCAACGATTATTATGTGATCTCCAATGATCCGAAATTCCTGCGGATCGCGGCCGATTTCTGCAACAGCGTCGCGGTAAAGGAAAAAGATGAGGAAACGGCGATCCGCTGCCATCTTTCGGCGCTTTATTACTCCTGCAAGGCATTCTATGTCCTGCTGGATATGGATGTCTCATCCTATGATTTTTCCGCTTTCCGATTGATGGAGATATACAACGACTCCTGCCACGGGATTTTCAGTTATCTGAAGTCGCATGAGTTGCTGGCGAACGACTCCTTCGGGCTGTCGGATCTGGACGGCCGGCGCTATTTCTTTGAAGCGCCGCACTATCGCCTTTCCGTCCCCGTCGAATCAGTCGAGGAGTTTACACTCTGTTCCGATTATACCGTCAAATCGATGATGCAGAAAAACCGGCAATCCGGCCTCGGGATTCCTCTGGTCGGACGTGTCGTGCCTCAGCAGTATAAGTCGCTGAAAACTCCGAAGGGAATGACGATCCCGGTCACATTGACCCTGGAACTCACGGAATCCGACTCGCACAATCTGAAAGCGAGGCTGAATTATCTGGACACTTCATTGCAGGAAACAGTACCGATGGAACTGGATTCGATGTCGTCCGGCAACTGGCCGCTGGCATTGGACTTCTCTACCCCGCTCGCCTGTTTTCTGAACGATTTGCCAGAGCGCAACCTGCTCTCCGTCATGCTGGAATCCGACAGTCTGGAAGACAACTCCGGGCTGTATCTCGTCGAACCGTACCAGCCGGGCAAGATACCCGTGGTCTTCATTCACGGGTTGATGTCCAGTCCTGCCACCTGGGTACAGATGATCAATTCCCTGAAAAATGATCCGATGATCCGGAAACGTTATCAGTTCTGGTTTTACTTCTATTCCAGCGGCGTGCCGGTTCTGGCATCCGCCGGCAATCTGCGAAAGGCGTTGCTGGCGGCGCGGGAGGAACTCGCGACCACGCCGGAAACACGCGCAAGTTTTGACCGGATGGTCCTGATCGGGCACAGCATGGGCGGTCTTGTCACCCGCACGCTGCTTCAGGACGATCCGCACTACATCCTGGAACAGGTGACGCAACGCACTTGGGACGAACTTTGCTCCGAACTGTCGCCCGAAGAGCTGGAGCTTGCGGAGGATTACGCCGTTCTTCCGGCGTTGCCGTTTGTCCACCGTGCGGTCTTTATGGCTGTGCCGCACAAGGGATCCGAAATGGCTCAATGGTCGATCGCCCGGCTCGGTTCGCGGATCGTCCATCTGCCGCAGACTTTGCTGGACAAGGTCCCCGTCTTCTTCGAGATGCTGCTGAAACTCAACGACGACGAGGAGGAGGTCAAGAGACTTCGCAGCATCGGAGGATTGGGGGAGAATGCCCGGAAGACCTTCACCGGACTCAACGATCTCGACCCGGACTCTTCCTTCATTCGAGCCCTCGGCAGTTCCCGTATCAAGGAAGGAGTCATTTATCATTCGATCATCGGTGACCGGGAACGGGCCGATCATGCCGGCGGCAGTGATGGTGTGGTACCGTACTCCAGCAGCCATCTTGACGGCGCCGCGAGCGAAGTTATCGTCCACTCCGGGCACAGCGTTCATCGCAGTCCTGCCGCTATGCGGGAACTGCTCCGGATCCTGCTGCTCCATCTGCGGGAAGATCAGCAGGACTGAAGATATCACCCCAAATAAGGAAAGGGTTTCTCATGACAGTTTTCTTACATTCAATTTCCGCTCGAAGAAGCTTTGCGTCCGTGAAACGCTGGCTGTGCATGTTCGCTGTGGCGGCCGCCATCCTGGCCGTAACGGCCTGCCGAACGGACTGCTCGGATTCGCTCCCGCAGGGATTCGTGCATGTCGCCGAGGCCGTCCCGGACGCGATCCTGGAGGTCCGCTACTACTCCACCTACAACTTCATCGGCGACCGCATCCGCGGATACGAACGTCCCACGCCCATGCTCTCGGTCGAGGCGGCCGAAGCGTTGAAGGCCGTGAGCGACGAACTGATCCCCCAGGGCTACCGCCTGAAGATCTACGACACCTACCGTCCGCAGCGTGCCGTCGATCACTTCGTGGAATGGTCGAAGAAAACGGACGACACGCGGATGAAGCGGTATTTCTATCCCGACCTCGACAAGACCTTGCTCTTCCCGCAGGGATACATCGCCGCGAAATCCGGCCACAGCCGCGGCAGCACCGTGGACCTCACGCTGTTCGATATGAAGACCGAAAAGGAGGTCGATATGGGCGGGACGTTCGACTGGTTCGGACCGGAGAGCCATCCCGACTGGGGCGGGGACCCCGAGACGCAGAAATACACGGGTGAATTCCCCGTCGGCACGCCCGCGGAACGCAGGATCGACGAGTCCCAGTTCCGCAACCGCATGCTGCTGCGTTCTGTCATGCTGAAACACGGGTTCAAGCCCATTGATACGGAGTGGTGGCACTTCACGCTCGCCGACGAACCGTATCCGGACACGTATTTCAACTACCCGGTCAGGTAAGGGGATGATGAGCGAGATTGAAACGAAACGGCTTCTGCTGCGCCCGTTCCGCGAAAGCGATGCGGCGGACGTGCTGGAATACCTGAGCGGTCCTCTGCCGCACTGTTTCGCCGGGCTGCGCCTCGATACGCTCGAGGACGCCCGGGCGGAGGTGTTGAAACGTGCCGCCGATACGGAGTATTGTTTCGCGAGCGTGCTGAAGGAGACCGGCAAAGTCATCGGGGAGATCGACGCCGAGCCGTCGGACTACAGACCGCCGATGCTGCGTTCGCGGAAGATACCCATGCCGCCCCCGGATACGTTCACCCCGAGCCTGATCCTGAACGCCGCGTATCGGGGCGGCGGCTACGCGTACGAGGCGACGTATGCCCTCTTCGACTATCTCTTCACGCGGAAGGGCGTGCGCCGCATTTACTCCTATGTCGATGACTATAATGCGGCCAGCCGGCATCTCTGCGAAAAGCTCGGCATGCGCCGCGAGGGACTCTTCCAGTCGTTCGTCTCATTCGTCGACGCCCCCGACGGTACCCCTGTCTACGAGAACACCCTCCAGTACGCCATCCTGAAGCACGAATGGCTGGCTGGTCGAAAGTGCTCAGCCATCTGAATAAAGTTTTTGCTTCCGGTCAGGCTATCCGCGAGGCAAGCCTCACGGTATTACGCCCGACCGTACACGGCTCGAAACGAGCCGGACGCAAAAACCAAACCGAGGTTTAACCCAGATTGGGACAGCATAGAGGTTTTCGATTATTTCTAAGCCGCCCCATGGGTCGGGGTATTAAACCCAACCGAATAAAGGAACAGAAGTTGGGAGAAGCAATTCCATTACAAAAAAAGAAAACCGGCACTTGCAAATAAAACACGCGGGATGTATATTAGACGAGTTTGAAATGATGTTCCAACCGGATCGTCGCCTCACAAGGCTTTAACTTTCAACCCTTTCGTTATAGGAAAACCGAGTATGAAAATCCCCGCCTTCTGTTTCGTTCTCGCGGCTGCTTTTGCAGCTGTAACCATTTCATCCTTTGCTGCCGATCCCGCGGCCGAGCTTGCCAATGCTCCTGTCCGTTTCCGTCCGAACATGACGCCGGCCGACCAGCCCATGCCGGACGGGTTCGTTCCGTCCGATACCAACGTGTTTTGTGCGCAGTATCCGGCCGTGAACGTCAAGACGAAAGAGGCGATTTTCAAGCTGAACGCGCCCGGCGCCCGTTCCGTCACGCTGAACATGTGCGGGACGCGTTACAATCTCGAGC
>Ga0310786_10005585_pt1 | contig 17007 bp, 37 predicted proteins | sample AusTroGonzalo_MG_FD_203881 | JGI IMG/M metagenome (GOLD analysis project Ga0310786, IMG submission 203881) | Bovine rumen microbial communities from tropical cattle in Woodstock, Queensland, Australia - Gonzalo_03 (v2) (version 2) | ecosystem: Host-associated > Mammals > Digestive system >... | reverse complement strand
TATTTCGTTAAGGGAGACGTGAGTATTCCAGTAGATTGGATAGAGAAAATGTCGCTATCGCGGTTGGAAGATTATTTAGCAAGGAGAGAAGAGCATGGTGGGGCCGATTTACAAGAAGAAGAATAAACATTTCCAACTACTAGCAACCGGGCTGCTAGAAGGTCCACCAGATAAATGGTGGGATGAAGTAGCGGTTTTGCAAATGTTAGAGGCTCCTTGGGGAGTTGTGGTTATGCGGAAAGAGAAATTAGGCGATATGGAAGAAGTAACGGACCGGGAGCTAGTAGTGATGGGGAGAGAAGCGGCAGCGTTAACGAGATTTACTCCGTGAGGGTTGGTGGGGACTCCTAGTTGGGGAGGAAGATTTGGTGGGAGTTTTGGGCAGACAAAACCCGAATTGTAAAATGATTCCAATTTTACCCCGAATTATTGCCCCCAGTAATTACCAAGTATTCTTTCGTACGCTGAAGCGCTAAAGCCCGTACCCCGTCATTGCTACCCCTAACAAACGCTGATTAGCAAGCGCGGATCATTTCAACAAAATGCACAAGAACACTTGTGAATCTTTGTGTATCTTGCCATGCCCAAAAAGTGCGTTTTTCCAAAAACTGGTGTTGACAAGCGCGTTGACTTGTGCTAGTATGTAGACAGTCAAGCGAACCACAAAATACATCTTTGGAGGATATGACAATGTTCGAATACGAGATCAAGCACAAGCACACGAACGAGCGCGACTTCATTTACGGCTATTCCCGCATGGACGCATGGAAGCGTTGCAAGTGGTTAAACCGTGATGAATGGGACATCATCGGCTGCTGGTACATCGACTGATAAGGGGGTAAATACAATGTATAAGGATTATCTGGAAATCATGGGCGACGCGCTCGACGATCTGGCAACGTGGGAGGCCGAATGGGCCGACTTTGAGGAAGATATGAAAACGAATCCGTGGGGCTACTAAGCCCCACGGGTTACCACTACCAACGACAGGAGGCTATGACAATGGGTTGCTTTTATGTAGGCTTTGACTATAAGAACAGGAAGAACGGATACTTGAAGATTGGCGAAACGTCCGCCAAGTCGCCCGCTGCGCGGCTTGCCAACATCCGCCACTACGACAGCTTCCAGCTGTTGGGATATATCGTGATGCAGGGGGAGTCCAAGCCTCAGCGGCTTTTCGTTGAAAGCTATGTGAGAATGAAGCTTGCGGAGCATTATGAGCATACGCAGAATGATCATTTCCTCTATGCGATTGAGCAGGGAGCGAAATATGAGCAGGCGGACAGGATTGCGCACGAAGCTCTTCAGTATGCGGAAGAGGGATGCACTATAGCGAAAGTCCAGTATGCATACGGCACAAAAACCTACAAGCGGAGCTAAACCCTCCGCTTGTAGTGGTGCGCGAGAGGAGGAGACACCATGGAGTCTAGCTATATCTATGCTTTAATCTATATGATTAATAATAAAGCAACTATAAAGGTTGTATCACCTAACTATGCTTATGTGCGTAGATGCAAAGCCATGTATGATGCAAAGCTTGGCACTAAAGGTGCTATCAAAAAGATGCATAAACATAAGGATGGATAGATTATATAAGCCAGCAAATCAATCCTTCGCCGGCCCGTGCGCGGCGGCCAGGTGTCGCGCACGGGCCGAGTTTAATACATTGGTAGGTTTGCACAATTTGATCCGCGAAAGTTTGGTCATTTTGCCGATTGACATGATCCCAAAATTGTGTTACACTGTTACCAGAAGATGAGAGTGACGAGTGAGGCACTGCAAGAGACGCTAGCACCGATGACAAGGCAAGCGGCGTTGAGCACGACAACAGATCGTCCTCTTCTTTTGATGGTGCTTGTTAGTTATTTAACTAACGATGTGTGAGTGCGGCACTTTAACACGCTAAAGTACTAATGTATTAAAGTACGCAGATTGTTAAAAAAATAATTATTGATAATTGGAAAAATTTGTCTTGACAAATGGTGGCTCATGTGCTATTATAGTATCAGAAAGAACAAGGAGGTACGAAAAATGTACAGAGTTTACAATGCAGGTTGGCAGGGCATGAACGCCGAGGACATCGGGCGCATCGTTCCGAATGGCGAATACAATAACTATGAGGACGCCATTGCCGAATTTAATCGCACCGTTGAAGAGGACGCGGCTTCCGATGAAGCGGTTTATCTCTTCAAGGACAAGGAATTGATCGAAGTTTGGAATGGCTAAGCTAAAAGCCAAGAAAGGAGGTTTTAAGAATGAAAATGCCGGAAGGTCAGGGAACCTACATCTATGAAGATGGACACACCGCATGGTATTATGCGCTGTCTTTCAAAGAACTGCGAAACAAGATCCAGATTCACGGTAAAGTTATCCGCTACATTCCCGGGCGCTAATGCGCTCGGGTTTTTCTTTTGTGGCCGAGATTGTTAGTTAATTAACAAACGAGATTGCGGCCATCGTGCGCGGTCGCGGCACCCCGAAATATTATACCACACCGGCCCGCAGTTGTCAAGAGAAAAATGAGAAAAAATTTGCACAAAAAACAGCATCCCGAAATTAGATTCTTTGTGAAAATCGACTATGCCCTAATGAGAAAAAAATGCTTGACTTTTTGCGCTTCATCGTTTAAAATAGGTATCAGAAAGGGCAAGGAGGATTTAAAAATGACTACTTACTACTTCGACATGGACGGCGTTCTTGCTGACTTTCACAAGGCGTATGCCATGAATAAGCTGACCGCGCTGTATCGCGACACTATGGCCGACCTTGAGCCGTTCGCCGACAACGTGGCCACGGTCAAGGCGCTGATTGCCGCCGGCCTCAAGGTTTACATTCTGACCAAGGCCGCCAACGAAGCCGGCATGATGGGCAAGGTCGACTGGCTCGCTAAGTTCATCCCCGAGCTTGATATGGCGAATTTCATCTGCATCGTGGGGCATGGCAAGAAGGTTGACTTCATCCGCGAAGCTGGCGTCCTTGTGGACGATGATCCGAAGAACACTACCCCTTGGATCAAAGCCGGTTATGAAGCTATCACCCTCACCGCCAAGGGCGAGCCCGTCATGGTGGCGCTGTAATCGGGGAGACCCTCTCCCCGATTTTAAATGATTTCGGGGCGATTTTCATTTGAGAATGAAATGAGATTTTTTAAAATAATTTTCAAAAAAGGCTTGACAAATGGTGTGCATTGTGCTATACTACAATCAGAAAGAGGAAAGAGAGGAATTAAAAATGACGGAAACTTGTGTTTGCAAAAACTGCACGGCGCGTGAGACCTGCCCGTTCTACGATCCAGAAGAAGAAAGTGACGAGTGCGTCTATGAAGTGCTTGCGAAAGTCGCGAAAAAATAAAAAAAAGGGCTTGACAAATCAAGCCCTTTGTGCTATTATAATACCAGAAAGAGAAAGGAGCTAAAAAAATGGAAAAGTACTTCAAGAACAAGCGCACGGGGGAAACCACTGAGAGTCACGCCAAGGCGATGGAGTGGTACAGGGCCAAGGACGAGATCGAGATCTGGGGCTGGTCTGAAACCCTCAGCGAGTGGGTCTGCCGCATGGAGTGGGTCTGGTGAAAGCCAGGCCCATTTATTTTGTCGGCGTCGCGTCCTCGGCCACTTGCAGCCGAGGACGCGACGAGTTTTGCATGGTGTACAGTTTAGCTAATTTTGATCGCAAAAGTTTGTGCATTTTTCCGAGATTGACATTCCCGCAATTAGGAGTTATACTAGCATCAGAAAGAACAAAGAAAAGGAGATACTACAATGTTTGAGCAGAGAGTTAATGTGAACGGAAGCAACATGACCGAGGGCACCACGGTTTATGAGTACACCAAGAGCGTCATCATCAAGAGCAAGAACGGCGTTGACCTGCGGGAAGTCAAGGTCATCGAGACCGAGACCGTGCTTCACTATGAGCTGTACATGGATGGCGAGCTTGTCAACCGCTACAAGAGCGTCAAGACCGCGACCTCTATGTGGAAGGACTTCTCCGCCTAAGCGGAGAAGTTTTTCTTGACAAATGAGAAAAGTTATGATAGAATAATATCAGAAAATGAAAAGGAGATCAGACCATGAAAAGCTTTATGAAAGACCTTCTGACCGCAATCGCTATTGTGCTTGTGCTTTGCATCGGCTTCGGTATTATCGCCCTCGCCATCGTGTACGGCGACAAGCCGAAAGACATCGGCGAGAATCTCACGAACGGTTGGTATTACGCGCTCGCCACGAAAGTGGTTGAGATTGACCGGGATGCAGATGTCGTGACTTGCGAGGACTGCAACGGCAACCTGTGGGAGTTCTACGGGTGCGAAGACTGGGAAATCGGCGACAACGCAAACCTGCTGATGAATAGCAGGGGAACAGCAAAAATTGAGGATGATGAAATCTGCGGCGCCACTTATGCAAATTGGGTGCTTGAGTAAGGAGGGAGAACAATGACAGAGTTTCGTGAAAAGCTGGTTGACCGCATGGCGGCAATCTATGGGCTGGAGTCGCCCGTGACGATTGACTTTGCTCGCATGTGCGAGGACTGGGAGCCGGTGCCGATGTTCGACCGGTCGCTTGAAGTCCTGGTTGCAAGTCACGAAGTGGATCCGCTGAGTGCGGAAGATTTGGAAGATTACGAGGGCTGGTAAATCCGGCCCTCGCGCTCGTTATGCCCCGCCGGCCGCCGAAATTTCACACGCTAAAGTGCTAAAGTATTTTTCGACCGCCGATTGTTAAATAATTAATTATCTTGAGATCCCGAAAATAATGCTTGACATTTGCAATTAGGTGTGCTATTATAATTACAGAAAGAGCAAGGAGGCTGCGAAAATGTTCACTTTCAAGCGTAATCTGGCGGATCTGATTCTTGTCTGCTCCAATGACAAGTATGACTTTTATCTGCACCGCGTGGGTCAGACCCATGCGCGCCCCATCTGGTACACGGAAGCCCTCTTCCGCGGTACGGACGAGGGGTCGATGATGGCGGGATTTCGCACCAAGCACGCCGCCATTGAAGCCGCCCACGCTTGGAAAGAGTGGGCGGTGTGATCCCAAAAAAATCGCAGAAAATGCGAAAAAACCCTTGACAACCTAGCACAGATGTGCTATACTATAATCAGAAAGGGGAAGGAAAACCCCTCAAACCCGCGGGGTGAACAAAGCCTCTCTCCGCAGGTAGGACGGCAGTAAGTCGCAAAAATGCGCTGTAAGACCTACAAAGTCGCATCTCGATGGGTTCAGCCCAAAGGGCGTCCTACTACCCGCGTTAGAAATAGTAGGCACAATGCCGGGGATGGCACAGGCAGGCGAGGGGTCGCCGCCCGCCCCGGATGGACGGAGCAGAGCCAAGCCTTCTTGGTATGGGAGCCGATCATCGGCTCCCCCTTTCTATTTCCGGCGGCGCGTTCTCGGCGGCAAGCTGTCGAGAACGCGCCGAGTTTACTGCATTGTTGAGTTTACACAATTTTCATCATGCAAGTTTGGCCATTCTGCGCATTGCGCCTGTCCCGGAAATGTGTTATTATAATTCTGCCAGGGGGTGGAGGCTTGCCCGCCCCAACCAACGACCTCGGCGCTCCGAGGGTGACCCACATGGGCAATATCTGAAAGGAGATTATAAAAATGCTGCATTACATGACCGTTTCCTATGAGGTTACAAACCTCTTCTCCGGGCGGGTCGAAACCCGCAACGAGGCTCTGTGCCTCACTTGGGAAGGCGTTCGCCGGGTTCTGGCGAACCCCTTCTACCGCGAGCATGACGCTCGCTTCGCCCTCAGCCCGTACTGGGGGCAGCCCACGGACAACTAGTCCGTGGGTTTTGCTTTGCCGGCGCGTTTTCGATTGTGGGCAGTCGAAAACGCGCCGAGTTTCGCACAGTAGACAATTTGCACAATTTTGATCTCGCAACTTTGGTGATTTTGCCATCTTGCAATCTCCTGTAAATGTGCTATACTAGAATTGTCCCAAGGGGATAGAGAGCGCATGTGAGGCTGTGATGAGCGCAAGGATAGCAGTCCGTGACGCTTCAACAAGATAGGGAGCTTCCATCTTGCGGGCGGTTTCCTAGAATCTATTCCCACGCGGGAGAGGGCAAACAGCGGCGGTCTGACGAGACTAGGACACCGACCTCCCGCACGGGACAAGAAAAAAAATTGCAAAAACCTCTTGACAACAAGAGCAAAGTGTGATACAATACAATCAGAAAGAACAAAGGAGGATTTCAAAATGTACACTATCGAAACTCGTTGCCCCTTCTGCCGCAAGGCTCACACCGTTCAGGTTCATGGCAAGGACTACCGCGCTTGGCAGAACGGCAAGCACGCGCAGGATGCGTTCCCCTACCTCTCTGCCGACGAGCGCGAGCTGCTCATCAGCGGCATCGACTCCGAGTGCTGGGCGAAGATGTTCCCTCCCGAAGAGGACGAGGAGGAGTAATCCTCCTTCTACATGGGGCAGGGTGCGCTCGGGTAAGTGCAAGGGTGCTAGTCATCCGCCTAGTGAAAGGTAAGCAGGTTCGACTCCTGTCTGCTCCACCAATTAGACCGCACGCTATGCGTGACGCGTCCCCGCCTGTGGGTTTGTTCATTGTCCTGCAGGCGGGACTCCTTTATCTCTACTTAGTGAAAAAATTAACAACAATAGCAAAGAGATTGCGGGAACGCAGGTAGTCAGGGCGCATTGGCATGGTTAAAGTTTTAACAACCTCGGTTCCCGCAATCTTTTTGACAAAATGTCAAATTTTTTATATAATAGTATCAGAATAAAGAAAGGAGCAATTTCCAATGACCGTAGAATTATTTTCTGCTCTTGCTTTGATTCTCTAGACCTGTTTGGACTAGGACAGTTGCAAGAAATGCCCTCTGCGTCAATTCTGCGGGTGCATCCCATGCGAATGGTAACGCAACCCACCAGGGCCCGTGCGCGGGTCGTTTTTCGCACAGGCTAGGTCAATGGAAATTTTTTACAAGATGGAACTCACTCAGTGGTCGAGGAAAATTGATAAAATGGGGCGCATCGTTCTCCCGGTACGCTTGAGAGAATAGTATGGTCTGGAAACCGGCCTAGAGTGCCCCATCTATCTGCATGAAGACGAGGCGGGAAAAGTTTACATTTGCTTTCAAGTCCCACCGCGCGCGGTGCAAAATTTGAAAGAGGCGCGAGAATTGCTTGAACGCCTCGGTTACACGGTATCGAAAGAAGAAGATGATTGACCGGCTGGTTCGCGGACATGTGCGCCCGCGAACCAGCCGAGTTTTGTTTGTTGGTAGGTTTGCACAATTTCACTGGCGAATGTTTGGTGATCTTGCCAACTTGACTTTTCCCGTAAGTGTGGTACAATGGTTACAGTAAAGGAAAGGAGTTGCTGAAATGGCTACTAAGTATTCTATGGAAGTTTGCGACGCCGAGACTGGCGAGTACACCCCTGTCGCTCTGTTCGATGACATGGTTCCTGCCGATGTCCTGCACGAGCTGTGTGTGGTTCTGTTCGAGAACACCGAGGGCGCGTCCACCGTCATCTGCGTCAATGTGGACACCGGCGAGGTTGTCGCCGAAGTCGCCGAGCCGGACGATGACCCCGATTGGGGCTTCAACGAGGACATGGGCTTCGACCCCTACATGGGGTGCTACACGGACGATTGCTAAGGGGGGGGGACACTATGAAACAGCTTATTGGGGTTATCCTCTTCCTCGCGGCAATTGTAGGGGCTATGTATCTCGGTCTGCGGTATGAGGCAAGAATGTCCAAAGAGGCGTACAACGAAGGCGTTTGTAGCGTCTGCGGCGGCGAGTATCGTTTTTCCAGTGTCGCCCATCACAAGAACGGAAGCGATAAATTTTACTACACCTGCGAGGACTGCGGCCACACGATTATGACCTATCGCGTGATGAAGTGATAACTAGGTGATTACACCTAGTTATCATTTTCGACGGCGCGCCCACGGCCACATGGCATCGTGGGCGCGCCGCATTTTCGCGCATTGGTAGTTTTCACTAATTTTGATCCCGCAAGTTTGGAACATTTGCCAATTGCAATTCTCCCGTAATGTGTTATACTAGTATCAGAAAGAACAAAGGAGGAATACAAAAATGTGGACTACTTACTGGTTTGAGATTGTCGGAGAGGACAGCGACATCTGTGGGGAAGAATTCTTCACCGAGCTCAAGGATGCAACCAAGGAACAGCACATCGCCTATGCCCATGCGCTTTTCCCGGACGAGGAAATCAAGTGTCTCGGCAAGGTGTCCGGTGCTGAGGCCGAAATGATGGGGCTTGATACCTATTAAGCCCCATCCCAAAGGAAAGGAGATTTCGCTATGTATCGAGTTTGGTTTGACGATCTGGAAAAGGCAATTGCCGCTTTTCGTGCGGTTGTGATTGACGAGCTGTTCTGCTCTATCAGCGGTAATGTCTACGGCGACTTCATTTTTGAGATTGCCGAGGGTATCAAGTACACGGTGAGACACAATGATTTTACCGTATGGCGCAATTTTGGGGATTGGAGAAATCCCGATTGGAGGGAAATCAAGTAATGTACCTGGACGATTTTTTGGAAAAGCTGATGAACCTTGACGAACAGACCTGCCCTTGCGAGGTCGGCATTCCCTGCAAGTATTATGACAAAGAGCTGACAACCGCGCATTGCATTACAGGCTCTTGCCTTGATGGGATGGTCGCCGAAGCAAGAAAAATTATGAAGGGTGAATAATTATTCACCCTTCTTTTTTCGGCGGTCGGTCTGCGGGCGCCTACTTCCGCAGACCGACCGAGTTTACAGTTTGTGCAGTCCCACCAAATTTCGCCGCGAAAGTTTGTGCAAAATCCCATCTTGCAATTTGCCCGTAATTTGCTATAATGGTATCAGAAAGAGAAAGGAGATACAAAAATGAGGATTTGGTTTGACATGGACGGCACTATCGCTGACCTCTACGCGGTGGAGAATTGGCTTCCCAAGCTCCGCGCTCACGATGCGACCCCCTATACGGATGCGGCTCCCCTCGTTCGGCTCTGCTCCCTCGCTAAGATTCTGAATCGCCTGACCCGCGAAGGCGTGGTGATCGGGATCGTGAGCTGGCTCAGCAAAGACCCCGATCCCGCATACGGCGAAGCGGTGACCGATGCGAAGCGTGCTTGGCTTGCGAAGCACCTGCCGAGCGTCAAGTGGGACGAAATCGTGATTGTCCCCTATGGCACTCCTAAGAGCGAAGCGGTAGGCATCGGCCCTGCTGACATCCTGTTCGATGACGAAGCCCCGAACCGCGCCGAATGGGAAGATGCAGGCGGATGGGGCATCGACCCCGCCGACATGATGGAGTTCCTGCGGTCGATTCACTGACCGCAGGACTCTATACGGAAAGGAGAATATCAAACTATGAGAGAAAAAATCCTTGCTTATCTGCGCGACCACCCCGGCGCCCGCAAGCGCGAAATCGCCGGATTCCTTCACATCTGGCAATGCAATACCGACTTTTTGTTCTTGATGAGCCTGATGGAAAGCACCGGACAGATTCGCTACGAGACCATCCACGACCCCGCCCAAATGGAATACTACGACAAATGGTATGTGGTAGGCTAACAACCTACCACATCTTGCGTCGGGCCGCCGGCGGTCACCTGCGATCGCCGGCGGCCCGAAATTTTGCGGATCAGCACTCTGCACAATTTTTGCCGCGACATTTGGCTATTTTACCATCTTGCAATTTTCCCTTTATTATGGTATCATTACTATAGTAAATAAAGGAGGAAAGAAAAATGCTTCTCAACATTGCTTGCCTGTTCGTCATCGTCACTATGACCATTCAGTTTTTCGGTAGCTTCACCGAAATCATCCACGGCAAAGCCAAGCTGACCGACTACATCGAAACCCTGTGGAACGCGCTGATTCTTCTCGCTGTCGGAATTATTTTGCGAAATATCTATTGACATTTCGCTTAATCTGTGCTATACTAATATCAGAAAGGGGATAGAACTATGAACATGATTCTTCTGTTTGTCATCTGCACGACTGTCAACGTCATTCTGAACACTGTAAAATCCATCGTCACGGTTAAGGGTGGCAAGACCCTCGCCGCCGCAGTCAATGCAATTTGTTTCGGCTTTTACACCTACATTATCATCCTCACGGCAAACAGCGACATTACCACGCTTTGGAAAATCATCATCACCGCCGCTTGCAACTTTATCGGCGTGTATGGTGTAAAGCTGGTCGAGGAAAAGATGCGGAAAGACAAGTTGTGGAAAGTGGAAATGACCATTGTGGACAACGGCTTCACCGCCGCCGCCATGCATGGAGCATTGACCGGAGCAAACATTCCTAATCACTACTTTAACGCAGGAAAGCACGCTGTTTTCTCTTGCTTCTGCGCTACGCAAGCGGAAACTGCAAAAGCCCTTGAAATTGGCAAGGTTTACAACGCAAAAACTTTTGCCACGGAAACAAAAATTATGGGGTAAGGGGTTGACAAACCCCTCCCCTTGTGCTATACTAATATCAGAAAGGGGCGAGAGAAATGCGCGACTACTACAAGAGAACGAGATGCAAGGCGAGGTTCGCCCGTCTTGAGATGAAAAATGGGAGCGTGCGCTCCACGCTGAAAAAGGAAATGAGAAAGAGGTGGAAAGTGTGAACAAGGAACTGAAACCATACCGGCAGAAGATGGACGCCGAGGAACTGCAAATGTATCTGCACTTCCGCAAGCGTGGCGGTGCTGTCCCTGCGAAAAAGGGCAAGGGAGCCTATGACCGCAAGGACTTCAAAATGGCGCTCCGGTGATTCGATTCGCCGGGGCGCTGTCGGCTCTCACGCACCGACAGCGCCCCGAATTTTCATTATACACCCCGCCAGCATTTTTGTCAAGTGGCATTTTGCACAAACTTGATCGCCCCATTTTCCCGAAACTTTGTGCATTTTGCCATCTTGTAATTTGCCGTGGATGTGCTATAATAATAATTGTCAAGAGGGCAAGCACCTCCCAAACAGGGAGGCCCTGCGGGATAAGCCTGAGTAGGTGACGCGCCTGCAAGCGTTATGAACTGAGAGGTAAACGCTTTGAAAAAAAGTTGCAGATTTTTTTCAAAACCCTCTTGACAACCTGCAAAAAGTATGCTATACTAGTATCAGAGTTGAGGAAGGGATGCCAAACCTCAATCAAGAAAGGAAGTAAAAAATGCAGTATTTCACCCCTAACACGCGGATTCTCGTTATCGACACGGAAACCGCAAACACGCTCGACAACTGCGATATGTCGGATGTTCTTGTCTATGACATTGGATGGGCTGTCTGTGACATTTTTGGCAATGTCTATGAAACCGCGTCTTATGTCAACAAGGAGATTTTCTACGGCGAAGCTGACCTCATGCAGAGCGCATACTACGCTAAGAAAATCCCCCAGTACGCCGAGGATATTCTGGCAGGAAAGCGCACGGTTGCCAGCATTTGGCAAATCCGCAAGAATCTGTTCCGCGTCCTCGAAAAGTGGGATATTCACTTTCTCGCCGCGTATAACGCCCGCTTTGATGCCAATGCGCTGAATCGCACAATATCTTGGGTCAGCAAATCCATGTGCCGCTATTTCTGCCAGTTCGGACAGGTCGAATGGCTCGATATTATGAAGATGGCACAGGATGCGGTCGTGACAACGCGCAACTACAAGATATGGGCGACAGACCGTGGATTCACCATGAAGAACGGCGCGCCGCGCAAGACCGCCGAAATGCTCTACCAGTACATGACCGGACAGGACGATTTTTCCGAGGAACACACCGGACTGGAAGATGTTTACATCGAAGTACAGATCATGGCTTTCTGCTTTAGCGAGAAAAAGCGGCGAAAGGTGAAAATGCGCTCCCTGCTCTACGAAAAGCCGCTTGACTTTCCGCCGCAAACGGAATTTCAGCGGATGCTGATGCGGAGTATCCGTGATAATCCAACTTTGTACTAAATCAGCACCCCTTGAATGAATATTCAAGGGGTGCTGAATATTATTCATTTTCGGCGGCCCGCGCATGGTGCGGATACACCATGCGCGGGCCGAAATTTACCATTATACCACACCCCGCGATTTTTGTCAAGCTTTTTTCATTCGGCAGATCCACCAAAATTATCCCGAAACTCTTGTGCAGTTTGCCATCTTGCAATAATTAAAAAATAGGCTTATAATATAATTGTCCCAAGGGAAAGGGAAAGGTCAAGCGAATCGGACATCCGAGGCCGTCCGAAAAAAAATCAAAAAAATCGAAAAAAAGGCTTGACAAAACCCCAAACTTGTGGTACAATAAAATTACAAAAGGGGAAGGAAACCCCAAGAACAAACCAGAAAGGAAGTAAAGTTATGGCTAGCACCAAGATTACCAAGTCCCAGCGTTTCGAGGACATCGTTTCCCTCCTGCACGGCGAGGCCGTCAAGTACGGCACGACCATCGAGGACGCGGACGCGTTCATCGCTCACGAGGTCGAGCTGCTCACCCGCAAGAACAGCGCGGAGCGCAAGGAGACCGACACCCAGCGCGCCAACGCCAAGTATCGTGACCTGATCGTGGAGTACCTCGCGGTGGCCGAGTCCGCCAAGACCTGCACCGAGATTGCCAAGGGCATCTCCGAGCTGTCCGACTTCAATAACCAGAAGGTCGCGTCCCTCATGCGCCAGCTGGTCGAGACGGGCAAGGTCACCAAGGCCACGGTGAAGGGCAAGTCCCTGTTCTCCCTCGCGTGACCCAAGCGGGGCGGGAGAAATCCCGCCCCAACCCAAGGAAAGGTGGTAGAAAATGGCAAGGGACGCAGAACAGCTTTCGCGTATTAAAGCGGGGCTGAAATGCTCGGACGAAGAGGCCGCGGAAATCCTCGCCTACGACAAGCAAATCGAACACGGCGAACAGACCCCCTACGACCTCACCCCCGCGCAAAACAAGATTGCCCAAAGCTACGCACACACCGGAACCCGCAAGCCCACGGTTTACAAATTCACACCGAGAGAGCGAAAGCCCAACGAACCGAAGCGCGAAATCATCCAAATTTTGGATGAAGCCCTCACCGACATCGCGGACGATGTGACCGTAACCAACCCCGAACGGCAGATTGATTTTGTGATGGACGGCATCCGCTATCGCGTAGTCCTCAGCGCACCCCGCAAGTAAACGGGGTGCGCTTCGGCATTTTGCACAAAACAGATTCAGCGGCCCGCCGGCGGGCGCAAGCTTCCGACGGCGGGCCGAAATTCCATTATACACCCGCCCCGCAATTTTGTCAAGAGAAAAGTTGCACAAAGATCTGCCAAGTTTTCTCCTGTATTTTGTGTATTTTGCCATCTTGCAATTCGCTGAAAACCTGCTATAATAATAATTGTCAGGAGGGCAAAGACCCGACCGCCCCGAAAAAAAATCTTCAAAGAAAATGAAAAAACCTCTTGACAAATAAAAAAACCTGTGCTATAATAAATACAGAAAGTGAGAGAGGAAACCCCTCCACTAAATAAAAAACAAGGGTAGCGACCGACGCTAGAAAGGAAGTATCACTATGGAAAACACTGTTAAGCGCATCACCAAGGCTCAGAAGTTCGAGGACGTTATCGCCCTGCTCTCCGGCAATCCGACCCGTTTCATCGACGCCGACGGCGCGGTGGAGTTCATCAAGTCCGAGATGGCTCTGCTCGCCAAGAAGAACACCGCTGACCGCAAGCCGACCGACACGCAGGTGGCGAACGAGAAGTACAAGGCTCTGATCGTCGAGTTCCTGTCCATGCAGGATGCCGGCAAGACCTGCACGGAAATCGCCAAGGGCGTGGACGAGCTGTCTGATTTCAACAATCAGAAGATTGCCGCCCTCATGCGTCAGCTTGTCGAATCCGGCAAGGTGAGCAAGGCGACCGTCAAGGGGAAGTCCATCTTCTCCCTGGCGTAAGCCGACAGGGGCAGGGCAAAAAATCTGCCCTGCCCCTTGACAACCTCCGCCCTATGTGCTATAATAGTATCAGAAAGGGGGAAAGAGAATGGCGAAAGATGCCGAACAGCTTGCACGCATTATGAACGGCTTGAAGTGTTCCGAAGCCGAAGCGCAGGAAATTCTTGCCTATGACAAGGCAGTTGACAAGGGCGAAAAAACCGCCTTCGACCTGCCGCAGGACAAGTTGGAAGTCGCTAGGAAGTTCGCTCACACGGGAACGAGGAAAGCGCCGACTGTCTACAAGTTCACGAAGCGGGAACGCAAGCCGAACGCAACGAAAGCAGGAATTATCGCAGAATTGTTCACTTTTCTGACGGAAAACAGCGATTTTGCTGTCGAAAACGCAGAAATCACGAACAAAGAGCGTCAGATTGCTTTCAAAATCGGCGAGGATAGCTTCGAGTTGACGCTCGTGCAGAAGCGCAAGCCGAAAAACTGACAAAAGCAGGGAGAAATCCCTGCTTTTGCATTTTATTCAGCCAAAATGAATAAATATTCAGCGGCTCGTGCATGGTTCCTGCGGAGCCATGCACGAGCCGAATTTAGCGTGGTGGTCATGTTCACTAATTTTTCGTGCTATTGTTTGGTTATTTTCACTAATTGACATTATCCCAAAAATAGCTTATAATAATTACAGAAACAAGAGGAAAGGAAGTAAAGAAATGACAGGACTTGCAGTAATTGCGGCGGCTGTCCTGTGGGCGCTCGTCCGCACGGGTAAAGCGTGGTATTACCACGATATGAAGAATGAAAATGACGGGAGGTGGAACAAAGTATGATGGATCAGCGTTCTTTTGAAAATCTCACTGATGCCGAATTGGCAAATCTGCGGGATGCGATCAATACCGAAGTCACGCGGCGAGAAAACCAGCGGAGAGAAAAATTGATCGAAGATTTCCACGAAGCGTGGTACAAACTGCGGGAAGCGAGAATCGAAGTCAAATACTATGAGGATGACTGGGATGATGGTAATTACACCCGCTTATCCGAGTGGGATAGCTTTGATTTCTGCTGAAGGGAGGGACGAATGATGAAAAAGTGGTATGAGGTCTATGTCGAGTTTTGGGATAGCGACATCAGAGAATGGCAATTGTCTGCTGTTTCTTGGTGGAAATATTTACTTGCTCGTCTGTGGGGAGTTTGTGGCTCCGCTTCATCTGATGCAAGAGAATATGACTATCGTCATGTCCTCGCTAAAAATGTCCAGTGGGGTTAACCCACTGGATTTTTGTCTCTCCCACTTTAGCACTGTAAAGCGTGATCATCGGGCCGCGCGCGGGCGTGCGGATCCGAATTCCGCCGATCGCATATGCCACCAAAATTTCCATACAGCTGGCCTTCGGCCGATCCAGCCAGGTTTTCTCCCGGAATTGACATAATAAAAAAAATATGTTACTATATAAAAAAAAGACTTTTTTCGCCCGCATTCCCGACCGGCCGATCGGCTCCACATTTTGTTAGCTGTTGCTAGGAAAAAATTGCAAAACTAATTCTCGTCCATATTCCTATCTTCCACTAAACAAGAGCAAAGAGGAGCCCGCATACGAGTAGTCCACAGCAGCATCCACATGGAAAGCGGCCGCCGCACCGATCGGATTTGCAACAGCCAAAAAATTATTATATAATAGTATTAGAAAGAATGGATAGGAGATGCCAATAACTATGGGTTTCGATATGGACAGCCTGGTCGCCGAAATGCTCAAGTCCGGAATGAGCGCGGAGGATCTGGCTCAGCGATTTGTTAAGGCTCTTGATGCGGTCGACGCGGCCAACAAGAGCAAAAAGGAAAAGGCAGAATACTGCTCACATGCGGCGGGCTGGCTCGACGAGGCTTTGGACGAGGAAAACTTCACTATGGAGACTGCGGCAAAGGTTGCTATGCTTGCGGCGGCCGCACGCTACCCCGACCTTGAGTTGAAGCAGCTTAAGGAGTACGAGAATAGTACGAAGGCCGCGCTGGAACAGTCTCTGGAGTTCTACCATGATATTACCAGTGGCAACATCAATCATGCGGTGGACTCCCTGCTGGATGGTTTGTTTCCGAAGAAGGAGAAAAAGGAGAACCTCACTGACGACGAGAAGCTGAAGCGATTCATCGACTCACTTTGATCAGTGGCATTGAAGGGACGCTATAAGTGCGTCCTTTCTTGCTGCGGTAACGATTTGACATTATATAATTTTTATGGTATTATGAAAGGTTAGGGGTAAAGTGCGATCGGGAGTAGATAACGGAAACGGAGACGGTGGATGGAAGAGTGGTTTTGGTAGGGCCGATCGGCACCACCCTCCCACAGTTTTCACCATTTTCCACAATCTCCTCTTCCACCAGATCATCTCTTCTACCACTATTTCCCTAACTCTGCTATTCTCTTTAACTCCTACCTATCCTCCAACAAATCTTCCACCATGCTTCCCAACTTATCATTCTACTTTGCCAGCATAACATGGTACAATTTTTCTTCTTCTTCTTCCTTCACCGTATAGTATCTCTAATATCCACTATCATCCAACGCCTAATCAGCATAATAGTCAAGCAACATAGCGACAGCCTACTCCTAATCCCATCCTTCTTTTTTACATGCTATAATTTCTTCCAACACGTCACTGTAGTCTCCTATGCTGCCAAAATAGCTCTCCCAAAGAGAAGCTATTGCCATCGTCCAATCATCTATGCTATCATAGTCAGTGTAGTCATCATCAAACGTGTATTCCAGTCGAACTATAGTTCGCATTTTATCCGCAATCGTTTTCAAATCATTTCCTCCATTTTCAAATCATTTTTCCCTCGGCTCCGATGACCTATTTATCACACCCCTCAGAAAACCGATATACCCCTAATCTTCCTTGGTAATTCCCCTCCGGATGATACATAGTAATTAATCCTAACTCCATTGCCTCTAGATCACGCAAAGTGATTTCCTTGGATAGGATATCCTTTACTTGAATTAAAGGTTTAAACTCTATGGTATCGTTTATTGAGATATTGTTATAGAGGATCATACCAAATGGCACTGGGGATTTTCCTTGGATAATGTCTAGATGTTCCTACCAACGATACTAGAATGGCCGAGTAGTTAATCCAATGT
>Ga0310786_10005583_pt1 | contig 17009 bp, 20 predicted proteins | sample AusTroGonzalo_MG_FD_203881 | JGI IMG/M metagenome (GOLD analysis project Ga0310786, IMG submission 203881) | Bovine rumen microbial communities from tropical cattle in Woodstock, Queensland, Australia - Gonzalo_03 (v2) (version 2) | ecosystem: Host-associated > Mammals > Digestive system >... | reverse complement strand
GATAAAAAACCAAAATTGTTTTTAACTGATCCTCCTTATAACGTGGATTATGATTCATTGGGAACAAGGGCAAATATATTGAATGATTCATTTGCAACAGATGAAGAATGTGGCGAAAAGCTGTGGCTTCCGGCATTTTCTAATGCTTATGAAGTCTGCGATGATTCTTGTTCGGTTTATTGCTTTATGCCACAAGGATCAACGCATATGATGATGATGATGATGATGATGATGAAAGCCGGGTGGCAAGTCAAACATGAACTGATCTGGCGAAAACAATCTATCGTCTTAAATCGTGCCGATTATAACTACCAACATGAACCGATGCTGTTCGGGTGGAAAAACAAACATATTTTTTATGGAAAAGGGCAGTATGCCACAACATCGGTGTGGGATTTTGACCGACCAACCAAATCGAAGGAACATCCAACAATGAAGCCTATTCCTTTGATTAGTGAAATACTTTTGAATAGTTCCAAGAAAGACGATATTGTTTTGGATCTGTTTGGCGGGAGCGGTTCAACATTAATTGCTTGTGAACAATTAGAGCGAAGATGTTTAATGATGGAATTAGACCCGCATTATTGTGATGTGATTATTAATCGGTGGGAACAATTCACCGAACAGAAGGCGGTGAAGATCAATGATTGAGAAAGTAAACCCAAGCCATCCCGACAAGGTGGCTGATAGAATAGCCGGAGCGATTGTTGATTTATGCTATAAAAAGAACGAAAACCCGAAAGTAGCGGTTGAGGTTCTTCTTGGCCACGGGAACTGTCATATCATCGTGGAAACATCGGAAACGATTACGGAAGATGAGGTAGAACCGATTGTAAGGCGGATTTCGGGCGGTCTAACGCTCGATCTCCAGGTGGTTAAGCAAGACATCCACCTCGCACAGAACCAGGCTGAAAAGGTGCGTTGTGGCGACAACGGAATATTCAAAGGTGTTCCGTTGACCTTTGAGCAGATGAGGATCAGCGAGATCGCATATCACATTTACGAAAAATATCCGTATGATGGAAAGTACATCCTCGATGATAAAGCCAAGAAGCTGATCGTTTGCCAATCAAACGCAAAAACAGATGAGCTTAACGATTTTATCAACCATCACATCAAACGGTTAGGGCAGACAGTCATCATCAACCCATTGGGGGAATGGACAGGCGGTTCTGATGTCGATTCGGGAGCAACAAACAGAAAGCTCGGATCTGACATGGCTGATTCCGTTACCGGAGGAGGGCTTCATGGGAAAGACCTGTCCAAAGCAGATGTGAGCGTGAATATCTATGCATTCCTGAAAGCACAAGAAACAGGTAAAGAGGTGAGTCTTTCCTGTGCTATTGGTGACGATGAAGTCGATGGGAAGCCTTATTCCGAAATAGTAGAGATTGCCAAGCAGTACATAGATATGGTTGGTGGTTTTGAAAAATTTGCTGAATGGGGGTTATACTAATGAGTATTTATGACGATAGAGTGAAACCGAACCTTGACAAGATCACGGAGATGTCATCGGAAGGATTGACACAGGAGCAGATAGCAAATTCACTTGGAGTCAATTACAGAACATTGAAAAGATACATCGAGGAAGAAGAAGAACTGCGAAAGGCTATCGATTCGGGCAGAGAAGTTGCAATCAAGGAAGTCGAGAACGCAATGTTCAATTCGGCAATCGGTGGCAAGGTGACAGTTAAAAAAGGCATGAAGGTCAAAAAGGTCATCTATGAGAATGGACGGAAGAAGGGCGAGGTTGAAACTGTCGAACCCTACGATGAAGAGGTGTATGTCAAACCCGACACCCAGGCAGGGATCTTCCTGTTGAAGAACTGGGCGAAGGACAGATACTCTGCTGATCCCATCATGCACGATCTGAAACGCAGAGAGGTTGAACTGAAGGAGAAACTAGCCGACAACATAGAGGATGACTTTAACCCCTTCAGCTAATCCGTTTCTCTCATACATACAGAGATCGGAAACGCATCCCGAAGAATATCCCAAGAACCTCATCAAACAGTTCAAGCGACAGAAGGAAATGCTTGAAAAGTTTGATTTCATCGAAGAGAAGGGTGAACATTGTGTAAAGTGGATCGAGCAGGCTTGCATCATCACGGAAGGTGAGAACGCAGGTCTTCCCGTCCGCCTGCTTCCGTGGGAGAAGTGGTTCATCTATTCGATCCTGTGTTTTTACGGAGACCTGGATGTGGAGACCTTCGATGCAGACGGAAACTTCATCGGGGTACAAAAAAAGTACGTTCGCATCGTGAACGATGTGCTTCTTCTGATCGGAAGCGGTAACGGAAAAACAAGCGTTCTTGCGTATCTGAACGCTTATTTTCTGTTCGGCAAGACATTCCCAAGTTGTAAGATTTACATCGGGTCGAACGCATACAAGCAATCGAGGATATGCTTCGACACCACGATGAACGTGATAAGGAAGAACAAGGCACTTAAAAGACACGCATCGATCCGAAAGAGTGTCGGCGAGATAGAGATTGAGGAAGTCAATTCAAAACTGATTGCGATGTCGAGTGATGGTTCAAACCTTGAGGGCATCATCCCTGCGGTTCTCATCATAGATGAGATCCACGAAATGAAGACAAGTGCATACTGCGACAATTTGAGGAAAAGCACGAAGCGTGATGACTTCCTCATCATAGAAGCTACTACCCAGGGAACTGTGAGGGGCGGTTATTTGGATCAGCGGTACGAACTTGCCAAGAACACATTAGATGAGCAGACGGAGGTCAGCGAATACCGGAAACTGTTTGCCCTGTTTGAACAGGATAGCGAACAGGAGATCTTCGATGCATTCAGAAGCGGAAACATTCAGATTTGGAGAAAATCAAACCCATCCCTCGGAATTGCGGTAAGCGTTACGATCTTGAGGGACAAGGTCATAGAAATGATGAACGATCCGCAGAAGAAGGTCACCACCTTAACGAAGAACTTCAACATTCCGCAGAATCCTGTCACCTCCTATTTCAGCGAAGTAGAGTGCAGAACGAAGCCTTTCAACGAGGACATCTTCTACAACGCTCCGGTCTTCCTTGGCTTGGATATGGCATACACCAGGAATCCGTCAAATGACTTGACCGCTCTGAAGATGCTGATGGTCAACCCCTTCACGAACGAGGAATACTCAAAGGATTTCTATTTCATTCCCAAGTATTGGGAGGAAGAGGTTCGGGAGGAGGATTCCGTCACAGTAAGAATGAGCGACATGGTGATCGCAAAGTCAAAGTGCGACACCAACATCCTCTACAACCCCAAACAAGCCAGGTACGGCTATCAGATGTATGCGGAGAGGGGCGATGTGGTCATCGTTGATGAGAACCTCATCGAGACTCTTGTGAGCGAGTTCGGGGAACAGGCAAGGTGCGACACCACAGGGATCACCGAGGATTTCGTTCGGTTTTTTATTGCCCACCTGGAACTGAAGTATAACTGGACTATCTGCAAGTTCGGTCTAGACCCGAACAAGGCTTTCAAGCTGAAAAGCTTCGCCGAGACCAACATCCCCTCCACGGATGGGAAGAATCCTGTGATCGCATTCAGAATGGAGGATAAGAAAAACTCCAATCCGGTCATCCTTTCAACCAAGGACATAAGGAAGCAGGGGAAGGTCTACAACAACAACAAGCTGACGGAATTGCATTTCGCCTCCGCCATCGCAAGAACCGACCAATACGGAAACATCACGTTCACGAACCCGATGTATTCCAGGAAGGACGGCATCATCGCCGAGTTCTCCGCAAGATCGGGTTACAACGTGTACACAACCAACAAGGACACAGGAAGCGACAATCTTGACCGCCTAAAGGCATGGTGGAAAGAGAACGAAGAGAGGATCAATGGAATATTGGCAGAAAGCGGTGTACAAGCATCCGATGTGGCAGAGTGTCAGACAGGCGGTGATTGACCGAGACCATGATGTCTGCTATTTCTGTGGGAAGCTGATTCTCAAGAAGAGGACAATACACCACCTTATCGAAATCGATGAACACAATTACAGCGATCCGCAGATCGCTTTTAGTTTGGATAACTTGGTCGAATGCCATCACGGATGCCATGATGCCTATCATGAAAGATTCGGCAAGGCAACGATGGTAAATGCAAATCTCGATGTCGATTACGCAAAGAGAGAGAGGAGAAGGATGTGAAAATCAAAATTCCATTCACCAAGTATGAGATCAATGTCAGCAAGAGGGGAATCACATATCTGAATCCTTCCGGCACACCTGTGGCATTCACCAAATGGTTGGGAGATGCGATACTGACTCCCACCACACCGATCATGGAAGAAGTATATTCCACAATCGCAAACGAATTCGCCAAGGTTGACTTGATCCATACGATAGACAAAGGCGATGTCTTCAAAAGGGTGGATGACAATCTGAATTATGTATTGAGCGAGAGACCGAATGCCTATCAGACGGCATTTGATTTCAAATTCACTATGATGTATCAGCTGCTGAAGTACGGCAATGCCCTCGCATTTATTCACAGGGATAACAAGGGAAGAGCCGTCTCGATTGATCCCATCAACGTATTAGACTACCAATTCGGTGGCGGATACCAAATCGAAGAGGATCTGATCCTGTACAAACTGAAGAATTCGAAAACGCAGATGATCGAATTGATAGATTACAGGAACATCATTCATCTTCGCTTGAATCCAAACAATATCTTCTACGGAGACATCTTCGATGGGATCTCCTTCACAAAGGTCATCACCGAACTGATCGATGCCTCTCTCGGCTCGGCGATCCGTGAACTACAGGATAGCGGTTCGGTAAGAGGTGTCATCACCATCGGCAAGTCGGCACAGGGGTTCGCAAATGCTACCCTGGTGAACAACGAGTCGAAGGAGAACAAACAGAAAGAGATCATCAACAGGATCAAAGCCACGAAGGGCGGAATCCTTGTATTGGATGCCGGAGAGGAATGGCAGAGTCTTGCTTCCCCCTTCAGCACCGTATCGACAGAGGATATCGACAGATATATTTCGATGCTCCTTCAGTTCAACGGCATCAACAAGAAGGTGGTGGACGGAACAGCGACAGGCGAGGAAATGGAAGTTTTTTATAATAAGACGGTGATGCCTCGCATCGAGCAATTTGTCGGGGAACTCAATTACAAGATATTCAACAAGACTTCCATCACGCAGGGTCATCGGATCGAATTCTACAGGAATCCATTCGAATATGTCTCTACGGAGAAGGCTGTCGATATAGCATACAAATCCGCCATGGATACCACCACAAACGAGAGACGGAAAATGATTTACAAGCTTCCGCCGATTGAGAACGGCGATATCTTGATGGCGAACAAGAACTTCGAACCGCTAACGATGGAACTTGAAGAAGGCGAAGTCATTACGGTCAACAAGAACGAGGAGATCACAGATGAATAAGAAAATCGAAAGAACCTGCAATGTCGAATTCCGTTCACTCGGAGATGACAAGCGGATGGTCGAAGGCTATGCGGTGGTCTTCAATTCGGTGACAGATTTAGGATGGTTCACCGAGGAGATTGATCCCCATGCGTTCGATGATGCGGATATGTCCAATGTGTATCTGTTGGGCAATCACGATGAAAACATTGTTCTCGCCGGAACATCCAATGGCACATTGGATTGGTCTATAAACGAAACCGGAGTCTATCAGAAGGCATCCATTGTCGACACAAGTGTCGGCGAAGATTGGTTGAAATTGGTCAAGAACGGATTAATTAACAAGCAATCATTCGCTTTCACTATCGCTGACGGCGGTGAAGAGTGGTCTGAAAGAAACGGCAAAGAGCATAGGCGGATCACCAAGGTGAGCCGTCTCTATGATTTCAGTTTGGTGACCTATCCGGCATATGAATCTACGAATGTGCGAATGCTGACGGATGAGTTGGCAGAGGAACACAAACGCAGAAAATTACAATCCGAAAGGATGGAAAGGATTCTCAATGGAGAAAATGCTGAATAGTGCGATGGCATCCGAAGAATTGGAGAAGCTGATTGCACGGAAGAATGAGATCGCTGATTTGGTCGAAGAGAGGAAGACCACATTCGAGTCGGCGGACATCGAAACGAGAGATGCCCTGCTGAACGAGGTCGAGGATCTGACCAAGGAAGCGGATGCACTTGAGACCGACATTGCCGATCTCAAGGAACAGAGAGAGAAATTGGAAGAACAGGAGAAGAGAATGTCAATGTCCAAGATTTTAAGCAAAGAAGCAATCGAGGAAAGGAAAGTCGAAACCGAGAACAATCCTTTCAACACCGATGAGTATGTGAACCTGTATGCCGATGTCATCAGAGGCAAGGCAGATGTGAGAGATGTCAGATCCTACATTGAGAGGAGTGGGGCAGCTAACCTGTCCACTTCAACGAGCAATGTTCCGATTCCGGTTCTGATGCAGGGTTTTGTGGAGACCGCATGGTATGAGTACGGCAAGTTCTCAAGGCTCGTTTCCGAATCCTTCGAACCGTCCATCATGAAGATTCCTGTAGAGACGGCAGCTGACGGTGCGGTTTGGCACACCGAGAATGATGATGCTCCTTCACAGGAAGAGATCACCTTGGGGCAGATCATCCTTCAGCCCAAGACTCTGAAGAAATTTATTGTCCTCACCACAGAGTTGATGGCTATGGCAGCTCCCGAGTTCCTGCGGTATGTAGCGGATGAACTCGTTTACAGAGTCATTCTTGCTTTGGATGAAGCAATCATCAACAGGACGGATCTGAACGGTCTCGGTGTCATCGGCATCGCCGGAAACACCAACACCGAGTCTCTGACCAAGGGGATTGACTTCAATGTCATCAATGAAGCGATTTCCGGTCTTGTCACCTTTGATGACCTTGTGATCGCAATGAATCCTGCGACCTTCTTCGGAAACTTCATGTCTCTGACGGATCAGGTCGGCAGACCGATTTATCAGATCGCCACCGATAACGCAGGGAGACCTGCCTACTATCTCAACGGATACAGGGTCGAATTCACACAGGCTCTTCCGGCATACGATGATGCGGATGCATCCGATGTCTATGCTGTTGTCGGTAACTTCCGCAGAGGCTACCGTCTGAACTATCCCGAAGGCAGGGATGTGATCACCTTGGTCGATCCGTATACTCTTGCCACCGAGGATGCTGTCAGAATGATCGGCAGACTCTATGTTGCAGGTAATGTTGTGAAACCGAAGCACTTCGCAGAACTCGTAAAACCTGCAAGTGTCTAATCTGATCAAGTGCGAGGTTCTCTCCGATACTGTCCTCGCTGTGAAAAAGGGATCGATCATCTTGGTCGATCCCAAACAGTTCGAGTTGGCACGAAGGGTTCTCAAACCTGTTGAAAGTGCCGTCAAAAAGGAAAAGAAGAAAAAAGAAACAGAATAGGGGGAATTTATGGCAACAGCAACGATCCCTCAATTGGTCACGGATGTTAAGAGTGTATTGCCGATCTATGATACTACCATGTTCGACACCGATCTTGCTATCTATGTAAGCGGTGCGGTCAACAAACTAGCGAACGAAGGAGTGCCGAATGTCTTCGATTATCAGACTCCGGCATACTATGATTATCTGACCTGTGTCCGCTATCAAGTCGCACAGGACATGGATCTAGACATCGACATAGACCGTCTGAAGGCACAATATATCACTAGGGTCAATACTTTGCGATGTTCATTAAATCACAATGTGAACTGATCTATGTAGGGCAGGGAGTCGCATCAAACGGCTCTCCCATAGAGTTGGAAGAGAAGGTCACAATTCCTGTCAGCGAATTGGAGACCTTCTCCGTAAACTACTACAACGAGCAGGACAGGAGCATGAGAAACTCAAGGAATCTAGTGATCCCCACATATCTGACATTCGATAAGCAAGTGAGCGGAAAAAACTATGAACTGATGTACGTTAACTATCAAAATAAGCGATACAAGGTTCGCAACATTCTCAAGAGGAGAGGAACGAGGCAGATGATGATCCTCGACATACAGGAAGTCAAATGATCCGGACATATACGCAGAAGGAGATTTATGACTACCTTTGTGCCAATCCCTTGAATGTTGCCGTCCACATTGGGAATCTAGAGGATATGAATGGGGAAGACTACATCTTCCTTGATTTCTTTCAAGAGACTCCGACATTGAGAGACAACAATGCCTACTATCAGACAATCCTTCAGATCTCTGTATTGACTAGGGATTTTGAAAACATGAAAACACTCACAAAATACATCCAAGACAAATTCCTCACAGCACCTACATACTCCCGAAACGATACCTTCGAATACTACCAATCGCAGATGAATATCGGTGTATTTCTCATTGAGGATGCATACATTTCAATCTGATGGAAACGCAGGATCTAGACAAGTTCCAAGGATTCGACATCAAGATCGAATATGAAAAAATCTGCGATGAGTGGGCGGAAGTATGCTGTGAGAACATAAAGGCAAATTCGCCTGTTGAACAGCATTCAAGCAGAGGCGGTAAGTATCAGCAGGGATGGACGGTCAAAGGCGAATACGATGGTGAAGACAAGTATGAAGTCAGAGTGTGGAATGCCACCGATTGGCAATTGACACACTTATTGGAGAACGGACATCTCATCACCAACGCAAGAAACGGAACAGGATGGGCGAAAGCACATCCGCATATCAATCCGGCATTCAAATCCGTCAGAAACAAGTTTGTGAAGGCGATCAAGAATGCGGAATTGAAGATCAACAAAAAATAGGAGAACATAATGGGCAAAATCATTCATGGCAACAAGAATTTCGGCTATGCACCTATCAATGTCTCGGACGGCGGTATCTATTCGTATGGGTCACCTGTCTTACTCACCGGAATGGTGAGTTCTTCGGCAGAGGTCGAGCAGAGCGACACATCCATATATGCCGATGACAAGACTTACTGTCTGATCAAAGGTGCAAAGGCGAGATCCCTTGAAGTCACACTCAAGTACATTCCGTCCACCTATGCTCAATACTTGGGATTCAAACTGAATGCCAACGGAGTGCTGACGGATACAGGCAATTTCCCGAATCATGTAATCTTCTTCGAAACCGAAGAGGAAGATTGCGAGACCGGAGACAAGACCGTCACCTTGCACTATTTCTATAATGTCAAGGGTGGCGAACCTTCAAAAGAGACCAATACCGATGAGGAAGAGGTCACCGCACAGGATATCACGATATCCTATTCCTGCATGGAAAGTGCATTTACGAAGGATGATGATAATGAATATGTTCAGTATGCGTATTTAACGAGGACGGATGCGAACGCAGCTACCTATGATACGTTTACTACAACGGTTCTGACTCCTTCATCCGTAATGAATTCTTATTAAAGAAAAGAAAGGATATAGGGAGAGGAGAAAATCCTCTCCCGAATTTTTGCAATGAAAATCTTCAAACACACATTCAGTTTTCCGAAGTTGGCCATCAAGGACGGAGAGTTAGTTGAGGAAGGGATCAAGGAAGAGACCTACACCTTCACTCTGCTTCACAAGGGAATCGGTCTCTATGAGGAACTCACCAACGAGCCTCTGTTGGCATCGCTGATGAATCTCAAGGGAGACGGCGATGAGATCAGCGAAGATGCGGTTAAATCCATGTTCGCAAAGGATTTCATCTCGAACCTTGCCTGTGCCTCATATGTGAAGATCGATGGAGATAAATTCCATAACAACAGGGCAACAGCAGAGGAGTTTAAGAAGACATTGGCATTCTCAAAGTGTGCCGATGACATCAATTTCGTGAACAAACTTCTTCAGATGGCAACGGATTGCATTACAGACGGTGTGAAGTCTGACGGAAAGTCAAAGGGAAAAAAAGCATAATCTCTTATGCCTATATGGTCGCTGTTCTGTCTACCGCAAAGATAGACCTAGAATGGGCGGATGATCAATATTGGTGTACATTGCTCAAGGTCATAAGAGAGATCGCAAAGATAAACACACCAAAAGAGAAAAAGAAAGTGAATTCGGCAGAAATGTCGCACTTCATAAGGGATGAATAAATGGAAGATTTAGGAATTAATGTAGTATTCCGAGGGGAAGACACTCAATTCACGGCAGCTGTCAAGCAGGTCAACAAGGAACTCAAGGAGACCAAGGCAGACCTGTCACAAGTGAACAAGGAACTGAAACTCGATCCCACAAATGTCAGCAAACTTGCCGAAAAGACCAAATTACTCAAGGATATGCAGAAGGAACTGACCGAAAAGGTCGATGCATACCGAGAGGCGATGTCAAAGGTCGACAAGGGATCAGATGATTGGTGGGAGATGGAGAAGGAACTCCGCAAGATCGAGACATCACTTGCGAATGTCACCAACGAATTGAACAATCTGCCTTCCGCTCCTGCACAGGCACTCGCAATCAAATTGGAGAGTGTCGGCGGAAAGTTGGAGAGTATCGGAAACAAGATTGGAAATGTCGGCAAGAAACTCTCTGTCCTGTCCGCCGGAGCGGTGGCATTGGGAACGGTGGGTGTCAAGTTTAATGCCCAAATGGAGCAATACCAAACGGCATTCACTACTTTGATCGGCGATGCGGAGTCAGCTTCCAAAGCACTTGAGAGCATTCAGAAGGATGCATCTTCTTCGCCATTCAACACCGAAAGTTTGGTACAGGCGAATCAGTATTTGATAGCTGCCGGAGTCTCGGCAGATGAGTCGAGAGAGACCATAATGGCACTCGGCGATGCGATAGCAGCTACAGGTGGCGGATCGAACGAACTTTCCCGAATGGCACAGAATCTTCAGCAGGTCAAGAACACCGGAAAGGCAACAGCACAGGACATCAAGCAATTTGCCAATGCCGGAATAAACATCTATGGTCTGTTGGCGGATTCCACAGGGAAGACCGTCCAAGAGTTGCAGGACATGGACATCTCCTACGAAGTCTTGAACGATGCTCTGAAAAAGGCATCCAAGGAAGGCGGAAAGTATTACGGAGCGATGGAGAAGCAGAGCGAGACTCTCAACGGCTCTATCTCCACCTTGAAAGACTCGTTCAATTCGCTGATGGGCGAACTGACGGCAAGTCTTGTTCCTGTCATCAAAGATATCGTTCAGTTTGTGAATGACCTTATTACCAAACTGAAGGAGATGTCTCCCGAACAGAAGGAGATGATCACAAGGATCGGATTGGTAGTCGCAGCTCTCGGTCCGGCATTGGTGTTTATTGAGAAGATAACCACATCTGTCGGTGGATTGGTCAAAAGTCTCGCACCGCTTGTGAAAGCGATTGGAACGATTTCAAGCACCACAATGGCATGGGTCGCTGTCATCGCTTTGGTAGTCACCGCCATTGTCACACTTTACAGAAACAACGAGGATTTCCGCAATGCTATCAACAATACGGCAAAGGCGATTTGGGAAAAGATCGAACCTGCCTTGCAGGATCTGTGGGATATCGCAAAGATGGGATGGGAGATCCTCAAGGAACTCACCGAGAGGGCAATCGAACTTTGGGAGACCTTCATGAATTCAGAGGCAGGGAATGTCTTCAAGCAGATCATAATGGACATAGTCGATGCTTTGCTTTGGTTTATAGATGTCATCACTTCGGTCATCAAAGGAGTGAAGGAACTCTTCAAATGGTTCGGCAATATCCTCGGCATTTCGAACGATGTCGGGAGCATCAGCATCTCGAAAGGTGCTGTAAGCGGTGGCGGAATGTACCAATCCGGCGGATATATGTCCGGCGGTTTCAACATAACGATGAACAATTCGTTCAATGTAAACGGCAATCCAACAGAGCAGATGCTCAAAGATTGGGCGGATGCATTAACGAACAGGATCGATGAGAATTTGGGAAGGATGTACGCATTATGAGTTTCAGAAAATTTTCTTTGACAAACGGAAAAAATCAGACTCTCGCTCTCGCTGACCAATCAACGAGGATCTTTCTCAACAATCCGCAGGGATTGGGTCTGTCGCAGACCGTGAATGTTACTCAATTCGGGAACGTATTGAAGAGTGATTCGATCCTTCAGTTCCCTACCATTACAGGCGAGATCCTGTTTTGGGCGGATCAGAACAAAAACATCTACAAGGGATACAACGATTTTGTCGAATTCCTTTCATACACACCGCTTTCCCTGTCCTACACCATTCCGACACCGACACCTGCGACATATTCGATTGATGTCGAACTGACATCCTTGGCGAAGTCGCAGACCGGACAGGACGGAGTGATGAGATGCTCTTTCAATCTGACAGGTCTGTCGAGATGGAAGGGAAGCGAAGTCACCGTCACAGGATCGGCATCAACGTATTCGATCACAAACGGCGGACAGTTACCTGCCGGATTTTGGATTCAGATAGTAGGAACGGACATGGTCAATCCTTACTTCACTCTGACAAAGGACGGCGATGTCTACGGAGAGGCGAAGTTCCTCGATTTCACCGGATTCAACAAGGTGACGGTGGATTCCAATGACGGACAGCAGAGTGTCGCTTTGGAACAGGGCGGATCGGTATTACCGAATCCCTTGGGATTCCAAGACCTGTCCATTTCCAACGGTTCGATCTATGTGACTTTTGTCAGATTGGCAAGAGGCACATCGACACTAGACATCGGTATGGATTCGGGGTCTATCACATCGGCAACGATTAAATACACTCCGCTTTTTGCAAGTGTGTGAGGTGAAAAATGGCAACATTACCTTCAAGATATATTCCGAGGAATTGCATCGGCGGTCAGAATTGCTATTTTGATACAGGAGTCATTGCCGGAAGCGATGTAAAAATGATCGGTCTTTTTTACGGCAATGTTCCTGTGACTTCAAACAATGCGTATTACTTCGGTGCGAGAAATACAAACTCAACATCATCGGCAGGTCAGTTCAATTTCCTCTGCGGTGGACAAGGGCAGACAGCATATCTAGGATACGGATCGGCAAGGCTGACGGCATCATCAAGTTTCAACGGCGGAACATTCCAAGTGTCGAACATCGGGAATGTGTTCGATGTCTATGATGACGGCAAGGTCAACGAACTCACAGGAACATCGAGTGCGTTCACCGGAACGAAAACCATTTACCTTCTTGCATTGAACAACGCAGGATCGCCGAACTATGGTACAGGTGCAGGAATGTTTGAAATCGGTGTTGGCGAAGTCTCGATATCAAAAAGCGGAACGGAGCAGGTACACTACATTCCGGTCTATGACACCGACACATCGACATTCGGTCTGTACGATCTTGTTTCTGAAACATTTTCAACGCATCTCGGAACAGGTTCGCTTTATACGGCAGACCTGCTTGAAGTCACAGCGACATCCGGCGGTGATGCATGGATCATGACCGATTCTGTCGGTTATTACAAGAAGAAATACATAGATCACAGCATCACAAGTGTTCAATCCGAGAGATTGATTGCGATGCCTAAAGTCGGATATGAATTCCTAAATTGGACGGATCAGAATGGGAATGTCCTGTCCAAAGATACATATTTCGAATTTAGGGAGACGGAGTTTTATGTAATACAGTCAGATACCGTCATTACAGCGAACTTTGTCAAGATAACCGATGAGGATCAAATGAGCAGATACCAATTGCTCGGTCTCGAATACGGAGTCGGTGCATATTCGGGATTGAATCCGCCGATTGGAAGTGCGAGTGACATTTATGCATTGGTCAAGTCATTCACCTGCAATTCTGATATGACAATGCAAATCACAGCGACGATTGAACTTGAAGACATTCCGAGCGGATATCAGACAGATATGCCTGTCTTCCTTTTCTCGCCAAGAGGAAAGATGATATGGTGCGGAGTCATAAAGTCAATTGACGGAAACACTCTTACCTGCCGTGAACCGATCTCTATTTTCGATTTGGATATCGCATTCCTTCAACCAGATGGATTGTCTCAATCGTACCGAGTCGGCAAGGCGGTTTCATACTACCTTGAGAGAAGGATCTTGGAAGGCAAGGGAAACACCGATTTCAATTCATCCGTCAATGGTGCATTGAAAAGGGAAATGAATCCCTATAAGGTCGGCGATGTCTATTCGTATGAGACATATCTCACATTCGGAGACACACTCTATGTCCTTCCGGCGGTCGATACAGGAATTGCGAACGCAGAAGAGTATATGCTGAGCCTTTCGAACGGATACGGATTTGTCTATGAGTCTAGCCTGTTTGACCATACCGATTCAAACTATCCGAGTCAAGGGATCAAGCATATGATGTATATCCGCAATGTCTATCCGTCAAAGTACGGAAGCATCAGTATTGGAACAAATTCGGAAGCGGTGTCGAATGTCGAGATAGTGGAGCAGGAGCGGAATGCGAATTCCCTTATGGTTTACGATTCGGCAGGGTCTACGTTAAGAGGGATCTACGGAGTCAAGAACGATGGAAGCATCGAGGATATGACTACCTTGACATCCGATTTCCTTGCCTATTCCAATTGTGAAAACATTGTAGTCACATCGGATGATCCAATCAAGGGGATCGTTCGTGAGAATCTCGGCAATGCGACATTGAACCACAAAATCACATTCGATGTCGATCTGCGGACGGATATGTTCCGCTTCGATGATTTCAAGCTTGGCAGGAGAGTCGCTTTCTACATCGGTGACAAGGTCTACAATTCAATGATCACAGCATTGAGTTTCGGGCAGACTTCGAACGATGAGATCCGAACGATTCGGGTCACACTCGGAACGATCCGAACCAAGCTGACCGCCAAACTGAACTTGGGGAAGAAAAAATGATGCTTCCTAGAGCGAAATACAGGCAATTTGGGAGACCTAAAATGACTCCCAAAGGAATAGTCATCCACAATACGAACTCGCCTAGAACGGCAAGGGAATTGGCGGAGTGGATGAAAAAAACGGATGAAGCAAGAGGCTGTCATTACTTTGTCGATTCATCAGAAACGATCCAAATGATGCCTCTTTCTTGGTCTGTATTCAATACCGGAATGGGCAACGATTTCGGGAATACGCAATGCATTGCAATCGAAATCTGCACCGATCCGAGCGAAAGGAAATATCTAGCTGCACAGAGCAGGGCGATGGAACTGATCAAGGATCTGATGGCGAAATACCATCTGACGGAAAGCGACATCTACTTTCACCGAGACTTCAATCCGAATGTGAATTGTCCGGCACAGATATTGAGCAGATACAAAACAAAGCAGGGATTCCTGCAATTAGTGAAAGGAGAACCAAATGGTCAAGTTAATGTCTAAAGCGAATGTCGATGGAGACAGCGAATTCCATTATGAATTCAGCGGTCTGTCTACTGACACCAAACCTTCTGCATATGAAGGAAGAGTAATTGAAGTCAATTCATTATTTCTTGAACTCGACACAGGCGATTTCTACTATTTTGACGGCGAAGATTGGTCGAAAGTTGGTGCGTAATGTCTTACTATGATTTATTACTCGCCAAGAAACTTGGCGGAGGCGGTGGTGGAGCATCGGTCACCGTTGAGGAACTGAATGTCACAGCGAACGGAACGTATTCGGCATCGAGTGGATATGCGTTCAATCCGGTCAATGTCAATGTTCAGAGTAGCGGTGACACATTAGGAGATAGGTTGGCAGATACATTGTCAACTTATACAAATACCACAATTACAAAAGTTCCCGAATACGCATTTAATAAATGCACCTCGTTAAAATCTGTAAATTTCCCGAATGTAACAAGCGTGGGAGAATCGGCTTTTTATTCGTCAGGTCTTGAATCGGCACTTATTCCGAATTTAACAACGGTGAACGCAAGTGCATTCGCTAGGGTAAAACTGCCAGTTATAAGTTTCCCAAACTTGAAGACAACAGGCACAGGTGCGTTTGCGATCAATTCGGTTGCCACAGAAGTCAATCTTCCGTCAGCATATTCAATCGGGTCAAGTACATTTTTTAACTGTGATAATATATTGACGGCAAGTCTTCCTGCTTGTACATCACTAGGTCCGAGTGCTTTTCAATCTTGCTCCCGAATGACAACGGCATATCTGCCAAAAGTATTGGTAATAAATAACGGTGCATTTTCAAATTGCTACTCGTTAGCAGAATTGAGTTTGCCCCAATGCTCCTCAATTGTTGGAACGTATGCATTCAGATATTGCAGGATGCTAGACAAACTCTATTTGATGAGTACAACAAGGGTCACATTGAGCAATTCGAACGCATTCGCAGATTCAGCCTTGGCGGTCAGCACATTCCTAGGGCATTTCGGGTCTGTTTATGTTCCTTCATCGCTATTGGATAGTTATAAAACCGCAAACAATTGGAGTTTTTATTCGGACAGGTTTGTCGGAGTATGAAGTTAGAAATCCTAGTTCCGCATTACAAGGAGTCAGCAGAGGTCTTGATGCCTCTGCTTGACTCCGTTGCGATCCAGCAGAATGTGGATATGAACGAAGTAGGGATTGTAATCGTCCACGATGGAACGGACTACCTTGAACTAGGGGAATATCCTTTCCGTATCAAACAAGTCAAGAACGGGCATTCGGGAGTATCAGCAACGAGAAACCGAGCCCTGGATGAAGCGGAAGCGGACTATGTGATGTTCTGCGATTGTGACGATATGTTCTTCAATGCCTGTGGTCTGTGGATCGTATTCAGGGAGATGAGAGAGGGCTTTGACGGGCTCGTTTCTGTATTTACCGAGGAAACACGGATGAACGGGGAAGTCATCTACATCAATCGTGACCTGGACTCCACGTTCGTCCACGGGAAGATCTACCGAAGGGAATACCTCATAAACGAGGGCATCCGCTTCAATCCCGACCTGACAATCCACGAAGACTCTTACTTCAATTGCCTTGCACAGAAGTGTTCCGAAAACATCAAGTATTGCCCATCTCCTTTCTATCTTTGGAAGTGGAGAGATGAATCCGTCTGCCGTCACGATCCCAAGTACATCCTGAAGACCTACAACAATATGCTGGACTCTAATACGGCTCTTGTTAAGGAACTACTGAAGAGGGAAAAGGTGAGCGATGCACAATTCTATTCCGTGGCGATGATCTACGATGCTTACTTTACTATG
>Ga0310786_10005582_pt1 | contig 17009 bp, 12 predicted proteins | sample AusTroGonzalo_MG_FD_203881 | JGI IMG/M metagenome (GOLD analysis project Ga0310786, IMG submission 203881) | Bovine rumen microbial communities from tropical cattle in Woodstock, Queensland, Australia - Gonzalo_03 (v2) (version 2) | ecosystem: Host-associated > Mammals > Digestive system >... | reverse complement strand
ATTCGTAACCATTTGATTTCCAACACCTTAAGTTACGAAAAATCTATGTAAAAAGCAAGGCTAATTCATTGATTTTCAATGAATTAGCCTATTTTTGAAGTGTTGCACCAAAAGTGACGAAGAACCTACTGGTTTTGGGAAAACATTCTGGAAGTGGCTGAATTACAGGCGGTTATGCTCCACTGGTTTTGGAGATTGTTGACTTAGGTGTGCCGGATGAGCCGCCGGCGGGCCCTGAGGACAGCTGCGGCAACAAAAATGCCGGTTTTTGCGTCCCTGGCTGACCTTGAGGACCGCTGTGGCAACAAAAAGGGCTGTTTTTGTATCCCCAGCGGCCCCCATAGTATGACACGTGCACGATTTGAGGGCGTTTTTGTGAACGGGTGGAGTCTTAAGGTGATTTTTGGCCCAAGGGGCCATGTTAGTCTTGGTGTTTCGCGGAACGGTAGTGCTTTGTGGTGCCTTGGTGCTTTATGGTAGCTTGTGGCAGGGGCACTTCGCCTGGCGGCTCGTAGGTAGTGGCTCTGGATTTTTCCAGCCCGCTGCCCTGCGGGCTGACGAGGGCTGTCAAAACCCTCGGAGCTCGTTTTGGGAATCTTATGCCGACGCCATGTACCGTTGGTTGCGGGCGTTATCATCCACCCCAGCCGTGAGGGGGGTGCACATATATCTCAGTGCCCGGCTTGCGCCTGAACCCCTCACCCCCATCACTCAATGAGACTAAGTTCTCCGATTCAGAGTTGGTGCCGCTGAGACGCGATAAATCAGTGGAGCGTAAGTGATTGACACATAGCGAGTTGCTGAATGTTTTCCCATTGCCGGTTTTGGGAAAATATTCTGGAAGTAACTGAATTACAGGCGGTTATGCTCCACTAGTTTTTGGTGCTTTGTGTCCAGCACACCATCAGGACCTGATTGACCGGTTTTAGGGCCTGGTCACGTGCTGGAGCACGCCACGAGGACCAGATTGACCGGTTTTAGGGCCTGGTCACGTGCTGGAGCACGCCACGAGGACCAGATTGACCGGTTTTAGGGCCTGGTCAAATGCTGGAAAGGTGGGCAGGGCTAGGAATTGCGGAAAGGCTGTGGTGAGAGTGCAGGAGCGGAGCTAGGAGTTGCGTGTAGAGCGGAGCTTGGACTGACGTGTAGAGCGGAGCTGGGACTGACGTGCAGGAGCGGAGCTAGGAGTTGCGTGCGGAGCGGAGCTTGGACTGACGTGTAGAGCGGAGCTTGGACTGACGTGTAGAGCGGAGCTAGGAGTTGCGTGCGGAGCGGAGCTGGGAGCGGATACCTTCCATACGGGAGGTGGTGAGGGGGTAGAGCAGGAGCAGCAGGGCGCCGATACCGGCAGCGATGGCGGGGATATAGCTCATGAGGCCGCGGATAGCACCGTCCACGGCGGGGCCGCTCACCACTACGCCCTTCTCATAGCCGGCAAAAGCCAGCACCCAAGCAACAATGGCGCTGCCAAATGCGCTGCCAAACTTCTGGGCCATGGAGGAAGAGGAAAACACAAGGCCTGTTGAAACGGTGTTATTCTTAAGCTCTGAGTAGTCTGCCACATCTGAGAACATTGCCCACAGCAGCGGCGATATGATACCAATACCCACACAAACCAGAATGTGAAGGGCAAGGAAGATCCAGAAGCCGGTGAAACTTGCCGGGACAAAGAGCACGCAAAGGCAAGCAAAAGCAATAAGAAGCAGTGACAGGATTCCCGTACCTTTTCGGCCGATTTTCTCTGACATAGGAACGGCAAGAGGTACGCCGGCCATCTGCGCAAGCTCACCTATCACAAGGAAGGCCGTGCCGCCCAATGCCACGTGGGCGCCCATGATATTGGAGAAATAATATACCATTGAGCCGCCGCGGACTGCACCGCAGATAAGAAGGAAAATGGAAGCTCCAGTAAGAGCCCACCAAGGACCGTTGCCAAGCAGGGCTTTGAGGTCCTTGCCGCTTGTTCCCTTATCCTTTTTCTCCGGCTTCACGTGCTCACGGGTGAGAGCAAACGCAAGGATAAAGAATATGGCGCACAGGACAGCCACGATGGCAACGACGCCGGTAAACTGCATGGGCTCTGCCTGATTGATGGCCGTAATGACAGAGCCGTCTGGCTTTACGGTTCCCTTGAGGCTCTGCTCAAAAATCATGAAGATACCCATGGAGATGAAGCCGCCGATGTACGCAAAGAACATGCGGTAGGAGGAGAACACTCCCCTTTCACGGGCATCTGTGGAAACCACACCCAGCATTGCGCCGTAAGGCACATTGACCGCCGTATAGCAGGTCATAAGGAGAATATACGTGACGTATGCGTAAATGTGCTTGAAAAGGTATGTTCCGGAAGGTACGAAGAACGTAAGCACACCCACAACAGCAAAAGGAATTGCAATCCACAGCAGATATGGCCTGTAAACTCCCCACTTTGAACGGGTACGGTCTGCAATCATGCCCATCACCGGGTCTGAGATTGCGTCGTATATCTTTGTTATAAGGATGAGGAAACCTGCATGAGCGGGATGCAGGCCGAAGATATCTACATAAAAGAACGGAATGAAATAGGAGAAAATTTTCCAAAACATGCTGGAGGCAAGGTCTCCGAATCCGTATCCTATCTTTTCTGAAAGTTTGGCCATAGTGCTTTTGTGTTATATCGTACAAATATACACAAAAAAAGAATCCCGGTCAAGCCGGGAAATCAGTAAGAGCGGGTAATACCCAGCTGCTGTATTTTATAGGTATCACCGCCTGACGATGTGGCGTAGATAGTAACCTGGAAGTTTTCTCCACCGGCGTTCAAAGTGCCGATAAGATATTTTTTATTGGCCTCGGACGCCTTGTGAGTTGCCTCAAATGAACGGGGCGTATAAGAATCAAAGAAGGTCCTGAGAATCTGGCGGGCCTGGGCCTTTGAGCAGTTGCGGGAAGAGGAAAGGACGGTAAGGTCCAGATTGTCTGCAAACCAGCTGGAAAGCGACGCCACGTCACCTGCTGCCAGGTATTTTGTTATGGAAGAGAACACTGAGAACTCTCCCTGCGGCGATGGTGCCGGAGAGGCCTTGAACGACTTAACGGGTGTCACTTGCGCCACTGCACTAAAGCAAGGCAGCAGCAGACATAGGGCAATAATGATGTATAACGGTTTTTTCATTCCGGGTGCTATTTCTTGCAAATATCAAGCCTAATTTATATTTTTGTAAGAGTATGAACATTGAACTGATCACAGTAGGCAAAACGGACGTCAAATGGGTCAAGGAAGGCCTGGACATATACGTATCCAGGCTAAAGCATTATGTCCAGTTCAAAGTGACGGAAATCCCGGAACTGAAAAAGGCCCAGGCCCTTAGCCGTGACCAGATAAAGGAAAAGGAAGGAGAACTAATTCTTAAACAGCTGGAACAGTCAGACACACTTGTCCTGCTGGACGAGCACGGTATAGAGTACCGCTCAACGGAATTTGCCGGATTCATTGAAAAGCACATGCTCTCCGGAACCAAAAGGCTGGTTTTTGCCGTTGGCGGAGCATACGGCTTCTCTCCGGAGGTCCATTCCAGGGCCCGTGCCAAGATGTCCCTTTCAAAAATGACCTTCACGCACCAGATGGTGCGCACAATATTTGCAGAGCAGCTCTACCGTGCTTTTACCATCCTGAAGGGAGAGCCTTATCACAATGAATAAAACCCGTCTCATACGGCAAACGGTTGCCCTGGGGATTATGGCTGCATCGGCCATAATTTTTCTGGTGTCCCTGCTGTCCGGCAGCGGAACGGAGAATCCGGAAAACGCGGCGGCGGAGTTCGGCCGAAAAACAAGCGCACGGATTAAGCTCCTGGACAAATACATTGACAAGGCAATTAATCTGGACACAGGCTCCTGGATGGAGTTTGACGGATTCCCGGAAGACATGGTCCTGTACCGCTACGTGGAAGACACACTGCAAAGCTGGGCCGGTCAGTTCCCCATAAGAAACGACGACATAAGGGTGCGCACCCTGTCTTCCCACCTCTCTGACGCAAGGAATACGGTTACTTCTCCCCTGGCCGATGCAGGGCCTCAGCTCTCGTTTGTAAACCACGGCCCCAAATGGTACCTGGAAAAAGCGGTGGAAGGAGAGAACTGCAAAATCATAGCCGGCCTGGAGATAGTGAATCAGCTTCGCCCCGGCTCCCTGAACGGCATCAATCCCCGCCTCAGGTCAGACGACCACTACGGCGTAAGCCCCCTCTCTTCAAGCTCCGGAACAGCCGTGTTGGTAAACGGCGTGCCGCTTTTCAAACTTACATCAGACACATTCCAGGGCTATGGCAGACGCCACCCTGCCCTGCTCTGGCTTTCCCTGGCGCTGCTGCTGGCCGGCCTGGTGGTGTTCCTCTGGGCCCACCCCACTCCCATTTGCCTGATTGGGACGGTGGCCGTCCAGACCGGCATCTTTGTATGGCTTTTCATTTACGGAAAGCAGCTCAGCCAGGTTTCACAGATTTTCTCCCCTCTTTTATATGCCGACGGCCCCTTCCTTTACTCTCTTGGAGCCGTAATTATTGTCAACCTTGCCATAGACATATATATCCTGGACCTGTTTGTGGCAAGATGGACTCTCCTTAAGGCAACAAGCCGCAGAGGCTCCAAGCCACTTCAGTCCGCCCTGACAGCGCTCACAGTAGCGGCAACCATCGGCGTGGCCGTATACATGCACGTCACGTTCTGCAGCATCCTTGAAAACTCCAACATCAATCTGGAACTATACAAGGTTGTCCTTATAACCCCGTTCACGGGGCTGGTATACCTGAGTTTCCTTGCGCTTGCGCTGGCTATCCCCATGCTGCTGCAGATACTGTCTCCGCTTGTCCGCAACCTCACAGGCCTGCGCTATGATATGTTCTCCGTCCCCGGCAGGGTAGTCTTTGGCTTCCTGCTGGGCGTGTACTTTGTGACGGCATCGGCCGTTCTGAGCTACAATAAAGAGCAGCAGAGGGTCAACGTCTGGGCCAACCGGCTTGCCATGGACAGGGACGTAGCCCTTGAAATCCAGCTCAGGTCCGTGGAAGGGGCCATTGCCGATGACCCCATGATAGGAGCTATGGCGGCGGTGAACGGTGGCACGGACATCCTAAGGGGAAGGCTTACCAGCGCATACCTTATGAGGATTGCCCAGGACTATGACATATCAGTGGTCAAGCCCGGCCCGGAAGGCCCCGGAGCGCACCCGCTTTTCCTGGAAAGGATACGCGGAGGAGTCCGCCTTGGAGAGAACTCCCACTTCTTCTACAACTCTATCGGCAACGGTCGTACCGCATATACCGGACTCTTTACATATTATGTGGCCGATTATGGCCCAAGTTCCATTTTCGTCACGGTGGAATCCAAGCACAACCGTGAGGACAGAGGGTACCTGAGCCTTTTGGGAATATCGGACCCCGGCAGGGTAAGCCTGCCGCCGGTGTACTCCTGGGCCAAATATGTAGACGGGCACCTGCTCCAATATAAGGGAGAATACCCCTTCCCTACGCTCTACACCGGGCAGCCCAAACTTCCCGGCTGGGAACTGTTTGCAAGGGAAGTCTCCCAGGGAGAGGTGATAATGCTGGCCCGACACTCAACGGAATGGCTATACTTCATTGTGGAGGGCTTTCTCCTTTCACTTGCCACCTTCTTCCTTGAAAGCGCACTTTCACGCAAGCGCAGACGCAGCGGCGGAAGGAGATACTTCCAGACCCGCATAAGCCTTGTGATATACGTTTCCCTTATTATCACCATGGTGGCAATGGCCGGATTCAGCGTATGGTTTGTATCCAAGCGCAATACGGCCGATATGCAAAGCGTGATGACATCACGCATCAACACCCTCCAGGCCATGCTTCAGGAGAGACTCAGGCAGGTATCATCTCCTGCCGATATCGGCACGGCCCAGGCGGCGGCTGCCGTGGAAGGCGTAGGCAACAACCTTCGCTGTGACATTACAATTTTTGACGTCCAGGGCCGGGAGGTCATGAGCACTACCCCGGAAGTCTATGACCGGATGATACTGGGCAACAGGCTGGAGCCGTCGGCCTACAACCATATTATATACAGGCACGACAGGTTCTATCTCCACCCGGAAAAGGTGGGTCGGCGCCGCTTCTACGCCTTGTATGTACCGGTATTCAACAGCGGCGGCAACATGATTGCCATTGCATCGGCACCGTTCACTGACCTCACGCACGACTTTGAGACAGAGGCGGTCCTGCATGTTGCAACCGTTATTACCATATTCCTGCTGCTGCTTTTGATTTCACGTCTTGTCACGTTCACGGTGATCAGCCGTCTGTTCCGCCCGCTTACGGAGATGAGCCGGAAGATGACGGTTACGGATGTTGACCATCTGGAGCCACTGATTTACCACCAGGAGGATGAGCTTACCCCGCTTGTTCAGGCCTACAACCGAATGGTGAAAGACCTTGGAGAGAGTTCCAGGCGCCTGGCGCAGGCAGAGAGGGACAAGGCCTGGACGGACATGGCACGCCGTGTGGCGCATGACCTGAAGAACCCCCTTACGCCAATCAAGCTGCAGCTCCAGATGCTTATCCGCATGAAGAGCAGCGGCAACCCCGCCTGGCAGGACAAGTTTGACGAGGTGGCGCAGACGGTCCTCTACCACGTAGACCTGCTGTCAGACTCGGCCGATCAGTTCTCCACATTTGCCAAAATGTATGACCAAAAGGCGGAGCGGATAGACCTTGATGCCCTTGTGAAGCAGGAAGTGGAGCTGTTTGACTCCCGTGACGACATCTCCGTAGAGTACTTCGGCCTGGCTGGTGCCATAGTGGAGGCCCCGCGTCCGCAGCTGACACGCGTTGTAGTGAACCTGATTACCAATGCAATACAGGCCGTAGAAGACAACAAGGGAGAGAAGAAGTTGCTGGTTTCTGTGCGTAACGCCACTGAGAGCGGCTTCTATGAGATTGTGGTTGAAGACAACGGCCCTGGAGTGGAAGAGCATAACCAGGACAAGATTTTCACTCCGGACTTCACAACAAAGACCAGCGGCAGCGGTCTGGGACTGGCTATTTGCAGAAAGATTGTGGAACACTGCGGCGGCAGCATCTCCTACTGCCGTTCATTTGCCCTTGGAGGCGCTTGCTTTACTGTGAAATACCCCAGGAGCTAACTGCCTGAGCCACTTTTTCCAGCAGCCATTTGGGCGTAGACGTTGCTCCGCAAACGCCTACGGACTGCCCTGGAGCAATCCATGAAAAATCAATTTCCTTCTCTGAACCAATCAGATAAGTTGCAGGATTAACGCTCCGGCACAGGTCACTCAGCACTTTTCCGTTAGAAGAAGAGCGCCCGGAAACAAACAGAATTACATCGTGCGATGCGGCAAAGCGGGCCAGCTTTTCATGGCGTGATGCCACCTGGGCGCAAATTGTGTCGTTTACCGTGACATCGGCCCCGGCATCCTTGAGCATCTTGCAGATACGGGCATATCCAGTGGGGCTTTTGGTGGTCTGGGAGAATATGACCACAGGTTTGCCGATGTCTATCCTGCCGCTTTCCAGGGCTTCCGAGAGCATGGCTTCATTCTCTACCACAACGGCGTTTCCATCCACCTGCCCCATAAGGCCAAGAACCTCTGCATGACCTACCCGGCCAAAGATTATCACCTGACCGGATGCGTTACGGATACGTTCCTGAAGTTTAAGCACCACGGGGCAGGAGCAGTCAATGACGCTGAGACCGCGCCGGGAGGCTTCCTTATAGGTGGAAGGGGGTTCCCCATGGGCACGGATAAGGACCGTACCGCCGTCCGGCACCTCTGAGAGGGATTCCACCGTGACCAGCCCCTTGTCCCGGAGCCTTGACAGTTCCGCTTCATTGTGGACTATGGCGCCAAGTGAATAGAGCGTACCGCCTCCCTTGAGGAATTCCTCCGCCCTTGTGATGGCGCGGATTACACCCCCGCAGAAGCCGGAACCGGGGTCTATCTCAACTTTTACCATGAGAGTCCGGGAGATTCCAAAATGCCGAAACGGCCCTGAAGAAGGCCAAGCATCCAGACCAGTTCCTCATGCAGGGTCATGTGGGTATTGTCCAGCACATAGGCATCCTGGGCCTGCCTTAGTGGCGAGGTTTCCCTGTGGGAATCAATGTAATCCCTCTCCTGAAGGTTTTTCTCTACATCCTCCAGGGCGGGAGCCTGGCCCTTTGCCACAAGCTCATCGTACCGGCGCTGCGCACGCACTGCAGGCTCTGCCGTCATGAAAATCTTTACCTCCGCATTGGGGAAAACTGTTGTGCCGATATCCCGGCCGTCCATGATTACCCGGCCGCCGGCGGAGAATGCATGAAGACGCTCGTCAACCCAGGCGCGGACAAAAGCTATGGCGCTTACCGGACTTACAAGATTTGAAACCTCAAGGGTACGGATTTCCTTTTCTATGCAGCGGGCACCGCTATACAGCAGGGTCTTGTCCCCTTCCCTTTGGAAATGCAGGTCCAGGCCCGGCAAGGCGGCCCTCAGGGCCTCCTGGTCTATACCGTCACAGGCCATGCAGTTTTCCATGGCAAAAAGCGTGACGCCGCGGTACATGGCGCCGCTGTCCAGGTACAGGAAGCCAAACTCCTTTGCAACCATCTTTGCAAAAGTGCTCTTTCCGGTAGATGAATAACCGTCTACTGCAATTGTGATATCCGGAATGGTCATAGTGCTAGTGTTTACAATACATAATCTTTGACATCCTGGGGGCTAACCGGCGTGCCTCCAAGAATAAGGAGCCTTTCAACCACATTGCGCAGCTCCCTGATATTACCGGGCCAGGGGCGCTCCTGCAGCAGTTTCACGGCTTCCGGGGCAAACTCCCTCACGGGCTTACCGCTCTCTGCGCAGATACGCTCTGCAAAGTGACCCACAAGAAGAGGAATATCCTCCTTTCGCGCATCCAGGGCGGGAACCTTGAGAACAATTACGCTTAAGCGGTGATAAAGGTCCTCACGGAAATTGCCCTTGGCAATCTCTTCCTGAAGGTTTTTGTTGGTAGCGGCAATGACGCGGACGTCTACGGTGATTTCCTTGTCCCCGCCTACGGGAGTGAGTTTTCTCTCCTGCAGGACGCGAAGCACCTTTGCCTGCGCTGCAAGGGACATGTCTCCAATCTCATCCAGGAAGATTGTGCCGCCGTCGGCCTGCTCAAATTTTCCCTTATGGTCTCTTATGGCCGATGTGAATGAGCCCTTTTTATGGCCGAAGAGTTCACTGTCAATAAGTTCTGACGGAATTGCCGCGCAGTTTACCTCCACGAAAGGCATCATGGAACGCTCCGACATCTGGTATATGCTCTGGGCAACCAGTTCCTTTCCGGAGCCGTTGGGGCCCGTGATAAGGACGCTTGCCTGTGTGGGAGCCACTTTCTCTATCATACGGCGCAGATGCTCCACCGGTTCTGACTGGCCTATCATTTCACGGCCGTAGATTTTCTTCTTTAGGATTTTGGTTTCCTTTACCAGCGTGGCCTTGTCCGTTGCATTCTTAAGTGTGATAAGGATACGGTTCAGGTCCAGAGGTTTTTCTATGAAGTCAAATGCGCCCCTTTTGATGCAATCTACGGCTGTAGTTATATCCGCATGGCCGGAAATCATGATTACAGGGGTTTCTATACCCTCTTCTATGATTTTGGAAAGCATCTCTGTGCCGTCCATCTCCGGCATTTTGATGTCGCAGAAAATGGCGTCAAACTTTTCCTTGCCGGCTTTCTCCAGCCCCTCACGGCCATTCTCCGCCGTCTCCACCTGATAAGACTCCATCTCAAGGATTTCCTTCAGGGAGTAGCGTATGGCCCTTTCGTCGTCTACAATTAAAACTTTCATCGCGCGTTTTGGTTTATGCAAATATAAGCTTTTTTACGCGTGAAAGAAAATTTGCAGAAAAAAGGACAAATGGTTAATTTTGTAAGCTTTTTGAAAACTATTAACTAAACATAACTTATTATGGCAACAACTGCTGATCTGAAAAACGGAATGTACCTGATGTTCAACGGAAAGCCCTGTGTGGTTGTGTACTTCCAGCACGTCAAACCCGGCAAAGGCCCTGCCTTTGTGAAGACCAAGCTCCGCAACCTTGAAAACGGACGCATCCTGGAGAACACCTTCACCGCCGGTGTAAAGCTTGACACCATTTCCGTAGAGCGTCGTCCCTACCAGTTCCTGTATGACGACGGTGAGTCATTCAATTTCATGCACGAGGAAACATACGAGCAGATTACCCTCCCCCACGACGTTGTTGAAAACGCAGACCTCATGAAAGAAGGCCAGCGCGTGGAGATGATGTATATGACAGAACCTGAGGAGCGCTGCCTTACCTGTGAACTTCCCACTTACGTAACCCTGGAGGTTACCTACAGTGAGCCTGCAGTGAAGGGTAACACCGCTTCAACATCGGCCCTCAAGGAAGTCACCCTGGAGACCGGTGCAAAGATTATGGTTCCCCTGTTCATTGAGACCGGAGAAATCATCACCGTCAACACCACGGACCGTTCCTATGGCCAGAGGGTAAAATAATCCCCCTCAAGGACTGTGAAGTCAACAAAAACGGTAAAAGTAATACGTAACGCCACCATTACGCTTGCAGTTCTGCTGCTGGCCGTACTGGTGGCGCTGCAAATTATACTCAGGCCCTCCGTCCTCACAAAACTTGTCAACCGTTTTGCGGCGGAATATGTAGAGGGAGATATATCCTTCGGCAATATCAAGGCCAATGTCATAAAAAGCTTTCCATACCTCAACCTGGAAGCCGGAGACTTTGCCCTCACCTACCCACATGAGCACTACGCCCGCTATGACAGCCTTTATCCGGACAGCGGCAGAAGGTTCTCTCTGCTTAAAGCCGGGCTTGGGGGTGAGACGGATACTCTGGCAGCCTTCCGCACTCTGAGCATCTCCATTGACTACATGGGAATAATCACCGGCAAGGGATACCATGTAAGAAAAGCGGAACTTGACCATCCCCGCATCTTTGCGCATTACTATGATTCATCGGCCGCCAACTGGGATATATTGCCGATAGGCGGCTCAGAAGAAGAGGAAGCAAAGGACAGCAGCGCAAAAAAGACGTTCCCACGCCTGATTATCAACAGGATACAGATGACAGGGAGGCCGTTTATAGTCTATACCAACCCTCAGGACACGCTGCACGGCATGTTCACCATGAGGCGTCTGGAGATGGACGGAGATGTTGACACAAAACACATCGAGCGCATTGCCAGCACTTTGGAGATTGACTCCCTCTTTGTTTCCGGAAGGCTTCCCGCAGACACCGTTGCTTTCTCCCTCAGAAGCCTTAGGGCTAAAGGCCGGGACAGGCATCTGGATTTGGATGCCAGGGCTCAGGCGTGGCTTGCCACCGGAAGCTTCGGCCGATTGAAGATTCCCATCGGCCTTACCCTTGACAGTGATTTTCCAAAAAGGAATGACGATTCTCTGGAAGTCAAAGTAAACGCTCTCAGGCTTGAAGTGGCGGCGCTGGCCCTTGAAGGACTGGGGCGTACGGTGTGCAAAGACGGCACATACAATCTGGACCTTGACATGCACGTCAAGGACTGCCCGCTTGGAGATATGGCCGCTGAGTATCAGAACAATATCCCGGCGCTGAAAAAACTCAGGACAGACGCTCTTCTGTCACTGGACGCCAATATCAAGGGTGTTTATGGCAGCGGGAGCATGCCGGCTGTAGAGGCAAGGCTTCAGGTGCCTCCGGCCACCGTTGACTATGAGGGCCTTGGGCGCAAAGGAAGGCTTGCCCTTGATGTGACGGCATCCACAAATGATCTCAAGGCCGTCAATGCCGATATTGACAAACTGCTGCTGGACATCGTTGGCGCAAGAATTAATGTCACCGGAGGCATTCAGGATATCCTTGGAGATGATCCCCTGATTACAGTAGACGGCAGCCTGTATGCCAGGATGGACTCTCTTACCAGAGCCTTCACGGCAGAGCGCGGAATTAGCGGCAGCGGTTCTCTTAACGCCACGCTGCACAGCAAAATACGCAAGTCCCATCTGGATATGGTAAACATCGGCAAGGCCGATATCCTCTGCAACCTCAAGGCACAGGACCTTTTGGTGGAAGATGCGTCGGACAGCCTGGAGGCCCAAATCCCGTCTCTTGAGCTGGAACTTGCCACCAAGGGCAACACAATAGACAAGAATATCAGGCAAGGTGCGCGCGTTCTGGCGCTTAAAGCCAAATCAGACACCCTGAGCGCGCAATACGGCAACCTGAGCATTAACGGCAGCAACGTGCTTCTGCTCATGCAGAATTCGGCCGAAATCCTAAAAGGCGGCAAGGAGCTCACTCCACTTATGGGGCTTCTCAAGCTGGGCGCCCTCAGGCTCAAGGACAATGACGGCATGAGCATCAGGCTAAGGGACAATACGGAGGCATTCCGCATCAAGCCCGCCACTAAAGAGCAGCCCTCTCCACAGCTCACCCTGCGTTCTTCTTCCGGAAGGCTGGGATTCAGAAAAGGGACTGACCTTTATGCCCTTAAAGACGTCAAGTTTGACGTCAGCGCATCCAAGCACCAGTCCCGCCGCCTGTCACAGGAGAGGCGCAAGCATATTCTGGATTCGCTGCAAAAAGAGTATCCGGGCACTCCGCGTGATTCCCTTTTCCGCAAAGCCCGCCTGGAGCGTCTGAACCGCATGCCAAAGGACGACTTTGCCTCAAACGACATAAAGATAAGCCTCTCGAAGGCCCTTCAGGGCTATGTGAGGGACTGGGACATTTCCGGAAACCTGGACCTTGCCGGCGGGCGCATCATGATGCCGGCTTTCCCGCTCCGCACACGCATCGCCTCCGTAAAAGGCTCCTTTGACAATGACAATCTGAAGCTTGGAAACATTACGCTGGAGGCCGGGGCGTCGGATATATCGGCCAAGGCCAGCCTCAGCGGGCTTAGGCGGGCGCTCATCGGCTTTGGAAAAGGCCATCTGAAACTTAAGGCCGATGTAAGTTCCAACTTCCTGGACGTGAACGAGTTAATGCGGGCATACGCCTACTACAGCACCTACGTCCCGCCGTCCAAACTTGAGGATGCGTCGGACGAGGCCGTGGAAAAGGCCGTTGACACTGCAGAGCTTCCGGATTCCGTAAGTTCCAAGCTTATTGTGATACCTTCCAACCTGGACGTGGACTTTACCCTGGAAGCATCCGGCATCAAGTACGACAGCCTCCTTATCAACTGGGCGGCGGCAGACATTGCCATGCGGGAGCGCACTCTCCAGGTAACAAACGCCATCGCCGCCTCCAACATGGGAGACCTCTACTTTGAGGGCTTCTACTCTACCCGGAGCAAGAAGGATTTATCGGCCGGCTTTGACCTAAACCTTGTGAATATCACGGCAGAAAAGGTTATTACGCTGTTCCCCGCTGTAGATACCCTTATGCCAATGCTCACCAGCTTTGACGGAGACCTGGACGTGGAACTTGCCGCCACAAGCCAGATAGACACCAATATGAACCTGGTGATTCCTTCCGTGGACGGCATACTTAAAATCTCAGGAAAGGACCTCAACCTCAAGGACAGCAAGGACTTTACAAAGATAGCCAGGCTGCTTATGTTTAAGGACAAGCGCAAGGCCCATATAGACAACATGTCAGTTACCGGCATGATGATGGACAACCGCATAGATGTCTTCCCATTTGTGCTGGATGTAGACCGTTACCAGGTTGCCGCAAGCGGTGCGCAGGTAATGGACCAGTGGCTGGATTACCACATTTCAGTTATACGCTCTCCCCTGCTAATCAAGTTTGGCATAAATGTCCGGGGCAAGGACTTTGACCACATACGCTACAGCCTTGGCAGGGCGCGTTACCGGAGTGCCAACGTTCCGGTTTACACCAAGCAGATGGATACCGTGCAGTATTCCCTGCTGGCGGCTATCCACAACATATTTGAACTTGGAGTGGAAAAGGCCATGGCGGAAAACAGCGCCGCGCAGTACTTGCATCAGGGCTCAACTTCTGACAACGCTCAGGAGGAAAGCATTACAGTTGAGCAGCTTGAGGAAGCGGCCCAGGGTATGGCCGGATTCCAGGAAAGCGTAACGGCAAGTGCCCAGACGCGCCGTGAGGCAATCAAACAGGATATACTTAAACTTGTTTCTGATGAACAGTGAGCAATACATTGAGGTAAGCGTCCTGCTGTCCCCTTTTGATAGCCAGACCGCAGAGATTGTAATGGCAGAACTGGCAGAGCTTCCCTTTGACTCTTTTGTCACGGAGGAGCCGTATCTCAAATGCTATATCCAAAAAGATTCCTACAGGGCCTCTGATGTGAAGGCTGTGCTCAGCGGGTTTCCATCGGCCTCTTTCACTGCCGCCATGGTCCAGGAACAAAACTGGAATGCAGAGTGGGAAGCGTCCTTTGAGCCCATCGTAGTGGACGGCGTTGTCACCGTCAAGGCTCCGTTCAACAAGGACGTCCCTAAGACCCGCTACAACATTTGGATAGACCCCAAGATGGCCTTCGGCACGGGTTATCACCATACCACTTATATGATGATGTCCCGTATGCTTGCCTTGCATATACGGGGCTCTTATGTCTGCGACATGGGCTGCGGCACGGCCATCCTTGCCATCCTTGCCGCCAAGATGGGCGCCCGCAAGGTGTTTGCCGTGGACATTGACCTTGTGGCGGCACGCAGCGCCTGGGGCAACTGCCGATGGAACAAGGTTGGAACGCGCGTGGAAACCGCCTGCGGAGATGCATCGCTCCTGCAGATGAACACCTATGACATCCTCCTTGCCAACATTCATCGCAACATTGTGATTGAAGACATGCCAACTTATGCGCGCAGCCTGCGCCGGGGCGGGCATCTGCTACTGAGCGGTTTCTTTGAGGCCGATGTAGATGCCGTCTCTGCAGCCGCCGTGGAAGCCGGGCTGGTATTGGCCGGATTTTCCCAGCGGGAAGGCTGGGCCTGTCTTGAATTTGTGAAAAAATGAGTATCGGCCGTCATGCCGGGAATCTCCGGAAACCATCAATAGTAAGCGAGGAAACTATGCTGCGCACCGTTCTGGAGTGCGGCATAGTGCCGTTTTTTGAGAACTCGGTGGCAGGGTATTCCGTGGAGGAGATGACGGACCCTTATTACTGGTTTGACGGAGAGGCCGGGGTCCTTGGTCCCTGGGACTGGAAGATAGGCTGCGTCCAAAGCGGAGATGTGTTTTACGGGAAGTACCTGTGCAGCGGTAAGGCGGCTTTTGCCACGTTGGAGTGGTACAGGGAGCTCCGCAATTACAGGCAGTCGCTGCCTAAGTATGACCTGCTGGACGGGCCTCAGACGCTTGTGATGGATTATCTGAAGGAGCACGGCAGTATTTCAGTAAAGGAAGTACGCGGCTTGCTTGGTGTGAAAAAGAGCGCGGCCGATGCACTGCTTACTCGGCTTCAAATGCAGTGCCGTGTTGTAATAGGAGATATTGTGCGTGTGTACCGCGGTGAGGATTTACACTACAGCGGATGGCAGGTGGCATCCTTCTGCAGGCCTGAAGATTTGGTAGATTCCGGCGGTTTTCCCGGTGCGTCTTCCGGTGGTTTCACTGGCGCCCCCGTCGGTTTTCCCTTTGGAGGAGCGTCACTGGAGTGCTCACACACCCCTTTGGAGTCATACTCACTGCTCTCCTCCCGTATCACTGAACTCACCGGCGAAACTTCTTCCCGTCTCATTGCAAAGATATTGGGATAATTTTGTATCTTTGCAGTCCAATCCCCGCGGGCGTGTTGGAATTGGTAGACAACCCAGACTTAGGATCTGGTGCAGCAATGCGTATGGGTTCGAGTCCCTTCGCCCGCACGAACTTACACTATCGCACAGGGCTGACGCTTCGTAAGTCCGCCCACGTTACCCCCTCCCAAACCCTCCCCTCGGGGGAGGGGCTTTTTCGCTTCGCTCATAATAGGCGCGTCGATTAAGTCACGGCCCGGCCGGGCGCCTGCAGGCTCGGTCGCTTCGCTCCGAAGGGCGCCACCATTTGCCGCCAATCCACACAGAAGGCTTGTGGGACACTTTTTTTGGATTCGCGGCAACGAAAATGCTCAAAAACGCCAAAACACTTGCCGCGAGTACACTCAGAAGCCGTATAACGCATATTTTGTGGATTCGCGGCAAAAAGGCCAGGATGTCGGGGTCTATTCTTTTCGATAAACTGGGATTTTACCAACCCAATCCCTTCAGCCACTTCTCCACTTTGGCTTTGCCGGAGCGGACCTCGTGCCCGTAGATGGCGAAACCGGGCTTGACATTGGCCTTCGGAAAAGCCTTCTTCACGTCCTGGACCGTTGATGCCAGGCCGCTGCCTTCGTGGGTGGTGAAAGGGATTACCGTCTTGCCATCAAGATTGATGTCTTTAAACAGGGTAAACATCACCTGCGGGTAGGTGCCCCACCAAATAGGACCGCCAATGAATACGGTGTCGTATTTGGAAAGGTCCGGGGCCTCGCCTTCGTAGGGAGGCAATTCGCCTTTGTTGGCCTCTTCTTTGGCCAGGTTGATCAGCGGCGTGTAGGCCATTCCGTCGTACTTGTGGGTAATGATTTCGTATTGATCGGCCCAGGTGATTTCGGAGATATAATCGGCCACAATCTTGGTGTTGCCCACTTCGATATTGCCTACGCTGTAGTTGTCTCCCGCATGGGAAAAGAAGATGACGATGGATTGTAAAAGCATAATGGTCAGTTTCATATTGCAAAGTTAGCGTTTTAGTCCCAGATTTCGTAGCCTTCCATCCAGTCTTTGATCTGCTGGTAGTTCATGGTGAAGTAGCGCTTCTCCTTGTTCAGAGCGGCAATCTGCTTCATCTCGTCTTCCGTAAGCTCGAAGCTGAAGGACTCGATGTTCTCCTGAATATGCTTGGGATTTGAGGAGCCGGGAACCACACAGAAACCTTTCTGCAGATGCCAGCGGATGATAACCTGGGCAGCGGACTTGCCGTGGGCCTTGGCGATGGCGTTGATGACCGGGTCGCGGAGGAT